>Ga0335075_10014275_pt1 | contig 11940 bp, 9 predicted proteins | sample Lox_Sample_24_FD_206723 | JGI IMG/M metagenome (GOLD analysis project Ga0335075, IMG submission 206723) | Soil microbial communities from Loxahatchee National Wildlife Refuge, Florida, United States - Lox_Sample_2.4 | ecosystem: Environmental > Terrestrial > Soil > Wetlands | place: USA: Florida... | reverse complement strand
CGATGTCATCTAGAAGGGGGGCGACGAGCTCGGCCCTGAATCGCGCACCGACGACGGAGGCGGCGTACAGGAACTGCTTGGCCGACCTGCCCAGCCGGTCGATGCGGGCGGCGATGGTGGCCTGCAACGTGCCCGGCACGGCGATGTCCGCGGCGTCGTCGCGGCAGAGGTAGGCACCAGGATCGCCGTCGAGCACCCCGCGTTGTGCCAGATCGCGCACCATTTCTTCGGCGAAGAACGGGTTCCCGGCGGCGCGCTCGCCGATTCGCGCGGCCAGCGCCCGCACCGACTGGTTGTTTCCGAGCAGTTCGGTGGTCAGCGCCGCCATCTGCGCCGCATTGAGCGGCGCCAGGGAGATCGTCTGCGCACCAGGTGTCCGCGACAGCGCGCCACGGTATTCGGGGCGGAAGGTCAGGAGCACGAGTGAATGGCTTTGCGGCACAACCGTGACGAACTCAGCGAGCATGGCCTCGCTGACCTTGTCGATCCAGTGCACGTCCTCGATCACATACTGCGCCGGTGTGGCCCTGGTCAGCGCAACAGCGTTCAGCAACGCCGCCAACCTGCGCCGACGTGCGTCGGCGGTGATGTCGGGCAGTGTGGCGTCGGGATCGCCGATGCCGAGCAGGTCGTCGAGCATCAGCAGGTCGTCGGGGTCGGCGTCGGGAATGCGGGCCCGTATCTGCGCCCGGCCCTCCTCCTCTTCGAGGTTGCTCACCCCGAAAACCCGGCGCAGCAGCCGCGCCACCAGATGGAACGGGACCTCGCGGGTGTGGGATTCGCAGGCGACCGTGAACACCTCGACCCCGCGACTGGTGGCCAGCGCAACGGCCTCACGCATCATGCGGCTCTTGCCGATGCCGGGGGGTCCGACCACCCCGACCACACATCCGGCACCGTTGATGGCCTGGTCGAGAATGCCGGTCAGGGTGTTGATCTCCCAGGTGCGTCCGACCAGGGCTGGTTCGCGCCGGCCGATCGCCACCCGCTCAACGGCGGCCCCCAGCAGCCGACGCGCAGGCATCGGCTCGTCGGCGCCCTTGACGTGGACCCACTCCGGCGGGCCCAGCTCGGTGGCCTGCTCGACCAGCCGCGCGGTGGATTCGCTGAGCATCACCCCACCGGGTGGGGCGACCGATTCCATCCGCTGCGCCAAGCCGACCTGCTCACCGATTGCGGTGTACGACCTTGCGGCAGAACTGATTTCGCCGGCGATCACCCGGCCCGAGTTCAGCCCGACCCGCAGCAGCAGCTCGATGCCGTCGCGCCGGTGCACCTCGTCGGCCAGTTGCACGATTTGCCTCTGCATGTCCAGGGCCGCCAGGCATGCCCGAAAAGCGTGATCCTCCAGCGCGACTGGCGCCCCGAACACCGCCATGATGCCGTCGCCGGTGAACTTGTCGACCGTGCCGCCGTAGCTCCGGGTGATCGTTGCCGCGCTGCCGAAAACGGCGGCCATGATCTCGCGCAGCCGCTCCTCCCCGACGGTGGACGCGATGGTCAAAGAATTCACCACATCGGCGAACAACACGGTTACCTGCTTGAACTCCGGCTGTTCTCCCGGTTCTGGCGCAGGCGCCCCGCACGCGTCGCAGAAGCGGGCGCCTTGGCGCAGTTCGGTGCCGCATGCACGACACACCGCGCCTGCTGGCTCCATCCGCCTCTCCCGCTTCGTCGCAACCTCCATCGATTATCGACTGTAGTTGCCGACGACGAAGTCATTTGGAACCCGCGACACATGCGGGCAACACATTTGGCCAGCTAACCCCGCATGAATGTCTTATGCTTTTGACCTGAATGTTTAAGCAAATAACCACAATCAGGCTTCCCGCCGTTTAATTGCGTGTTTTATGCACTAGCTTGTACCCGCTTCGAGTAGGTTTTGGTTCCCGGATTTCCCATGCGAGGAGCTTCTTGTGTCTTACGACGAGGCGTTGGAAGCCCTGGAACGGGGCGAATACCACGTCGTCATCGCCTGGTTTAGCGCCCTCCCCGCCGCGAAGCGCGACGCGAAGGCGTGCGCGTTGGTAGCGCTGGCCCACTTCAAACGCGAGGAATACAAGAAAGCCGCTAAGCGCTACGGCGAAGCGATGACGGCCGCTGGCGTGCCCGACCCCGACTGGCAAAAGATGAAAGCCCTGGCAGAGGCCAACGCCACCGCCAAGATCAACATCGAGATAACAAAACCGGTCTACTTCGACGCAAAAACCCTGTTGAAGCCTCCGCAGGTCCGCGAAGGAGACCTGCCCAGGCCGCTGCGTCGGCAGGGCCGCCACTGCTTCAAGCGACTGCTGCTGTTCCTCGGCGACGCCGTCGGCGCCGCATTGACGATGTTCATGAATTGGCTCATCGAATGGGTGGGCCGGCGATTCGGTTACCGCGGGAGGGTATGGACCGACTGGTACGGCCACTGCTGGGTGATCGGCGTACTGATCCTGGCCTACATCAGGGAACAGCTGAACGCGCACAACTTGATAAGCACCTACCCGCGGGGGACGCTGGTCGGTTTTCAAGAGGCGGGCCAGCGGCCGCCACTGGGCGTCACCGATTTCCGCACCGCCGACGGAAGCTGGAACAACCTCGAGGACCCGAAGGAGGGTGCTGCCGGCACGCGCTTTTTGCGCAATGTCGATCTCTCAAAGACGTGCCCCGAAACGGACAAAGACACACTCCTGGAACCGAACCCGCGCGAGATCAGCCGCAAGCTGCTCACCCGCCCGATCGGTCCCGATGGCCAACCAGAGATGGTGCGCGCCGAATTCCTCAACCTGCTGGCCGCTGCGTGGATCCAGTTCATGACCCACGACTGGGTTAGCCACGGCGACGTCGACCCCAAGAGATTCATCCATGTGCCGCTGGAGGACGGCGACCCGGCACGCGATCGGTACCGACAGGAGCGCCTGGGGATCGGCGCGACTCAACGCGACCCGACCCGCAAACCTCACGGGGAGCCGGCCTGCACGAGTTCGATCAACGAGGTTACGCATTGGTGGGACGGCTCGCAGATCTACGGCAGCGACAAGGACACCGAGAAACGCGTGCGCAGCCGCGAGATGGGCAAGTTGAAGCTGCGTATCGACGGCACTCTGCCCCTCGATACCGACGTGGAGGACGCCGCCTTCAGGCGCAACTGGTGGATAGGCCTGACACTCCTGCACACCCTTTTCGTGCTCGAGCACAACGCAATCTGCGACATGCTGCACGACGGCTACCCGGCGTGGGACGACAACCGCCTCTTCAATGTCGCCCGGCTGATCAACGCCGGGCTGATGGCGAAAATCCATTCCGTCGAATGGACCCCGGCCATCCTGCCCAACCAAACACTCGAAGCGGGGCTGAACTCGAACTGGTACGGCTTGTTCACCTACCTGAAGCCGAAGGCCAAGACACGCGAGACAGTGGCCGAGGTGAACATCCGCAACCCCGAACTCGGCGGCATCGTCGGCAACCCGATCAATAGACACCACAGCCCGTTCGGGCTGTCCGAGGAATTCGTCGAGGTCTACCGTCTGCATTCGCTGCTGCCCGAGACACTTGAAATATGGAGCCGCGTCCACAAGGGCATGGTGAAAAAAGTGGCATTACCCGCCACCCGCCAGCATGGCTCGGTCGAGCTGACGAAGACCTACGCAATGTCGGACCTGTTTTATTCCTTCGGCAATCAGCACCCGGGCGCGTTGGTGCTCAACAACTTTCCGCGCTTCATGCAGGAGCTCAGCGTGGCCGGCAACGTGTTCTTGGACATGGGCACGGTCGACATCATGCGGGCACGGGAACGCGGAGTGCCGCGTTACAACGAGTTCCGCCGTCAGCTGGGGCTGACCGAGATTCGGAGCTTCGACGACCTCACCGACGACCCCCAGGTGGTGACCAGGCTGCGGTCCGCTTACAACGACAACGTCGAAGACCTGGACCTGCTGATCGGCACGCTGGCCGAAAATCACCGGCCCACCGGATTCGGGTTCGGCGAGACGGTGTTTCAGATCTTCATTGTCAGCGCGAGCCGCCGCCTGCAGGCCGACCGCTTCTTCACCGACTACTACAACGAGGACGTGTACACGCCGGAAGGCTTGCGGTGGATCGATCAGACCGACCTGAAGACCGTGATCCTGCGCCACTACCCCGAGCTCGCCGACACCGGCCTGGCCAACATCAAGAACGCCTTCGAGCCCTGGGACGAAACACCCAACCTTCTCCCCAAGCGACATCCACTGCGCGGGTGGGACCCTGAACTGAAGCCTGAACCGTGGCGCGGCGACGCATACCCCCGTGCCGGGCATCTTCGGGAGCACGGATGCTGACTTGGTATCTGCGGCGCGGAATTTGGGACTTCGTCACCTGGGGCAAATTCGTGGGAGCCAAACCGGTCGACATCCCAAAACCACCGGCTAAGTCGAAGCACGTCGCAACGAAGCCGATGAGCGAGGCGATTCCCGACGTGTCGCTGGACCGCGTGATGGTGTGCCCGCCCGCCGACATCCCCGAGGATGAACGCTCGTGGCACGGAATCGTCTATCGAATCCAGGTGTGGGCGTACAAGATCTATTCACCGATGCAGCGGGACCTGCCGAGGATCGATCCTGACCCGCAGGTCGCGTTGAAGCGAGCTTTCAACGGCCCGCGTCGCAAGCGTTTCCACGACCCCGAACTGCCGCCCGAATATCTGGGCCTTCCGGACCTCGGCTCGCTGGCCGTTCGCGGTCCCTACGCCTGCTACACGAAAAGCCGCGCGGACGGCCGCTGGGAGTGGGACCTGACCATGCTCGACAACTACGAGCACCACCCCGGGCTCGTGAAGATCGGTTCGCGAGTGGTGTTCCGCGAGAATAAGAAGCATCTGCTCGAAGTCGACGAGATCCAGTGCGCGCTGGGCACAATCACGCCATTCCATCCAGAGTGGGAGCAGGCAACCAAGATTGCGTTGTGCGCAGCCTCGACGCACCTCTCACTCGTTCGCCACTTCAACTGGGTGCATTTGGCGGGGGGCGCGCAGTTGGCTGTCGCAACGCGCAATGGCCTCCCGACGGACCACCCCCTGTTCAGACTGCTGTGGCCGTACATCTACGGCACCCTGCAGAGCAACGACATGGTCACCCGCGGGCAGATGGCACGCCGCGGCGACTTCGAGACCACCTTCAGCTTCACCTTCAAGGGCATGTGCGACTTATTCGACGACACGTACCGGGAATACCAGCACAGCGTCAACGACCCTGAAACCGACGCGAAGTCGCGTGGGCTGGACGGCGCCGGCTTCGATACGCCGACGCAGGACAACCTGGAGGAGCTGTTCGAAGTCATGCACGTCTTCGTCCGCGACTATCTGGGAATCTTCTTCCCGCGGCACGGCACCGGCGCCCAAGACGTGCGCAACGACCAGGACACAAAGGCGTGGCTGCGGGAGCTTAACGCGTGCCTTCCCAACGGGGTTGGCCTCGATCCCAAAAGTCTCACCTGGGACAAGTTAGCGCGAATGCTTGCGGGCCAGCTGTTCTTGGTGACCGTGCAGCACGAGATCCTGGGCAGTTTTATGTGGAACTACCAGCTGTGGACGCACCGCCAGCCGGCGCGGATCTATGTGGATTTCCAGGCCGAGCCGCTGGATGTTTACCAGCGCCTGGTCAATTCGAACCTCATCCTGAACGTGCACCGGCGCGCGCTGATGCACAACTTCGATAAAATCTCACTCAAGGCGGCCAAGCCCGCGCTGCAGCGATTCCAAGCGGCGCTTAAGACGCTGCAGGACAAGATGGAAACCACGCCGCGTGCGGTGTGGCGCGTCTACCCCCACGACTTGAAGGTCAATATCAACGCCTAATCGCCCTGCGCCGCAGGCCCGTCCGGTTGCCCGGTGAGCGGCTGGCCACGTCGCAACGAGCCGATCCAGGCGTCGCGTCGCTCGCCGCGTTGTTCGAGCAGCCCGCGGACCGTCCCTTCCATCCGGAACCCGCACCGTCCCGCAACCCGTCGCGACGCCCAGTTGCCCACGTGCGCACGCCAATACACGACCTCGATGCCTGGCAGCCCGAAACCCCACGCCAGCACCAGCCTTAACGCGCGCGTCATCACACCGTTGCCGCGCGCCCACGGCGCCAGCCCGAAGCCCACCTCGGCACCGCCGATGCCGTCGAACCGCAAATCCACGCCGCCGGCGAAACGGCCCTCGTACTCGATTGCGAACGCCGCAACGTGACCCCGCCAGCCTTCGGCGACCCGCGTGACGAAGTCCCGTGCGTTCGACTCGTCGTACGGCACCGGAACGGTGGTCCACCGCTGAAACTCCGGATCGCGGCACTGCGCAACGATGTCGTCCACGTCGCCGGGCAGCGGCAGCCGCAACACCAGGCCCGGCTCCTCGGCCAGCCTGGGAGGCGCCGGCAACTGCACACGTTTGCCCGATGTCATTCTCGACATTGTCATGGACCGGACCGCCGACCAGAAACGAATTTTCACCCGCGCCCGAATGCCGACCGCAATTCGCCCGCCAAATCACCACGGTCACCGACGGTGACGCCGCCCAATCCCAGCCAGCCCGCCATCGTCGCCAACTCGGCGGAAAGGGCTGCGGCCACGTAAGACGGCGACCGGTCCGGCTCCACGAAGGCACCCACGACGTGCAGCGTATCCGCGGCACGATCGGCCTTGAGATCGACGCGGCCGACCAACTCGCCGTCGAGCAGGAACGGCCAGACGTAGTAACCGTATTGGCGCTTGGCGGCCGGGGTGTAGATCTCGATGCGGTAATGAAATCCGAAGAGCCGCTCCACCCGCGGACGGAAAAAGATCAGCGGGTCGAACGGGCACAACAGCGCCGTGCCGCGGTCACGTCGCGTAATCGTCTGCCCCGCACGCAGATACGCCGGCGCGGACCAGCCGTCGACGTCGACGGCTTCCAGCTCGCCGTCGGCGACCAGCTTGGCGATCGCCGACTTGGCCTGCGCGGGGGCCAGCCGGAAGTAGTCGCGTGCGTCGGCCTCGGTGGCCACGCCCAGCGCTGTGGCCGCACGCAGCATGAGTTCCCGGACGGCGTCGTCCTCATCGACGTCGCGCGCCAGCACATTGGCCGGCAGCACCCGTTCGGTCAGGTCGTAATGGCGTGCGAAGCCCACCCGGGTGGCGGTAGTGAGCACACCGGAGGCGAAGAGCGCCTCGGCGACCCACTTGGTGTCGCTGCGGCTCCCCCACCAATCGCCCCTCGGACCTCGCGGCCCCGCCTCCAGATGCGCCTCGATCTGCCCGGCGGTGCTCGGACCGAGTTCGGCGACGGCGGCGACGATCCTGTCGGCGAGCCGCGGGTTGGCCTTCACGATCTGGGTGCCCCAGCGGCCGTGCCGGTATTGACGCATCCGCCAGCGCAGCAACGGCCAGTCGTCGACGGCCATCAGCGCGGCCTCGTGCGCCCAATACTCCACCAACAGCCGAGGTGACCGGGCCGAGTGGTCCCACGCCGCGCGGTCCACGACGTCGCGGTCGTACGGCCCGAGTCGGCTGAACACCGGCGCGTAGTGGGCCCGTACCGCGACCGAGACGGAATCGAGTTGCAGCACTTGGATCCGCGCTATCAGCCGCCGCAGGTGCGCACGGGTGACCCGCCCGCCCGGCCGCGGCTCGCTGAATCCTTGGGCCGCCACCGCTATCCGCCGGGCTTGCCGGGCGGTCAGCCTAGGGGTCCCTATCGACACGGCGCGAGAATACCGATCCGCACCGACACCCTCAGTGGCTATCGCGAGCTCAGCGTGTGCTGACCTTCTCGTCCGACGGCGCATCGACGCCGTCCTCTGGCGGATTCTTTGCTTCCTGGTAGGCCGTTTCAAGAGTCGCCGGAACGCCTTCCAGGTCGCGGTAAACGCCCATCAGCTGCTCCAGGATCTTGATCCGTTGCTGAGCAGCCGCGTCCTGCGACCGTCGGGCCTCGTCGCGATAATGGTCGGCCTCCTGCCTGGCGTCGGCGAGGATTTGCTTACGCTCCACCTGAGCGTCGTGCAAAACGGCGTTGGCCTCGAGTTTGGCGTCGGCGCGCATGTCGGCCAGTTCGGCCTCGAGCTTTTTCTTGGTGTCCTTGTGCTCCGCCTCCAGAGCGCTTCGCTGCGAGACCATGTCCGCCAGCAACTCTTGTTGCTTCCGCTGCGCCGACTCGGCCTCAGCTTCGGCGTCGGCGACCAGCGCCTCTGCTTCGGCCCGCGCCTCGGCCTGCATCTCGGCAACCTCGTCGACCGCGCGCTGCAGCATCCGGGCCATCCGCTTTTGCACCGCCTGGGGCGATGGCGAGGTTTCGGTCAGGGCGTCGACCTCCGCCCGGAGCGCCACCGCTTCCTCGTCGAGACTCTTCAGCCGGGCCCGCAGGCTCTCGACGTCGTCGAGCAACAACTGCTGCTTGGTGGTCAGCATCTCGATGTGGGCGTCAACCGCGGCCGGTTGGTAGCCCCTGAACGTCCGATAGAACGAAAACACCTTTGCCGATTCGGGTTCCACTGCCAATTCCCCCTTCTGAAAACGCCTGGTGAACCCCTGTGACTAGGACCGTCAGGCCGAGTATGTCACGGGTCAGGCGCGATGGTAGCGGTGGAAGCGGTATCGCACACCCGTGCGGCTGACCTGCCATTCGCCGGGCGCGCCCACCCACGCCTCGTCGAGCACCGGGGCGACGGCATCGCCGTCGTCGCGCGGCAGGTCGATGTCGATCTCGGTGACCTCGCAGAGGTCCGCCCGCGGCATCGCCAGGGTATAGATCTGTTCGCCGCCGACCACCCAGGTGTCCGGGTCGGTCAGCGCCTCGTCAAGCTCCCCTACCACCGTTGCGCCGTCGGCGGTGAAGTCGGTCTGGTGGGTCAGCACGACATTTCTGCGGCCCGGCAGGGGCCGGACCTTCGCAGGCAGCGATTCCCAGGTGCGACGGCCCATCACCACGGTGTGGCCCATGGTGAGCTCCTTGAAGTGCGCCATGTCCTCGGGCAGCTGCCACGGGATACCGCCGCCGCGACCGATCACACCGGACGTCGACTGTGCCCAGATCAGGCCCAGTCCGGTCATGTGCGCCACTCCTCGATCCCGGCTACGCCGGCATCATCGTCGTGACGCGTCATACCGCGACGGGGGCTTTGATCGCCGGATGCGGGTGATAGTTCTCCACGACGATGTCGTCGTAGGTGTAGTCGAATATCGAATCACGATGCGCTAAAACAAGTTTCGGGTACGGCCGGGGGTCACGACTCAGCTGCTCGATGACCTGCTCGACGTGGTTGTCGTAGATGTGGCAGTCGCCGCCGGTCCAGATGAACTCACCGACCGCCAAGCCGGACTGCGCGGCCATCATGTGGGTCAGCAGCGCGTAGCTGGCGATGTTGAACGGCACACCGAGAAACAGGTCGGCGCTGCGCTGATACAGCTGACAGCTCAGCTTGCCGTCGGCCACGTAGAACTGAAACAGCGCATGACAAGGCGCCAACGCCATCTGCGGAATCTCACCGACATTCCAGGCCGACACGATGATGCGTCGCGAATCCGGGTCGGTCCGCAGCAGCTGCAGCGCCGCGCTGATCTGGTCGACGTGTTCGCCCGACGGCGTGGGCCACGATCGCCACTGCACCCCATAAACCGGACCGAGATCGCCTGTATCGCTTGCCCATTCGTCCCAGATCGTCACTCCGTGCTGCTTCAACCAGGCGACGTTGGAGTCGCCGCGCAGAAACCACAGCAGCTCGTACACCACCGACTTCAGGTGCACCTTCTTGGTGGTGATCAGCGGGAAACCGGCCGACAGGTCGAACCGCATCTGGTGGCCGAACAAGCTGCGGGTGCCGGTGCCGGTGCGATCGGCCTTGGGCGTGCCCTGCTCAAGCACCAGACGCAGCAAGTCCTCGTAGGGCGTCGGGATCGGCACGCGTTCACCATACGTCCAGACACGCGGAGTAGAACGGATGGCATGCCGAACATCACCGACACCGTCACCACTCCCGATGGCTCCTGCCCGGTACGCCTGTTCACCCCCGACGGCGACGGTCCCTGGCCCGGTGTGGTCATGTACCCCGACGCCGGCGGCACCAGGGACACCCTTGCCGACATGGCCGCTCACCTGGCCGGATACGGCTACGCCGTGCTGCTCCCCGACGTCTACTACCGGCAGGGCGACTGGGCGCCGTTCAGCATGGCGACCGCGTTCAGCGACGACAACGAGCGCAAGCGCCTCATGTCGTTCATCGGCAGCATCTCCCCCGACGATTGGGCTTCGGACGCGACGGCGTTCTTCGACTACCTCGCCTCCCGCCCCGAGGTCAGCGGGACCAAGTTCGGCACCACCGGCTACTGCATGGGCGGGCGCGCGTCGTTGACAGTCGCCGGTCTTGTTCCCGACCGGATCGCCGCCGCGGCGTCGTTCCACGGTGGCGGGCTGGTCACCGAAGGAGCCGACAGCCCGCACCTGCGGGCCGACCAGATTCAAGCCGTGGTCTACGTCGGTGGCGCGGAGAACGACGCGTCGTTCACCGCCGACCACGCCGAGCAGCTCGAAAAAGCGCTGACCGCAGCAGGTGTCGAGCACACCATCGAAACCTATCCGGCCGGACACGGTTTCGCCGTGCCGGACAACAACTCCTATGACGCCGCCGCAGCCGAGCGGCACTGGACGGCAACTCGGGATTTGTTCGCGGCGACCCTGGGCTGACGCCGTCCAGATCCTGCAAGACCCCTTCTCCGGAGCGGTTTCCGGAGTATCGTCCCGCGTCATTCGGTGGGTCGCGCTGAATGAACAATCCGCGTCCATCGGGGGCGCGGCCGGGAGAACGGCCCGATGAGCGACATCAAAAGTATCGGTCGGCTCGGTGGGCTGGCACTCGGGCTGGGCATTGGGGCGGCGCTGGCCGCCGCGGCGGGAACGGCCGTCGCTGACCCTGTCTGGCCATCGGACCCGAACGTGGCAGCGGCCTGGTCGACATCGCGCCATAACTCGGCCGGGCAGGACCGGGACTCACCGTAGGCTCGCGGCATGCACGTCGACGCAATGACCACTCCGGCACCGCTTCGCCGCATCGGTGACCTGGCCCGACGAACGCAATCGGCGGGTTTCTCCGGTTTGTTGTTCACCGAGACGGGCCGCACGGCTTACCTCAACGCCGCAGTCGCCTCGCAGGCCGCGCCCGAACTCGAGTTGTCGACGGGCGTCGCGGTGGCCTTTCCCCGTAGCCCATTCGTCACGGCGGCTATTGCGTGGGAGCTTCAGGAGGCAACCCACGGCAAGTTCCGGCTCGGCCTGGGGACGCAGGTGCGCACTCATGTGGTCCGGCGCTACGGCGTGGACTTCGAACGTCCCGGTCCACGGCTGCGTGACTACCTGCTGGCCGTCAAGTCTTGCTTCGCGGCTTTCCGCAACGGAAAGCTCGATCACCACGGCGAGTTTTACGACCTGGATTTCATTACGCCGCAATGGAGTCCGGGACCAATTGATACTCCCGATCCCAAAGTGGATGTCGCCGCGGTGAATCCGTGGATGCTGCGGATGGCCGGCGAAGTGGCCGACGGGGTGCACATCCATCCGCTCGGCGAGCCCGGCTACCTCAAGCGTCACGCTCTTCCGAACGTCGCCAAAGGGGCTGCAAAATCTGGACGTTCGGCCTCCGACATCGCCCTCATCGTGCCGGTGCTGACTATCGTCGGCGACAGCGATCAGGAGCGCGACAAGGAACGAGAACTCGTGCGGGCCAGCATGAGCTTCTACGGAAGCACACCCAACTACGCGTTCATCTGGGATGAAGCCGGGTTCGACGGCACTACCGCCCGGATTCGCGAAAAGCAGAAGGCCGGCGACTTCGCCGGCATGGCGGCCCAGATCACCGACGACCACATCGCCACCTTCGCCACCGAGTCCACCTGGGACGGCCTGGCCGAGGCCTTGATCGAAAAGTACGCCACCATCGCGACCCGGCTGGTGCTCTACAACTCGCTCAACGA
>Ga0335075_10014274_pt1 | contig 11941 bp, 10 predicted proteins | sample Lox_Sample_24_FD_206723 | JGI IMG/M metagenome (GOLD analysis project Ga0335075, IMG submission 206723) | Soil microbial communities from Loxahatchee National Wildlife Refuge, Florida, United States - Lox_Sample_2.4 | ecosystem: Environmental > Terrestrial > Soil > Wetlands | place: USA... | reverse complement strand
TTTCTTTCCTCCAGGCTGCCGCGGACCACGAACTGGTCCCACTGGGTGGCGTGGCCGACGTACTCGAGCTTGTGCTCGTACTGATCGGACCAGAACGTATGAACGTAGTCGTACGGGGCGGTCGAGCCGAGCATCGATCTCGCCACCGCGCGGCCCTGCTTCTCGGCGTTGTTGTAGTGCTCGACTCGCACCCGGCCGAACAGCGGGTGCAGCTGGTTCGCGACGTCCCCGGCCGCGTAGACCCCGGGCGCGCTGGTCCGGCACAGCTCGTCCACCAGAATGCCGTTGGCCTGCGCGACCGCTGACTGGGGCAGGGCGGGCACGCCGGGTTCTATCCCGACGCCCGCCACGGCGAAGTCGCACGGGACCCGGGCGCCCTTGGCCGTCACCGCCGCCTCAACCCGGCCGTTGCCCTGGAACCTGGCGATCTGGTCACCGGCCAGCAGCTCGACGCCGTTCGCGCGGTGGATGGCGCCGAAGGCCGCGCCGATCTGCTCGCCCAGCACCCGCTCGAGCGGGAACTTCCCGGGAAAGACGGCGGTCACCTGCACCCCGAGCTGGGTCAGGGAAGCGGCCACCTCGCAGCCGATGAAGCCCATGCCCGCGACCACCGCACGCCGGCCCGCCCTGGCCTCGCGCTTGATCGCCTCGCACTCGGCCACGGTCCGCAGGTAGTGCAGGCCGGGCAGGTCGGCCCCGGGGATATCGAGCCGGCGGTTCCTTCCACCGGTGGCGATCAGGAGCTGGTGGTACCCGAGCTCCCGGCCCGGGCCCAGGTGCACCCGGTGCGCCGCGGCATCGATGCCCACGACCGCCTCGCCGAGGCGGTCGATATCGTGCTCCTCGTACCAGCCGGCCGGCTTGACGTACCAGCCGTCGAGGTCTTCCTCCGACCGCAGGTAGGTCTTGGACAGCGGGGGCCGGCCGAACGGGATGCCCGGCTCCTGGCTGATCAGCACGACCCGGCCGCGGTATCCCTCCTCCCGGAGCGTGGCCGCGGCGTTGCCCCCGGCCAGGCCGCCGCCGACGATCACAATCGCGTCCCCCGCAGTTTTTCCGGCCATCCGGGTATTCAAGCAGACCGTCGCGTGGCTTTCTGCTGGGTGATCAGGTCGCTGACCATCTGGCCAACCGCGCCGCTGCCAGGTAGCAGGCGGCACAGGAGCCGACGATGCCCCCACCCACGATCACGACATCCGCTCTCTCCGGGTGCATAAGAATGATTAGTACCGGAGGTGGCTAACCGTGAGGGAGAACTTCGCGACGGTGCTTGAGACCGTGGCCGACGTCCGGGCCGGCCGCACGGCGGTCACCTGTGGCCGCCGCAGCCTGGCCTGGGGTCAGCTGGACGAGCGGGCGTCGCGGCTGGCCGCGTTCCTGGCCGGCCGCGGAGCTGGGCCGCAGGCCCGGGTGGCGATCGCGCTGTACAACGGCATCGAGTACCTGGAGACGGTCTTCGCGATCCTCAAGGCGGGGGCCATCCCGGTCAACGTCAACTACCGCTACCAGCCCGAGGAGATGCGCCACCTGTTCGACGACGCGCAGGTCACGGCGCTCATCTTCGACGCGTCGCTCGCGGGCCGCGTGGCGCAGGCACGAGCCGGGGCGCGCACGCTGCGAACCCTGGTGCAGGTCGGCGGCGCGCCTGACGAAGGGCCCGGAGCCCCGGTGAGCTCCTATGAGCGGGTCATCGAGACGACCGGCCCGCTGCCCCGGCCGGGGCGGGCCGCGGGCCACTGGCTCATGTACACCGGCGGCACCACCGGCCAGCCCAAGGGCGTTCTCACCAGCCATGCCTGGCTGTACTCGGTGGTCTGCGCGAACGGCTTCCGGCTCATCGGCGAGCCGGTCCCGGACTCGCTCGGCGCGCTGCGGGACGCGACCCAGCGGCTGAGCGCCCGCGGCGACGGGACCGACCGGGACGCGATGGTCTGCCTGCCAGCGTCCCCGCTGATGCACTCGACCGGCATGTACACAACGCTGGGCGCGCTGCTGGCCAGCGGCCGGGTCGTCTACCTGACCGGGCGCTCCTACGACCCGGACGAGCTGGCCCGCACCGTGGCCGGGCAGCGCGTGGACACGGTCGCGATCGTCGGCGACGTGTTCGCCCTGCCCCTGGCCGACGCGCTGGACCGGGCGGCCCAGGCCGGCCGGCCGTACGACCTGTCCAGCCTGCGGTGCATGCTGAGTGTCGGCGTGACCTGGAGCGCGGACGTGAAGCGACGGCTGCTGCGTCACGGTGACTTCGTCTGCCGTGACCTCGTGGCCGCGTCCGAGGGCGGCCCGTTTGCCGTCAGCGAGACCAGGCGCGGCGACGAGGCGATCACCGCGCGCTTCACGCTGCTGCCCGGCATCCGGGTCGTCGACGAGGCGGGCCGGGACGTGGTCCCCGGCTCGGGCCAGGTCGGCCTGCTGGCCGCGCCCGCCGACGACGAGATCGGCTACCTCGGCGACGACGCCAAGACCGCTCAGACGTTCCGTACCTTCGCTGGCCAGCGCTGGGTCGTCCCCGGTGACCTGGCCTCGCTCGAGGCCGACGGCTCGGTCATGTTCCGCGGCCGCGGCAGCCGCGTGATCAACACCGGCGGGGAGAAGGTGTTCGCCGAAGAGGTCGAGCAGGTCCTCATCGAGCATCCCGGCGTCCGCGATGCGCTGGTGGTCGGGCTGCCGGACCAGCGCTGGGGAGAGCGCGTGACCGCGGTCGTGGAGCCGGCCGGCGATGACGAGCTGACCGCGGACGCGCTGGCCGCCCACGTCGCGCGGCGGCTCGCCGACTACAAGAAGCCGCGCGGCATCGTGTTCGTGCCCTGTGTCCAGCGCAGCCCGTCCGGCAAGGCGGACCTGCTATGGGCGCGGGCGGTGGCCGCGGGCGGCACCGGCCCGCAGCGGCCGGCGGGACCAGGGCGCCGCGGGCCTGCCTCGCCGGGCTGAACCGTACGCCGCCCGCAGCCGTGTGCGAAGGGTGACCTTAGAACGCGCCGCAGAACAGTTTCAGCGCGGACTCAGAGGCAATAGGCGGGCTGTGTTCATGATTCCGCTGTCCCGGTCGGCCACACTGGTGTGGTGATGCACCGCGTTCCGGCCACCGCGGCCAGGCGCGTCGCAGCAGGACCCAGACGTCGTCACCGGCCAGGTCCCGCGCCTCGGCCCTGGTTCGTTGACGCCTGTGCGACACTGGCCGGCCTCGGGTTCGGGGTGGCCGTCGGCACATTTGTGATCGGCCAGAGCCACGGCTCGCTGTCCGCGCCGGGCGGGCTGCTGACCGCCGGGGGCGAGCTGGCCGGCCTCACCGGCGCCTACCTGATGCTGATCATGGTGGTGCTCATCGCGCGGCTGCCGTGGCTGGAGCGGTCAGCCGGCCAGGACCGCCTTATTTACTGGCACCGGCGGATCGCCCCGTGGGCGTTCGGGCTCATAACCGCTCACGTCGTGCTGGTTACGCTGGGTTACTCGCAAGCCTCGAACACCGGGGTGCTGCGCCAGCTCTGGGTGTTCATCACGACCTACCCGGACGTGCTCGCCGCGATGGTGGGCTTTGGCCTGCTGGTCATGGCCGGACTCACCTCGATCAGGATCGCCCGGCGGCGCCTGCGCTACGAGACCTGGTGGGTCGTGCACCTCTACACCTACCTCGGGCTCGCGCTCGCGTTCGCGCACCAGATCGTCACCGGGGCCGCGTTCGTCGGCCATCCGCTCACCCGGGTGATCTGGATAGAGATCTGGGCCGTCACCGCGGGCCTGGTCCTGGTGTTCCGGGTCGTGCAGCCGATAGTACGGAGCCTGCGGCACCAGCTGCGAGTGATCTCGGTCGCCGAGGAGGGACCGGGCGTGTTCTCGGTCGTCTGCCGGGGCCGGCGGCTCGATCGCCTGGCCGTGTCCGGGGGGCAGTTCTTCCTCTGGCGGTTCCTGACCAGAGACCTCTGGTGGCAGGCGCACCCGTACTCGCTATCCGCGCTGCCCCGGCCGCCCTATATCCGGGTGACGATCAAGGCACTCGGCGACCAGAGCCGCGCGATCCTTCAGCTCCCGGCGGGAACCCGGGTGGCCATCGAGGGACCGTACGGGGCGTTCACCCGCCACGCGCGCACGTCCGACCGCGTCGCGCTGATCGGCGCCGGGGTCGGGATCACCCCGCTGCGGGCCCTGCTTGAGGACCTGCCGGGCCGGATCCACGTGGTGGTGATCGTCCGGGCGTCGGCGGTCGAGGACCTGGTCCTGCGTCAGGAGGTCGCGGCCCTGGTGGCGCGGCGCAACGGCCAGCTCCACGAGATCGTCGGCCCGCGAAACCGGGTCCGCTTCGACGCCCGGCTGCTGCGACGGCTGGTTCCCGACGTAGCCGAGCGTGACATCTACATCTGCGGACCCGACGGGTTCAGGGACAATATCGTCGATGCCGCTTTGCGGCTGGGCGTAACCGAAGAGCAGATTCACCAGGAAGCGTTCGGATTCTGATGAGGCGTACTCCCATCGTCGTCACGGCGACCGTCGCGGGCCTGGCCGGCGTGCTGGTCTTTCACACCACCCCGGCCCGCCTCAACCTGGGCTCCCCGAGTACCCCCCTGGAGCCGGCCCAGAACCCGAGCCCCGACCCGGCCGCGTCCCAGCCGGACTCCGCGGCCAGCACCAGCCCGGCCAGCACCAGCCCGGCCAGCACCAATTCGGGCGGGAGCAAGCCGGGCGGGACCAAGACCGCCGACGGCCCGGTGGTCAACTACAACTACGGAAACCTGTCGGTCTCGGTCACTGTTTCCGGCGGCAAGATAACCAAGGTCGGCATTGCCTCCCTGGACGACTTCGGGGATGCTCGCTCCGAGGAAATTGACCAGGAGTCGATCCCGATCCTGGAGCAGCAGGCGGTGCAGGCGCAGAGTGCCGGCATCCAGGGTGTGTCGGGCGCCAGCTACACCAGCCAGGGGTTCGAGCAGTCCCTTCAGGCCGCACTGCGCACCCTGGGCGTGTAGTGACCGCTGTCCCCGCGGTCGCGCACCGGGAGGACGTGATGGGGACCGTGGTCACCATCGACGTCTATACCACCGGCGGCCAGGCGGACGGCGAAATCGCGGCCCAGCTGGCCACGGCGCGGGCGGTGCTGCAGCGGGCCGACGCGGTGTTCAGCACCTGGAATCCGCACAGCCCGGTCAGCCGGCTGCGGCGCGGAGAGATCACCTGCTCGCAGGCTCCCGAGGAGGTACGCGACGTCCTCGAGCGGTGCGCGACCGCACGCGAGCTATCGGGCGGCTGGTTCGACCCATGGGCCATGCCCGGCGGAGTTGACCCGACCGGATACGTGAAGGGCTGGGCCGCGCAGCGGGCGCTCGGCGCGTTCCGGGCGGGCAGCATCTCGGGCGTGCTCGTGAACGCGGCCGGCGATATCGCGAGCTTCGGCGGCCTGGGTGGCGGCCAGCCGTTCAAGATCGGAATCGCTGATCCCGCCTCGCCCCGGCGCCTGGCCGCAGTGGTTTGCCTGACCGGGGCCATCGCCACCTCGGGCACGTACGAACGCGGTGACCACCTGATCGATCCGCATTCCGGCCGGCCGGCCGCGCGGGCCGCGTCCGCGAGCGTGACCGGCCCGGACCTCGGCCTGGCCGACGCGCTGGCCACCGCCGTCGCCGTGGCCGGCCCGTCCGGCCTGGCCCTGATCGAGGCGCTCGACGGCTATGAAGCCCTGGTCATCACCGGCGATGGCACCCTACGGTGGACCGAGCGCTTCCCATTCGCGGGAGGACCTTGAACGTGACGCTAGCCCAGAACTCGCCCGGCCTCCTCCCGGCCGGTCACGCCGCGGCCGCCCGGCGCTACGTCCACATGCGGGCGTCAACGGCGGACCTGGAGCGTTCCATCGAGGTGCTGAAGAATTCCTTTGCCGAGGGCCGGCTGACCAAGGACGAGCTGGATGAGCGGGTCGGCCAGGCCCTGGTCTCGCGCTTCTTCGCCGAGTTGATGGGGCTTACCGACGATCTTCCGGTCGGCATCTTCGGGAGGCTGCCCGCGCATCCCGCCACGTCCCTGTTTCGCCGCCGTCGATTCCTGGCCGGCAAACCGATTAGTCCGGGGCCAGTTCCCGGTCTATAACGGCAAGGCGCCACGTCGGAGGAGGTTGGGATGGCATTGCCAGAGATCGTTTCGCGCGACGAGTGGCTTGCCGCCAGGCAACGGCTGCTCGCTCTGGAGAAGGAGCAGACCGCCAGGATTGCGGCCCTCAACACGGAGCGCCGCCGCTTGCCAATGGTGCGGGTAGAGAAGAAGTACGTGTTCGACGGCCCCGGCGGGCCGGTCACGCTCACCGAGCTGTTCGGCGACCACAGCCAGCTGATAGTCCAGCACGTCATGTTCCAGCCCGAGTGGGATGCGGCCTGCCCAGGCTGCACGGCCAGCCTCGACGTGATCCCGGAGCGGCTGCTGGACCAGGTGCACTCCCGCGACACCTCGTTCGTGGCGGTGTCCCGGGCCCCGCTGGCCAAGCTCGAGGCCTACAAGGCCGCCCGCGGCTGGGTGGTGCCGTGGTACTCCTCCGCCGGCAGCGACTTCAACTACGACTTCAACGCCACGCTGGACAAGTCCAGGGGATCGGTGGTGTACAACTACCGCGACCTGTCGGACAAGCTCTCCGGCGATGAGGCCGAGGATGTGCCGGGCCTCAGCTGCTTCCTGCGTGACGGCGACGAGATCTTCCACACCTACTCTGCCTACGCCCGGGGCGGGGAACAGACCATCTCGGCCTACGCGCTGCTGGACATGACCGCGTTCGGCCGGTCGGAAGACTGGGAGGAACCCAAGGGACGGGCCCGGGCGCTGCACGGTGCGGACCCGACATTCACGGACTGACACCGTGGGCGGACGTCTGGAAGCCGACGAGCAGACCCTGCTGGGGCTGGCCCGGGGCGGCGACGAGAGCGCGTTCGGGGATCTGGTCGAGCGGTACCGAACCGAGCTGCACGCTCACTGCTACCGCATGCTCGGCTCGGTGCATGACGCGGAGGACGCGCTTCAGGACGCTCTGCTGCGGGCCTGGAAGGGCCTGCCCGGCTTCGAGGGCCGCGGCTCGGTGCGCTCCTGGATGTACACGATCGCCACCAACGCGGCCCTGGACGTCGCCCGGCGCCGCCCTCGCCGCGAGTCGCTGGCCGGCATCTCCCCGGCGGACGGGCCGGCGACGCCGGACGGGCCGGACTGGCTGGAGCCCTATCCGGACCACGCGTTCGGCGGCCGGCTGGCCAGCTCGCCAGCGGCCCGGTATGAGCAGCGGGAGAGCCTGGAACTGGCGTTCGTGGTCGCGCTGCAGCACCTGCCGCCGCTGCAGCGCGCCGTGCTGATACTGCGTGACGTCGTGGGCTTCTCGGCCCGCGAGGCGGCCGAGGCGCTGGTCACGTCCGTTCCGGCGGTGACCAGCGCGCTGCAGCGGGCCCGCGCCACCGCGCAGAGCCGCCTGCCCGCCCGCAGCCAGCAGGTGGCGCTCCGCTCGCTCGGCGACGATCGGATCCGCCTCCTGGCCGAGCGCTACGCCGACGCCATGGAGCGAGGCGACGCCGACCTGCTGGTGAGCATGCTGGCCAGCGACGTCACGTACACGATGCCGCCGCCCCCCACGTGCCTGCGGGGCCACGTCGCCGTCCGGGAATTCATCCACCAGGACGTGGCTCCCCTGAGCTGGCAGCACCGGGCCACCCGGGCCAACGGCCAGCTCGCCATCGGCGGCTACATCCTGGATCCCGGGTGCGGCCGGTACCTGGCCGCGGCGATCGACGTGCTGACGCTGGACGGCGACCGGATCACGGCCATCGACGCATTCCTGACCGCCGAGCATCTCAGGCAGTACGGCTACGACGGCCGGTTCACCACCGCCGACTTCGCCCGCTTCGGCCTGCCGGCCGATCTGCCCGGCTGAAAATCACTTGCCGCCGCCCGGTGCGCGGCCCCATCATTCACGTCGAGTACCAGCCAGTCCCGGCTGAGGGAGGAAACATGCGAGCAGCGTCCATATCCATCGAAATGGGCTTCCAGACGAGGGGTATGACGCTTGGCTCGCAGAACGCTGAATTTGGGGATCCTGGCGCATGTAGACGCCGGTAAGACTTCCCTCACCGAGCGGCTGCTGTTCGCCGCCGGTGTCATTGACGAGGTCGGCAGCGTCGACGCTGGCACGACCCAGACCGATTCACTGGCCCTGGAACGGCAGCGCGGGATCACGATCAAGTCCGCGGTCGCGTCGTTCGCGATCGGCGGCGTCGCCGTCAACCTGATCGACACGCCGGGCCACCCGGATTTCATCGCCGAGGTGGAGCGGGCCCTGGGCGTGCTCGACGGCGCGGTGCTGGTGATTTCCGCCGTCGAGGGGGTGCAGCCCCAGACGCGAATCCTGATGCGCGCGCTGCAGCGGCTGGGCGTCCCGGCCCTGATCTTCGTCAACAAGATCGACCGTCGCGGCGCCGGTCACGACCGCGTGCTGCGGGCCATCTCGGAGCGGCTTACCCCTCGGATCGTCGCCATGGGATCGCCACGCGGGCTCGGCGCGCGCACGGCAGGCTTCACGGCTTGGGACTGGGCGGAGCGTAACGTTCAGGAAAATCTGATTGAGGCGCTCGCCGAGCACAGTGAATCGCTCCTGGACGCGTATGTCCGCGGTGAGGAGGGGATATCGCCGGGCCGGCTGCGCGCCGAGCTCGCCGCGGCGACCAGGCGATGCCGCGTGTACCCGGTGTTCTTCGGCTCGGCGCTCACCGGAGTGGGCGTGGACGCGCTGATGAACGGCATCGCCGAGCTGCTCCCGGCGGCCGGCCGGGACACCGGCGGCGCGGCGTCGGGCCGGGTTTTCAAGATCGACCGCGGCGCGGCGGGCGAGAAGATCGCCTACGTCCGGATGTTCTCCGGCACCGTGCGGACCCGGGACCGGGTGCGGTTCGGCCGGGCCGGTGAGCGGAAGGTGACCGCGGTCAGCGTCTTCGCCGACGGTGCGGCCGTACGGCGGGATTCGGTGTCGGCGGGCGAGATCGGGAAGCTGTGGGGGCTGGCCGAGGTCCAGGTCGGCGACGCGATCGGCGCGCTGCCGGAGGAGGCGGTGGGGCATCAGTTCGCCCCGCCGACCCTGGAGACGGTGGTCATGTCCGGCGACCCGGGCGGGCAGGGCGCGCTCCGGGTGGCGCTCGGCCAGCTCGCCGAGCAGGACCCGCTGATCAACGTCCGGCAGGACGACCTCAGCCAGGAGATCTCCGTCTCGCTTTATGGCGAGGTGCAGAAGGAAGTGATCGGGGCCACGCTGGCGGCCGACTTCGGCCTGGACGTCGGCTTCCGCGAGAGCACGACGATCTGCATCGAGCGGCCGGCCGGCCCGGGCGCGGCCGTGGAGCGGATGCAGGAGGCGCCCAATCCGTTCCTGGCCACGATCGGGCTGCGCGTCGAGCCGGCCGTGGCCGGTTCTGGCGTGCGGTTTCAGATCGGAGCGGAGCTGGCCGGCTCGATGCCGATCGCGTTCTTCCGGGCGGTCGAGGACACCGTGCACCAGACGCTGCGGCAAGGCCTGCACGGCTGGGAGGTCACCGACGCCGTGGTCGCGATGACCCACTCCGGGTACGTGGGGAAGCACAGCATCGGCCACGCTCGCTTTACCAAGAGCCTGTCGAGCACGGGCGAGGACTACCGCGGGCTGACGCCGCTGGTCCTGATGAGCGCGCTGCAGCGGGCGGGAACCGTGGTCTGCGAGCCGATCCATCACTTCCGCCTCGACGTGCCGGCCGGCTCGCTCGGGGCGCTGCTCCCGGTGCTGACCCGGCTGCGCGCCGTTCCGCGAACCCAGGTGACTCAGGGCGCGTCGACCGCACTGGAGGGCGACATCCCGGCCGCCCGGGTGCACGCGCTCCGGCAGCAGCTGCCCCCGCTGACGGGCGGCGAAGGCATCCTGGAGTGCGCCTTCGACCGCTACGAACCGGTGCGCGGCGCGATCCCGGCCCGGCCGCGGTGGGACAGCAACCCGCTCGACCGCGCCGGATACCTGCAGCGCGTCACGCGGCGCGCGGGCTCATGACCTCCGGCGCCTTCATCACGCGCGGGAGTTAAAGGCGTGACGAATGTCCCGCGAAACAGCACCAGCGGGAGACACGCCATTCGCCGGTGCTCGCGCTGCTCGGCCATGTGGGGCGGCGTGCCCCGCAAGCCGTAGCCGGCTCATGAAATCAGCGCGGCGGTTACTCGATCCGGGTGGCGATGGGCGTGCCGATCTCGACGGTGCGCCCGACCGTGCAGAGCCGGTCGTGCGACTGCTTCACCACGTCAGGCAGTATCGCCCTGGCCTTGTCGCCCTGCTCACCGGCCGGGAATGCGATCCGGAACGTGACCTCGATGTCGGTCAGCCGGTTGCCGTCCCCGTCGCGGATCTTCTCCGCGCCGGCCCGTATCTCGAAGCTATCCGGCTCAGCCCGGCGCGAGGTCAGGATGTCGACGTCGATCGCGGTGCAGCCGCCAATCGCGGCCAGCAGGAGTTCCGTCGGCGTGAAATCGGTGCCGCTGCCCGTGCCGAACTTGAGCTGGCCGCCGCGGCTGTTGGTGGCGGTGAACTCGCCGCTCGCGATTCGCTCGACGGTTACTTCCCGATGCGTGGAACCAGCAGAACTATTCGCCATGGCTACACCATGCCACGCGTCCCTGATCACACGGCTTGAGCCATGAGGCTCTGCCGTCGGCAGATTAAGTTGGCTGGCTGCGGCCGGGCGAAGCATTCTGGCTGGTGAGGCCGGGCTCCCGGCGTCGCACCTGAAAGCAGGGGAGATCATGCAGCCTGCCGTTACCGAACCCGCCGCCGGGATGATCGATGATCAGCTGGCCACGCGCCTGCTGTACCAGCGCATCATCGTCCTCGGCACCGATGTCGACGACCGGATTGCCAACCGGCTCTGTGCCCAGCTGCTGCTGCTGTCGGCCGAGGATCCGCGTGGCGATATCAGCCTCTACATCAACTCGCCGGGCGGCTCGGTCAGCGCCGGGATGGCGATCTACGACACCATGCAGCTGATCCCGAACGACGTCAGGACGCTGGCCATGGGCCTGGCCGGCAGCATGGGCCAGTTCCTGCTGTGCGCGGGCACCGCAGGCAAGCGGTTCGGCCTGCCGCACGCCCAGGTGCTGATGCACCAGGGCTCGGCCGGCTTCGGTGGCACGGCCGCCGATGTCGAGATCTACGCGCAGCAGCTCGACCGGCTCGGGAAGATGCTGACCAGGCTGGTCTCCAAGCACACCGGGCAGCCGGAGGAAAGGGTCGCGGCCGACAGCATGCGGGACCGCTGGTTCACCGCCGAGGAGGCCCGCGACTACGGGATCATCGATCACATCGTGGAGCGGCTCGACGACGTGCGCCCCACGGTCAGCAAGACGGCGGGGCTGTGACCATGAGCCAGTACACGATCCCCACCGTGGTTGAGCGGACCTCGCTCGGCGAGCGGGCCTTCGACATCTACTCCCGGCTGCTCTCCGAGCGGATCATCTTCCTCGGCACCGAGATCGACGACGGCGTGGCTAACGTCGTGATGGCCCAGCTGCTGCATCTGGAGGCGGCCAGCCCTGAGCTGGAGATCTCGCTGTACATCAACTCACCGGGCGGCACCTACAGCGCGCTGACCGCGATCTACGACACCATGCAGTTCATCCAGCCCGACGTCGCCACGATCTGCATGGGGCAGGCCTCGTCTGCGGCGGCGGTGCTGCTGGCCGCGGGCGCGCCGGGCAGGCGATCGGTGCTGCAGCACGCCAAGGTGCTGCTGCACCAGCCGTCCAGCCAGGCCCGCGGGACCCTGCCCGACCTGGCCGTCCAGGCCAAGGAGGTGGCCAGGGTCCGCGCCGAGTTCGACGAGATCCTCAGCCGGCACACCGGTCACCCGGTGTCCAAGATCCGCAGCGACACCGACCGCAACATGACCTTGAACGCGCAGGAGGCCATCGACTACGGCCTGGC
>Ga0335075_10014273_pt1 | contig 11941 bp, 12 predicted proteins | sample Lox_Sample_24_FD_206723 | JGI IMG/M metagenome (GOLD analysis project Ga0335075, IMG submission 206723) | Soil microbial communities from Loxahatchee National Wildlife Refuge, Florida, United States - Lox_Sample_2.4 | ecosystem: Environmental > Terrestrial > Soil > Wetlands | place: USA... | reverse complement strand
ATAATACCCCCCCCTCCCCTTGTGGGTGGGTCGAAAAAGGCCAAGCATTTTTCGGGGAGGGGTAACGTCACCGGCGGAAGGACCCCTCCCCGAAATTTGCTCGCTGTGCTCGCAAATTGTCGACCCTCCCTCAAGGGGAGGGTAGGAATTCAGCGATAACTCGCGTTCACATCCGCAAGCGCGGCCGCGCCGGGGCAGAGATCTTTCGTGTTCATGCGGTTCAGCGGCTCCGCGATGGTGCCCAGATGCGCGTGCAGGTCCTGCGGATCGGGATCGACATAGAGCAGGCCGGTGACGATCTCGCCTGCCTGCTGGCGCTCCTGCAGATGCGCCATCGCGGCAGCGCGGTCGGTCGGGTCGTAGGTCGGGTGCAGCTTGGCAAGCTTGATGTAGGAGCCGTCATGCTGCTTCACCACTTCGGTCGTGCCGGGTTCGAAATCGACCGTGATCTCCTGCCGCGCCGGAATGACGTCGATGCGGTTCATCGCTTCGTTGTGTTCGCGCACATAGTCGAAGCTCTTGGTCGAGCCGGCGTGGTTGTTGAACTGCACGCACGGGCTGATCACGTCGAGCACGGCGGAGCCCTGATGCGCGAGCGCGGCCTTCATCAGCGGCACAAGCTGGTGCTTGTCGCCGGAGAAGCTGCGCGCGACGAAAGTGCAGCCCAGCACGAGCGCGAGGCTGACGAGATCAATCGGCGAATCCGCATTGGTGCCGCCGGCCTTGGACTTTGAGCCCTTGTCGGCGGTGGCGGAGAACTGGCCCTTGGTCAGGCCATAGACGCCGTTGTTCTCGCAGATATACGTCATGTTCACGCCGCGGCGGACGCAATGCGCGAACTGGCCCAGCCCGATCGAGGCACTGTCGCCGTCACCGGAAACGCCGAGATAGATGAGGTTGCGGTTCGCCAGGTTCGCGCCGGTCAGCACGCTCGGCATGCGGCCGTGCGCGGAATTGAAGCCGTGGCTCTGGCCGAGGAAATAGTCCGGTGTCTTCGACGAACAGCCGATGCCGGAAATCTTGGCGACGTGATGCGGCTCGATGTCGAGTTCGAAGCAAGCCTGGATCAGCGCGGCGCTGATCGAGTCGTGCCCGCAGCCGGCGCACAGCGTCGAGATGCGGCCTTCATAGTCGCGGCGCGTAAAGCCGGCGCTGTTCTTCGTAAGGCCGGGATGATGCAGCTTGGGCTTGGCGATGTAGGTCATTCGGCCGCTTCCTTGCGGGTGACGTTGAGACGATCGGCGATGGCGCCGTGGATGAAGCGCGCGGTGATCGGGGCGCCGTCGTAATGCAGGATGGAGATGAACCGTGCCGGATCGATGCCGCACTCGTTGACGATCAGCTTCATCAGCTGCGCATCGCGGTTCTGTTCGATCAGGAACACCTGCTCATGCGCGTTGACGAAATCGACGAGGCTGTCGGCGAACGGGAAGGCGCGGATGCGCATGGCGTCGAGGTGCAGGCCTTCGCTTGCGAGGCTCGCCAGCGCTTCGTTCATCGCGACCGAGGTGGAGCCGTAATAGAGCACGCCGTATTTGGCTTTCTCTTTCGCCTTACGCTCGACCGGCGCGGGGACGTACTGCTTCGCAGTCTCGAGCTTGCGCAGCAGGCGCTGCATCACGTCGGTGTAGTCCTTGCCTTCTTCGCTGTAGACCGCCATCGCGTTGTGCGACGAGCCGCGCGTGAAGTAGGCGCCCTTGGTCGGGTGCGTGCCGGGAAGCGTGCGATAGGGCACCGCATCGCCGTCAACATCGACATAACGGCCGAAGAATTTTCCGGCGTCGAGTTCTTCGGCGGTGATGATCTTGCCGCGGTCGTATTCGCGTTTGTCATCCCAGGTAAGCGGCTCGCAAAGCCAGTCGTTCATGCCGATGTCGAGATCCATCATCACGAAAATCGGCGTCTGGAAACGCTCCGCGAGGTCGAAGGCCTGTGCGCTGAACTCAAAGCTCTCGCGGGGATCTTCGGGGAAGAGGAGCATGTGCTTGGTGTCGCCGTGGCTGGCGTAAGCCGCGAGCAGGATGTCCGACTGCTGCGTGCGTGTCGGCATGCCCGTCGATGGTCCGCCGCGCTGGATGTCGAACACCACGGCGGGGATCTCGGCGTAGTACGCGAAGCCGAAGAACTCCTGCATCAGCGAGATGCCGGGGCCCGATGTTGCGGTGAACGAGCGCGCGCCATTCCAGCCCGCGCCAAGCACCATGCCGATGGCCGCGATCTCGTCTTCGGCCTGCACGATGGCGAATTTGTTCTTGCCGGTTTCGGGATCGACGCGGAATTTCTTGCAATGCGCGGTGAAGGCTTCGGCGAGCGAAGTGGACGGGGTGATCGGGTACCACGCGCACACCGTCGCACCGCCATAGACGGCGCCGAGACCGGCGGCATCGTTGCCTTGAATGAAGATCTTGTCGCCGACCTTGTCGGAGCGCGCGATCTTGAGGCCGCACGCGCCTTTCAAATTCTTCTCGGCGTAATCGTGGCCGAGGCGTAGCGCGCGCGCGTTCATGTCGATCAGCTTCGCGCGGCTCCTGAACTGCTTGGCGAAGAGATGGTCGATCTCTTCCAGATCGATGCCGAGCAGCGAGGCGAGCGCGCCGACATAGATGATGTTCTTGAGCAGCTGGCGCTCGCGCGGGATCGTGCCTTCCATCGTGTTGGAAAGTTGCGTGAACGGCACGCCGAGCACGGTGATATCGCTGCGCAGCTTCTGTCCGGTCAGCGGCTTGGTCGAGTCGTAGAGCATGTAGCCGCCGCTCTCGACTTCGGCGATGTCCTTGTTCCAGGTCTGCGGGTTCATCAGCACGACCAGATCGACGCCTCCGCGGCGGCCGAGCCAGCCCTGTCCCGACACGCGCACTTCGTACCAGGTGGGAAGGCCCTGGATGTTCGACGGGAAGATGTTGCGCGTCGCGACCGGCACGCCCATGCGCATCACAGCGCGGGCGAAGAGTTCGTTCGCTGACGCCGAGCCCGAACCGTTGACGTTGGCGAATTTGACGACGAAGTCGTTGGTGGCGGTTATCTGTTTCATTTGGTTTCCGGGTGGCCCCCTCCGTCTGTCGCGCTATCGCGCGACATCCACCTCCCCCGTAAACGGGGGAGGATAAGAGAGGTGCGCATTTGTAATCCTCCCCCGTTTACGGGGGAGGTGCCGAGCGAAGCGAGGCGGAGGGGGATCACCGACCACATGCTTGCGCCGTTTCGAGATAAAATTTCTGCATGTCCCACGCGCCGGTCGGGCAGCGCTCGGCGCAGAGGCCGCAATGCAGGCAGACGTCTTCGTCTTTCACCATCACGCGGCCGGTCTTCAGATAATCGGAGACGTAGAGGTCCTGCGTCTGCGGATTGTTGGTCGGCGCGGTCAGATGCGTGCGCAGTTCCGGCTCTGGATCGTTCGGCGTGAACGTGATGCAATCCACCGGGCAGATATCGACGCAGGCATCGCATTCGATGCAGAGGCTTTCGGCGAACACCGTCTCGATATCGCAGTTGAGGCAGCGTTGCGCTTCCTTGAAACCCAGCTCCTTGGTGAAGCCGAGTTCGACTTCCATGTTCACGTCGCGCAGCGTCAGTTCGCTCGGCGCATGCGGAACCTTGAAGCGCAGATCCAGCGACACATCGTTGTCATAGGACCATTCGTGGATGCCCATCTTCTGGCTGGCCAGCGTGTGCGGATCGGCGGGGCGGACCTTCACGTCATGGCCGTTGCACACGAGATCGATCGACACCGCGGCGGCATGGCCGTGCGCCACCGCCCAGATGATGTTCTTCGGCCCGAATGCCGCATCGCCACCGAAGAAGACTTTCGGATTGGTCGATTGATAGGTGACGACATCGACAACCGGCATGTCCCACTTGTCGAACTCGAGGCCGATGTCGCGCTCGATCCAGGGGAACGCGTTTTCCTGGCCGACGGCGACAAGCACGTCATCGCATTCGATATGCACGTCCGGCTCGCCGGTCGGCACGAGGTTGCGGCGGCCTTTGGCGTCGCGCTCGGCCTTCACCTTCTCGAACAGCACGCCGGTGAGCTTGCCGTCCTTGTGCGTGAACTCCTTCGGCACCATGAAGTTCAGGATCGGGATGCCTTCGCCCATGGCATCGTCTTTTTCCCACGGCGAGGCTTTCATCTCGTCGAAGCCGGAGCGGACGACAACCTTCACATCGTCGCCGCCGAGACGGCGCGAGGTGCGGCAGCAATCCATCGCGGTGTTGCCGCCGCCGAGCACGATCACGCGTTTGCCGATGCTCGTCGTGTGACCGAACGAGACCGAGGACAGCCAGTCGATGCCGATATGGATGTTCGCGGCGCCTTCCTTGCGGCCGGGGATTTCCAGTTCGCGCCCGCGCGGCGCACCACAGCCGACGAAGATCGCGTCGTAATTCTCGGCGAGCACTCTTTTCAGCGAGTCGATCTTCACGCCGAACTTCGTCTCTGGTTCGAGGTTCAAGATGTAGCCGCACTCTTCATCGAGCACGGTTTCCGGCAGGCGGAATTTCGGAATCTGCGTGCGCATCATGCCGCCCGCATTCTTGTCCTGATCGTAGATCGTGACGTGATAGCCGAGCGGGAGAAGATCGCGCGCAACGGTGAGCGATGCCGGGCCCGCGCCGATCAGCGCGATACGCTTGCCGTTCTTCTTCGATGTAGGCTTCGGCAGACGATCGCGGATGTCGTCCTTAGAGTCCGCAGCGACACGCTTCAGGCGGCAGATCGCGACGGGCTGTTCCTCGACACGTCCGCGCCGGCACGCCGGCTCGCAGGGACGGTCGCAGGTGCGGCCGAGCACGCCCGGAAACACGTTGGACTTCCAGTTGATCATGTAGGCGTCGGAGTAGCGCCCTGCCGCGATCAGCCGGATGTATTCCGGCACCGGCGTGTGCGCGGGACAGGCCCACTGACAATCGACAACCTTGTGGAAGTAATCCGGATTGGAAACGTCGGTCGGATTCATACCCGGGCGGCGCGCGGATTGCGGGCGGCCCTCAGCGATGACTGAACTCATTCTTCCTGTTCGAACTCCCCGACAGCGCCCTTGCCCGAGTGACAGTCCGTCATGCGCTTGTCGCGGCGCATATATACCGGCGAATCGCGAGCATTTCCCTCTTTTTCTGATATTAGTCAGGGAGATAGGGGGCGCAACCGCACGCGTTTGTGCCGGATTGGCTCAGATTTCAGCCTAACGCTTTGAGATTACAAAGAATTATGGACCTGACGCTCTCGCCCGACCAAAAGGCCATCGCCGACGCCATCGCGAAGATTTGCGCGGGCTTCGACGACGACTATTGGACCGCGTGCGATAGCGAGGCGCGGTTCCCGGAAGCGTTCTACCGCGCCATCGCCGATGCGGGGTTTCTCGGCATCTGCATGCCGGTCGAATTAGGTGGCGCGGGGCTCGGCGTCGTCGAAGCGGCGATCATGATGCATGAAGTGGGCAAGGGCGGCGGCGGATACGCGGCAGCGTCCTCGATCCATCTCAACATCTTCGGGCCGCACGCCATCGTCGTGCATGGCACAGACGAGCAGAAGAAGCGCATGCTCGTGCCGCTCATCAAGGGCGAGCAGAAAGCGTGCTTCGGCGTGACAGAGCCGAATGCGGGCCTCGATACGACAAGCATCGAGACCTTCGCACGGCGAACCAATGACGGCTATGTCGTGCGCGGCCGGAAGATCTGGACGACGACGGCGCAGGAAGCGGACAAGATCCTTCTGCTCACGCGCACGGCGAAGAAGGAAGACGGGCGCAAGCCGACCGACGGCATGACTCTTTTCTACACCACGCTCGATCGCGCGAAGGTCGAGGTGCGCCGCATCCCGAAGATGGGCCGCGCCGCGGTGGATTCGAACGCGGTGTTCATCGACGATCTGTTCGTGCCGGACGAAGACCGCATCGGCGAAGAAGGCAAGGGCTTCCGCCATCTGCTCGACAGCCTAAATCCCGAACGCATTCTCATAGGATCGGAAGCGATCGGCCTCGGCCGCGATGCGCTGAACCGTGCGGCGGGTTACGCGCGCGAACGCAAAGTCTTCGGCCGCGCCATCGGCCAGAACCAGGGGATCCAGCATCCGCTCGCCGAGGCGTGGGCGTATCTGGAGAGCGCGTGGTGGATGTGTCTGCGCGCCGCGTCGCTCTACGATTCAAAACAACCCTGTGGCGCCGAAGCCAACGCGGCGAAGCTTCTCGGCGCCCGCGCCGCGTTCGATGCTTGCAAGAAAGCGGTGATGACGCACGGCGGCATGGGCTACGCCAAGGAATACCAGGTCGAACGCCTCTTCCGCGAAAGCATGCTCCCGATGCTGGCGCCGGTGACGGAGCAGTTGATCCTGAGCTTCATCGGCGAAAACGTGCTGGATCTTCCGAAGTCTTATTAAACCGCAACGAGATGACGCACCTGGGCCTTGCACGCATCTGAGGCGTAGTCGCCTCCGCTGTTGTAAACTCGCGCTGGATTCAGCCATGCCAGACGGTTCTTCCACCGCGCATCTCTATCGCCCCAAACTCGTGACGGTGCTGGGCGAGGGCTACGGTGTTGCCGCATTTCGGGCCGATCTGATAGCCGCGATCACGGTCGCCATCGTTGCGCTGCCGCTGTCGATGGCGATTGCGGTGGCCTCCGGCGTCGGGCCCGAGCGCGGGCTTTATGCTTCGATCATTGGGGGCGTCCTTGTTTCCGCCCTGGGCGGCAGCCGGTTTCAGATCGGTGGTCCTGCCGGCGCGTTCATCACGCTTGTTGCCGCGACCGTGGCGCGCTTCGGCGTCGAAGGGCTGCTTCTGACGGTCCTGTTGTCGGGCGTCCTGCTTGTCGTGCTGGGTGCGCTGCGCGTCGGCTCGCTCATCCGCCACATCCCGCACGCGGTGACCGTCGGCTTCACCAGTGGAATTGCGGTCACGATCTTCGCAAGCCAGCTGAAGGATCTCGGCGGGCTCAAACTCACGGTGCCGGAGCCCGGACCGCTTCTCGCAAAGCTGGAGGTGCTCGCGGGCGCCGTGAGTACGATCACGCCCGCAGCCTTGGTGCTCGGACTCGCGACCGCCGCGCTTATCTTTACCCTCCGCCGGTTCCGTCCCTTGTGGCCGCGCAAGCTGATCGCGGTCGTGCTGGCGTCGGTTGCCGTTGCGGTTTTCCATCTGCCCGTCGTGACCATCGGCAGCCGGTTCGGCGGCATCCCGCACGGCCTGGCCTCACCGCAATTTCCGCCGGTCTCGTGGAGCCTGATCTTTGTGCTGCTGCCAAGCGTTCTCTCTTTCACGCTGCTGGGTGGTATCGAGAGCCTGCTGTCGGCGAAGGTCGCCGATGCGATGACCGCGCGGCATCATCGCTCGAACATGGAGCTGGTGGCGCAGGGAGCCGCAAACATCGCCTCCGCGCTGTTCGGCGGCATCAGCGTGACGGGCACGATCGCGCGCACTGCGACCAACATCCGCGCGGGCGCGCGCACGCCGTTGTCGGGCATGATGCATTCCGCGCTTCTGCTCGCTTTCATGATGGTGGCGGCGCCGCTCGCGAGCTATGTCCCGCTCTGTGCGCTGGCGGCGGTGCTCGTCGTGGTCTGCTGGAACATGGCGGAGCGCGCGGAGTTCGCTCGGCTGCTCAAGACCTGGCGCACCGCGGTGGTTCTTCTCGCGACGTTCGGCCTTACGGTCGCGCTTGATCTGACGACGGGAATCATTGCCGGTTGTGTCATCGCGTTCGCATTTCACCTGAGTGCACGTTTCTTCCACCGGCCGGACCTGCCGTGACCTATTTCGAATACGCCGCCGTTTACTTCGGCATCATCGTCGGACTTGCGCTGGCCAATGTGCTGACCAGCTTTCACAAGCTGATCGAGGCGGGGCCGCGCGTGCGCTGGCATTGGCTGGCGCCCACGGCGGGGGTCTATGCGTCGTTGCTGACGCTGGGAGAATTCTGGAGCGTCTGGCAGCGCCAGAACGACATGGGCCATCGCGTGTTCTTCACGTGGCTGCCGCTCGCATTCGCGTTTTCGCTCTTGTTCCTGTTCTGCGCGGCGTCGCTGCCCGATGAGGTTTCGGAAGACGGTCTCGATCTCAGGGAATACTATTTCTCCAATCGGAAACGGTTCTGGGGATTTTCCATCGCGCTGCATCTGTTCAACCTGACGAGTTGGACGATTGCTGCCGTGGAACATGGAAATGTCGTCCAATATGTCCTGCAATACTGGCATCCGGTTTTGGGAAATTTTGTGGAAGCGGCGCTGAGCCTCGTGGCGATGTTCGCACGCGCGGCGTGGGTGCAGGCCATTATCCTTCTGGCGATGGCCGCTTACATGATTTCCCTTTTCGGCCCGATGGCCCTTGGTGCATGACATCGCCAAACCTTGCCTTGACGTGGCGGGGAATACGGTTTGAATCCGCCTTTCTCGCGCGGGGATTTCGATGAAGCGTCTGATTGAGGGTTACAAGCAGTTTCGCGCGCAGCGCTGGCCGCTGGAGCGCAAGCGCTATGAAGAGACGTCGTCGAAGGGCCAGAAGCCCGAATATCTCATCATCGCGTGTTCGGATTCGCGCTCCGATCCGGCGACGATCTTCGGCGCGCGCCCCGGCGAGTTCTTTCTGGTGCGCAATATCGCGGCGCTCGTGCCGCCGCATGATTCGACCAACGGTCTCTATGGCACGCGCGCGGCGATTGCCTATGCGGTGATGGCGCTGAAAGTGCGCAACATCGTCGTGATGGGTCACGCACAATGCGGCGGCATCGGCGCAGCGATCGATCCGAGCGCGGCGCAGGGCGTGCCGTATGTGAATGAATGGGTCGAACTCGCGAAGCCTGCGGTCGAAGCGGCGCATGGGCACGCGCACGGCCACGGCCTCGACAAGAACCAGGCGACGGAGCGCGAGGCGGTGAAGCTCTCGGTGAAGCGCCTGCTCGAATACCCGTTCATCGCGGAGCGCGTTAAGGAGGGCAATCTCGCCGTCGACGGAATGCGCTTCAACATCGCGACGGGTGTGCTCGAACTGCTCGATCAGAAGAGCGGCGAATTCCATCCGATCAAGACGAAGCGGTCCTGGTTCTGGTGATGACGGATATTCCGGTCCTGGAAACCGAACGGCTTGTTCTGCGCGGCCATACGCTCGACGATTTTCCGGCCTATGCGGTGATGTGGACCGATCCCGTCGTGACGCGCTTCATCGGCGGCGTTCCGCTCACGGAAGAAGAATCGTGGGCGAAGTTCATGCGCATCGCCGGGCACTGGGCGCTGTTCGGCTATGGGTTCTGGGCAATCATCGAGAAGGCGAGCGGCAAGCGTGTCGGCGAGGCCGGCATCCTCAACATGAAGCGCGACATGCAGCCGTCATTCCACGGCGTGCCGGAAATCGGCTGGGGCCTGCTGCCCGACGTGCACGGCAACGGTTATGCGACCGAAGCCACGAAGGCGATCATCGCGTGGGGTGAGAAGCATTTCGGCAAGGTGCGCATGGTCTGCATCATCGATCCCGAAAATATCCCGTCCCTGCGCGTCGCCGAGCGTTGCGGTTTCAGGCAGGTCGCGCTTTCGACCTACAAGGGCGATCCGACGGTTCTGCTCGAACGCCTGCCATGACGATTCCGGTTGTCGAAACGCAGCGGTTGATCCTGCGCGGTCACACGCTCGAAGACTTTCCCGCCTATGCCGCGATGCGCGCCGATCCTGAAGTGATGAAGTTCATCGGCTATGGCGACACGATCAGCGAAGAAGAGGCGTGGACGAACTTCCGCAGCATCGCGGGCCACTGGGAATATCTGGGTTTCGGCACCTGGGCGGTCGAGGAAAAGGCGACCGGCGCGATGATCGGAACGCTCGGCTACACCGACAAGAAGCGCGTGTCCTCGCATCCCGCAAGCGGCGCGCCGGAGATGGGGTGGTCGCTCTCGCGGTCCGCACACGGCAAAGGCATCGGCAGCGAAGCGCTGACCGCCGCGCTTGCGTGGGGCCGCAATTTCTTCGGACCGATCCGCGTTGTCTGCGTCATCGGCGACGGCAACGACGCGTCGGTGCGTCTCGCGGAGAAACACGGCTTCAAGCAATGCGGTGTCGCACGCCGCGGCCATCTCGGTCGCCGCGTGTTCGAACGCGTGCTTTAGTGCTGCGCTAAGCTGAGGTTGTTGCCGTCGGCGTCCAGGAACCAGGCGAGCTTCGCGCGGCCGCTTGGATCGCTCCAGATACCAAGCTCGTCCTGGCCGTAGCCTTCATAGATCTGGAACTTCACGCCCTTGGCGCTCAGCGCCTTTACGTCGGCGACGATGTCTTTCACTTCCCAGCCGAGCACGGTGTGCATCGACGGCTTGTGATCCTTCATCGGCACGATGCGCATGGTCACGTCGCCGAGGTCGAACGTGTCGGCGAATTTGTCGGAAGCGGTCTGCCGGAAGCCGAGGACTTCGCTGTAGAACTTGGCCGCCGCCGTGCGGTCGGTGGTGAAGATGAAGCACGTCGTCTTGGCGCCTGTCGGGAACGTCACGTCTGGTCTCCTCGGATTTTGAGGGCTAAACACTAGCGCGAAATATTACGGTTCGTCCCATGCCCGGTCTCTTTTTCGAGGAATTTTCCGTCGGCCAGAGCTTCACGCACCCGATCCGGCACACGGTGACGGAGGCCGACAACGTCTTCTTCACCGCGATGACGCACAACCCGGCGCAGCTTCACCTCGATGAGGAGTATGCCAAGGGCACGGAGTTCGGCACGCGCATCGTCAATTCGCTCTTCACCCTCGGCCTGATGATCGGGATTTCGGTCGGCGAGACGACGCTCGGCACCACCGTCGCGAACCTCGGCATGGACGAGGTGCGGTTCCCGAAGCCGGTGTTCCATGGCGACACGCTGCATGTGGAGAGCGAAGTTCTCGAACTGCGCGCGAGCAAATCGCGCCCCGGTCAGGGCATCGTCGTGTTCCAGCACAAGGCCATCAACCAGCGCGGCGAAGTGGTCGCGCAATGCAAGCGCAGCGCGCTGATGTTGGGCAAGCCGAAATGAAACGCATCTTTTTTCTTGCCGTCTCGCTACTGCTGCTTGCGGTCGCGTTTGTCGCGCTCTTTCCCGTCACGGCGGTGGATCTGTATGCGAACTCAACGCATACCTACATTGGGTTGGGACTTGATGCCAAAGCCCGCATTGTCTTCTTCGTGATCGGCGCCGCATCCATTCTGGGGGCGATGTTTCTGGCGCGATCAGCGGTGCGCTCATGATCCTGCGCTCACTCCTCTTCGTTCCGGCCGACAGCGAGAAGAAGCTTGCGAAGTCGAAATCATCGCCCGCCGATGCGTTGATCCTAGATTTGGAAGATTCGGTTGCGGTCGAGAACCGTCCTGCGGCGCGCGCGCTGGTGAAGGAGTTTCTGCAAGAAACGCACGCACAGGCGATCTGGGTGCGCATCAATCCGCTCGGATCGGACGATTTCATCCGCGACATCGAAGCCGTGACGGCGTCCAATCCCGCGGGCTTCGTCGTGCCGAAACCGGATGGGCCGCATGCGCTGAACGTGATCGATGCGCACATCATCACGCGCGAAACGCAGGCCGGGTTGCCGCATGGCACGATCAAGCTGCTGCCGGTCGCAACCGAAACGCCGATCGCGGCGATGTCATTGCAGGATTATCGCTGGAAGCCCGCGCGTCTGGCCGCAATGACATGGGGTGCTGAGGATCTGTCCGCCGCGCTCGGCGCCGCGACCAATCGCGATGAGAACGGCGAGTTCCTGCTGACCTACAAAATCGTGCGTTCGCTGTGCCTGATCGCGGCGAAGGCGGCGGACGTGCCGGCCATTGAAACGCTGCACGCCGATTTCCGCGATGCCAAGGGCCTTGAGCGCGCCGCACGGGCGGCACAGCGCGAAGGCTTTGCCGGCATGCTCGCGATCCATCCTGACCAGGTCGCGGTGATCAACGACGCGTTCACGCCATCGGCGTCGGATGTCGAGCATGCCAGACGCGTCGTCGCGGCGTT
>Ga0335075_10014272_pt1 | contig 11942 bp, 7 predicted proteins | sample Lox_Sample_24_FD_206723 | JGI IMG/M metagenome (GOLD analysis project Ga0335075, IMG submission 206723) | Soil microbial communities from Loxahatchee National Wildlife Refuge, Florida, United States - Lox_Sample_2.4 | ecosystem: Environmental > Terrestrial > Soil > Wetlands | place: USA: Florida... | reverse complement strand
CTTCTTTGCTCGACGACCCGATCCTTGCCCGATTCAGCGCCGCGGTCCGCGAAGCCTATGGCGACCGGCTCGAACGGATCGTGCTGTTCGGCTCACGCGCACGCGGCGACCACCGGCCGGACTCGGATTACGACATCGCCGTGTTCATTCACGGCGACTGGGAGCTGTGGGATGAGGTTCGCTCTTTATGCGCCCTTGCGACCGAAATCTTCGAGGACAGCGGCGACGATATTTCAGCAAAACCATTTCGAGCCGGTTCCTATCAAGAGCGCACCGCGCTCATGGCCGAAATTCGGCGCGACGGTCGTGATCTATGAGACCGGAGACTGCCGGTCTCATCGAGAAAGCACGAGAATGCCTCGCTGACGCGATCCGCTTCCGACCATTTGGTACGCGGGTCGCCAGCCGGGAAGCCTATTTGGCGGCGTTTCACGCTGCTCAAGCCTTGATCTACGAGCATACTTCGCGCATCGCCAAGACACATCGAGGCGTTCGTACACAATTTTCCCGCCTCGCCCGGGAGATGCCAAATATCGATCCCGGCCTGGGAAGCGTGTTGGCCCATGGATACGCGATAAAATCGCGTGCTGACTACGGAACGGGTCAGCAAGGTCAGATATCGATGCGATCGGCAGACGAAACGATCGAGGACGCGACGCGGTTTCTGCGAACGATCGAAGAGATTTTGAAATAGGGCCGCTATCGCCCCAGCAAAAGCGCGGCGGCGATCGCGATAAGGCCGGCGGCGCTGAGCCATAGCGGGATGATGACCCAGAAAACCGCGCGCCAGCGCTGCTCGGCATGCTCGGCGAGGCTTTCGGCGTGCATCACGATGCCCTCTTCGAGCCATTGCTCGACCAGCGTGCTAGCGTTCTCGATCAGCTTCGGCACGCGGTCGAGCGTGTCGACGAGGTTTTCGAGCCGCTGGCGCAGGCGCGCCTCCGGCCCGCGATGATCCTGCATCCAGCGTTCGATCAGCGGCCGCGCCAGCGCCCAGATATTGACGTTGGGGTCGAGCTGGCGGCCGACGCCCTCGACCAGCACCATGGTCTTTTGCAGCAACAAAAGCTGCGGCTGGGTCTCCATCTCGAACTGTTCGGTGACGCGGAACAGCTGCGCGAGGAGCCGGGCGATCGAGATTTCGGCGAGCGGCTTGCCAAGGATCGGCTCACCGATCGAACGGCAAGCCTGGGCGAACTCGTCGACCGAGCGTCTTGGCGGCACATAGCCGGCGTCGAAATGCACCTGTGCGACGCGCCGGTAGTCGCCGCTGAGAAACCCGACCAGCATGTCGGCGAGAAAAAACCGGGTGTCGCGGTCGAGGCGGCCCATGATGCCAAAATCGACAACCGCGATCGCCCCGTCCGCCTCAACAAACATGTTCCCCGGATGCAGGTCGGCGTGGAAGAAGCCGTCGCGAAATACCTGGTTGAAGAAGGCCTCGGCGGCTCGTTTCAGCAACGCACCGATATCCTGCCCGGCGGCGACCAGCGCGGCGCGGTCATCGATCCTGACACCGGCGACACGCTCCAGGGTCATCACAGCGCGGCCGGTGCGCCGCCAATCGACGCGGGGAATGCGGTAGTTCGGGTCGCTGGCGAAATTCTCGGCGAGCTCGGATGCCGCGGCGGCCTCAAAGCGCAGATCGATCTCGATCTCGACCGATTTTTCCAGCGTGCGCGCGATCTCGACTGGCTTCAGCCGGCGCAACGCCGGCTGCGTCCGTTCGATCAGATCGCCAAGCCAGGTCAGGAGCTCAAGATCACGCGCGAAGGCGCGCGCGATCCCCGGCCGTAATATCTTGACCGCGACCTCCCCGCCCTCGCTGGTCACGGCGAAATGCACCTGCGCGATCGATGCAGCGGCGACCGGCGTGTCGTCAAACGACTGGAACAGGGTGTCGAGCGGGCAGCCGAGTTCAGCTTCGATCTGCGCTCGCGCCACGGCAGCGGGAAACGGCGGCAGCCGATCCTGCAGCATCGCGAGGTCGGCGGCGACGTCATCACCCAGCAGATCGGCCCGCGTCGCGAGCATCTGACCGAGCTTGATAAAAGCCGGGCCGATCTCCTGAAACGCCGCCGCCAAACGCTCGCCCGGCCGCCCGGTCTGGCGCCGACGAAAGAGGCGCGCGACACGAAACAGCGGGCGCGGTCCCGCCAGCGGCTCAAACAGGAACAGCGCGTCGTGACGTGCCAGCGTCACCGCGATGCCGACAAGGCGCAAGGCATGGCGGAAGCTGCGGAGAAAGCCGAACACGCGGAAGAGCGCTCAGAGACGCCAGGCCGAGTGCAGTGCGGCGACACCGCCGGTCAGATTGCGAAACCGCGGACGCTCGAGCCCGGCGGCTTCGATCAGGTCACACAGCGTCGTCTGCGGCGGAAAACGGCGGATGCTCTCGACGAGGTAGGTATAGGCGTCGCGCTCGCCGGTGACGATCTGGCCGATCAGCGGCAGAACGTGAAAACTGTAGAGGTCGTAGGCTGGTGCAAGCCACGGCGTGGCGGCCGGCGCGAATTCGAGGCAGAGAAAGCGTCCGCCCGGCTTCAGCACGCGCCACGCTTCGCGGAGCGCCCGCTCGATATGGGTAACGTTCCTGAGGCCAAAGCCGATCGTGTAGAGATCGACACTGCGGTCGGCGATCGGCAGCGCCTCGGCGTCGCCGCAGACCCATTCGATGCCGGTGATGATGCCGTCATCGATCGCGCGCGCGCGGCCGACATCGAGCATCTGCCCGTTGATGTCGCAGACGATGACGCCGCCACCGCGCTCCGGATCGAGCCGCTTTAGCGCGCGGCAGGCGATGTCGCCGGTGCCGCCGGCGACATCAAGCAGGGTCTGCCCGGCACGCGGCGCGAGCCAGGTGATGAGCTCGTCCTTCCAGCGACGGTGGATAAAGCCGCTCATCAAGTCGTTCATCAGATCGTAGCGGCTCGCGACGCTGTCGAAAACCGCGCGCACCAGCGGCGCCTTTTCCGCCTCGCGGACACGGCGAAACCCGAAATCGGCTTCAACGCCGGGTTCTTGCGCCACGTCCTCGCTTGTCTCTTTCTCGCTCATCGGGCAGGAAGATAGCCTCATTTCCGCGCGAACGGCACCCGCCGGTCGCAATCCGCTAACGCGACGCCATGCCCGAACTCCCCGAAGTCGAAACCGTGCGCCGTGGCCTGGCGCTCAAAATGACTGGCCGCAAGATCGTCGAGGCCGAGCTGCGGCGCCAGGATCTCCGCCGGCCGTTCCCGCCGATGCTGTCCCGCACGCTGACGGGATCAAAGATCGGCAAGCTCAGCCGGCGCGGCAAATACATCCTGATCGAGCTAGACGACAACGGCACGCTGCTGCTGCACCTGGGGATGTCGGGGCGGATCACCGCCGGCCCGGCGGGGGCGCCGCACGCGACGCATGACCATGTGATCCTGACACTCGATGACGGCACGGTCGTGCGTTTCAACGACGCACGCCGCTTCGGGCTGCTCGATTACATGCGGCGTGGTGAGGAAAGCGCCCACCCGCTCCTCGCCGGCATGGGGCCGGAGCCGCTGGAGCCGGGGTTTGACGGCAACTACCTGGCGCAGAAGCTCGCCGGCAAGATGACGCCGCTCAAGGCGGCGCTGCTCGACCAGAAGATCGTCGCCGGGCTCGGTAACATCTATGTCTGCGAAGCGCTCTACCGCGCCGGGCTGTCGCCGCGCCGGCTCGCGGCGACCGTCACGGGCGCGCGCGCCACCAAGCTTGTCGCCGCGATCAAGGCGACGCTCAACGACGCGATCGAAGCCGGCGGTTCGTCGCTGCGCGATTACGTGCAGGCCGATGGCGAGCTCGGCTATTTCCAGCACAAATGGGCGGTTTATGGTCGCGAGGGCGAGCCTTGCCCGGGCTGCACCTGCAAGGAGGGTGTGCAGCGCATCGTCCAGTCCGGGCGCTCGACATTCTTTTGCGCCAAAAAACAGCGGTGATCCCACCTGTCATTGCGAGCGCAGCGAAGCAATCTCGCGCCACCGTGAGATCAAAACGGATCGAGATTGCTTCGCTGCGCTCGCAATGACAGGTTCTGGAATCGACGCTGGAGGAGAACGAGATGAGCGACAGCCAGGAAAAGACCGTGCTGGTCGAGCGCCAGGGCGCGGTGGGGATCGTTCGGCTCAACCGCCCATCGGCGCTCAACGCGCTGAGCGCCCAGCTCATCACCGAACTCGGCGAGGCCTTCGACGACCTCGAATTCGACCCCGCGATCGGCGCGATCGTCCTCACCGGAAACGAGCGAGCGTTCGCGGCCGGAGCCGATATCAAGGAGATGCAGGCCAAAACCTATATCGAGGCCTACACTCAGGATTTCATCACCGACGGCTGGGAGCGGGTTGCGCAATGCCGCAAGCCGGTGATCGCCGCGGTCGCCGGGTTCGCGCTCGGCGGCGGCTGCGAGGTCGCGATGATGTGCGACATCATCATCGCCGCCGACACCGCCAAATTCGGTCAGCCGGAGATCAATCTCGGCGTCATCCCCGGCGCCGGCGGCACGCAGCGCCTGTCGCGCTTTGTCGGCAAGGCGAAGGCGATGGATCTCTGCCTCACCGGGCGGATGATGGACGCGCAGGAAGCCGAGCGCGCCGGACTGGTCAGCCGCATCGTGCCGGTGGACAAGCTCATGGAGGAAGCTCTCAAGGTCGCGACGCGCATCGCAGGCCTCTCCCTGCCCGCGGTCATGATGGCCAAGGAGGCCATCAACCGCGCGTTCGAGACGACGCTGGCCGAGGGTGTGCGCTTCGAGCGGCGGCTTTTCCACTCGACCTTCGCGACCGAGGACCAGAAGGAAGGCATGGCCGCCTTTATCGAGAAGCGTAAGCCCGCGTTCCGCAATCGCTAATCCGATATGTCCGCGCGCTCGGTTGACGCATACCCGCGCCATCGATATAAGCGCGCTCTTTCGCAAAGCTCGGACGCGCCGATATGCCTCATCATAAATCAGCGGAGAAACGTCTCCGCCAAACCGAAACGCGAACCGCCGTCAACCGGGCTCGGTTGAGCCGTGTTCGCACATTTGTCAAAAAAGTGGAAACTGCCATTAACAGTGGTGACAAGGCTGCCGCGCAATCCGCGCTTCAGGTTGCCCAGCCCGAGCTGCACAGCGCGACGACAAAAGGCGTCATGCACCGCAATACTGTCGCCCGAAAACTGTCCCGTTTAGCGGCCAGAATCAACGCGTTATAAGACCGAATCTCACGTGGCGACGCGGCGTGCCCGCGACGCACTTTTTGCCCCCCTCGTCAATCGTTTCACGCGATAAAAATTTTTGGTTTAGCGGTTTCGATCCTGTTGCCATCGATCCGTCATCTAAGCTAAAGTTTGTGTCACCGGAGCAAAACAATCGTCTTCTCCGTGTCACATTTGGTCGTTAGCCAAAATCATCGAGATTAAACAAACGCGAGCGCAAAGATTGCGTTCGCGAACGGGGAGAGATGCTGCAAAAATCAACCCTCCTTGGGCTACACCATTAGCTCATTAGAGCTGATCATTTTGTATTGCGCAGAACATTGGCATCAGTACTTGTATTTCTTTTATGGGGGCGACATTGGTGGGGGAAGTGACCGAGTCCAACCCGATGGGTGCCATGTCACACGGATCGCCGGCTGATTGGTCCCGGGTTTTGGGTCGCATGAGGCGCGAAGTGGGCGAAACGGCGTACCGCTCCTGGTTTGGTTCGATGACCGTGGAGCGGGTCGCCGGCGGCGAGGGGGTGATCGCCGTGCCCACGCGCTTTCTGCGGGACTGGGTCACGACCCATTATGCCGACCGCCTGCTCGCGCTGTGGCGCTCGGAAAACCACACGGTTCGTCGCATTTCCTTTGTTGTCGACCCGCACCACGCGCGCGGCGAGCAGGCCGCCGCGGCGCGGGAGCCGAGGCCGGTGCAGGCTGAACCTTTGCCGGCGGAAAGCGGATCGTCGGACATGATCGACGACAAGGGCGTCTCCGCGCCGCTCGACGCGCGCCTTACATTTGAAAATTTTGTCGTCGGCAAGCCAAACGAGCTGGCCCATGCCGCCGCGCGGCGAGTGGCGGAAGCCTGTGTCGCGCCGACCCATTCGGTGCCGTTCAATCCGCTGTTCCTTTATGGCGGAGTCGGGCTCGGCAAGACGCATCTGATGCACGCGATCGCCTGGCATGTCCGGCAGCACGCGCCGACCCGCAAGGTCATCTATTTGTCGGCCGAAAAGTTCATGTACCAGTTCATCCGGGCGCTGCGCTTCCGCTCGACGATGGACTTCAAGGAGCAGTTCCGCTCGGTCGATCTGTTGATGATCGACGACGTCCAGTTCATCAGCGGCAAGGACTCGACCCAGGAGGAGTTCTTTCACACCTTCAACGCGCTCGTCGACCAGAACCGGCAGATCGTGATCTCGGCCGACAAGTCGCCCTCCGACCTCGACATCGAGGAGCGGATGCGCTCGCGGCTCGGCTGGGGGCTGGTCGCCGACATCCATCCGACGACCTATGAGCTGCGGCTCGGCATCCTCGAGTCAAAGGTCGAGCAGATGGGCCTCAACGTGCCGCAGAAGGTCATGGAGTTCCTCGCGCACAAGATCACCTCGAATGTCCGGGAACTGGAAGGGGCGCTGAACCGTATCGGCGCACATACCCAGCTCGTGCGTCGCGACCTGACGCTCGAAACCGTCCAGGAGCTGTTGCAAGACTTGTTGCGCGCCAATGAACGCCGCGTGACGATCGACGAAATCCAGCGTCGCGTCGCCGAACACTTCAACATGAAAATGGCCGAGATGACGTCGAGCCGCCGCGCTCGTGTGGTCGCCCGGCCGCGCCAGGTGGCGATGTATCTCGCCAAGCAGCTGACCCAGCGCTCGCTGCCGGAGATCGGCCGCAAGTTCGGTGGACGCGACCACACGACGGTCATGCATGCCGTGCGCAAGATCGAGGAGCTGATGGTCAGCGACCGCGCGCTGGCCGAGGATGTCGACCTGCTGCACCGGATGCTCGGGGGCTGACGGAGCCCGCTAAGCGGGTATCCCGAAACAAGTAGGGCCGCGGCACTTCCGTGGTATTATGTTTAACCGTCCGCCCTACCCGAGGCGTCGCGCTCGGATGAGCGGTCGGGACCTGCTTCCGACCCCTAAAACAGTCGCGCCACAACCATGAAGCTAACGATCGAAAGGGCCGCTCTACTCAAGGCCCTGAGCCACGTACAGAGCGTTGTCGAGCGCCGGACCACGATCCCGATCCTGTCCAATGTGCTGTTGCGCGCGGCCTCCGGGAAGCTGGCGATGAGCGCCACCGACATGGATCTGGAGATCGTCGAGTCGGTGCCGGCGCGAATCGATAGCGACGGCCGCACCACCGCCCCCGCGCACACGCTCTACGACATCGTCCGCAAGCTGCGCGACGGCGCCCAGGTCGAGCTCGAAACGATCGGCGAGCGCAACGAGATGGTGCTGCGCTCGGGCCGTTCGACCTTCACGCTGTCGTGTTTGCCGCCGGAGGATTACCCGGTGATGACCGGTGCCGATCTGCCGCATCACTTCACGCTCACCGCGGCCGAACTGCGCGGTCTGATCGACCGCACGCGGTTCGCGATCTCGACCGAGGAGACGCGCTACTACCTCAACGGCATCTATCTGCACGCCACCAAGAACAACGAGGTGCCGGTGCTGCGCTCGGTGGCGACAGACGGGCATCGCCTCGCGCGGATCGAGATGGTGCTGCCCGAGGGCGCGGCAGGCATGCCTGGCGTCATTGTGCCGCGCAAGACGGTGCTCGAGCTGCGCAAGCTCGTCGAGGAAGGCGACGAGGAGGTCCATGTCGAGCTTGGCGACACCAAGATCCGCTGTGCGATCGGCGAGGCGGCGCTCACCTCGAAGCTGATCGACGGCACCTTCCCCGACTATGACCGTGTCATCCCCACCGGCAACGACAAGATGCTCGAAGTGCCGTGCAAGGAATTCGCCGAAGCGGTCGACCGGGTCTCGACGATCTCGACCGAGCGCAGCCGCGCCGTAAAGCTGGCGATCGACCGGGGCGCGCTCACCGTGTCGGCGACGAGCCCGGAAAACGGCACCGCGGTCGAGGAGCTGGAAGTCCGCTACCAGTCGACTCCGCTCGAGATCGGCTTCAATTCCCGCTACTTGCTCGACATCACCGAGCAGATCGAAGGCGAGGCCGCGCTATTCGCGATGTCGGATGCCGCATCGCCCACGGTGGTGCGCGACAGCGCCGACGCGAGCGCGCTCTACGTGCTGATGCCGATGCGGGTTTGACCCGCGAAATCGGCCGGATATTCAGGCTTTTAGGCTGGTTTTTGGGGCTCCCCCACCCCATATGAACGAGTATGAGGATGGGGGTGTATGACGACCGCAATGGCGGTGATCTCGCGGTCCTGCCGCCCCGTTCCGGGCCGGTTGGCGTGACCCGCTTGGCGCTCACCGATTTCCGCAATTATCGCTCCGCACGGCTCGACCTCGCGGCCGGGCCCGTTGTGTTGACCGGTGCCAACGGCGCCGGCAAGACCAATCTGCTGGAGGCGGTTTCGGTGCTGTCGCCAGGTCGCGGGCTGCGCAACGCGCGGCTCGGCGACCTCGACCGGCGCGGCGATGACGAAGACGCCGGTGAGAGCTGCTGGGCAGTCGCCGCGACGATCGCGACGCGCCATGGCACTGTAAGGATCGGCACCGGCCGCGACCCGGCCGGCGGCGAGCGCCGCGTCGTGCGCATCGACGGCGAGCCGGCGCGCTCGCAGGCGGCCTTGGGCGAGGTCATCGGCGTCACCTGGCTGACCCCGCAAATGGACCGGCTGTTTATCGAAGGGCCGTCGGCACGGCGGCGCTTTCTCGATCGGCTGGTGCTTGGCCTCGACCCGGCGCATGCCGCCCGCGTCTCATCCTACGAACAGGCGATGCGCGAGCGCTCGCGACTGCTGCGTGACGGCCCGAACGATCCGGCTTGGCTCGGTGCCATCGAAGAGACGATGGCGGCGCAAGGCGTCGCGGTGGCGGCCGCGCGACGCGACGCGGTCGAACGACTGGACGAGGCCTGCGCCGGCGCGGGAGGCCCCTTCCCTCGCGCGCATCTCAGCCTCAATGGCACGGTCGAAACTTGGCTCGACGAGCTACCGGCCCTTGCTGCCGAGGATCGTTTTCGTGCCGGGCTCAAAGACAGCCGCGCCGTCGACGCGGCGGCGGGTGGCGCCACGGTTGGCCCGCATCGTTCCGATCTTACCGTCACCCATGCCGAGCGCGGCGTTCCCGCCGAGACGATGTCGACCGGTGAGCAAAAGGCGCTGCTGATCTCGATCGTGCTGGCCCATGCGCGGCTGCAGCGCGAGACGCGCGGCGAAGCGCCGCTGCTGCTGCTCGACGAGGTCGCGGCGCATCTCGACGCCGCGCGCCGCGACGCGCTGTTCGCGACATTGTTGGCCCTGGAAAGCCAGGTCTGGCTGACCGGTACCGATACCGCCCTTTTTGCTCCACTCCGCGCCGCCGCGCGTTTTCTTTCGGTCAGCGACGGCGCTTTATCCGAAACAACAATCTGACACTCATGACCCATTCTCAGCCTGATCAACCGATGCCCGGCCAAAATGGCGTGCCGCGCGCCTATGACGAGTCGTCGATCACCGTGCTGCACGGGCTCGACCCCGTGCGCAAGCGGCCCGGCATGTATATCGGCGACACCGATGACGGCTCCGGTCTGCACCACATGGTTTACGAGGTCGTCGACAACGCGATCGACGAGGCGCTCGAAGGCTATTGCGACACGGTCAACGTGACGCTCAACGCCGACGGCTCGTGCACGGTCACCGATAACGGCCGCGGCATCCCGGTCGGCATCCACCAGGAGGAAGGCGTCTCGGCGGCCGAGGTCATCATGACCCAGCTGCATGCCGGCGGGAAATTCGACCAGAACTCGTACAAGGTTTCGGGTGGGCTGCACGGCGTCGGCGTCTCGGTGGTGAACGCGTTGTCGTCGACCCTGGAGATGCGTATCTTCCGCAACGGCGCCGAATGGTTCATGCGCTTTCACGACGGTGCGCCGGAAGCGCCCCTCACGGAAATTGGGCCGGCGCCGGATTGGCCCGAGGGGTCAAAGCGCCAAGGTCAGAAGACCGGCACCGAGATCACCTTTCTGCCGAGCCCGCAGACCTTCACCCACATCGAATTCGACTTCACGACGCTGGAGCACAGGCTGCGCGAACTGGCCTTCCTCAACGGCGGCGTGACGCTGGTGCTGACCGACGCGCGCGGCGTCGAGCCGAAAAGCGTCACGTTTCATTACGAAGGCGGGCTGGAGGCGTTTGTCGAATATCTCGACCGCTCGAAACAGGCGCTGCACGCCCCGTCGATTTCGATCAAGGGCGAGAAGGACGGCATCTTTGTCGAGATCGCGATGGAGTGGACCGACTCCTATCACGAGACGATGCTTTGCTTTACCAACAACATCCCGCAGCGCGATGGCGGCACGCATCTCGCCGGGTTCCGCGCCGCGCTGACCCGCACGGTCAATGCCTACGCGACCGAGAGCGGCCTGGCGAAGAAGGAAAAGGTCGCGCTCTCCGGCGAGGACATGCGCGAGGGCCTGACGTGCATCCTGTCGGCCAAGCTGCCCGACCCGAAATTCTCGTCGCAGACCAAGGAGAAGCTGGTCTCCTCCGAGGTGCGGCCGGTGGTCGAAAACGTGGTCGGCGACAAGCTGCAGCAATGGTTCGAGGAGCACCCTGCCGAGGCGCGAAAGGTCGTCGCAAAGGTCGTCGAGGCGGCCGCGGCGCGCGAGGCGGCGCGCAAGGCGCGTGACCTCACCCGGCGCAAGACCGCGCTCGACATCGCCAACCTGCCCGGCAAGCTCGCCGACTGCCAGGAGCGCGACCCGTCAAAGAGCGAAATCTTTATCGTCGAGGGCGACAGCGCCGGCGGCTCGGCCAAGCAGGGCCGCGACCGGCGCTTCCAGGCGATCCTGCCGCTCAAGGGCAAGATACTCAATGTCGAGCGTGCACGGTTTGACAAGATGCTGGGCTCGGCCGAGATCGGCACGCTGATCCAAGCGCTCGGCACCGGCATCGGGAGCGAGGATTTCAACGCCGACAAGGCGCGCTATCACCGCATCATCATCATGACCGACGCCGATGTCGACGGCAGCCACATCCGCACGCTGCTGCTGACCTTCTTCTTCCGGCAGATGCCCGACCTGATCGACAAGGGCTTTCTCTACATCGCCCAGCCGCCGCTCTACCGGCTGCAGCGCGGCAACGCCAAGCCGGTCTACCTCAAGGACGATCCGGCGCTCGAAGCCTATTGCGTCGAGAGCGCGCTGCGCGACGCGGTGTTCACCCAGTATGACGGTGGCCAGCGCGCCGCCAACGATCTGCGCGACCTGTTGGATCAGGCCCGCATACAGCGACGGCTATTGGCGCCGCTCGCGGTCAAGGTCGGCAATATCGATGTGGTCGAGCAGGCGGCGATCGCCGGCGCCCTGTCAGGTGTTCCCGAACGCACCGGTGAGGCCGCGCAAGCGACCGCCACGCGGCTCAACCAGATCAGCGACGCCCAGGATGGGCTGTGGCAAGGCGAGGCGACCGCGACCGGCGATCTGCGGTTCAACCGCGCCAAGCAAGGTGTCGGCGAGGCGCGGCTGATCGAGGCCAATTTGATGGGGTCGAGCGAGGCGCGCCGGCTCGACGCCGACGCGGGGGCCTTGCATGAAACCTACGCGGCGCCCGGCAAGCTCGTCGCTCGCGACCGCGAATTCCGCATCACCGGCCCGGTGAGCCTCGTCGACGCGGTGATGGATATCGGCCGGCGCGGCATCGACATCACCCGCTACAAGGGCCTCGGCGAGATGAACCCCGACCAGCTTTGGGAGACGACGCTGGACCCGGAAATCCGCTCGCTGCTCCAGGTCAAGGTCAACCATGTCGACGAGGCGGAGGAAACTTTTTCGACCCTGATG
>Ga0335075_10014271_pt1 | contig 11942 bp, 12 predicted proteins | sample Lox_Sample_24_FD_206723 | JGI IMG/M metagenome (GOLD analysis project Ga0335075, IMG submission 206723) | Soil microbial communities from Loxahatchee National Wildlife Refuge, Florida, United States - Lox_Sample_2.4 | ecosystem: Environmental > Terrestrial > Soil > Wetlands | place: USA... | reverse complement strand
TACCCGTTGTGCTGTCTTCATCGTCGGTCTACCCGGAGAAGACGCCCGACGCCTTCGACGCGGCCGCCAAGCTCGGCTACGACGGGGTCGAGGTGATGGTCTACACCGACCCGGTGAGCCAGTCCGGCGACGCCCTGGCCCGGCTGATGGACTACCACCAGGTGCCGGTGCTCGCGGTGCACGCGCCCGGACTGCTGCTGACCCAGCTGGTCTGGGGGCGCGAGCCGTGGTCGAAGCTGCTGCGGGCCAAGGACCTGGCCGAGCGGCTGGGCGCCAAGGTCGTCGTCGTCCACCCGCCGTTCCGCTGGCAGCGCGAGTACACCAAGGGGTTCGAGGACGGCATCTCGAAGATGTCGGAGGAGACCGACGTGATCTTCGCGGTGGAGAACATGTTCCCGATCAGGTCGGGGGCGACCGAGATCTCCGGTTACGCCCCGCACTGGGACCCGACCAAGCTCGACGTGCCCAACGTCACCCTCGACCTGTCGCACACCGCCGCCTCGGCCTCCGACGCGATCGTGATGGCCAACGACGTCGGCACCCGCCTCGCGCACATCCACCTGGCCGACGGCACCGGCGTGTCGAGCGGCCCGGTCCCGGACGAGCACCTGGTCCCCGGGCGGGGCAGGCAGCCCTGCGCCGAGCTGCTGCGCGGCATCGCCGCCACCGGCTACCAGGGCATGGTGGTGGCCGAGGTCAACACCCGCCACGCCCCGTCCAGGGAGGTCCGCCGGGCCGACCTGGTCGAGACCCTGGCCTTCGCCCGGACCCACCTGTCGCAAGTCGCAGTGCGCTGAGCAGGCCTGCTAGCTATTGGTTTGCAACTGCAAGCGGGCGAGCTAGACTGGTTGCATGGCGAACATGAACAGCATCGGAGAGTACATCAGGCAGCAGCGTGAGCAGGCGAAGATCTCCCTCCGCCAGCTCGCCGAGCAGGCCGGCGTCTCCAATCCGTACCTGAGCCAGGTCGAGCGCGGGCTGCGCAAGCCGTCGGCCGACATCCTCCAGCAGATCGCCAAGGGGCTCCGGATCTCCGCCGAGGCGCTCTACGTGCAGGCGGGCATCCTCGAGGACCGGCCCGGCGACTCCGGCGTGCGGTCGGCGCTGCTGACCGACCCGCAGCTCACCGAACGGCAGAAGCAGGTGCTCATCGAGATCTACGAGTCCTTCACCAAGGAGTCGCAGAAGCCGCCGACGGCGGAGGTCGTCGCGATCACGCGCGACCAGTCGACGCCGAGCGGGACCGCGACGCCGGACGAGCCGGTCGACGGCACCTGGACCGACGCCACCGCGACCGACGCGGCGACCGCGACCGAGACGGCGACCGTGACCGGCACGGAGACCGCCGCCGACACGGCGACGGCCCCCGGCGTCGGCGCCGCAGCGGAAACGGCCGAGCCGGCCCCGTCGGAAGCCCGCAGTCCGGGCGAATCTGTCTAACCGGCCGCCGAACGAGGTAGCGTGGACACGTGCTGAATCTCAGTGGAAGCACCGGGGCGTACCTCGGGCTCGCCATCTTTTTCGCGGCACTCGCGGTCGCGGCGTTCGTCGCCGAGGCGTGGGCGTTCGTCGACGCAATCACCAGGCCCGCCCCGGCCTTCGTCGCGGCGGGCAAGCAGACCAAGCCGATCTGGCTGATCATCCTCGGCGTGGCCTTCGTGCTCGGGCTGTACACGGCCTTGTACGGCGGCGTGACCCAGATCCTGGCGGTCGTCGCATTCGTCGCCGCCGCGATTTACCTGGTCGACGTGCGGCCCAAGGTCCGCGAGTTCAAGCGCGGCAGCTCGACCCGCAACGGACCCTACGGCCCCTGGTAAATCAAATTCAAAGTCCCAGTTTTTCCGAACGGACCGTTTGCTCCGCCTGATACCGCCAGCTCCCGGAACACCCGGGTCGGCCTGCCGGGTGGAACAGCGGTCCGTTCGACATTACTGATGTTGATCTTGATCTGGCGGTAACGGCGTGATCAGCAGCAGCAGCGGCGTCGCCACGACCAGCGCGGCGGTCAGCACGACGGCCGCCTGGGCGGCCCGCGAGAGCGGCGGCGGCGGGGTGAGCAGCCGGAGCACCCGGGCGGTGAGCTCGCCCTCGGCCACCGCGAGGGCCCCGGCCGGGGCGATGTCGGCGCCCGCGGTGCCGAACCGGACCAGCGCGGTCGCCAGCTCCTTGGGCAGCAGCCCGCGGACCCGCAGCGCCCGGTCGTCGGCCATCATCTCGACCAGCAGGGCCACCGTCCGGTGGGCCTCGGCGATCCCGGCCGAGCGCGGCAGCGCCCGGCGCAGCGAGGTGAACGGGATCAGCACCAGGTCATGACGGGCGCGCAGGTGGGCCCGCTCGTGGGCCAGGACCGCGGTGAGCTCGGCCGGCGCGAGCAGGTCGAGCGTGCCGACGCTGACGACGATCTGCGAGCGGATCCCCGGCAGGCAGTAGGCCGCCGCCGCCGGGTAGTCGATCACCAGCGCCCCGGGGACCTTCGGGTCGCCGTGCGCGAGCAGCGCGAGGAGCTCGCGCTGCCGCCGCCGCGCGCCGATCGCGTCGGCGAACGCCACCACCAGCACCGCGTACAGCACCGCGAGGAGGGCGAAGCCGGCCATCAGGAAGGTAAGCCGGAGCGCGGTCAGCACCGGTGCCTGGCCCGGCGCGATCAGCTGGCCTGACTCGACCCGCCCGGCCAGCACGGCCAGGCCGCCGATGACGCCGGCCCGGTTGCCGGGGCCGCTGACGCCGATCGCGAGCAGCGCGCCGACGGCGGCCAGGCCCCCGGCCAGGCCAAGCGCCTGCCACAGCAAAATCGCGGCCGCCGGGGACCGGCGCGGCCAGGACGCGCGCAACATCGCGCGTGCGCTCACCACGCTTCCCACGGCGACCGCGGCTAGTAGTACCGCGTCGGCCAGTGCCCTCATAACCCGATCCCGATGTCTCCTTCTACGCGGAGCTCGTCCCCGTCCTGCCCGTGCCCCTCCGTCCCCGCCAGCGCCTCGCGCAGTACCTCCGCCTCGTCCCCGGACACGCTCTGCGCGAACCGCGCGAGCGCGGCGACCCGGTCGCCGGTCTGGTCCAGCGCGGTCAGCATCAGCTCGGTCACGTAGGCCTCCCTGGTCGCGGCCGGTCGGTACCGCCAGGCCCGACCATCCCGTTCCCTGCGAGCGAAACCCTTCTTCGCCAACCGGTCAAGCACCGTCATCACGGTGGTGTGAGCCAGTTCGCGCTGGTCGAGCCCGTTACTGACCTGTCTGACGGTCAGCGCTGAATCCGTCTGCCAGAGGACTTCCATAATGGCACGTTCGAGGTCGCCCAGCCTGTTCACATCGTTAACTGTACCGTTGAAGCGGATTCCGAAACCAGTCCCCCTGGATCGGCCGCCAGCGGGGATTTCGCAATTTGCACGCAGCCGACGATGATCAGGCCGAGCGCGACGATCTGCGGGAGCAGCCACCAGCCGCCCCGCAAATCCTCGTTGAATAGCGTCACGCCGAGGGCGATGCTGATCAGCGCGTCGCCGACGGTGAGCATCGGCTGCGAGGCGACCAGCGACCCGGCCTGCAGCGCGTTCTGCAAGAGGAACAGCGCCCCCACGCCCGCCACCGCCGTGGCGTAGATGTGCCAGCTGGTGAAGAAGTCGACCGCGCCGCCGCTCAGGTCCGCCATCGCGTTCTTCATCAGCGCCGCGGTGAACGCGTAGCCGCAGGCCGCGGCCAGCCCGAGCAGGGCGGCCCGGGGCTCTCCCCTGGTGCCGGTGGCCAAGATGATCAGCACGGCCAGGAAAACGCCGGCCGTGATCAGCGCGATGATCCAGCTCCGGTCGCCGGCGCTGTCGGTCGCGCCGCTCGGCTGGGCGATCGCCAGCCCGAGGCCGAGGGCGGCGGTGGTGGTCGCGATGGCGAGCCAGGGCAGCCTGCGGAGCGCGTCGCGGTTGTGGTTGGCCAGCGCGGCCAGCACCAGCGTGACCGGCAGCTCGATGATGAAGATGGGCTGGACCAGCGCGATCGGCCCGGTCGCGAGCGCCGCCGCCTGGGCGACGGCGGCGACGACGACCATCCCGATGCCGGCCAGCCACACCCGGCGCCTGACCAGGTCGGCGATGAGCGACACGTGCATCGACCGCTCGGCCGGCACCTGGGCGGCGGCCCGGCGCTGCAGCACCGACGCGCACGCGTTGCTGGCGGCGGTGAGCAGCGCGAAGAACACGCAGACGACCGTGTGGGCGGCGACCGGGTGGATGGACACGTGGATTCCGGCCTCGGTGACCCCGTTCAGCCCGTTCACGGCGGGCTCTCGGGCTCATCGCGGTCGGCATCCGGCCCGTCGCGGTCCGGGCGGAGCGCGGCGAACGGGCGCAGGTTGGCCAGGCTCTCGCCGCGCTTCTCCCGCCACGCCCACTCCCGCCTGATGGCGGACGCGAAGCCGAGCATCAGCGCCTCGTTGAACGCCTCGTCGGAGTAGCTGAGCACGCAGCCGAGGAGCCGGTCGATCTCCGCCTCGGTGACGGCGGCCAGCGGCAGCCGTCCGGTCAGGTACACGTCACCGGTGCGGTCGAGAGCGAAGTGGACGCCGTACATGCGGGAGCTGCGCTCAAGCAGGAAGCGGTAGAACGCCGCGTGATTCTCGTCCGGCTGGCGGCAGAAGAACGCCTCCACCTGAAGGCTGTGGTCCCCGGCGATCAGCCAGGTCATGGTGGCGAGCTTATGCTCTCCGTCGAGGCGGACGAGGTACGCGCCAGGCGACTCGCGCTGGTAGCTCAGGCCGAGGCCGTCGAGGACGTCGCCGAGAACGTCGGCGGCGGCGGGGCTTTTCCGTTCCATCGGCGGCTAACGCCCGCACCCGGGCCGCGCGGGAGACTACCGCCTCGTCCATGGCACCGGTATACACCTTGGCCAGCCTGTCCACGGTCGCGGACCAGCCGAAAGCGGACGCGTGTCGCCGGGCGCCCGCCGACAGGGCCCTGATCTGCCCGGGCGTCTTGATCAGGCGGCCGACGACCCGCGCCCAGTCGGCCGGGTCGTGCCCGTCCACCAGCACGCCCGAGTAGCCGTCGCTGACGACCGTGCGCAGGCCCCCGACCCGGGCGGCGACGACCGGGGTGCCGCAGGCCTGGGCCTCCAGCGCCACCAGCCCGAACGACTCCGAGTGGGAGGGGGTGAGCACCACCGTGGCCGCCCGGTACCACTGCGCGAGCTCGGCCTGCGGGCAGGGCGGCTCGAAGCGCACGTTCTCGCTGATCCCGAGGTGCGCGGCCAGCTCGCGCATCCCGTCCGGGTCCGCCCGCTGCTGCCGCCCGCTCGGCCCGCCGACGAGAACCACCCGCAGCCTGCGGCGCAGCCCGGGGTTCGCCTCGATGAGCTCGGCGGCGGTCTTGAGCGCGACATCGGGCCCCTTGAGCGGCTGCACGCGGCCGACGAAGAGCAGCACCACCGCGTCCTGGGCGAGGCCGAGCCGGGTTCTGGCGTCGCGCCTGGACTGCTCGGTGCCCGGCTGGAAGACGCTCAGGTCGGCGCCGGGGTTGACGGTCTCGACCCTGGCCGGGTCGGCGTCGTAGAGCTCGATCAGCTGGCGGGCCTCCTCGGCCGTGTTCGCGATCAGCCGGTCGGCCGCCGCGATCACGTCGAGCTCGCCCCTGATCCGCTCCGGCGGCTCGGCCGTCTCGCCGTCCGCCAGGGCCGCGTTCTTGACCTTGCCCAGGGTGTGCATGGACTGCACAAGCGGCACGCCCCAGCGTTCCTTGGCGGCCGCGCCGACCTTGCCCGACAGCCAGTAGTGGGCGTGCACGAGATCGTACTTGCCGGGCTCGGCGGCCGCCTCGGCCCGCAGCACCTCGAGGGTGAACTGGCACACCTGGCCGGGCAGCTCGGTCTTGTCCAGCTCCTCGAACGGGCCCGCCACCACGCTGCGGACCAGCACCCCGGGAACGAGCTCGGCCAGCGGCGGCGAGTCCCGGCAGACCGCCCGGGTGAAGATCTCGACCTCGGTGCCCCGCTCCGCGAGCCGCTTGGCGACCTCGACCACGTAAACGTTCAGCCCGCCGGCGTCGCCGGTGCCCGGCTGGTCGAGCGGGGACGTATGGACGCTGAGCGCGGCGATCCGCCGTGGACCGCTAATGGGCAGCGTAGACACAGATGTAACCAACCCCGCCAATCGTGATTTCCTTCCCCGCCGGCCGGCCTCCCTCGTTCATACCTCTATGTTGCCGCCTGGGGGCCCAAGCTAGGCTTGGCCGCATGGGAACCCTCGTGCTTGTACGCCATGGTGAGAGTGAATGGAACTCGAAGGGCCTGTTCACGGGATGGGTGGATGTCGGGCTCGCCGAGAAGGGAAGGCAGGAGGCGTCGGCCGCCGGGCGGATGCTGGTCGACGCCGGGCTGCGGCCCGACGTCGTGCACACCTCGGTGCTGACGCGCGCGATCTCGACCGCGAACGGCCTGCTTGAGGCGGCCGGGCTGGGCTGGCTGCCGGTTCGCCGCAGCTGGCGGCTGAACGAGCGGCACTACGGCGCCCTGCAGGGCAAGGACAAGGCGCAGACGCGCGAGGAGTTCGGCGACGAGCAGTTCATGACCTGGCGCCGCTCCTACGACGTCCCGCCGCCGCCGATCGCCGACGACGACCCGCTCTCGCAGGCCGGCGACCCCCGCTACGCGACGCTGCCGCCGGAGCTGATGCCGCGGACCGAGTGCCTGAAGGACGTGCTCGGCCGGATGCTGCCGTACTGGTACGACGCGATCGTGCCCGATCTCGCGGCCGGCCGGTCGGTGCTGGTGGTGGCGCACGGCAACTCGCTCCGGGCGCTGGTCAAGCACCTGGACGGGATCAGCGACGAGGCGATCTCCGAGCTCAACATCCCGACCGGCATCCCGCTCCTGTACGAGCTCGACGCCGAGTTCAGGCCCACGGTCGCCGGCGGGCGCTACCTGGACCCGGACGCGGCCGCCACGGCAGCCGAGGCCGTTAAGAACCAGGGTCGCTAAGACCGCCAATCCGTGAACGGCGCGGTCCTGGGAAGTGTCGGCGGGTGGGAGGCGAAGTGAACATCCGGAGAAGAGTGACATTTCGCGCGATCTCCGGATTGTGGCCCCCCCGGCTGGTCCGCATACCATCAGGTACGTGAGTATGGACTGGTCACGGTGGTGCGCGCTGCCCGGACGGCAAACGTCAGGGCCGGTCGGGAACCCGGCATGGGGTGCCCCGGCATGGCGATAAGGACGCGGGCGGGCAGCGCCGTCAGGACGGCCAAGGGGGCCAGGCTGAGGGCCGCGCAGCAGCCCGCCAAGCTGCCCCCGGGCATCGCCTCGGTGCTGGCCGTGCTCTCCTCGTCGGCCGTCGTGGTGGACAGCGAGGACCGGGTGCTGCGCGCGAGCGCGGCCGCCCGCGCGTTCGGGATCGTCAAGGGCGACCGGCTGATGGTGAGCGAGCTCGCCGCCCTCGCCCGGCAGGTCCGGCGGGACGGCGAGATCCGCGAGGCCGAGTTCGAGGTGCCGGTGCCGCGCTTCGGCGGCCGAACCACCACCTTCGCGGTCCGGGTGGCCCCGCTGTCGGGCACCGTCGGCGGCGGCGGGCTGGTCCTGGTGCTGGCCGAGGACCGGACCGAGAGCCAGCGGGTCGAGGAGGTCAGGCGGGACTTCGTGGCCAACGTCAGCCACGAGCTCAAGACCCCGGTCGGCGCGCTCGCGCTGCTGGCGGAGACGATCGAGGACGCGGCCGACGACGAGGAGGCGGTCCGCCGGTTCGCGGGCCGGATGCGGCAGGAGGCGGCCAGGCTGACCTTCCTGGTCCAGGATCTGATCACGCTGTCCCGGATCCAGGCGGCGGAGCCGGTCCCCGATCCGCGCCTGGTGCAGGTGGACGCGGTGGTCGCCGAGGCGCTCGACCGGTGCCGGATGAAGGCGAACGCCCGCGGGATCACGCTCGCGTCCATCGGCGTGCGCGGGCTGAGCGTCCTCGGCGAGGAAGACCTGCTCGTCACCGCGGTGCGGAACCTGCTCGAGAACGCGGTCGTGTACAGCCCGGAGCGCACCCGGGTGGTCGTCTGCGTCAAGCGGCCGGGCGACGGCGGGGTCGAGATCAGCGTGACCGACCAGGGGATCGGCATCCCCGAGCGTGACCTTGAACGAATCTTCGAGCGCTTCTACCGCGTCGACCCGGCCCGCTCGCGGGCCACCGGCGGCACCGGGCTCGGGCTCGCCATCGTGAAGCACGTGACGGCCGCGCACGGCGGCCGGGTCATGGTGCGGAGCGTCGAGGGCGCCGGATCCACCTTCACCCTGTGGCTACCTCTGCGGAGCGATCATGAAGGCATCAGCCCCGACCGGGCCCGCGCCTAGAGCTTTTCCCTGGATTTCGGCTACCCCGTCAGGAGGACTTCAGTGACACGCGTGCTGGTGGTGGAGGACGAGGAGTCGTTCAGCGATGCGATCTCGTACATGCTCCGCAAGGAGGGCTTCGAGGTGGCGGTCTGCGCCACCGGCCCTGACGCGCTCGACACCTTCGACCGTACCGGCGCTGACCTGGTGCTGCTCGACCTGATGCTGCCCGGCCTGCCCGGCAGCGAGGTGTGCCGGTCGCTGCGCGAGCGGTCGAGCGTGCCCGTCATCATGCTCACGGCCAAGGACAGCGAGATCGACAAGGTCGTCGGGCTCGAGCTCGGCGCCGACGACTACGTGACCAAGCCGTTCTCCTCCCGGGAGCTGGTGGCGCGGATGCGGGCGGTGCTGCGGCGGCGCGGCGACGTCGAGGAGGTGGCCGACGCCAGCCTCGAGGCCGGGCCGGTCCGGATGGACGTCGAGCGGCACGTGGTCAGCGTCCGCGGTGACCAGGTCCAGCTTCCGCTGAAGGAGTTCGAGCTGCTGCAGGTGCTGCTCCGCAACGCCGACCGGGTGCTCACCCGGATGCAGCTCATCGACCGGGTGTGGGGCGCCGACTACGTCGGCGACACCAAGACCCTGGACGTGCACATCAAGCGGCTGCGGGCCAAGATCGAGGCCGACCCGGCCAAGCCGCGGCACATCGTCACCGTGCGCGGGCTCGGGTACAAGTTCGAGTCGGTCGGCTGACCGGGCCGGCCCGATCAGGCCGTTAGCAGTGTGGCCCGCCGCCCGACCAAGTCGGGGCGGCGGGCCACAGCGGCTTTCAGCGCTCGGCTCGCGCCGGCGTCACGTCGGCGTCGCGCTCGGCGTCACCGTCGAGTTCGGCGCCACGGTGCTGCCCGGGGTGGCGGCAGGCGTGCTGGCCGGGGCGCTCGGCGCCGGGGAGTAGGTCGCCCAGTAGTAGGACTGCGGCTCCACCGGGACCTGCAGCGTCACCGGGCCCGCGTTCTTGAACTGCAGGGTCACCTTGACGTAGCCACCGGACGCGAGCGGCGCGGACAGGTTGCTCAGCACCGCCGACGGCTGCGGCCCGGTCAGGTTGACCGGGACCTCCGACGGGAGGGCGACCGCGCCGCCGTCCAGGGTCACGCTGGTGGCGGTGCCCGCCGCCGACGCGCTCTGCAGCGTGTCGGCGGTCGCGCCGTCGTTGAACAGCGACAGGAACAGGCTCGCGGACGAGCCCGCCGGCAGCGTCGCGCCGGACGGGGCGCCAAGCACGAAGACGTTGGTGATCCTGATCCCGTTGACGACGGTCTGCGCCCCGCCGGACGCGGCGTGGAACTCAAGCGTCGGCGCGCCGTTGCCCGCCTCGCATCCGGCGATGGCCGGCGTCAGCAGGGCGAGAGCGCCTGCGCCAAGGAGCAGGCGGCCAGCGGCAGTCTTGCCGGAGCGTGCGCGGATCACGGCGTAAAGCCTCCTCGTTCAATGCCGACGAGAGGTATGAGCACTCTCGCTACGTCTGTAGTGGCCTGGCAGTCCACTACAGGCCGTAGAAATCGTATCGGCTCCCTCCACGGCGGACACGTCGGGGGGGTGAGCGGGAACTCAGCCGACGGTGGGGCCCGCGGTGGGGTTGGCCCGGGCGCTGGGCCCGGCGGCCGTCTTGGGGCCGGGCGAGTTCAGCTCGCCCGGCCTGAGGCCGAGCTGGAAGTTGCCGGCCAGGTTCCTGCGGACCTCGGCGGTCGCGTCGCTGAAGACGAGCAGCACGGTGAGGCCGGCCGGGTGGTAGGCGTCGGTGAGCACGCCGTCGGCGTCGTCCGCCGCGACCGCGTGCGCCTCGGCCGTCTCCTCGGTCAGCTGCGCGCTCGGCGCGCCGGAGCCGACGAAGTACACGCGGGCGCCCGCCGCGTGCGCCTGGCCGGCGATGCGGATCAGCGACTGGTCGCACCCGCAGTCGTCGGGGACGAGGACGATGGCGGAGCTGACCAGCGATCGCACCGGCTCGCTGCTCTTACCGTCCAGCCGCACGCTGCCGGCCGGCAGCGTGCTCAGGGCGGTCGCCGAGCCGGCCGCGTGCGGCGTCGCCGACGGCGTGAGGGTGCTGTCCTGCTCGATCGGCCCGGTCGTCAGCACCGCCAGCAGCGAGCCGCCGACCAGGGCGATGGCCAGGCAGAGGGCGATCAGCGGCACGATCGCGGCGGGCCCGCCCGCTCCGCCGAACGGGCGCAGCAGTCGCCGGCGGCGCTGCCGCCGCCGCAGGGCGCGCATCTCCCTGCGGTAGGCGACCACGTCGCGATCGAGCTCCCGGGCGTCGTCCGGGATCACGATATTCACCGGAGGCAGGCTGCCATCATCCCGCTCCGGCTCGCTGGCGAAGCTCACAGGCACCTCTTCCGGCTGTGGCTGCGGCCACGGGCCCCATCACTTCAAGTATGAGCCAGATGCGGCCCTGGTGACGCCTCGCGCGACGATTTCCGAAGTCGATGCGGAACTCGGGTAGACTGAAGGTGTACCGCCAGCGGCGACGTACTAGACCACGATCCCGGCTCACGCGCCCGCGCGATGCTCACCGGTGGACGCGCAGAGCACGCCAGTCCCCGTGCCGACCGTCGTAGATGCTCGCTGAGCTTTTTCTGGTGTGCTCGAAATTGGTGTATTGACCTGCATATTCGCCAGGACGGGCATTTTATCGGTGGTCCAAGCCGTGGTAAGATAGCCTTCAGCGGAAGGGGTACTTGCCAGATGTCTTTTAAGGTCGGCGATACCGTCGTTTACCCTCACCATGGGGCTGCTCGCATCGAAGCCGTCGAAACTCGCACGATCAAGGGCGAGGAGAAGACCTATCTGGTCCTGAAGGTCGACAAGGGCGACCTGACCGTCCGGGTTCCAGCGGACAACGCGGAGCTGGTCGGCGTGCGGGACGTAGTGGGTGCCGAAGGGCTTGAGCGGGTGTTCGAGGTGCTTCGCGCGCCGCACACCGAGGAGCCCACGAACTGGTCGCGTCGGTACAAGGCCAACCTGGAAAAGCTCGCCTCCGGCGACGTGAACAAGGTTGCCGAGGTCGTCAGGGACCTATGGCGCAGGGACAAGGAGCGCGGCCTTTCGGCCGGCGAGAAGCGGATGCTGGCTAAGGCACGTCAGATCCTGGTGAGCGAGCTCGCCCTCGCGGAGAAGACCAACGAGGACAAGGCCGAGGCCCTCCTCGACGAGGTGCTCACGACGTAGGCTCACCCGGGGCTCGCCGGCCTCCCCCGGTAGGGTTCCCCCGTGGATAAATTGCCGCGGGTGGGGCTTGGGGTGGACGTGCACCCGTTCGAGAACGGGCGCACGTTGCATCTGGCGGGGCTTGAGTGGCCCGGGGAGACCGGGCTGGCCGGGCATTCTGATGGGGACGCTGCCGCCCACGCGGCCTGTGACGCTTTGCTGTCGGCGGCCGGGATCGGTGATCTCGGCGCTCATTTCGGCACGTCACGGCCCGAGTGGGCGGGGGCGTCCGGGGTCGCGCTGCTCACCGAGACCGGGCGCCTGGTCGCCGAGGCGGGGTTCGTCATCGGGAACGTCGCCGTCTACGTGATCGGCAACCGGCCCAAGATCGGCCCGCGCCGGGACGAGGCCATCGCCGTGCTCAGCGCGTCCCTGTCCGGCGCG
>Ga0335075_10014270_pt1 | contig 11943 bp, 10 predicted proteins | sample Lox_Sample_24_FD_206723 | JGI IMG/M metagenome (GOLD analysis project Ga0335075, IMG submission 206723) | Soil microbial communities from Loxahatchee National Wildlife Refuge, Florida, United States - Lox_Sample_2.4 | ecosystem: Environmental > Terrestrial > Soil > Wetlands | place: USA... | reverse complement strand
ACGTCGGGTGCCTTGTCGTAGACGACGACCTCGTGCTCGGCTTCCTTGAGCACCTTCGCGGTGGTCAGCCCGGCGACGCCGGCGCCGACGATCCCGACACGCATGGTCAGCTCACCTCGGGAGGAAGCTGCAGCATGATCTTGAAGTCGGCCATGATCTGCTTTATCTTGCCGATGTCCTTGGGGCCCGGCGGCATGTCGGCGAGCGCCTGGTAGTAGCCTTCCAGGCCGGCCGGGGACACAACCGAGATGACGCGGGACTCCTCGTCATAGGTGTTGCGGAACGTGTGCACGACATCCCGGGGCAGGTACAGGTAGTCGCCGGTGCCGAGGGTGAAATCCTCGCCGCCGAGGAAGACGTCGAGCTGGCCGGCCAGGCAGATGAACGACTCGTCCTCACGGGTGTGGATGTGCGCCGGGGGCCCGTCGGTCCGGGGTGGGATCGAGTACTCGAACAGCGAGTACGCGTCGTGCGTGGACTTGCCGTTGGTCTTCATTGTGATGCCGAGGCCGATGGCCGCGATCTGGTGCCCTTCCCGCGAGGGCAGCATGTACCCGCCGCCAAGACTCATCGCCGCCTCCTTGTGTCGCAGACCGGGCCGCCCGCCGCGTGTCCCGGGTGGTTAATGTCACAGCGTGCGGGCGGGCGGCCGACGCCGCAACGATCTGTCTCACTCAGCGGGACTGCCGCTGCGGGCGGCTGGTGTAGGCGCGGGACGCCGCGGCGGCCGCCAGCCGCACCGCCGGCCCGATGCGGTCGGCCCGCACCAGCTGGCTGGGGCCGGTCACCGACAGCGCCGCGGCGATGTCACCGAGCGGTCCGAATATAGGCGCGGCGACGCAGCTGACGCCGATGTTGCCCTCCTCACGGTCGATCGCCCAGCCGCGCTCGGGCACGGCCGTCAGCTCCCGCATGATGGCGACTCTGCTGGTCAGCGTGCGGGGGGTGCGGGCGGCCAGCGGCCCGGCGAGCACGGCGTCGATGACCGCGGGCTGCGAGTAGGCGAGGATCGCCCGGCCCAGCGCCGAGCAGTACGCCGGGATCATCCCTCCCACTTGCGACAGCATGGGCATGGCCCGGTGCCCGGTGATCTTCTCCACGACCAGGATCTGCGTCCCGTCCAACACGCCAAGCTGCACGGTGATCTTCGTGGCCTGGTGCAGATCCTGCAGGAACGGAAGCGCCGCCTCGCGAAGCTCCAGCCGAATCGGCGCCAGGCTGGCGATCTCGAAAAGCCGGTTTCCGATGCGATAGCGCTCGTTCGGTTTCTCCAGCCACCCGAGCCGGATCATCCGCTCGGCGGTGCGGTGCGTGGTCGAGCGAGGCAGCCCGCAGCGGGCAACCAGGGCGGCCAGCGTGAGCTCGCGGTGGGCCGCGTCGAACGCGCCCAGGATCGCCGCCGCCCGGTCGAGCCCACCTTCGGGCAGCACATCGTCCCGCTGAGTGGGACTCATCGTTGGCCCCGCACGGCCATACCGGTCAGGCTAGCCCAGAGAACGGGTAGCTCGCACCAGGCCCGGGAGGACACCATCACCGGACGGACCGCGCTCATCGGCGGGGGCGCTGCCGGCATCGGCTACGCGATCGCCGCGCGCCTCGCGCCCACGCACCGCGTCGTCATCACCGGCCGGCGCGCCGGGCCGCTGGCAGCGGCGGCAGCGCGGCTGCGGGAGCGGACGGGCATGGCCGTCGGCACGCTGGTCAGCGACGTCGCCGAGCCGCTCGCGGCGGAGGCCGCCATGGACGCGGTGACCGCGCGGTGGGGCTCGCCGGACGTACTGGTGCTCAACGCGGGCGGCCCGCCGCCCGGCCGGATCCTCGACGTCGCTGACGACGCCTGGCAGGCCGCCGCCGAACTGCTGCTGCTCGGGCCGCTGCGGCTGGCCCGTCTCGCGCTGCCGTGCATGGCCTCCCGCGGCTTCGGCAGGCTGGTGTTCGTGACCTCCGGCGCGGTCCGCCAGCCCCAGCCCGATCTGGCCATCTCCGTAGTGCTGCGGTCGGCGGTCACCGCCGCCGCGAAGCTGATGTCGCGGGAGTACGCCGCCGACGGCGTCACCGTCAACTGTGTCGCGCCGGGCGCCACCGACACCCAGCGCCGGCGGGAGGTGCTCGCCGCCCGGGCCGCGCGGGCCGGACGGCCGCTCGGTGAGGTGGACGCGGAGGACACGGCCGAGGTTCCGGCCGGCCGCCCGGGCAGCCCCAACGAGGTCGCCGCCGCGGTCGCCTTCCTGGCATCGGCCGAGGCCAGCTACGTGAACGGGACCGTGCTGACCGTCGACGGAGGAAGGACGGAGACGTTCTGATGGGACTGTCTGGCACCAGCTTCAGCATGGCCGAGTTCCTCGGCGCGATCAGCGGCGCGGTGCGCCCGGGCACCGCTCGCCCGGTCGTGGTGCACGCCGCCGAACTGGAGTCGCTTCCGCCCGGGCAGGTCCACAATCCGACCTCGCTGGCGATAGCCGGGCGGCTGCCGACCATCACGTTCGAGCTGCTCCGGCAGACGATCCCGGCTGGCCAGAGCTCGGACATGCAACGGCACCACCACGAGACGGTGCACTACGTCATCTCCGGGCGCGGCCACAGCGAGATCGAGGATGACAGCGAGGCCTGGGCGGCCGGGGATTTCATCTACACGCCGCCGTGGACCTGGCACCGCCACTACAACGACTCGGCCAGCGAACCGGTCGAGTTCCTCACCATCGAGAACTCCCGCCTGCTGCAGGCGCTCGGTGTCGGCCGGCGGCAGAGCGCTGGCCTGTGCACCGTCGCCGAAGCCCGCGCCCGATTCGGAGAGGATCAGCCATGAACGACCTGGCCGAGCACATCAGCATCTGGAGCGAGCTGGCCGATACCGACCACGAACTGCTCCACGTCGACGTGCGCGGCGTGCGCACCCGCGTGCTGCAGGCCGGCTCCGGCCCCGACCTGGTGCTGCTGCACGGTACCGGCGGTCACCTGGAGGCCTACGCCCGCGACATCGCGGGCCTGGCCGCGGACTTCCGCGTCACCGCCTACGACATGGTCGGCCACGGCTGGTCGGACCTGCCGGACCGGCCGTACACCATCGACGTGCTCACCGATCACCTGATCGGGCTGCTGGACGCGCTGGATATCGGCACCGCGCACCTGTCCGGCGAATCGCTGGGCGGCTGGGTCGCCGCGTGGGCCGCGGCGCACTATCCCGAGCGGGTCGGACGGCTCGTGCTCAACACGCCCGGCAACATCGCCAACAAGCCCGAGGTGATGGCCCGGCTGCGGGAGAGCACGCTCGCCGCGGTCCGTGACCCGAGCGACGCGACCGTGCGCCGCCGCGTCGAGTTCCTGTTCCACCACACCGACATGGTCACCGACGAGCTGGTCAACCTGCGCCGAGCCGTCTACAGCAGGCCCGGCTTCCTGCGTGCGATCACCAACACGCTCGTGCTGCAGGACCCGGAGATCCGCAAGGACTTCGCCTGGGATCCCGGCTGGGTGCGGAAGATTAACGCGCAGACGCTCCTGCTATGGACCGACCACGATCCGACCGGCGGCCTGGATGAGGCGGCGATGCTGTTGGACTGGCTGCCCGACGCCCGGCTGCTCGTCATCGAGGACGCCGGCCACTGGCCGCAATGGGAGAAGCGCGAGGAGTACCTGCGCGTGCACCACGGCTTCTTGCTGAGCGGCACGGTCGCGGAGACACCGTGAGCGAGATCGTCGGCATGGTCGGCATGTCGCACTCGCCGTTCGCGACGATGCTGCCGCCACCAAGCCCGGCCGCGCCGGGCGGCCGGTTCCTGGCCGACGCGTCCCGCGTCGCCGCCGCAGCCGCCCCGCTGGCCCCCGACGTCATGGTGGTCATCGGTCCGGACCACTTCCACGCGAACTTCTACGACGTGATGCCGCCGTTCGTGCTCGGTGTGGCGGAAGCCGAGGCGTTCGGGGACTTCGGCAGCCGCTCCGGCCCGCTGCCGGTGGCCTCAGCACTCGCCTGGTCCATCCGCGACGGGCTGGCCCGCGACGGGTTCGACGTCGCCCTGTCCTACGCGCTCACCGTCGACCACGGCATTGTGCAGAGCTACGACATGGTCCGTGGCCGGGCCGACCTCCCGCTGGTCCCGCTGGTCGTCAATACGGCGGCACCGCCACTGCCGTCGATGTCCCGCTGCGTGGCGCTCGGCCGGTCGCTGGGCACGGCGATCCGCACCGCTGAGACCGGCCGTGTGCTGATCGTGGCGAGCGGCGGGCTGTCGCACTGGCTGCCGCCTAACGACCCGCGCGACGCATCGGTCCCGGCTGAGCGCCGCACCGCCGTGATCCACGGCCGACGCGACGTGCGGGCCTTCTGGGCCGCCCGCGAGCCGGGTGTCCGTGCCCTGGCCGGGAACCCGGACGCCCCGGTCAACGCGGCCTGGGACTCCTGGTTCCTCAAGCAGCTGGTCACGGCCGACCTCGACCCGGTGACCGGCCTCGGCGACGAGGGGCTGGAAGAACGGGCCGGCAGCGGCGGCCACGAGATCCGCACCTGGCTCATCGGCTTCGCCGCGGCCGCCCGGCCGCTGGTGTGGACGAGCTACGAACCGGTGCCGGAATGGGTCACCGGCATGGGTATCGGCACGACTTTCGAGGTGGCCTGACGCCAGCCGCAATACCGGTCCTTGATACGTTCGCCGCCTCAGCGGTTCCTGCGCGCGGCGCGGGTGACGACGTCGGAGCCTGGCGGGCAAGTGACCGTCGATTCGAGGACGGCACCGGTGGCGGGGCTTTCGTACATCGCCTAGATGTCCTCGTCCGACCTGCCGCCGGGGAGCCCGCTGTCGTCAACGCGGCTGATCTCCACGGCCGGCCAGTGCTGTCGCGCGCCCGTGACCGGGATGGCACGGAGGCCGGGATGGGACAGCGAGCACAAGCCGGTCCAGAACCCACTGCGGACGAAGGTGTCTGGGCGATGAGGGCGGCACGCAAGGCGGCAAGGCCGACCGGCATGTCCGCGAACTGCGTGGAGGTCGGTGGGTAGCGAGAACGAGTTCATTCCACTCCAGCAACTCGACGACCCGTTCAAGGCAGGTTGGGACGTCCAGCTGCTTGGGCACGCACCGGGTCATGTTCCGGCTTCGGGCTCCCCGGCACGACCATCATGCTGCGCCCGCAGGCCTGTGATCAGCAGGTTCAGGCCGTACTCGAAACGCTGATCCGATGAGCCGAACGGTTCCAGGGCCGCGGTAGCCGCGCTCAGCACGGGGCAGGCGCCGGATCCTTCCGGGTCGGGCTTGCCTGAAGGAGCCGGCATCCCGGACGGGCCGGTGTCCCGGCCCGTCTCGCGCTGGGTGTCCAGGGCCTCGCCGATCGCGAAGGCGTTGAGCGAGAACAGGGCGAGCAACGCGTCCTGCGGCCGGAAGCCGGCCTCGGTCAGGATGCCCAGCTGCCGCTCGATGCCCGGGACGGAGGACCGGACCGGCCGGTTGCCCGCCAGCACCAGGGCGCCGTCGCGGTGCGCGAGCAGGCCCGCCCGGATGGCCCGGCTCCGGCCGGCCAGCCACTCCCACCAGGCCTGGCCGGGTTGCGGCTCCTGCCAGCCGGCCAGGGCTTCGTCCATGACCGCACCCGCGATCAGGTCCATCAGCTCGCGCTTGTCCCGGACATGCCAGTAGAGGGTGGGCGCCCGGATGCCGAGCCGCTCGGCCAGCCGCCGCAGGGTCAGGCCCTCCAGGCCGGCTTTGTCCAGCAGGGCCAGCGCCGCCGTGACGATCTCGTCCCTGGTGACAGCCATCCGGGCCTTCCCGGCTAGACGCTCTAACGCCGTTAGAGTAGCATGAAGCTCATGACTCTAACGACGTTCGAGACGAGCCGGGACGCTGATGCCGACGTGATCGTGGTCGGCGGCGGGCCGGTCGGCCTGATGCTGGCCTGTGAGCTCCGGCTAGGCGGCGCGTCGGTCGTGGTCCTGGAACGGCTCACCGAGATCGACCCCACGATCAAGGCCGGGTCGCTGAACGTGCCCGCGGTCGAGGCGCTCTACCGGCGCGGCCTGCTTCCCGCGCTGGCCGAGGAGCAGCGGCGGACGCGGGAGCAGATGATGGCCTTCCTGCGCCAGCGTTTCCCGGACGTGGCCGGCCCGGGCATGGCTGGCCAGGTCAAGGCCGGGCCGTCCATGCCGAGGCTGGCGGGGCACTTTGCCGGCCACTGGCTGAAGGCCGACCTGATCGACGTCACCGATCCCGAGTTCGCTGGTCACGGCCCGGCCGAGGCCGGCGCGCTCGTCGGCCAGCAGGCCGTGGAGGCGCTGCTCGGCGCGCGTGCCGCCGAACTCGGGGTGCAGCTCAGGCGGGGTGCCGAGGTTACCGGCTTCGAGGCCGGCGAGCACGGCGTCACGGTCACGGCGGCGGACGGCGGCCGGTTCCGGGCGGGATGGCTGGTCGGCTGCGACGGTGGCCGGAGCCTGGTGCGGCGCCAGGCCGGATTCGGCTTCCCCGGCACCGCGCCGGAGATCACCGGGCACCAGGCCGTGGTGGAGATGACCGGCAGCGAAGCGCTGCAGACCGGCTGGAACCTGACCAGTACCGGCGTCTACGCGTTCGGCCCGGCACCCGGGCGGATCCTGACCGTTGAGTTCGACGGCCCGCCCGAGGACCGGGACGCGCCGGTCACCGCGGCGGAACTTCAGGCCAGCCTGCGCAACGTCTCCGGCACCGGGGTCACCGTCACCGCGGTGCGCAGCGCCACCCGGTACACCGACAACGCCCGCCAGGCCAGCACCTACGGCATCGGCCGGGTCCTGCTGGCGGGCGACGCCGCCCACGTGCACTCGCCCTTCAGCGGCCAGGGCCTCAACCTGGGCCTGGGCGACGCCATGAACCTGGGCTGGAAGCTCGCCGCGGTCATCGCCGGCCGGTCACCCGAACCGCTGCTGGACACCTACACCGCCGAACGACACCCGATCGGCGCCTGGGTACTGGACTGGACCCGCGCGCAGGTAGCCATGATGCGACCCGATCTCCGTTCGCGCGCGCTCGGCACCGTGTTCGATGACCTGATGAACACCACCGATGGCGCGACTTACTTCGCCAAGCGCATCTCCGGCGTATGGCAGCGCTACGACCTAGGCGGCGGCCACGAGCTTGTCGGCCGCAGCGCGCCGGATCTGGCCCTGGACGACGGCAGCCGGCTGGCTGACCACCTGCACGATGGCTGCGGCGTGCTGCTCGACCTGGCCGGAGATCAGGCGCTGGGCGAGCAGGCCGCCGACTGGGACGGCCGGGTCCGGGTCCTGCATGCCCGCAGCGCGGATTGTCGCGAGCTGTCAGCAATGCTGGTCCGCCCGGACGGCTACGTGGCCTGGGCCTGCGGCCCGGCCGACGCCTCGGACCGTGACAGCGATCGCGGCCACGACGAGGCCCTGAGCGCTGCCCTCACGACCTGGTTCGGCCAGCCCGCCCCGATGCCGGCGCGCAACTGAGGTCCGGCTGGCTCATCGAATCTGGCCAGCCGACCGGGCTGCTGCTGATCGCTGTCTTGCACTGCCTGGCCGATGCCCACGACCTGCGGCGGGTTGTGGCGACGGTGCGCGAAGCGCTCCTGCTACCACATGAACCCGGCGACCTACATCGCCAACTACGCCAGAGGCTTCTACGAGGACCTCAACGGGGAACTCGCAGCTAGCGAGCAGGGCCAAGTTTTCGGCGTGCACCAGCGGATCTTCCGCGCCAGCCCCGGCCCGCGTTATCCGCTTGCTACGTCACGACCGGTTCAAGGGACGCAACTTCCTGAAGACCGGGTTGCGAAAGGCTTAGCGCGCTGTCGAAACGGGCCTGCAGGTTGCTGACTAGGCGAGCGACCGTGTTCCCGCAGGAGCCTGCCGTCAGGTAGATACGCATCCAGTCCCGACCGATCTCCATACCAAGCCGCTGGCCCATGTGCAGGTCGACGGCGTCCACAACGGCGCTGCCTTCTGTCACTTCCGGCTGCCCCCAGAGCCGCAATGGAGCCCGAGCACTAAACAGTTCATCGCAGAAGCCTGGCAGGTCAATGATCTGGCGCGAAAACCGGATGCCGATCGGTGTTCCCGAGAAGGACGCACCAACGAAATCGTCCACCTCAAGCGCCAGGCCTAGGGCTCCTGCCTCCTCGTTCGACTGTGGCGAGAAATCAAGCGCAAGCGCCTCTATGGCGTTGATGAGGTTTGCATAGCGTCCGACGACCGTGCGGACGAACTGTGCGTGATGCACGAAGTCTTCGCCGTACGCCACAAACAGCCCCGACCGCTTGACCGCCTCGCGCAGCGGCCCCAGGTCGGGATCGTCCATGATCACTTCTATGCTGTGGAAGCTGACCGCGTGGCGGTACTGCGGCATAGCAGCGATCTGATCGAGAAGACGGTCGGCATGGGAACCCGTGAGCTGCACCCGAAGGTCTTGCGCGGCATCGTCCGCACTAGCGAGGCGACCGCTGTCGAACTCGGTCCGGACCCTGTGAGAGAGCGCTGCGGGCGCGACGTGACGGAGGTGGGCTGACGGCAGCCACATCCAGTCGGTGTCACGGCGTGACTCGACCCGGTCTCGGAGCCAGGCCGCTGCAGGGGCGCTAGGCATGATCGTGTGGAAGCTCCAGAACCGCTGATCAAGGCCATCAACAAGGAACTCACCTGCACCCGCCACCGGCAGCCGCCAAAGATACGCGTCACCGGTGGGCTCTACACCGCTGGGCGCGAGTTCGGCGAGGTACGCTGCCTGGTCATCGGTATGAACCTCGACGACGAAGGTCTTCGCGGGAACTGGGCCATCGAGTGGAATCAGGCTGGCGAGGTCGGAGCGACCGATCATTGCCTCTCACCCCCTTGAACATCATCGCTGCCGTCACTGTCATTCTGGTTGGTATCGTCCGTTGTGACACGCTCGGCTTGGTCCAGCTCAGTAAAGAGGTCCATCTGTCCTGGAACCTCCGGTGCCGGTCTCCTGCGGTTGCGACCGCTGAAGACGGCCTGGTAGCCCTGTGTACGTCCACGTCGGTCAAACTCCTCAGGCGACCGGAGGACTACCACCCTAGGCTCCGTAGTCCCGGTACCCGGCTCAAATCGCAGCCGTTCCGGCTCCTCCTGCACTGCTTGGCGCGCGGCCTCAGTAACCTTCCGCACCAGCTGGCCTTGCGCGCGCCTGCCGTAGAGCGGGAAATGCGATATCACCTGTTCGGTGAGCGCTCTCATCGTCACGGAAGGCCTATACCTGGCCATCTGCGCTACAAGCTCGGCCCGGACCGGGCGATCGAAGAGATGCTCGGGTGATTCATGATCAAATGGAATGATCCGGGCAATGGGATGAGTCCAGGCCGTCGTTCCGCTCAGCGCACGTGCCAGGTCCGTACTGGCCAGTGCCGGATCGGCGAGCTGAGCTCTGTTTGTGTCTACGGCGAGTACCGGTGCGGTAAGCCCAGCTGCCGATATACCTTTGGTGATCCGCGTCACGTGCCTGGTCAAGCACGCGAAGAGCGCCTCGCTTCGCAGTTCCACTGCCTGGGGGATCGTGATACCACCTGCGATGATTAGCGCCTGGGGATCGATGGCCGTCAGCCGCCTAGCCTGAGCCTCTTCGATATTCGCGCCAGACTTCGCCTCCACTATGAGCAAGTGCCCGATGTCGGCATTGAAAAGGACAACGTCGCAGACCACGGTTCCGAGCTCGGTCAGGACCGGGACTTCCAAGCACGCCACGCGCCAGCCAGCCGCAGCTAAAGGCGCTGGGTTGAGGCCATCGGCGAGCGCTAGGTCCAGGACTGCATTTATCGGAACGAGGCGGGCCTCCACCTGCACCTCCGTTCTCACGTCGCCCTGTCCGAAGCACGCTACCGCCGAAACCGTTGGTAAACGACCCACCACGCGGGCCTGACCTATGCCTTCATGCCCGTAAAGGCGCGAGTCGTCTGGCTATGAGAGCCATCAAGGCGGACGGGTTGGGAACTGCGGCAGAGCACTGCATGCTCCCCACGGTAGGTGTTGCGGCTGACCGCACACGGGCGTGATTGGACCCGTTCGTTACGGCATGTTACCTAGATTTGCTCTTTCCGGTAAACGGCTCCTAGAGCTGGCGGGTCTTTATTACAGGACCGACAACGTACTAATTGCGGCTAATTTGGCGAAAGAGGCCTCGTGGCAACGACTTCGTTAGCACCTCAGCTTGAGGGTGACGCGCGGGCCGCTGTGCTGCACCGTGGTTCTCATCTGCAGATCATCGCGTCGGCTGGCTCGGGCAAGACCGAGGTGGTTGCGCAGCGGTTCGCGCAGCTGATGGCCGACGGCGCTGACCCGGCCGGGATCATCGCGTTCACGTTCACCGAACGGGCCGCCGATGAACTGAAAGCCCGCATCTCCGCACGCGTCGAAGAACGGCTCGGCCCGGCCTCACTCGACAAGCTCGGCGCGGCGTTCGTGGGGACGATCCACTCCTACTGTTTCCGGCTGCTCCAGCAGCACGTGCCACACTACGAGACCTTCGACGTCCTTGACGAGCGGCGGCTGACCGCGTTCTTGTGCCGGGAAGAGCCCGCGCTGCACCTGCGCGACCTCACCGGCAAAGTGTTCACCTCGATCAAGGCGTTCCTGGAAAACCTGGAGGTGGTCGAGAACGAGCTCATCCCACTCCAGCACCTCGACGACCCGTTCAAAGGAATGGCCGGGAAGTTCTACGAGCTACTCGAGCAGTTCCGGCTGCTGACCTACGGGCAGCTGATCTCCCGCGCCGTGGCCGAGCTGGACAAGCCGGAGGTGGCGGCCAGCGTGCACGCCACGCTGGCGCACTTGATCGTGGATGAGTACCAGGATGTCAACCCCGCGCAGGAACGGCTGATCCGGCTGCTGACCGGCCCGCGAGTGGAACTGTGCGTGGTCGGCGACGACGACCAGGCCATCTACCAGTGGCGCGGCTCCGACGTCCGCAACATCGTCGAGTTCGCTGCCCGCTACCCCGGGGTGCGCACGTTCACGATCACGGTGAACCGGCGCAGCCGACCGCGCATCGTCGCCGCGGCCGCGTCGTTCGCCCGCTCGATCCCGGGCCGGCTGGACAAGCAGATGAGCGCGCACCGGCCGCCCGCCGGGACCGAGGTCGTGACCTGGGCCGCGGACACCGAGGCGGACGAGGCCGACCGGATCGCGGAGACGATCAAGCGGCTGCACGCCGAGGGGCTGCCGTACCGCAGCATCGCGGTCCTGGTCCGCACCCGGGCCGCCTACCCGCGGCTGCTCGACGCGTTCGACGCCCACGACGTGCCGGTTCAGCCGGCTGGGCGCACCGGGCTGTTCGCGCGGCCCGAGGCGCAGATGTTCGGCAAGACCTGCAACTGGCTGGTCGACCACCGCTGGTCGTCCCAGCCCTTCGCCTGGGGCGAGGTCCCCACCGACGACGAGGTCTTCGACGGCTACCGCGACCTGTACGGCCTGGACGACCTGCAGCACAAGCACGTGCGGGAACGGCTGCTGGCCCTCAAGGCCAGCGTGCCCAGCGAGGACCGGCCGGTCAGCCTGGTCGCCGACTTCTACGAACTGCTCGGCGACCTCGGCGTCGCTGCCTGGGACGCCGACGACCTGATGACCAGCTCCCGGCTGGGCACGCTGGCCCGGTGCTCGTCGATCCTGGCCGACTACGAGGCGGTCCGGCGGCGCAGCAAGCCGCACCCGGAGGAAGCCGGGGCGCAGACCGGCGGCCAGGACCGGGGCAACTGGTACTACATGAACCTGGCCATCTACATCGCCAACTACGCCAAGGGCGCCTACGAGGACTTCGACGGCGAGCCCGACCTGCTGTCCGACGCGGTCGACCTGACCACGATCCACAAGGCCAAGGGCCTGGAGTGGGCCGCGGTGTTCGTGCCCTCGCTGACCACCAGCCGCTTCCCGTCGTCGCGCACCGGGCGGCCCCGCGACTGGCTGGTCCCGCGGCACCTGTTCAGCCCGGAACGCTACGAAGGCTCCGACGC
>Ga0335075_10014269_pt1 | contig 11943 bp, 12 predicted proteins | sample Lox_Sample_24_FD_206723 | JGI IMG/M metagenome (GOLD analysis project Ga0335075, IMG submission 206723) | Soil microbial communities from Loxahatchee National Wildlife Refuge, Florida, United States - Lox_Sample_2.4 | ecosystem: Environmental > Terrestrial > Soil > Wetlands | place: USA... | reverse complement strand
CCCGTACCCGCCCACCTATGCGCTCGGCACCAGCGCCGAAGCCGCCGATTTCGCCGCGCGCAGCCGCATCGGCCTCGGCGTCTCCTACGGTACCTTCGATCTGGTTGCGAAATCGACCCGCTACTATCGCCAGCAATGCACGCGTTATGGCTGGGAGCCGGGCCGGGACGACATCCTTTACCGCGCCAACATGATCCTCGCCGAGACCGATGACGCAGCCGAAGCGGCACTCGGCCGGCGTGACGCACAGGCAGGATTTCCGCTGCGGGCTGCCTTACGCGATGCACTGGTGCAGGCGGACGCGCGCAATATCGGCGGCGAGAAGCGCCCGGCGCACGTAAGCGGCGCGTTGCCGATCAGCTTCTGCGGCGGTCCCGATCGCGTCATCGAGCAGATTCGTCATTGTCGCGAAGTGGTCGGCGCCGGCGTGCTCGACCTGTCGCTCCAGGACCCCGGCAGCGGGGGTGTCGATGCGATGCTGCGTGCGCTCGAACTGTTCGGCGACAAGGTCCTGCCGCGCATCCGCGAGATCTGAGCAAAAGGGGATTCAAACGTGGTCCAGACCGGGGAAGCATCGGAAACAGACGCCGCTGGCCCGGCGTTTCGCGAAGGTTTCATTGACGCCGATGGTTTTTGCATCCGCTTCATGGAAGCAGGGCAGGGCCCACCGTTGCTGCACCTGCACGGCGCCGGCGGCCCGCGCCTCACACGGGCGCACGACCTGCTGAGCCGGCACCGCCAGGTGATCGCCCTCGAAATGCCGGGGTTCGGTCGATCGCCCGAGAACACCCGGACCCGAACGATGGCAGAGCTGGCTGCGACGATGGCAACCGCGGCCGCGCGACTTGGCATCGATACGTTCGACCTGATGGGGACATCGTTCGGCGGCAAGGTGGCATTGTGGTTGGGGGTCCAGCAGCCTGAACGCGTCCGGGCCCTGGTTCTGGAAGCGCCGGCGGCGATCCGCCCGCCCGGAACCGAGCCGCCGTCGGGCTCGCCGGAGGAGATGGTGCGCCGCCTCTACGCACACCCCGAACGCCTCGGCCACTTGCCTGTCATCGATCCGGCGATCCAGGCGAAAACCCGTGCACTGGTCGGCCGCCTGCGCGGACCGGACCGCGAACCGGAGCTAGAGCGCCGATTGCCCGGCCTGACCACGCCGACTCTGGTCCTGTTCGGCACGCTCGACCATGTCATCCCGCCGGAAATGGGCCGCTACTACAAGGACCTGATCCCGAACTGCCACCTCGTATTCGTCTATGACGCCGGGCACGGCATCAGCATCGACCGGCCCGAGGCCTTCGCCGAAGTCACCGCCGATTTCCTGGAACGCCACGAGGCATTCGTCATCAGCCACGCGGACACCCTCATCCATCGGTAGGGCGGAATTCATTCTGCCGCCCGGCGGGCGCCGGAAGCCAGGCACTTGCGGGTAGCCAATGCCGCCTCCCAAAATGACCAATTTGAGCGACGCGGTACACTTCGGTAGGTTGCCGGCGCTGATGCGCCCTTTGTTCCCCCTTCTCGTCATCCCACTGCTCGCAGGCGTTCCGGCGCACGCGCAGGTGACGGTGAACCTGAACGCTCTCGAGGCACTGCCCCCGCGCGGTGCCTCGGAGCGGCCGGCACGGCACACCGTCAGGCAGGTTCACGCACCGCAACATCTCGCCACCGCCGCCCAGCCGACCTTGCCGATTCCGCCAGTGCCCCCGGCGACACAGGTTGCCAGGTCCGCTCCGACGGCGCCCCCCACGCCCGCCCCAGCCCATTCCCCACCCGCCGCTACGGTTCCCGCGGCGCCGCAGGCCAAGGTGGCGCTCGCCCCAACCACGCCGCCGCCCGCGCCTGCCCCAGCCCGGCCCCCACCGGCCGCCACCATTCCCGCCGCACCTCCGCCCGAGGTAGCGTTGGCGCCCCTCGCCCCGGCCACGCCGTCGGCCGCGCCACCCGTCGCGCCGCCCGTCGCGGCCAACGCCGCGAGCGCGCCAGCTCCGACGGCCAGCGGCCTGACCATCACCTTCGGTTCCGACCAATCCGACCTGAGCGCCGCCACCGACGAGGCGATCCAGAAGCTGGCGCGCGCCGCGCCGAACAGCGATACGACAAGCTTCAACGTGCTTGCCTATGCGCATGGCGATCCGCAGGATCCGTCCACGGCGCGCCGCCTGTCGCTGTCGAGGGCACTGGCGATTCGCAGCGCGCTGATGGCGGCCGGCGTGCCCTCGACCCGGGTTTATGTCCGCGCTCTGGGCGATCAGGGCGGCAAAGGACCACCCGATCGGGCCGACATCACGGTGATGGGCCTCAACGCGCCCGCGGCGACGGCGGCGGCGACGCCGGGAACCCCAGCAGGGGGAAAACCAGAATGACCCGCCCGACCGTCTATTTGATCCGAATGCTGCTGTTCCTGGTGGCGGTGGCGGTCGTCGCCGGCCTGCTTGGACCCGTCCTGCTGCACATCTTCCGGAACAATGTGGGCCTGAACAGCCTGATTGTGTTCATCCTCGTCGTCGGCATCGGCTGGAACCTACGCCAGGTGCTGCGGCTCTCGCCCGAGGTGACCTGGGTCGAAACCTACCAGACCGGCCGCGCGCGCCTGGCTGCGCTGCCTCTTCCCCGGCTTCTGGCGCCGATGGCGAGCATGCTCTCGGCGCGCGACGCCGCCGGCCGGCCAGGTCAGAGCCATAACCGCGTCACCCTGTCGGCGAGCGCCACCCGCAGTCTGCTCGACAGCATCGCCTCGCGACTGGACGAGAGCCGCGAGCTCTCCCGCTACATGACCGGCCTGCTGATCTTTCTCGGCCTGCTCGGCACGTTCTGGGGGCTGCTGAAGACGGTCGGCTCGGTCTCCGACGTGATCCAAGGCATGTCGATCGGCGCCTCCAGCGACCTCAATCTGATGTTCGAGCAGCTCAAGTCAGGTTTGGCGGGGCCGCTTGCCGGCATGGGGACGGCGTTCTCGGCCAGCCTGTTCGGCTTGTCGGGTGCGCTGGTACTGGGCTTCCTCGATCTGACCGCCGGGCAGGCGCAGAACCGGTTCTTCAACGAACTCGAGGAATGGCTGGCTGGCCTCACCCGCCTCTCCTCCGGACTGGTCTCCGAGGGTGAGGCCTCAATCCCCGTCTATGTGCAGGCGCTGCTGGAGCAGACCGCCGAGAACATGGAAAGCCTCCAGAACATCCTCGCCCGCGGCGAGGACAGCCGCGCCCAGGCGAACCAGGCCATCGTAGCGCTGGTCGAGCGGATGGGCGCATTCTCCGACACCATGCGCACCAACCAGCAGCTCATGCTGCGCATCGCCGAGGCCCAGACAGCACTCGGCCCGGCGCTGCAACGGATCGCCGAACGGCGCAGCGAGGGCGGCCTCGACGATGTCGCCCGCGGGCACCTGCGCAACATCGAGATCTACTTGCAGCGGCTGCTGACGGAGAGTGAGCAGGGCCGGGCGCAGAGCACCGCCGAGCTGCGCAACGACCTGCGTCTGCTGACCCGCACCATCGCCGCGCTCGCCGAGGAGCAGAGATAGCACCATGCCCGCCATCACCCGCCGCCGCGGTGCCGCGACCGCCGGGCTGGAAGCCTGGCCCGGCTACGTCGATGCGCTGTCCACCCTGCTGCTGGTCATCATCTTCGTGCTGCTGGTGTTCGTGCTGGCGCAGTTCTTCCTGTCCGCCGCCTTGAGCGGCCGCAGCAAGGCGCTCGACAAGGTCACCCAGCAGCTCGCCGAAGTCGGGCACATGCTGTCACTGGAGCAGGGCCACTCGGCAAGCCTGCAACAGATGGTGGCGCAGCTCAGCGTGCAGCTTGCCACCACGCAGGCGGACCGGGCCTCGCTGTCGGCCGAACTCGGGCAGCTCGGACAGAAGATGCAGCAAACACTGGCCCAGCGCGACACGCTGCAGACCCAGCTCACCAACGCTACCCAGCTTGCTCAGGCCAACGGGACCCATGCCCAGCAATTGCAATCGCAAGTGGGCGATCTGCAACAACAGCTTTCGGACCTGAAGACGCAGGCGGCAGAGCTCGACAAGACGGTGACCGCGGACAAGGCCACCATCCAGGCCCGACTTTCTGATCTCGCGCGGCTCGCCGAACAGACGCAGGCGCTGCAGGCGCTGCGCGACCAGTTGGAGAAGCAGGCGGAGAACGCCGCGGCGCAAGCGACGACGGAAAAAGAGCGGCGCGAGGCGGTGGAAGCCCAACTGGCGAAAGAGAAGGACCTGGGCGACAGCGCGGCCGCGCAGATCGCACTGCTCAATCGTCAGGTCGGCAACCTGAAGTCGCAGCTTACCGCGATCGCGCAGGCGCTCGATCTGGCACAAAAGGCCGGCCGCGACAAGGACGTGCAGATCGCCAATCTCGGCCAGCAGCTCAACGCAGCGCTGGCGGCCAAGGTGCAGGAACTGCAATCCTACCGCAGCGAGTTCTTCGGCGATCTGCGAAAGATCCTGGCCGACAAGCCGGGCATCCGCGTGGTCGGCGACCGGTTCATCATCCAGAGTGACGTGCTGTTCCCGGTGAACAGCGCCGACCTGAGTTCGGACGGCGTGCAGCAGATCAGCAAGCTGGCTGATACGATCAAGCAGATCTCGCAGCAGATCCCGCCTAAAATTCCGTGGGTGCTCGACGTGGACGGCTACGCCGACAAGCAGCCGATCAACGGCGGGCAGTTCCCCTCCAACTGGGAGTTGTCGGCGGCGCGGGCGATCAGCGTGGTGAAGCTTCTGATCGGCGAGGGGGTTTCGCCCGACCATCTCGCGGCGACCGCATACAGCGACAACCACCCACTTGATGCAGACGACACGCCGGACGCCTATGCGAAGAACCGACGGATCGAGCTGCGGTTGACTGATTACGGCAGCAACAAGCAGAGCTGATGGGGTTCCTGTTATACCCGCCCTGTCCGATGACCGTTCAGCCCTTCTGATACCAGGCGCCCAGTCGAATGACCCATCTACGACGGTCGCCCCAAAACCGTCATGGCCGGCGAAGGCCCGCCATCCACGTCTCTTCTTCGGCAGCAAGCGCCACCGAGCGCGGGCGGTGCGCGCCAGCGCAGGCACCATAAGGTTCGCGATGGCGGCAGCGGCGGAAGTGGTGCGCAGGTCCCAGGATGTGTCCCCAATGGCACTCCTCGGCAAGCAGCCCGCCGATGTGCACGCCGTCGCCGAAAGCCAGGGCTGCACCAAAGTCGCAAAGCCAAGCCTCAGCCTCCGCCGTCGCCGAACTGGTCGTGCCCATTGCCGTCCATCACGCCTGGTCCGTTCATTGTCGGATGTCATCGCGCCATCGCGGTACTGAGTGGCAGATACATGCGCCCGGAAAAAGCACCGCCATTGACCGCGAATACCTCGCCGGTCACGTAGTCGGCCGCAGATGGGGCGAGGAACAGCGCAATCTCCGCGACGTCCGCCGGTGTTCCAAACCTCCCCCACGGGATGTTCTTCAACAGCGCCCGCCGGAACTCCGAGTCCGGTGCCGCGCTGTCAAGCTGGATGTAGCCCGGGGCGATGCAGTTCACGTTGATGCGCGCCTCGGCCAGTTCCGTAGCCAGCGTTTTGGTAAACATCACGATGCCAGCCTTCGAGGCGCAGTAATGTGAGGCGCCAGGCCGGGCGCTGGCGTAGGCGCCGGAAGAGATCGTGATGATCTTGCCGGGGCGCCCGCCGGCCCTCATGCTTTGCGCCGCCGCCTGGCACGTTAGGAACGTCCCGCGCAGAATGGCTTCGATCACGCGGTCCCACTCCCCGACCTCCATGTCGAACACCGTGCACGTCGGATAAATGCCAGCATTGGCGAGCGCGATCGTGACCGGACCCAGAGCCTGCTCCGCCGCCTGGAAGAAATTCCGTACCGAGGCCCTGTCGCGCACGTCGACCCCGCCGGCGAATGCCGCCGCAGCCTTCACAGAGTCCTGGCGCAAATCGCCCAGCGCCACCAGGGCACCGGCCGCATGGAACGCCCGAGCCATGCCCAGACCGATGCCGGCGCCGGCGCCGGTTATGAGAACGACTTGTCCTTCGAGCGTCTCCGCCATGACCGGCTCGTCTTCGATTGATTGGCGAAACATCGCGCGGGGTGGTGCCAGCGCGGAGGGTTCGTTGCTATCGAGGATCGTACCCGGGTTTCTTGAACAGTATATCCGGCCTGCCAATTATGTCAGGCTTGTAGACCTGATTGACCCAATCGCCCGGCTCAATGTCCTCGATGCTGACCGATACGGCTGCCTCTCCGTTTCCGGTGGTCGTCATAATGGCCTTGGTCACTTCTTCCGCGATCTTCGCCTTTTGCTGCGCGGAGCGTTCAGACAGCAGCTTTACGATCACATGCGGCATGGTTTCCTCATCCGTTCAGAGTTCCTGCCGTGTGGGGCGGAACAGGATTTCGTTGATGTCGACGTCCTCCGGCTGGCCGATGGCGAAGGTAACTGCGCGGGCGAATGAGTCGGCGGGGATCGCCGCGGCTGCATAGAAGCCGCGGACCCGCGCCGCGGTGTCCGGATCGGTGATGGTGTCCGGCAGCTCCGTCGCCACCGCACCGGGTGAGATCACAGTGGTGCGGATGTTGTACGGCTTCACCTCCGGGCGCAGGCCTTCGGACAACGCGCGTACGGCGAATTTGGTCGCCGCATAAACCGCGAATCCTGGTCCGACCTTGTGGCCGGCCACCGACGAAACGTTGATGAAATGACCAGACTTCTGTCTCTGCATGTGTGGCAGCGCCGCGGCGATGCCATACAGTACACCTTTGAGATTCACGTCGATCATCCGGTCCCATTCGTTGACCTTGAAGCGCTCCAGCGGTGCCTGCGGCATCAACCCGGAATTGTTGATCATGACGTCGACGCGCCCGTAGGTCTGCACGGCCGCATCCACCAGCGTCTCGACCTGCCCGCGGTCGGTGACATCCGTCGTGACGGCGATGGCCTTGCCACCGGCGCCGGTCAGCTCGTGCGCCAGCGACTGGATACGATCCTGACGCCGAGCGCCAAGCACGACGCTGGCGCCCTGCGCGGAGAGCAGTCGTGCGGTTGCCTCGCCCAGACCGCTGCTCGCGCCGGTGATGACGACGACCTTGCCTGCGATGTTGTTGCTCATGTCAGTGTCTCCAAGCTTGTCGTGACTGCCGATGTTTGCGGTAGCGGTTTGGACTTCCCCGCAGCCGCAACGCGGTCAGCATCGCCGCGCGACTGGAACTCCGGCACCAGGCGCGACTCGAACAGACGGCTCACGTCGAGCCGCGTGATACCCATGTCGCTCAGCCCGCATGCGGACATGGCGGCCAACTCGCGCATGGCGACACGTCTCACCCGAGCCGCCTGCCAGCGAGCAGCGAACGCAGTGGTAAGGCCGATCATATGCATGATGGTGGCTCCTGCTCAGCGGTCGATCATGGCTGCTAGATGCGGTAATGGGGGCGCCCTGGCAGCGGGCTACCGGGATTGGTGGCTGTCCCTCACCTTGGCGCGAACGGCAGGAGATGGCCGGCACAATGCTGCACAAGGCTGGCGGTGACGACATGGACCGACTGGTGTGAGCCGCGAGGCGTGGTTCCTGTCCTATGGCCTGCTCGGCCTGACTCAGAACGGGTTGGTGCCGATCCTGCTACCGCTCGCGGCAGAGCACGGAGCGACGGCCGGCCTTGGCTACGCGGCCTTCGCGCTGTCGGGCCTGCTTGCGCCGGTGCTGGGCGGCTGGGCCGACCGGTTCGGACGGCATCGCGACCTCCTGGTCTGGGGCAGCGCGGGCGCGGCGCTCTCCCTGTTGCTGTTCGCGATCAGTGGCAATCCCTGTCTGCGGCTGGTGCTGGACGCCGGTGCTGGGGTCGGCACGATGGCGGCGACTACGGCAGGCAATGTGCTGGCGATCCAGGGCCGTGCGGAGTCGGAGTGGGACGACCGCGTCGCCCGGCTGCAACGCTTCATCAGCGCTGGACAGGTCATCGGGCTGGTTGCCGCCGGCGTATTGGCGGGCAGGCACTCGGTCGCCGGGTTCCTGTGCGCCGGCGCGGCGCTGGCAGTCGGTGCGGCGCTTGGCTGGAGCTCGGCGCCGCCGGGCCAACAGCGCGCACCGCACGACAAGCCGCCGGCCCGACCGCTGGTCGGCGGCGAGGCCGGCGTGCCGAGCCCGCAGCACCATGCCCATCATTTCGACTGGTCGCAGCTCGCTGCATATCTCAGCGTGATCAACCGGACGCTGCGGCGGTTCCTGATCATCTGGCTGATCGCCTATCCGGCGATGAACGGAATCGCCGTGCTGTTCCCGGTGGTGATGACACAACAGTTCCGGATGACTGCGCTTCTGCCATCCGCGGCGTACGCGATCGGTGTCGGCGCGAGCCTGTTGCTGTACGCGCCGGTGAGTGTAGCGACCCACCAGCAGGGCGGTGGCCGCGTGTTGATGGCTGGATTCGGCGCCAGACTGGTGCTGCTGGCTGCGCTCGCCGGCCTGGCTCTGCTGCGCGTGGGCTGGGCCGGATGGCTGGTGCTGGTCGCTTTCGCACTGATACAGTCCGTCTGGCCACTGCTCAGTGTCGCTGCGAACTCGCTGTCGGTTCGGCTTGCGCCCACGGCGAGAGGGGAAAGCGTTGGGCTGTTCAACGCGGCGACGTCGGTTGCCTCCTCGGTGGGATCAGCGCTGGCGGGGGTGATTTTCGGGCTTTTCGGATTCTCCGCTCTGGCCGCAGTCACGTTTGTAAGCGTCGCCATTGCGCTTGCACTTGCGGCGGTGTGGTTGCCGCGCCGACCCTAGCGGCGCACCCCCGCACGAGATGGCCGGCACAATGCCGGCCATGAGGGGATATTATTGTCGTTGCAGACATAATCGAGTCTCTGACGCAGGGTGGCGGAACATGTGTTGCCCCCAGCGCGCTGCTATGCAACACTTGGATCAGTCGTAGACATCGAGCCGGACTTTCACCATGCTGTCGGACGATTTTCAGGACACTCCCTATTGGTGGGAGGCTGCAGCACCCGCCGAAGGCATGGCAGGACCGCTGCCCGGCACCACGGACGTGGCGGTCATCGGCTCCGGCTACACCGGCTTGTGCTGCGCTGTCGGCCTGGCGGAGCGGGGCACCGACTGCGTCGTCCTGGATGCCGGCGCGCTGGGCGAAGGCGCCAGCTCGCGCAGCGGCGGCATGGTGACCGGCGGACAGAAATTCGTCGTGTCGGGCGCGATTCGCGGTCTCGACGCCGTTCGGCAGCAGCGCATCCTGGAAGACGCGCACGAATCATTGACTGCGCTGGAAGCGCGGGTCGCGACCTATCAGCTCGATGCCGATTACGCCCGAACCGGCCGGGTGATTCTGGCCAATGTGCCGCGCCACTACGCCCGGTTGACGTACTGGGCTGGCCTGCTGGAGCGGGCGGGGTCGACGGTCTCGCTGCTCGATCGCACGCGCCTTCCGACGGAAGTCAATGGCCGCCGCTATCATGGCGGCCTGTTGATCGAAGACTATGGCGGCCTGCATCCAGGCAAGTATCATCGGGCGCTGCGGACCGCGGCTGCCGTACGCGGCGCGAAGCTGTTCTCCCGTGCGGCGGTGCGCCGCGTGCAACGCACGCCGCAGGGCTTCGTCCTGAATACCGAAAAGGGCGAGATCGCCGCTCGTGAGGTGGTCATCGGCACCAACGGCTACACCGGCGGGCTGGTGCCGTTTCTGCAGCGGCGGATCGTTCCGGTTGCCGCCTATGTCATCGCAACCGAGCAGCTTCCCACGGGAATGATGGACAGCCTGGTGCCGCATCGACGGATGTTGTCGGACACCCAGCGCAGCCTGTACTGGTTCCGCCCATCGCCGGATGGAACACGGATCATCTTCGGAGCGCGTCCCCGAGCGCGCGAAGCCGAAGCCAGGGTCGCGGCGGGCGATCTGCACCGAATGCTCTGCGACGTGTGGCCGCAATTGCACGACGTTCGCGTCGCCTTCTGCTGGCGCGGGAATGTCGGCATGTCCGCCGACCATATTCCTCATATGGGCGTTCACGACGGCATGCATTACGCGTTGGGCTGCAACGGGAGCGGTGTGGCGATGATGAGTTATCTCGGCACGCAGCTCGCGAACAAGATACTGGGGCAGCAGAACCGTCCCTGCGCTTTCGACTCTGCGGTGTTCCCTGCGGTTCCCGCCTTTCGTGGGAAGCCTTGGTTCGTGCCTCTGGTCGTCGGCTGGTATCGCCTGTGCGATCGGTTCGACCGCATGGCGGCCGCCTTCGAGTAACCACGGCATCGTCGATGGCACAGAAAGTTATCCAGCAAATTCTCTCCGCCCTGCCGCAACTGCCGCCGCAGATGGGCACCGCTGCCCGTTACGTGGTCAATCATTCGTTCGAGGCGGCGACAACGCCGATGCGACGGCTGGCCCGCAAGACTGGGCAAAGCCCGGCAACATTCACGCGGCTGGCCCAGTCGCTTGGCCATGGCGGCTGGGATGAGCTGCGCGCCCTGCTGGTGGCAGAGACACGGCAGGATCTCATGGTCCAACGCGCCATGCCGTATTCCGGGCGGCCGACGCCGCGTGACGGCCCCGAGGCCCTTGCGGGTGCGATGTTGCAGGCGGATGCGCATGGTCTCGCCGCGCTGGAGACGGCAGGGCTGGCGACAGCGGCATCGGTCCTGGAAAACGCCAGCACTGTCATGATCGCCGGATTCCGAAGCTGCCACGCGCCGGCGATGCTGTTCCACTATCTCTATCGGTTGTTCCGAACCGAGGTGAGTTTGATTGGCGGTGCTGGCGGCGTGCTCGATATTGAGCTCGGTGGACTGCGTCGCGATGCCGCACTGGTGCTGTTCGGCTTTGCCCCCTACTCGCGCGACAGCTTGCTGGCGGCCCGCGCCGCCGCCGGGGCGAAATGCAACCTGGTGGCGATCGTCGATTCCGCCGGCGCGCCGATCGCCGAGTCCGCGACGGTGATCCTGACGTTCGGGACCGAGACACCCGGCTTCTTTCCGTCGCTGACTGCCTGCACGGCGCAGGTCCAGGCTTTGGCGGCCTCGCTTTATATCCGTGCCGGCGCCGCAGGGCGCAAGGCGCTGCGTCAGGCCGAAGCCCGAATCGCCGCGCACACCGCCTATCTGCAGCTCGACGGAGGTGGACGTTGAACCAGCTCTTCGACGTCGATGTGCAGCCGCCGCCGTCAGCCGACGCCGGCTGCGCCGTCGAGGTGCGGAATATTCATCATCGCTACGGCCCCCACGTCGCTCTGGACGACGTCTCGCTGGAGGTAAAGCGAGGCGAGTTCGTAACGCTGCTCGGCCAGAGCGGTTCGGGCAAGACCACCCTGTTGCGGATCATCGCCGGGCTGACGAGGCCGACATCAGGGGCCGTCAGCATTGCTGGCAGGGATGTTACAACACTGGCGGCGCAGCATCGTGGCGTTGGGTTCGTGTTCCAGAACTACGCGCTGTTCCCGCATCTCAATGTGTTCGAGAACATCGCCTATCCCTTGCGCATCCGCCGCATCCGCGGCCAAGAGCTGGAACGTCGTGTCCGCGCAGCGCTGGTGCGCATTCACCTGCCCGCGGTCGGACAGCGTTATCCGTCGGAGCTGAGTGGCGGACAGCAGCAACGCGTCGCGGTCGCGCGGGCGCTGATCTACGAACCGTCGGTGCTGCTGATGGACGAGCCGCTCGGCGCGCTTGACCGCAAGCTGCGGCGTCACATGCAGCTCGAGCTCAGGCAGCTCCATGAAGACCTCGGTATCACCTGCATCTACGTGACGCACGACCAGGAGGAGGCGCTCACCATGTCCGACCGGGTCGTGGTGATGCATGATGGTCGGATCCTGCAGGTCGGCGAACCGGCCGATGTCTATCGCCGGCCGGCGAGCGGCTTCGTGGCCGATTTCGTTGGATCGACCAACATGCTCGACGGCACGATCACCTCCGCTGGTGCGGACGGGCTTGTTCTGCAAAGTAACCAGGGCACGGTGCTCAAAATGCC
>Ga0335075_10014267_pt1 | contig 11944 bp, 9 predicted proteins | sample Lox_Sample_24_FD_206723 | JGI IMG/M metagenome (GOLD analysis project Ga0335075, IMG submission 206723) | Soil microbial communities from Loxahatchee National Wildlife Refuge, Florida, United States - Lox_Sample_2.4 | ecosystem: Environmental > Terrestrial > Soil > Wetlands | place: USA: Florida... | reverse complement strand
CGCCGGACCCGCTGGTGCTGGGCACGGCCCGGCTGCTCGCCCATCCGGGTGCGCGCGCGGACGCCGTGGCGGCAAGGCTGGGGATCGGCGAGCGGCAGTTGCGGCGCCGGTGCCAGGCCGCGGTCGGGTACGGGCCGCGCACGTTGTCCCGGGTGCTGCGGTTCCGCCGGTTCCTGACCCGGGTCGACGCCGGCGGCGCCGCCGACCTGGCCGCGATCGCGGCCGAGGCCGGCTATGCGGACCAGGCCCACCTGACCCGGGAGAGCACGCGGCTGGCCGGGCTGCCGCCCGCCGCGCTGGCCCGGGCGCGCGGCTAGCCGACCGGCTGGATCTGCGACTGGGTGATCACGCCGTTGGTCACCGTGTAGGTGCCCTGGTAGTTCTTGACCGTGCCGTCGGTCTGGGTGGCGGCCAGCTTGATCGTCACCACGTTGCCGGACACCGAGACGATCGTGACCTGGTCGCTCTGCGTCCCGTTGAAACCCTTCACGAAGCCGTTGTAGTCGGTGGTCTGGGTCGTCGTGCCGCCGACCAGGGTCCAGGCGCGATGGTAGTTGTGCGCGTTGATCGCGGCGTAGTAGGCGCGCACCGTGGCCGCCGGGCCGAGCGCGGCGGTGGCGGGCGTCGTCGCCCCGCTGGCCGGCGTCGTCGGCCCGGTGACCGGCGGGGGCGCGTTGTGACTGCGCAGGAGCAGGCCGACGACGGCCGCGATCACAATGATGATTATGAACGCCCCGGCCGCCGCCCATCTGGGTCCCTTGCGGCGGGATCCGGGCGCCTTACCCGGCGGCTGCGGTTGCCGGGTCGGCGGGGGAGGCGGCGGCCAGTCCGTGGCGGGCCTGGGTTGCTGGCCGGGCTGCGGCCGGGGTTGCTGGACGGAATGTGGCCGGGGCGGCTGACTGGGCGGCGCGGGCCGCTGCCACGAGACCGGGCGGAGCTGCGGGTCGGTGACTGGTTCGGCCGACCGCGGCGGCGGGGTCGGGGGCTGGAAGCGGGCGCGCTCGGTGGGCGGCCCGGGCGGGGGCGCCGGCGGCGCGGCCGGCATCGCGGCCTGCGAGCGGCGCTCCAGTCCGCAGGCGCCGCGCAGCGCGCTCGCGAACTCGGTGCAGGTCCGGTAGCGATCGTCCGGCGCCTTGGCCAGGGCCCGGGCCATGACCTGGTCGACCGCGGGCGGGAGGTCCGGGCGCAGGGCGTGCAGCGACGGGGCGGGCGCCGACAGCTGCGCCCACAGCACGGCGAACCCCTGATCGCGCTTGAACGGCGGCTGGCCCGCCAGCATCTCGAACGCGCTGCAGGCCAGCGCGTACAGATCGGCGCGGCCGTCGACCGCGTGGCCCTCGGCCTGCTCGGGCGCCATGTAGTCCAGCGTGCCCATGAACTGGCCGGTCAGCGTGAGGTTCGCCCCGGAGACATCGGGCTTGCTGAGCCCGAAGTCGGACAGGTAGACGTGATCGGGCTGGCCGCTGCCCGCGACCGTGCCGATCAGCATGTTGCCCGGCTTCACGTCGCGGTGAATCAGCCCGCGGGCGTGCGCGTCGTCCAGGGCCGACGCGACCTGCGCGACGATATGCACGACCCGCGCCGCCGGCAGCCTGTGCTCGGCGTCGAGCAGCGTCCGCAGATCCTGGCCGGCGACGTAGCGCATCGCGATGTACAGCACGCCGTCGGCCTCGCCCGCGTCGAAGACCGGCACGATGTGCGGATGATCGACGGAGGCCGCGGCGCGCATCTCGCGCACGAACCGCTGCCGGAACGCGGCGTCACCGGCCAGTTCCGGAGCCAGGATCTTCAGCGCCACGGAACGGTTCAGCCGGGTGTCGGCGGCCCGGTAGACGACGGCCATTCCGCCCCGGCCGATCTGCTCCTGGATCAGGTAGCCGGCGATCTGCGACCCGGCCCTCAGGCCCCCGGGCGCGAAGGAGGGTTGGTCGCCGTTCACCGCGCCTCCGCAGTAGTTCAGCCGGCCTGATCGCCGGGACCAGCCTAGTATCTAGGCCAGGGACCGGCTGTCAACCTGAGCCGCCGTGGAAGGCGATCGAGCATGGACCTGAGCGGCGCCGTCTGGCGCACGTCGTCGAGCGGCGAAGAGAACGAGGACGAAAGCATCGAGATCGCGATCGTCCCCGGGGTCTCCAAGGAGGGCAGCGACCGCGTGATCGCGATGCGGGACGGCCGGAACCCGGACGGGCCCACGCTGATCTTCACGCCGGACGAGTGGCGCGCGTTCACCGCCGGGGTCCGGGACGGAGAGTTCGACCTCCCCTGAATCAGCTTGCCCGGCCGGGGCCGGCCGGTCCGTCCGCGCGTTCTAGTCCGGTCCAGGGGACCCGATGGTCAGGCTCACGGCCTGGGCGGCGCTCTGGCCCGCGGCGTCGGTGACGCGGACGGTGAAGTGTGCCGGGCCGGGCGCGGCCGGGGTGCCGGCCAGGGTGCCGGTGGCGGGGTCGAGGGTGATGTCATCGGGCAGCTGGCCGTCACTGATCTCCCAGTGGTACGGGGCGGTGCCGCCGACGATGGCCAGCTCGTACCGGTAAGCGGTGCCGGCCCGGCCGGCCGGGGCGGGGAAGCCCAGCGCGGGCACGGTGATGGTCAGGCTCATGGCCGCGGCGTCGGTCTGCCCTGCGGCGTCGGTGACCCGGACGGTGAAGTGTGCCGGGCCGGGCGCGGCCGGGGTGCCGGCCAGGGTGCCGGTGGCGGGGTCGAGGGTGATGCCGTCGGGCAGCTGGCCGTCGCTCACCTCCCAGAGGTAGGGGGCGGTGCCGCCGGTGCTGGTCAGGTCGTGGCGGTAGTCCGCGCCGGCGTCGCCCGCGGGCGGGGACGCGGCGTCGATGGCCGGCGCGGCGACGATGATCAGCGAGGTGGGCCGGGTGACGCTCTGGCCGGCCGCGTCGGTGACCCGGACCGTGAAGTGGTAGCCGCCCGCGCTGGCGGGGGTGCCGGCCAGCGTGCCGGTGGCCGGGTCGAGGCTGATGCCGTCGGGCGGCCGGCCGTCGCCGACCTCCCAGAGGTACGGGGCGGCGCCGCCGGCGACGTCCAGCTCGTGGCGGTAGCCGGCGCCGGCCTCGCCCGGCGGGACCGGGAACCCGAGCGCGGGTGCCACCGGGGTGTCGGCCGCGTCGGCGGTCTGCTCGGCTGGTGCGGCCGCCGCTGCGGGTGGCGTCTCTTCCGCTGGCGCGGCCTCGGCGATCGGCGCGGTGTCGGCGGGCGGAGTCGGCGGCTGCGCCGCGGCGGCGTGGTGCGCCGCGACCTGCGCGGGGGTGAGCTGATAGTTGTACACCGAGGCCTGGGAGAGCGAGCCCGCGAAGTAGTTGGAGCTCGGGCGGGCCGGCCAGCCGCCGAGGCTGTTGTACCCGACCCGCCAGCAGCCCGAGTAGGTCTGGGCCGAGGCCGAGGTCATGGTGCTGGACGCCACGAGTGCGCCGTCAATATAAAGGAACATGCCTGCCGAGCCAATCGTGGCGATTACCTCATGCCATAGGCCGTCGTTAAATTGACCGCTCGAGTGGATGGTCTGGTTAAACGCGACCCCGAAGTAGACCTGCCCCGAGTCGCCCATGTAGATTTGCCGGTCATAGTTGGCGCTCGCGCCCGTAGCGCTGTTGCCGAAGCCGATAATGAGCCCGCCGCTTTCCGTTGTCGTCTGGAACCATATGCCAAGCGAGAATGACGACGGGCTGGTCACGACATTCGCATTGGAGATATACGCGCTCGACCCGTCGAGGGTGATCCCGTCCGTGGTCGGGCCGACCACACCGAAGGTGACTCCGCCCTGGTAGACACCGTTCTGCGCGGACGGCGACGAGTCGTAAGCGACGATTCCGGATGTCTCATTGAGTTCATACCACAGGACCGGGTTGTCGGCCGCTACTGCGGCAGGATAGGCGCGAGAAGGGACCGCGGCTGCGGGCAGCATGACAAAGCCTCCATTTTATGGACCCGTTGGCTGGACGGCAATAACCGTATCAGCCGCGCGCGGAGCCTGTCAGGCGCAGATAATTTGCTTCCATTTAATATTCATATCGCTCTGCGGCTGCGGTCCTTTCCCATATCGCGGGGTTGGGAGATGCTGCCCCAGAGGCTACGGGACCCGAAGTACGCCTCGCTCATGCCCATCCACGAGCACCTCCAGGCGATAGCCCGTGTTGCCGGGAACGTCCGGAGCGGCCGCGGTGAGCTCGGCGCTTCCCGTCGCGTCGGCGTTTGTCTCGCCGACGATCACGGTCTGGCCGTTCCCCGACACGACCAGCAGCTTGACGACCTCCCCGCGGGCTAGGTGGTCGACGCTGACGGTGGCGGTAACCGTGCGCTGGCCGCCCGTGCCCGCCACCTCCAGGCCGAGCACCGGCGCGTCCGCCGTGCTGGTATCTACCGCCGCGACGGTCCCGGCCGAGCCCGCGAGCACCACCGCGGCGATCAGCAGCCAGCTGGCCGCCACCACCAGGCCGGCGCGCCGGAACTGGTGTTTGTACCACTTCGTGACGAGCTGGTTGTCCTGCCAGTTTCGCTTCTCGAGGCGAAGCGCGAGATAGCCGAGCGCGCAGAGCAAGGAGAGCGCGGCCGCGCCCGCGGCCGCGGCGGCCAGGACCTGCACGACGGGATACGCGGACAGCTGCGCCGCGGTGACGAGCCCGAACGCGGTCAGCGCGGTGGCGACCACGCTCACCGTCGAGACGGTGAACTTGGCGTTGTCGCCTATCCGCTTCAGCGAGGGCACGTTGGACAGTTCGCCGCGCATCGCCGCCATCGGGTCGTCCGGGCTGACCGGAGTACCGGCTTCTTCGTCTTGTTGTTGTTGTTGTTGCTGCTGCTGCTGCTGTCCGGTCACTTTTCGTAGCTCCCGTCGAATCGCAGCAGGTGCCCTCCGCTCTCGCCGTCGGGGCAGCGCACGTCCACCTCGAACGTGCTGACCTTGGCCATGCCCTTCCGCCCGAATCGCCAGCCCATGCTCGCGGTGACCGTCGGGTCGCTCTCGACCTTGGCGAGCACGTCGTCGGTCAGGTCGCGGCTATGAGTCCGGCACACGTAACGCGGAGGCACGAGCCGTGTCATCGCTCCGCTTCCCGCGCCGGGTCCCCGGCCAGCGCCTGATCCAGGATCTCCTGTACTCGCTCCACTTCATGTCCGCGCTTGATCTGCTCGCGCTCGAGCATCCGCTGCAGGTCGTGGCGCGCGACGCGGACGATGTTCCGGCGGCGCCCTGCGTGCCGCTCCGACCGTGTGCGCCGCGCGACGTCCTCGTACTCGTCAAGTGCGACGTCGTTACGGCCAGCGCATAGCAGCGTGAGGCCCAGGTCGTATCCGGCAGAGATCTCCGAGTAGTTCTGAGCCATAAGGGCGCTCAGGCAGTCCAGCGCCTTGTCGTAGTTCCGCAGCCGGAGATGGCACCAAGCCAGGTGCTGCAGGCTGTCCGTGCCCAGCGCCGAGCTTGCCGCGGCAGAGTCAACCCCGGCCTCGAAATTCGACTCCGCTTCTTCCTGCCGCTGCAGCCTGAGCTGCGCCTCCGCCAGGCAGATGGTCAGGAAGATGTCGCCCGGCTCCAGCCGGAGGGCGTTAAGCGCGGCTTCTTCCTGCTCGACGGGGTCGCCATCCTGCAGGTCAATCAGCCACGACCGCAGCCCCCACGCCCAGCCGATCCGCGGGTCAGTCTCCAGCGCGGCGCGGACGGTGGCGAGGGCGTCGTCCAGTTCGTCGAGATTATCGAGCAGGTTGGCCTTGACCACTTGCGCCCAGGCGTAGCCCGGGTCGAGCCGTATCGCCTTATCGAGGGAGGACCGTGCCTCCTCCCACCGGCCGAGCTGGGATTGCGTGGCTCCGGTCAGCGCCCAGGCCCAGCCGTCTTCTGGCGCCAGCGTTGTGGCGCGGGCAAGCTCGTCGAGCGCCTCGCGATACCGGCCGGCCATCCGGTAGGCGTCTCCGAGCTGGGCGTGCAGCCAGGGCAGGGAATCGTCCAGCTCGACTCCGCGACGGAGCTCGTCCAGTGCCTCCGGACGGCCCAGTGCGTAGAGCACCTGCCCGCGCGTGCCCACGACCCACCCGTCATCGGGCGTGCCGTCGATCGCGAGGTTCAGGTGAGCCAGCGCCTCGTTGAGTTCACCTTCCCGGCGAAGAACCTCTCCCAGCCACGCATGGGCCGACGAGTTCGTCGGGTCGAGGGCCAGCATGCGTTCCAGGGCGGCGCGGATGGACGGATTCTCGGTCTCGTCGAAGTGCTGGTCGACGTAATCGGCCAGGCTTTTCTCGACCGCGGGGCGCACGGCAAGCAGGGCGGGGTCCTCCGGCGTTGCGGACAGGCCGGCGACGAGGGTGTCGGAGGCGTCCAGCTCGTGCCCGGCGGCAATCAGAGCGCGGACCAGCGTGGCCCGGTGGCGACCGGACTCGGGGAACTCCAGCACCAGCGGCCGGAGAATCCCGATGGCGCCCTCCGGATCGCCCAGGCCGAGCAGCATCTCGGCCTTGACCCGCAGCAGGTCAAGGTCGTCGGGATCCTCAGCCAGGGCGCGCTCCAGCCAGGGAGCTGCCTCCTCGGCCTTCCCCGCGTCGATCAGGACACCGGCGTACGTCCGGACGAGAACGGAGTTATCGCCGAATTTCTCGAGGCCGCCGCGCGCGACCTCGATCGCCTGCCCGGCCTCGCCGGTCTTGGCCAGGGCCTCGGCGCGCAGGGCGGTAATCTCCGGAGTTGACACGCCCTGATCGACGCTGAGCTGCAGGATCTCGATGGCCTGCTCGGTCTTGCCCTGGGCCAGCAGTAGCTGGGCCAGCCCGGCCATGGCAGCGGACGATCCGGGAGCGTCGGCGAGGCTCCGGCGGAAGTGCTCCTCGGACTCTGCGTAGTTCCCCTGGCGGGCCAGCAGGACGGCGGCCTCCAGGCGTATCTGCGCTGCCGCATCCTGCTGGCCGGCTTCTTCGAGGGCCTGGGCGAGCGCATCGGTGACATCGACCCGGTCCGGCTGCCGGCGGTGGGCGAGCCTGAGCAGGTCGACCGCTGGCTCGGCGCCGTCGGCCTGACGCAGCGTGGCTGCGACCTGCAGCACGACGGGGGGCGAGAGTTCGCGCCCGGATTCGAGGGTGCCGCGGGTGAGGTCGAGGGCCGAGCCCGCGCGCCCGGTCAGCAGCAGCGCCGTGATGTACTCCCCGCGGCTCGCGGCATCCAGTTCGTAACCTGCCTCCATCAGGTCGCGGAAGATCAACGTGGCTGCGGTGAGATGGGCCGTGCCGTCGTCAGGCCGGTCTTGCCGCTGCGCCGCGATGCCGACGACCACCTCGGCCGGCGCCCGAACCGCCGAGGTCGGAATGGCGGGTTCGCGCAAGGTCTTCTCGCTGACTCGCGAGAGCCGGGCCAGAAGGCTCGCGGCGAGCCTTTCAGCCTTCGCAAATTTCCCGTGGGCGAGGGCGTCACGGGCTTTATTGAGATCGTCGAACAGGTCAGCGGACGTGTCCGGCACGAGATCCCAGCGGATCTGGTCGGCCCTGCTCTCAGAAGTCATCCTGCTGACGCCTCCCCTGGTCGCGGTGCCCGGCCGCCGAACTCGGCTGGGGCCAGCAGTGCCTGGCGACTCGCCAGGATGCGATCGCACAGCTGCCGCGCCGCATCCGTGACCTTGTCGGTGGCATTGCTGGCATCCTCGGGCTGTGCTTGCTCAATCACCAGGAGCCGGCATTGCCATGCGGCGTTGAGCACGTCCCTGAGCCGCAGATGGTCGATGTTCGGCAGCACATTCGCGGACACGTCCGGCTTCTGTCCGGCGTTTATCTTGATCCACCAGGCATTACCCAATGACTCGGCCTCGATCCAGTCGGCCTTGGTGAACTCGGCCTGGTCCCTGAGCATTCGCTTCTTGATCATGCTGAGCGCGTGCGCCGCATCCAGGTGTACCTGGCCCGGCGGGTCATGACGTCCCGATCCGTCGAGCAGCAACGTCCATGATGACTGCAGGCTTTGTCCCACCTTCGCGAACGGTGGCGGGGGATTGGGGGTCGCGGCATCCATCTGAGCGAGGACAGCCAGAATGGTCTCGGCTCGCTCCTCGTCGGTGGGCCGGCCAGGAACGGGCGGCGAGTTCGGGTTCAGCCGCAGCATCAGGGCGGCGCAAGCGTAGGCGGGACCTGCCGTGTAGGTGGCGAAGACGTCGGCAACGAGCACGCGAGCCTGGTTTGTGGCACTGTCGAGGCTGGCCTTGATCGAGCGGGCCGCCTTTTGGGCTCGTTCTCCGATGTCGGCCTCATCCGCCCGCAGCATGAGCGCGAGGCTCTCCATCTTGTCGGCTGCCGTTCTCGGTTCTAGTTCAGCCTGAGCTATCTGATCGTGCGCGATTCTGCGCAGCCCGCTGTTGGCGATGGCCGGCAAGGCGCTCTTCAGGTCGTTGTAATTCTCATCGAGAACCGGCTTGCTGGCCTGGGAGGCGAGCTCGTCGACAAAACGGTCAAAGCTCGCCGTTTCCCGCACCACCACCTGGCCATATTCGTGGGCCACGAGGGGCAGTGCCCACAGGTGCCAGTCAGGGAAACTTATCCGTGCCACTCGCCGCAACGTCGAGGACAGAGCGTCCTCGGTCGCCGGAATGGCGAACGACGTCGGCTTCCCGACGAACTCGGCGCACTCGCTGATGAGCTCATCGGCGAAACGGCAGGCATACTCCTCGTGGATCCGGTCCCGCAGCGCGAGCCCGCCGAGGAGCTCCAGGGATTCGCGGAATATTTCGTGACTGCGCTCATAGATGCGGAAGTAGTCCTTCCACAGCTTCTCCGCGTCGTCCGTCGGGGATTCCAGATCGGCTTCCAGGTCAGCCAGCAGGCTGTCAGCCTCGCGTTGGATCGCCTCGACCGCCTTGAACCACAGGTTCTTGTCCGGCATCGGGCTGAGTTGCAGGCTGCCCAGCCAGATGCTCGGGTCCTGCGCCTCTCTCAGATGTTGGGCCAGGGCTTCCATGCGCAACTTGAGTACTGTCGTCACCATTTACTTTCCCCGTGCAGCGATTTCTTGTGCGGTGGTCTCCGCCAGGTGACCGACCTCTTCGACGCCGATACCACTGCGCGCCCCGATTCTGGCCAGCCAGGCCGCATTGGCGGCATCGGCGAGACTGGTATCGGCTCCGGGCGCGCCGAGGTCGGACGACAGCCGCTCGGCTTCGGTGAAGGTCGAGTAGCGGCCATAGGGCAGGTGATCAATGAGGAGCTGGACGATCTTCTCCGGCCACGAGTCGGGAACGACGAGGTCGTCCTCGGGCTCTTGTTCGGCTTCGCAGACCTCGACGAGCCGGTCCCAGAGCTTCGCCGCCTCGTTTGCCATCCAGCGCAAGCGGTCGTCCTTGGTGGCGTCGAGCGCCATCGTGATCGCCCGAACGCGCGCCGAGCCCGGGGGATGGCTGGCCGTCCCGATGTTGGCCAACAGGGGGTCGAAGCCGAGCGTGATGCAGGTCAGCCCGTAGGCAGGGCCGATGACCCATGCCGCGAAGGCATCGGCGAAAAGCTCCTCGAGCCAGGGCCAGCTCGCCTCGTCGGCGGCGTCGAGCTCGACGTGCAGATCGTCCGCGAGGTTACGGATCCGACCGCCGCTGAACTCGGACATGGTCCGCGCGGCATAGTGGCCGAGCTCATGGGCCGTGGCGGGCAGGTCCCAGATCGTCGGCCTGGGGAACCGGACCTGGATCAGCCGCGAGCTGTACACGAAGGACTCCGTCACGCCGGGCACGGTAAACGATGGCCAGTGGGCGTCAGTGGCGCGAGATGCCAGCTCGTCGAGCAGGGCGTCGGCGACCCCGCACGCGTCCCACGCTGCCTGGCCGGCTCCGGGCCCGTGCCGCGGATGGAGCCCGGGCGCCGGGGTCCTTAACGCCGCGCCGGCCACCAGGGCATGGGCTTCCTCGAGCAAGGCAGACACCTCGATCTCCCTGGTGTGCGCCCGTGCCCACGCGTCGGCGGGATGTATGCCGTGATCCCGCAAAGGCACGCTCAGCCCAGCCTCAATGGCCTGCAGCTTCTTGGCGATCTCGTTCCCTGGCGCGCCGGCGAGACGCGTGCGAAGGCCCTCCGGTATCGCGTCAATGGCCTGGCCGACAGCTTCTAGGTCACGCTGAAGGCGCCTGACCCGATCGTCGAGCACAGCCGAAACATCGAATCCCCGGGACGCGGGCGCCATCTAACCCCCCCACCACTTGGGGACATCGTAACGCGGTTCGTGCCTTCGGGGACACTTCGTGATCATCCGGCTTCGCTGCTTTAACCAGATCCGCAGGATCCGCTCGTCGTGTTTAATCTGGCCCGCATTTCGAAATGCGGGCCAGATTCACAGCGCGACCCGGTTGGCGGCTGATTCGGTGGCCCGGCGGCGAGGCCGGGAGATCGGCGTTCTGCGCGACCGCGTTCAGGTGCCCTTTCCCGTCGGCTTTCTGACCGTCGCCGAGCGCCGACGTCAGGACCGTGCGAGCCCGGCAACAACGAGCGGCCCGGCCTGGTCAGGCCGGGTAGAAGTTCTTCTCCCAGCGGTGCCGGGCCAGGACGGCGCGTTGCTCGGCGGTCAGGTCGGCGCCCGCGTCGAGGGCGGTGTTGCGCTCGACGTTGCGCACCGTGCGCATCCCGGCGATGACCGTCGACACGGCCGGCTCGCCGAGCACATACCGCAGCGCGAACTCGGCGACCTGGTCGGTGGTGATGCCCAGGTCCGCGGTCATGGCGTTGATGTGCTGCTCGACCTGCGCCTTCCGGTCGCCGCCGAAGTACCGGTTCCTGAAGTCGCCATCGGGGAACGTGGTGGCCGGGGTGATCCGCCCGGTCAGGGCGCCCTCATCGAGCGGCACCCGCACGATGACGCCCACGCCGTGCTCGATGCAGGCGGGCAGCAACTCCTCCTCGGGCGTCTGGTGGAAGACGTTGTAGATGGTCTGGACCGTATCCGCGTGGCCGCTCGCGACCAGCTTCAGCGCGCTGCCGGGCTGGTAGTCGTTGATCGACACGCCGAAGAAGCGGATCTTCCCCTCCTGCTTGAGGTCCTCGATTGTCTCCAGCCAGTCGCCGCGGCCCAGCCACTCGTCGCTCCAGACGTGGAACTGGAGCAGGTCGAACGAGGCGAGCCCGGAAGCGCGCAGGCTCGTCTCCAGGCTGGCGCGGATGTGCTCGCCGGGGAAGGTCTGCGCCGGGTCCAGGCCCGCCGGGGCCGGGAAGACGCCGTTCTTCGGCGGCACCTTGGTCGCGACGTACACCGGCGCGCCGGAGTGCTCTCGAAGTACCTTCCCGACGATCCGCTCGCTCTCGCCGTAGCCGCGGGCGGTGTCGATGAAGTTCACGCCGAGTTCGATCGCCCGCCGCAGGGCCGCGATTGACTCGTCCTCCCTGGCGCCGAGCCACATCGACCCGCCGATGCCCCATGCCCCGTAGCCGATCTCCGACACCGTCAGGCCGGTCTTGCCGAGTGGCCGATAACGCATGCTTCTCCTCCAGGGGTGAGGGTTGATGAGAGTTCTGACCGCCTAGCATCCTATAATGACAGGCCTTCTGGCGGGAGACTGCCGGGCGGGAGACTGCCCGGGTCCGCGGGCTGGCGCCGCCGGGCCAGCGCCTCGATGATCGCGCCTGCGACCCGGCGCTTGAGTTCGACCAGGGACTCGGCACTGTAGAAGGCGACGTGCGGGGTGATGATCACCCGTTCGTCGGCCAGCAGGGGATCGGCGGGATCGGGCGGCTCGGTCTCCAGGACGTCAAGCCCGGCACCGGCCAGCGTCCCGGCGGCCAGCGCGGCGCGCAGGGCCGTCTGGTCCACGAGCCCGCCGCGCGAGGTGTTCACCAGGAATGCGGTTGGCCGCATCAGCGCCAGTCGCGACGCGTCGATCAGGTGCCGTGTCTGCGCCGAGAGCGGGACGTGCAGCGAGACGATGTCGCTGCTGCCCAGCACCTCCTCGAGGCTCAGCAACGGGACCGGGGCCGCGGGCGGCGGGGCCACGTCGCAGCC
>Ga0335075_10014266_pt1 | contig 11944 bp, 13 predicted proteins | sample Lox_Sample_24_FD_206723 | JGI IMG/M metagenome (GOLD analysis project Ga0335075, IMG submission 206723) | Soil microbial communities from Loxahatchee National Wildlife Refuge, Florida, United States - Lox_Sample_2.4 | ecosystem: Environmental > Terrestrial > Soil > Wetlands | place: USA... | reverse complement strand
CGCCGCTGCCTTGATCATCACCGGATAGCCGATCCGCCCGGCCTGGTCAATGGCGGCGGCCACATCGGTGACCGGCTCCCTGGTACCGGCGGCGACCGGCACGCCAGCCCGCTCCATGAGGTTCCTGGCGTTGATCTTGTCGCCCATCTGCTCGATCGCCGGCGGCGGCGGGCCGATCCAGGTCAGGCCCGCGTCGATCACTTGCGCGGCGAACTCGGCGCTCTCGGCCAGGAATCCGTAGCCAGGGTGGATGGCGGCTGCCCCGGCCTGCCGGGCCGCGCCAAGCACGGCCTGGGCGTCGAGATAGCTGCTCGCGGGCGGGGCCGAGCCCAGCAGCACTGCCTCATCGGCCTCGCGCACGTAGGGCAGACCGCTGTCCGCCTCGGAGTAGACCGCGATGGCGCGGATCTGCATCTGCCTGGCTGTCCGGATGACCCGGCGCGCGATCTCGCCCCGGTTGGCGACCAAGACCGACTCGATCATGTGTTCCCGCTTCCCAGCGGGCCCTCCGCCGCCTCGCCCCCCTGCCCGTCCCTCTTGACTGCTCATCGGGCGGCAGCCTACTCCAGGCGGCTGGCCAGGCGCTTCCCGGCGACCTCGCTGAGCGCCTCGATGACGCCGGGATCGTACTCGGACGCGGTGTCCAGGCGCAGCCGCTCCAGCGCCGCGGCCGTGCGGTCCCGGTCGGTTGATCCGCCCACCAGGTCGTCGAAGGCGTTCGCGGCGCGGATGATCCTGCTGCCGACCGGTGGCTCGGGATCGTGTCCCCGGCTGGGCCAGCTCTGGCACCGCACCAGCTCGGCCACCTGGTCAAGGACGCCAGCCTTGCTGATCACATCCGCGCCGAGTTCCGCGATGCGCCGCTGGTCTTCCGGTGAGACCAGGACGGTGGCTCCGCCCGGGATCGGGTCGGGCAAGGCCAGCTGCCCAATGTCGTGCATCAGCGCGGCGTACTCCAGGTCCAGCAGATCCGGCTCGGCCAGCCCGAGCTCCCGGCCGACGGCCACGGCGAGCCTGCTGACCCGGCGGGAATGCCCGCTCTCCACGTAGCCGCCCACCTCGGTGACCCTGGCCAGCGCTCGGACGGTCTGCAGGTAGGTGGCGCTGATGCCTGAGTACCGGCGGAAGGCAACCTGGGTGACCAGCAGCGGGCCCATGAAGACCGCGAGCTCGGCGAGCCCCATGACCTCGGCCGCGAACGTGATCATCATGGCCGATACGCCGACCGCGGCGCCCAGCGGCAGCTGGATCCGCATTTCGTCCCACAGCGCGACCGAGAACCTCGCGCCGAGATCATCCGCCCTGATCAGCGCGGCGATCATCGCCTCGGCCAGCCAGCCGAAGACGACCAGGAACGCCATCACGATGAACGCGATCCACCAGTGGCTGGCCCCGCTGATGACCTGGGTGCCCGCTATGGGCCGGAACGCGAACGCCACGCAGGCCACCGCGACCAGCCGGGTGGCCATCCCGGTCAGCCCGGCGGGACGGCCAGCGGCGATGTGGGGCAGCGCGCCGACGGTCATGCCGACCGCGGTCACCGTGATCACCTGCAGCGCGGCAACCCGCGGTATCGGCTGGCTGCTCGGCAGCTGACCAACCCGCAGCAGCAGCGCGTAGGCGAGCGCCGCCGCGGTGGCGATCGGCGCTGCCTCCCGGCCACCCGGCTGCCTGAGCCTGAGCAGCTCGCCAATGGCGATGACCGAGCCGAACGCGATCGCCGTCTGCGGGTCGGCTACCCGGGCGGCGGCCGTGTGCGCAACGGCGGCCACCACCATCATCCCCACAGCGGCCAGGAGCAAGAGCCGGCCGGAGTCCATGGCCTGCCACGAGGGCAGCCGATCGTCGGCCTGGCGGGTCACCACGAAAGCCTCCTGCGGTCTACAGACCCTCGATGACCCGCAGCGGCGCGGTCGGGTCGTCGTGGTCCTGAGCGGTCACCGTCTGCCGGTCGTCCGGCGCCGCGGTGCGCTCGGGCATCCGCCAGCCGTCCCGGTGCAGTGCGGCGATGAAGGCCTCGACCAGGGCCGGGTCGAACTGGGTGCCCGCGCCCTTGCGCAGCTCCTCGATCGCCTCGCCGATCCGGCGCGCCTCACGGTACGACCGGGTCGACGTCATCGAGTCAAAGGCATCGGCCACGGCGATGACGCGGGCAAACTCGGGAATCTCGTCGCCCGCGAACCCCATCGGGTAGCCCGTGCCATCGATCTTCTCGTGGTGATGCATGATGCCGGCCAGGGCCTCGTTGAGGAAGCCGATTTCCCGCACGATCTCCAGGCCGCGCAATGGGTGCAGCTGGATGGCGGCGAACTCTTCCTCGGTCAGCGGCCCCGTCTTCTGCAGCACCTTGGTGGGCACGCCGAGCTTGCCCACATCGTGCAGCATGCCGGCGTACATGATCGCCTCGGTGCGGTCGGCACGCATGCCGATCTGCCGCGCGATCATGCCTGATCCACGGGATACCCGCTCGCTGTGGCCGCGGGTGTAGAAGTCCTTGGTCTCCACCGCCTGGCACAGCGCGGCCATGGTGGCCCCGTACGCGCGCTGCTGCTCGGCGAACTGCCCCATGGCCCAGCGGGCCACGAACAGCGGAACGAGCACCAGCGCGGCCGCGAACGGCCCCATCACCGTCCACAGTGCCGCGATCACGAGACCAAGCGCCGCGTACCCCAGGTCGGAAGCCAGCAGCAGCGGGAGGCTGGACTCGAGCTGGTGCCGGCGTGCCCCCTCGTGCCTGGTCAGCTGGAGCACGCCCCACATCAGCCCGAGATTGACGAAGACGTGCGCGGCGGCGGCCGCTGCGAACGGCCAGACAATGGCCGGGAAATCGCCCGGCCTGGGCAGGCCGATATGGCCACCGAGAGCGACAAATGTCTGCCCGGCCGCAAAGCCGGAGACCGCGTACATCCCGCCGTTGAACACCCGCTCGGCCAGCAGCAGCTTTCGCCGCAGGCTCAGCACGGAGACGGTGCCGACCAGGGCCGCGCCCAGCGGCCCGAGCAGCACCACCGCGGCCAGCGTGGCCGACGAGCTCGGCGACCATGCCGACTGCCGCGCCGCGAGCGGCGTGGGGGTCGAGTCGCAGATCAGGAACAGCAGCATGATCACACCGAGCGATAGCCACCAGCCCGTGCCCATCGGAGGACCGGAGAGCCTGGGCGCGACGACCGAGGCGGCCGCTATCACGACGGCTGCGATGTAGATCCACGCAGCCTGCGAGACCCTGCCCATGACCCCCCCTCGCAGATGGCTCTCACAACCCCGATGGGCGTGCCGGACGGCCAGCCCAGCACAGATTCGCCGCAACGTGCGGTTAGAGAAAGCGTCCACCCGAACGCCGCCACTCAGAGTAACGCGGCCGAACGCCTCCGCGAAGACCTCAGCCACAACGTGCTCAACCTGTACACGGCACGTTTCAGTGTGTAATCAAAGCGCCGCCGACGGCAGCAAATAAGAGGTGATGTATGCCGGTGAACGGGACTTCCGGCGGCTTAGCCGCATACCGGCCCGTGCCCGGCCAGGGCGGCCTAATCCGCCCGGAACTCGGAAAGCTCGAGTTCGGCCCGGATCGCTTGGATCCGGACGAGCACCTTGGTCCGCAGCGCGGTGGGCGCGGCCTCGGCACCGCAGCACTTTTGCACCAGCCGCTTGACGGCTTCCTCCAGCCCGAACTCACGCAGGCATGGGCCGCACTCATCGAGGTGCTGGCGGATCTGAGCGAAGCTCTTGTCCTCGATCTCGCCGTCGAGGTAGGAGTACACGCGCGCCAGTACCTCGCTACACGGCACGTCATGTGGCTTGCCGCAGCTCATCCCGCGTCCTTCCCAGGCTTTTCGCCGGAGGGCGACGCCTCGGCAGGGGCGGTGGACGCCGCCCTGACCAGGCCCTCCTGGGCCGCGTAGTCCTGGAGCATGTCCCTGAGCTGCCGGCGCCCGCGGTGCAGGCGTGACATCACGGTCCCGATTGGGGTTCCCATGATGTCGGCGATCTCCTTGTAGGCGAAGCCTTCGACATCAGCCAGGTAGACCGCGATCCGGAACTCTTCGGGGAGAGCCTGCAGCGCTTCCTTGACGTCGGAGTCGGGGAGCCGCTCCAGCGCCTCGGCCTCCGCGGACTTCAGTCCGGCTGAGCTGTGCGATGCGGCCCGGGCGAGCTGCCAGTCCTCAATTTCCTCGTTACCCGCGCGCTGCGGCTCACGCTGCCGCTTGCGGTAGGTATTGATGAACGTATTGGTGAGAATCCGGAACAGCCAGGCCTTGAGGTTGGTGCCCTCCTGGAACTGGTGGAAGGATGCGTACGCCTTGGCGAACGTCTCCTGCACCAGGTCCTCGGCATCAGCAGGATTGCGGGTCATCCGCATCCCGGCCGCGTACAGCTGATCCAGGTACGGCAAGACATCGTGCTCGAAGCGCTCGCTGCGCTCTTCAAGTGTCTCTGGGACCGGATCCACCCCCTCCGACATCACCGACTGCGAGCGGCCGCCTGGCCACTTGCCGCCTTGCCAACTGCCTCGGCCGGAGGATACAACGCCGGACCCGCCGAACTCGCGCGCCATCACCATCGGTGAGTCTTTCACCATCGAGATGTGATTGCGAGGCGGGCTGCTTGCTATGGGCACAGGCGTTGCAACACGCTCCACCTTGGCTTCATTCCGGCCGGGGCATCATCTCCGCAAGCGTGCCCATTTTGCCTGGCACGACACGCAGCGAGCCGCTTCTGGCCGGGCCTCGAGCCGGCCTTCGGGAACCCCGGCACCGCAGTCGACACAGGTCCCGTAGGTACCCTGCTCGATACGGCGCAGCGCATCGAGTACCTCCGAGCGCTGCGTTCTGGCTACGTGGAGGACGGCCTGGGTGCGTTCCGACTCGGAGAGATTGGCGCCGGCGTCGGCTGGGTCCTGCGGGTAGTCCGAGACCCGCTCGTCCAGTTCCTGCTCTCCCTTGAGCACGGCGATGGACCGTTCCAGCCCGGCACGGATCTCCTCCAGGCGCTTGCGAGCGGTGGCGGTATCCATCTGGTACCTACCTCCTATCCGCCTAAGGCCCGGCTGCGCCGATTGGTGACCATTGCCGCCAGGCTGAGGTTCAGCTCTGGCTTCAAAACAGCTTGTCGGCAGTGCCGCCAGGGACTCCTTGAGACGCCGCGCTCCGGGATCTGCGGGCACCTGCGGTGGTTGCGCCCTGGCCCTGGTCCCGGCCTGCCGGGTCTGGCTCCATGCGCTCGATGAGCTGCGCGCCGTTGTTTCGGACCGAATTAACCGCCGTGGACACCGGATACGAGATCAGCCCGCCTGCGGCCGCCGGGGCCAGCAGCGCCATCAGGTCAGCCGGGTCGTCACACGCCGGATCGAGCCAGTCCGTCCAGCGGTCAGGCGCGATCACCATGGGCATCCGGTCGTGGATCTGGCCCAGTTCGTCCGGCGCGCTCGTGGTGATGATCGTGGCCGTCCAGAGCCACGCCCGCTCGTGATCGTCCGGCAGCGCAGCATCCCGCCAGAGCTCGTACAGGCCCGCGAAGGCCAGCGAGCGGCCATCGCCACTGGTGATGAAGAACGGCTGCTTGGCTGTACTGTTAGCCCCGCCCGCCCCGCCCTTGGCCCCGCCCGCCCCGCCCTTGGCCCCACCCGGCTCGTCGCTGGCACCCGTGCCGTCCGGCCGTTGCCACTCGTAGTAGCCATCGGCGGGCAGCAGGCACCGGCGGCGCTTGAACGCCTGCCGGAACGCAGGCTTGGAGTCCACTGTCTCGGCGCGGGCGTTGATCAGGCGGCTGCCGATCTTGGGATCCTTGGCCCAGAACGGCACCAGTCCCCAGCGGACCACGCGCAGCTCGCGCGCCACGCCCGGCTGGATGACGGGAGACGCCGCGGCCCCCGCGGCGCCATCGGCCTCGCCGGCGGCCTCTGCGGGGCGAGCATCGCGGGTGACCACCGCGTAGACAGGCTTGGTCGGCGCGACGTTGTAGTCCGCCTGGAGCGGCTGGGCGACACGGTCGCGCTCGATGCGGAACTCCTCAAGGAGTTCTATGCGCTTACGCGCGGACGCATACCGGCCACACATGTCCTCACCTTGACCGCTCGGGGCTCAGCGGGGCCTGTTTCCCCGCAGTCGTGCTCGCCTGCGGCACTGGTGAGCACAGATTGTGCCAGTTAATAGCCAACATCCGGGTTTGCCAAACCTCGGCGCGATGTTTCTCCCGTCGGCCGGGGTAAGAATTTCGTGATCATGTAGTCTTCCCCGCCTGACGCGGGTCATGCACCCCGGTCGCGACCAAGTCCGGTGCCGGGCCGACGGCTTGATGGCGGGCCGGGCCCGAACCCTGGCTGGGCAGGCCCCGGTGCCCAGGCCGGCCAGCATACGACGCTGCACCGGGCCGATGATGCCCAGTACGCTCGCACCATGCACGGATCTGCCGATCCACAGCCCGCGGCGGCCGACTGGCAGGCACCCGCCGCGAGCGGCCCGGTGCAGGCGCGGCTCCGGCCGCCCGGCTCGAAGTCGATGACCAACCGTGCGCTGGTCCTGGCGGCGCTGGCCGGCGGCCCGACCGACATCACCAACCCGCTGCAGGCCAGGGACACCCTGCTGATGGCCGCGGCACTGCGCGGCCTCGGAACGGTGATCGATGAGGACGCCGTGACCGGGCCGGCCAGCGGCGGCCAGCCGGAGGTCTGGCGGGTGACACCGGGCCAGCTCGGCAGGCCGGCCGTCGTGGACGTCGGCAATGCGGGAACCGTGCTGCGGTTCGTTCCCCCGGTGGCTGCGCTGGCCCGCGCCGACGTCGAGTTCCGTGGCGATGCGCGCATTGCGTCGCGCCCGGTCGGCCCGCTGCTGGCCGCGCTCCGCGAACTCGGCGCGGTGATCCACGACGAGGGCCGTGGCGCCGTCCCGTTCATCGTCCGTGGGCACGGCGGGATCAGCGGCGGCGCCGTCACCCTGGACGCCTCCGGCTCCTCACAGCTCGTGTCTGGCCTGCTGCTGGCGGCGCCGCGTTACGACAAGGGCGTCGAGGTGCGCCACGAGGGCCCGCGGGTGCCTTCCGCACCGCACATCGCGATGACGGTGCAGATGCTGCGGGACGCCGGAGCCCACGTGGAGACCCGGACCACGGGGCGCGAATCATCTGTCCCGGATGTCTGGCAGGTGCATCCGGGCGAACTGCGGCCGTCCGCCGTCACCGTCGAACCCGATCTGTCCAATGCCGCACCGTTCCTCGCGGCGGCCCTGGTCACCGGCGGGTCGGTCACGATCGCCAGCTGGCCTGAGCAGTCCCTGCAGCCCGCCGACCAGATCCTGGAGGTCCTCACCCGGATGGGCGCCACTGCCGCGATGACCGCCGACGGGATGCGGGTCAGCGGTGCGGGCGCGATCCATGGCATCCAGGCTGACCTGCGTGATGTCAGCGAGATCGTCCCGGTCCTGGCCGCGGTGGCCGCGCTGGCCGACTCGCCGTCGGTGTTCACCGGCATCGGGCACATGCGCACGCACGAGAGCGACCGGCTGGCCGCGCTGGCTGGAGAGATCGGCGCGCTCGGCGGGGACCTCAGGGAACTCGACGACGGCCTGGAGATCCGCCCGCGGCCGCTGCGCGCGGATAGCGCCGTATTCGCCAGCCACGACGACCACCGGCTGGTGATGGCCGCGGCGGTGCTCGGCCTGGCCATGCCGGGCGGCCTGCGGATCGGCAACGCCGCGACCGTCGGCAAGACCTTCCCGGCCTTCACCCAGATGTGGTCGGCCATGTCGGAGCGGTCGCCCTGAGCCGGCCGGGCAGGCGCGCCGACCTCGACGAGGACGATGTGCGGATTCGTCCCGGCCGGGGCTCACGGCCGCGCACCCGGCGCCGGCCCGCCCACGATGACGCAGCCGAGGCGTTCGTGACCGCCGTCGACCGCGGCAGGTATACCTGCGTCCTCACCGGACCGGGCCCAGCCGAGGTGCGGGCCGGAGGCATAGAAGCGGGCGGACCCGAGACGGGCGGACCCGACGCGGGCGGGCGGGCGGTGACAGCGATGAAGGCCCGCGAGCTTGTCCGCGGGAGCGTTGTGGTCGGGGACATCGTCAGCCTGGCTGGCGACGTCTCCGGCGATCCGGGCACGCTGGCCCGCATTGTCCGGGTCGCGGCCAGGAAGTCCGTGCTGCGCCGGTCGGCCGACGACACCGACCCGGTGGAGCGCATCGTCGTGGCCAACGCCGAGCAACTCGGGATCGTCTGCGCGCTGGCCAGCCCGCCGCCACGGCCCCGGCTGATCGACCGCTTCCTGGTCGCCGGCTACGACGCCGGGCTTGACCCGCTGCTGATCCTGACCAAGGCGGACCTGGCACCCCCCGACGACATCCTCGCGACCTACGCGCCGCTCGGCATCCGCTTCCTGGTCAGCGGCAGGCCGCTGACCGATGCGATCCTGGGCGAGCTGCGGGCGTTGCTGGCTAACCGGATCAGCGTTCTCGTCGGCCATTCAGGCGTTGGTAAGTCCACGCTGGTCAACACCCTGATCCCGGACGCTGGCCGGGCCGTGGGCACGGTAAGCCCAGTGACCGGGCGAGGCCGCCACACCTCGTCATCGGTGGTCGCGCTGCGGCTGGCAGGAGGTGGCTGGATCATCGACACGCCCGGATTGCGAAGTTTCGGCCTGGGCCATATCTCGGCCGACCGGGTCGTCCAGGCGTTCCCGGACCTGGCCGAGGGGCTCGCCGACTGCCCGCCCCACTGCAGCCACCTGGGCGCGGACTGCGCCCTGGACTCCTGGGTCAGCGAGCACGATGACAGCGGCGCGCTGGCCGCCAGGCTGGACTCGCTGCGGCGCTTGCTGCGCAGCCGCGAAGGGCGCGACGACAGCGGGGACTAACCGCGGGCCCGGCGCCTCTCATCACGGCCCGGACGTGGCCGGGGCAGGCCGGTAGGCGGTACCGTTGCGCGGAATCGCTGCCGGGATGCTGGCGGCCGGACGTGGCCGGGGCAGGCCGGTAGGCGGTACCGTTGCGCGCGATGGCGGGATATGACGACGACCTGCGCTTCGCCCACGTCCTGGCTGACGCCGCGGACGACATCACCATGCGCCGGTTCCGGGCGCTGGACCTTCGGGTCGAGTCGAAGCCCGACCTGACCCCGGTCACCGACGCCGACCTGGCCGTCGAGGAGTCGCTGCGCCACGTGCTGAGCCGGGCCAGGCCACGCGACGCGGTACTCGGCGAGGAGTCCGGCAAGGCGGGCGTCGGGAAGCGGTGCTGGGTGCTCGACCCGATCGACGGAACCAAGAACTTCGTGCGCGGGGTGCCGGTCTGGGCAACGCTGATCGGCCTGATGGTCAGCGGTGACGTCACGGTCGGGGTCGTCTCGGCGCCAGCCCTCGGCCGCCGATGGTGGGCGGCGCGAGACGGCGGGGCCTGGACCGGGCGCGGCCTGACCAAGGCGTCCGCGTGCCGGGTCTCGGAGGTGACCAGCCTGCGCGATGCCTCGCTGTCCTACGCGGACCTGTCCGGCTGGGAGCGTGACGGCAGGCTGGACGGCTTCCTCAGCCTGGCCACCTCCGTGTGGCGGACCCGTGCATATGGCGATTTCTGGTCACACGTGCTGGTCGCAGAGGGAGCGGTCGACATATCCGCTGAGCCGGAAGTCAAGCTCTGGGACCTGGCCGCGCTGCAGGTGATCGTCGAAGAGGCGGGCGGTACGTTCACCGATCTAACCGGGAAGCCCACGCCGGACGGCGGTAGCGTGGTCTGCACAAACAGTCGGCTGCACGGCGAAGTGCTCGACCTGCTGAAAGCGCGCTGACGGGGGCGGCGGTCCACCGAAATCCCCCACGGGGAGACCGGTAGCCCCCACGGGTATTGCCCCCGGCGCCGAGATCACAGATGCTGGACAGATGGCTGTCACAAGCGCACAAGCAGGGGGGAGCGAGCGATCATGAACGTACGCGACGGGATGACCGACGTGGTCCTGACGCTCGGCCCCGCGCACACGTTGCGCGAGGCTTCCCGTCAGATGTCAGGGCGACGCGTGGGGGCAGCAGTCGTGACCGACTCCGAGCACGCCGGGATCGGCATCCTCACCGAGCGCGACATCCTCGACTCGGTCGGCGCCGGGCAGGACCCGGACGCCGAACTGGTGGCGGACCACCGGACTAACGACGTCGTGTTCGCCTCGCCCAGCTGGACGCTTGAGCAGGCGGCCGAGGCGATGGTGCGCGGGAACTTCCGCCATCTCGTGGTCATCGAGGACTACGAGGTTGTCGGGCTGCTCTCGATGCGAGACATCGTGCGCTGCTGGTCCGGGGTCATGGCCGCGGCCGGAACCAGCTCCGCGCCCAGCACCTGACCGGCGCGACCCCGGGTTTTTTACCACGGCTCCCCGTTCACACGGCCGCCGCGCCAGACGTTCTGGTTAAGGCGGCACTAAGGCTGTCATCAGGATTTTCGCTTCCGTTGGCCGATCCGGGGCCGGTCAATCCGGCCCGCGCTGAGATGATGGCGGCGTGACCGCGACGGGACCGGGCGACGACAGGGCAGCCCGTGATCCGCAGCGCCCGGTGCGACTGCTGCGCGCCGAGCACGACAAGCTGCTGCCGATCTTGCACCGCACGCCCGAGGCCGCGTTCGGCAATCCGACCGCCTGCCCCGGATGGTCGGTCCGCGATGTCCTCGCTCATTGCGGCGCCGCGCTGACCAGGGCGGCGACGGGCCGGCTGCACGCCTTCACCCCGGAGCTCAACGAGCTTGATGTGACGCAGCGGCGCGACTGGCCGCTGCCGCGGCTGCTGTCCGAACTGGAGCGGGGCTATCTCGACGCCGGGCCGGCGATCGCCGGAGCGGGCGGCAGGCTCGACGCCATCGCGCTGGGCGAATGGATACACGGCGGCGACGTGCGGGATGCCCTGGGCGAGCCGCTGGCCTACGAGAGTGACGGCTTCGAGGATGCCTGTGCCCTGCTCGCCGAGCGGGCCCGCCGCCGGGAGGTCCCGCTGGTCGAGGTCAGCCTGCCCGGTGACACGCTGCGGCTCGGCGTCCCCGTGCCCGGGCGCCCGCCGGCCACCCTGGTCACCGGCCGCGCCACGCTGATGCGGCTGTTCGCCGGCCGTCCGGCCGGGCCGGACGGCTACCAGCTGTCCGGCGCCGCGCCCGGGGAACTCGTCGTCTTCTGACCGCCTCGCCACCCGGCCTCAAGCGCCAGCCGACGTCAAGCGCCAGCCGGCGGCCAGCGCGACCATGATTGCGCCCGGGCCGGCCTCACCTGTGATCCCTGATCCCGCGGATGCGGCGCAGCAGTGGGCGGAGCACGTCGTCCGCGAACTCCTCGAGCCAGTCAACGGGAACGCCGAGCACCCGCTGCGGCTCTCCGCCCGGCTGGCTCTGGGGCCGTGCCCCCTGCGGCCGATGCTGCGGCTCCCCGGCTGGCCGGGTGTTGGGGTGACGCTCGAGCGGGAAGCCCAGGACCCGGTTTCGCTCTCCCCGATCGCGAGCCACAGATCCGCCTCCGAGATTGCCGGCCACGTCTCTAGCTTGGCTTACCGGACCGGGCCGGGACAACGCCGCGCCGGGAGCGGCGGACCCGCGGTCACGGCCATCCCCGCACTTGGCCATTGGGCCGGACGCCTGTCAGGATGACCCTGGGAGGCAATGGCGGTTGACGGAGGGCGCCTTATGATTCTCACCCTGGTAGCGGCGGTTGCGGCCATGGTGATCGCCACCGGGGTCATCATCTACTGGCGGCGCGGATCGGACGGATTCCGCCGAGGCAAGCGCGAGGTCCGCCCGGAAGGCCCGCAACGGGGTGACGGGCGGGGCGGGCCGGTAAACCTGGATGCGCTGCCCAACACGGCCCGGGTCATGTCCACGACCACGCCGCCGGCCCAGTCGGGACTGGGCAAGCTGCCGACGATCAAGGCGCCGGCCGCGGAGGGCCGAGGCGAGCGGGCGGAGCGTCGCGCCGAGCGCCGGCGCGGGCTGCT
>Ga0335075_10014265_pt1 | contig 11945 bp, 13 predicted proteins | sample Lox_Sample_24_FD_206723 | JGI IMG/M metagenome (GOLD analysis project Ga0335075, IMG submission 206723) | Soil microbial communities from Loxahatchee National Wildlife Refuge, Florida, United States - Lox_Sample_2.4 | ecosystem: Environmental > Terrestrial > Soil > Wetlands | place: USA... | reverse complement strand
CGGCCCGGCGGGCCACCCTGGTCGGGATGCTCTTGCCCGTCAGCAGGGTGAGGAACCGGCCGCGCAAACTCGCGCCGAGCACGATCTGCGTGGCGTTCTCGGCCTGGGCGAACCGCAGCAGCGTCTCGGGGACGTCCTCACCCGGTATCTCCTGGAAGCTGCCGCCGACCGCGGCCACCAGCGCTCGCTGTGTGTCGAGCGCGCGTCCCGGCGCGGCGGCCAGGCCGTCGTCCGGGTCGACGTGTACCGCGAGCAGGTCGCTGCCCGGGGTGCGCGCGGCAATCCTGGCGGCACGCCGGATGACGGCCTCGTCGCCCTTCTCGCCGCCGATGCCGACCACGATCCGCTCCCTGGTCTCCCACGGCGCGGCGATGCCGTGCTCGGTTCGGTACTTCTGGATGCCCTCCTGCACCCGGTCGGCCACCCACAACAGGGCCAGCTCGCGCAGCGCGGTGAGGTTCCCCGGCCGGAAGTAGTGGCTCAGCGCCGCCTCGATCCGGTTCGGCGGGTAGATGTTGCCGTGCACCATCCGGCGCCGGAGCGCCTCGGAGGTCATGTCGACCAGCTCGATCTGGTCGGCGCGGCGCGCGACGTCGTCGGGCAGGGTCTCGCGCTGCTCGACGCCGGTGACCTGCCTGGCCACGGTGCTGAGCGACTCCAGGTGCTGGATGTTCAGCGTGGTGATGACGTCGATGCCGGCGTCGAGCAGTTCATCGACATCCTGCCACCGCTTGGCGTTCCGGCAGCCGGGCACGTTGGTGTGGGCGAGTTCGTCGACCAGGGCGATCTGCGGGCGCCGGGCCAGCACGGCGTCGATGTCCATCTCGGTGAGGGTCGCGCCACGGTAGCTCATCGTGCGCCGCGGCACGGTCTCAAACCCTTCGGCCATCGCTTCGGTCAGCCGCCTCCCGTGGGTTTCGATCAGGGCGCCGACCACGTCCGTGCCACGGGAGCGGCGGCGCTGGCCTTCGGCCAGCATCGCGTAGGTCTTCCCCACCCCCGGTGCCGCACCCAGGTAAATCCGTAGCTTGCCCCGGCTGTGCCCGCGCTCCCCCGGATACGGTGTCGCCATCGCCTGGTCCTCTCAGTTCCGCCATTCGTCGTATTCCAGATCAGCAGGCGCGGCCGGTGTCCGTTAGGGTCGCAGTTCCCTCGGCCTTACGGACCAAGGGCCCGGCCGGAGGACCCGGTTTTAGATCTTTTAAGGAACGACCCATGGCTTTACGCGACTTACGCGACAATTGGCCGCGCTCGCGGAGCGCGGCCAATGGTGCCCGTCGGCCAGTTCAGGCCCGGGTCGTCTACTTGCCGGTGGCGACTTCGATCTTCTTCGCCGATGCCTTCTGCTCGGTCTTCAGCCCGACCGAGATCTCCAGGATGCCGTCGCGGTAGCTGGCCGTGACCGCGTCCTCGTCCGCGTTGACCGGCAGGGAGATGGTGCGGCTGAACGAGCCGTACCGGAACTCAGACCGGTGCTTGCCGCTTGTCTTGTCCGACCGCTCCGCGCGGATGGTCAGGTAACCCGATCCGACCATGACCTCGACGTCCTTGGCCGGGTCGATCCCGGCCAGTTCCGCCCGGATCACGTACTTGTCGTCCTCGACGTACTCCTCGAGCCTGATCGGCTGGGCCAGGTACGGGCGAAGCGTGAGGAACGGCTCCTCAAACCAGTCCACCAGGTCCGGGACGATCGTCTTCGGGTCCCGATGTAGCAGAGTGCTCATGTGAACCGCCTTTCTCTGCTGTTCCTGTAGTTCCGATGACGGGAGGGACCCATCCGGCTTCTCGCGGATCCCGATTGCGCGGTGCGCGGACCGGGTGGTGCGGCCGTCGTATCGGTGCCGCCGGCCCGTTCCGTTACTCCGCGTCCTCGCTGCGGGTCCCTCCCGCTGCTTCCATACCATCGCGCCGCTTCGGCGCCCAGCAGGGCCGATGGTCCCATCGGGCGGTGACCAGCGACCTTTATGCCTCGACGATGTCGGCTCGGATATTGTCGTCGGACTGGAGGAAGACCCGCAGCAAGTTCCGCGGCCCGACAACTCCGAGAAGCTTGCCGCTCTCGTCGGTCACCGGCAGGCAGTTGACCCCGTGCCGGTCCATCAGCCGGGCCGCCTCGGCCACGGTCGCGCCGGGCCGCACCGTCACCGGGGCCGGGCTCATGATCTCCCCGGCGGTCTCGGCCGTGACCAGGTCCCGCCGCGCCCGGTAGTTCAGGTGGGCCGAATGCCGCGCGTCCGGGTCACGCTGCAGCTCTTCCTTCCTGAGCAGGTCGGTCTCGGCGACCACGCCGAGGACCTTGCCCTGGGGGCTGAGCACGGGCACCGCGCCGATCATCTGACTGACCAGGAGGTCGGCCACATACTTCAGCGGAGTTGCCGGGGTTACCGTCACCGGATCGGCCGTCATGACCTGCCGGACCTCGTGATGACGCATCATGCGCTCCCTTCCCGGCCTACGAACAGCCTGGGCCTAACCGCCCTGGTGCAAGGCCGCCTATGACGGGTATTTGGCCAGGATCTCCCTGAGCTGGGCCACGAGCCGGAGCGAATCGTCGTGGCTGCGCTGGAAGACGTTGCGCCCGAAGATCAGGCCGGTGGCGCCGGCTTCCATGGACAGGCGGGCCTTCTCGAGCATGGCCTCGTCGCCAGCCTGCTCGCCGCCGGAGACCAGGAGCAGCGTGCGGTTGGCCGACCTGACCACGGCCTCGATGGCCTCGGCCGGGGAGAACCTGCGGCGGTAGGGCTCTGGGACACCCGACTGCTTGTCCGGCTGCGGGAAGTTCACCTTGACCAGGTCGGCGCCCAGTTCGCTGGCGGTCCTTGCGGCGTAGTCGACGGCGTAGAAGCAGTCCCGGCCGCCCTTGGCGTCGATCGCGGTGCCGCGCGGGTAGGACCAGACGATCAGCGGCATCCCGAACCGCTCGGCGTCCTCGCGGACGCGCAGGTACTGGGCGAAGTCCCGCTGCTGGGCCGGGGTGCCGACGTAGAGCGTGTAGCCGACGGCATCGGCGCCGAGGCGGACCGCCTCCTCCACGGTGGCGTTCACCGGCGAGAGCGGGTCGATCGCCGACGGGATGTCGGTCTTGCCGTTGAGCTTGAGCACCAGCGGGACCTCGCCGGCGTAGTCCCAGTAGAACTTCCGGGCCAGGCCGACCTGGATGGCGATGCCGTTGAAGCCTCCTTCTAGCGCGAGCTTGATGATATGCCCGGGATCGCTGGCCTCGGGATGGCCGAAGAAATCCCGCGGGCCGTGCTCCAGGCCGTGGTCATAGGGCAGGAAGATCGCGGTGCCGTTGCGCAGGCCGTGATCGTGAAGAATCCGGTACAGCCGGGCTTTTTTCCCCGCGCTGAGGCCGAGCTGATCCAAAGAAGGCCGGGTAATCATCGGTAAACCTCCACCGTCGGTACTCGTATCCCTTCCAGGCTTTGCCTGCGGGGCCGCGCCAGGCAGGGACTTAGGGTCCGGATGCGGTCTGCAAACGTCCCGAGCTGTCCGTTCTAAGGAGCGCTCTGGGACCTTGGGCCCATCGGTCTCGGGAGGTAGGTCTCTTCTGTCGCGGCCCGTCCCGGGTCACGATGAGGTCGGCACGACACCTCATGAGGGAGGTCCATCATGCGAGCGCAAGCCGGAGACGAAGTGACGGTCAGGGGTGTGCATCAGGGCGACGAGGACCGTCATGGCACGATCGTCAAGGTCGACGGCGCGGACGGCGCGCCGCCGTATGTGATCCGCTGGCAGGACGGCCACGAGAGCGTCTTCTTCCCCTCGGTCGGCACGATCGTCCAGCACTACCCGGCCGGGTTCGCCGACTAGGAATGCAGATGATCACCCGAGCGGAAGTCGAAAAGCTCGGCGCCATACACGCCATAACGCCGGCCGTGCTGTCGCTCTACGTGGCTGTTCCAGCGCTTCCCTGGCAGCTGAGTGACCTGGCCGTCCATGCGCGCGAGCTCATCGCCGCGGCCGAGACAGTGGTCGGCGGTCCTGGCAACCTCAGCGAGGAGGACAGGAACGGCGCGCTGGAGGTGCTTGCCGACGAGGCCCGGGAATGGCCCGGCCGCACCGTAGCCATCTTCGCCTGCGCCGATGTCGGCCTGCTCGAGGCCGTTCCGCTTCCACGCGCCATGCCGGATCGGGCGGTACTGGGTATTCGGCCGCATATCCGGCCGCTCCTGGCGGCGCTGCAGCGGTGCCCCGCTCACGTCGCCATCGCGGACGAGGGTCATGTGAGCCAGTCCGTCATCGGCCTGCAGGCCTGCCTGGCCGCGGTCAATGCGGGGGCGGCGGAAACGCTCGTGGTGCCGCGCGACGGGCTTGTCGCCGGATACGAGTGCGGCAGGTGCGGCGCGCTCGGCACCGACACCGACGGCTGTCCGGACTGGGGCACGGCGCCGCTGCAGGTTCCTGACGTCATCGAGGAGATGGTCAGCAGGGTTCTCGAGGATGGCGGCGAGGTGCTGGTGACCAGCGATCCTTCGTACCCGATCGCGGCCAGGCTGCACTCCCCTGCCACCGGTGAGAAAACTGCCAGCGCGTCAGGCGGCACGTGGCTGGTCCGGCAGTTCGGGATGGAGCGCGGACGGCTCGGCCGCTGCGGGCGGGACGCGCCCGGTGGATAGGGTCGCCGCGATACCCACGACACAGGCAGCCAGGACGAGGAGGGGCGGGTGACCGCCTGGGGCGAATCCTGCGATCGCCAGCCTGGCCAGGCCGACCATAGAGGCGGTCAGGCCGACCAGCAGGAGCGCCGGTGACCAGGGTCCGGCTGGGCCGAGACCGGCGGGAAGGCGGAGCATCGGTCGCTGCGCCCAGTCGAGGATCAGCACCAGCGGGATGAGCACCAGGGTGAGCAACGCGAACCAGGCTGGGCGTAGTTCCCACCATTCCGCGGTGCCGATGGCGGGCTGCGGCATCAGCCTGGTCGGGAAGAAGGCCACGGCGATGACGATCACCGGCACGAAGTGCCACAGGTAAACGGTCATGACCGTGGCGTTCAGCCGCCGGACGCGCCGCCAGAGCCGGGGCCTGGCCAGTAGCCGAGAGACGGGCCGTTCGGCCGCCAGGACCAGTCCAGCCTGGGCGGCGGCGTAGGCGAGCAGCGCGATCGACGGCGGGTTGGTGTTGCCGGATCCCACCATGTCGACCTGGAAAGGCCCCCAGGCCAGAAGCCCGGCCAGCAGGGCCGCGCCGCCGGCCGCCAGCGCGTACGGGCGCCACCGGGCCCGGGTCAGCGTGGCATCCTGCCAGGCGAAGCCCCATTGGTGTATCGAGCCCCACACGAACAGGTAGTTCGCGTACCCGATCACGTGTAGGTGCGGTCCGGTTACGCCGAGGTCCACCAGGCCGGCCGCGGCGGCCAAGACGGCCGGCACCGCCAGGCCCCACCGCCGGTGCGCGGCCAGCAGCACGGGGGTCAGCGCGATCATCAGAAGGTAGACGGGCAGGAACCACAACTGCAGCGCCGCCAGCCAGCTGGCCTGGGCCAGCTCGGCCCGGCCCGCACCCGCCAGCCCCGCCACCGTCACCGCCAAAACCCCCGCGGCCACGAACACCGCCGTAGGCCACCACAGCCGCATGGCCCGGTCGCGCACCCACACGGTCCAGGTTTCCCCGGCCGCGTGATGCGCCGTCCACGACTTGGCGTTGACGTACCCGCCGACCAGGAAGAAGACCGGCATGACCTGGAACGCCCAGGTGACCCACCGTCCCCAGCTGACATAATCTAGCGCGTCGGCGCCGGACAGCTGTCCATCCCGGTAGGTCACCGACACCAGCAGCCAGTGGCCGTACACCACGCCGCCGATGGCCAGCACCCGCAGCAGGTCAGCGTATCGATTGCGGTCCATCCGGCTCGCGTTTCCCTTCCGGGGCGGGCCGGTGGAACGGCCTCCGCGGCCTCGCCGCCGCCAGCGTGCCCGAATCGGGAGCGTGCTTTCCAGGGACGGAAGTCCCTTGGATGGCGCCATCGGGCCGGAACGCCGAGCGTGCCGGGAGCTATCAGGCCGCTTCGTTCGGCCCCTTTAGCTCTTTGGACCGGCGGGCCAGAGGCCTACGCGATCCCAGCCAGCCAGCTGGCCTCCGTCGCCTCCGCGAATCCGGCCCGCACTGGAGCCGGCGTGGTAGCGGTTACGGCGGGGACCCCGGCCGACGTGGCTCGTCTTCACCATCGGGCCGGCCGGATGAGCCCACCCGCACTCGTTATGCAAGCCAGCCCGCTACCGCCGACAGCAAGTGACGGAAGTCCCCTGGATCGGGACATCCGGCACTGACCGTAATCCGGACGCCTGGCAGATGCTGATGCTGTTGGCTCTCCGGTAAAGGGGGTTGCGGTCATGCCTCGCACCGACGTGAACCTCGACGAAACGCTGCGGCACCTGGGTGCCGCGTACTACGACTCGCTGCACGGCAAGGCGGCGCAGTCCGATGTGCGGCGCGCGCTGGAGACAGTGGAGGAACATCTGCGGGCCAGGGAACGCCAGGTTCCGGGCGGTGTCACCGTGCCGGGCGGCGTGCGGCGTGCCGGCCAGGGGGCACACGCTACCCGTCACGTGCCGAGGGTCAGGGATGTCATGACGGCACCGGTGGTAACGGTGGACCGCCTGACCCCTTATAGCGAGATCGTCCGCCTGCTCACCCAGCACCGGATCAGCGGCGTCCCTGTGCTGATGATGGGCCGTCACGTGGCGGGTGTGGTCTCCGAGGCCGACCTGCTGGCGGCCGAGGACATGGATGCCCGCCGCGCCCGGCTGCAAGCGCAGATCCCCCAGAGGTGGCCGTGGCGCAAGATGCGGCACGTAGGCCTTGCCGCCGAGACGCTGATGACCGCGCCCGCCGTCACCATCAACCCGGACGCCACGATCCCGCGGGCGGCCCGCGTGATGGATACCCATCGCGTCCGGCGCCTGCCCGTGGTCGACCAGGACGGCAAGCTGATCGGCATCGTCAGCCGCCGTGACCTCCTGAGTGTCTTCCTCCGCCCGGACCAGGAGGTCGCCGCCGACGTCCGAGAACTGCTCGATGACATCGTGCCCGCCGAGCCGACCGCCGTCACGGCCACGGTCCGCGACGGCGTGGTGATCCTCACCGGCAACCCGCAGGCACCAGAGGACAGCAAGCTGATTCCGGTGGCGATCCGGCTGATCTGGGATGTCGAGGGTGTCATCGATGTGGATAACCGGCTTGGTGAGCCGAAAGACGACGAGTCCGGCAGGCCGGGGCTGCTTGCAGTCGAGGCGCAGGACGTTGCAGCCGAGGCGCAGGACGTTGCAGCCGAGGCGCACGATGTTGCAGCCGAGGCGCAGGACGGACAGCCGCAGGACGCCTAGAGACCAGACTGCCCGGCGCCGGAGTGGCCCGGTCGGGTTGCCATGCGCAGCCGCGCCGCGTCGGCCAGTTCCTGCTCCTCGAGGGCGAGCGTCACCTCGGCGAGCGCCTGCTCCAGCTGGGGTATCCACCGGTCCTTGATCGCGCGGAGCCGGTACCTGGTGGCTAGCGCCTCCGCCTCGATGACCCGGAGCGCCTCGGCCGCGGCAGCATGCCGGACCGCCGCGCCAAGCGCGGCGCCGTGGGCCAGCCGTGTCCCGGTCAGTGCCGGGCCGTCCCAGGTTGCGGCGGCCGGGATGGCACACGTGGTGCTGTCCGGATGCCGGACCCCCATGGTGCTGGCGTAGCTGATCGTCACGTCGGCGGCCTGGCCATCGGCGGCCAGCCTGACGGCGCGCTGGCCGCCGAGCAGCGACGCCCGCAGCAGCCACTGCTCGGCGTCGGCGCAGCGGCGGTTCCATTCCACGGCAGTCTGGGCCGCGGCCGCGCGGCGCGAGTCGAGTTCGACCTGGAGGATTCGCAGCTTACGGTCAAGGAGGTCGGCGCCGCGCCGGGCCACCTGCAGGCGCCTGGTCAGCCACAGCCGCCCGGCGCGGCCCGGCGGCACGGTGAATCCGCGACTGGTCACGTGCCGCCGCCCCGGTAGTAGGCGTCGATGAAGCCGGCCGGCACCATAGTCAGCTCTCGGCGCGGCAGCGCTGCCAGCACCTGCCAGGCCCGGCTCAAGGTCTCCTCGAGGCTGCGGCTCTCAGCGCGTCCCTGGTTCTCCAGCTGGCCCTCGAAGGCGGTCGCGAGCTGCAGGTACTGCCGGTCGAGCGGGCTGAGGGCCGTCGTCCCGATGAGCTCGGCCAGCTCGCCGGCGTGCCGCGCGGCGGCCAGCGCGGCCAGGGTCTGCGCCGCCACGTCGAGGTGATCATCCCTGGTGCGGCCGGGACCCGCGCCGTGTCGCATGAGCCGCGAGAGCGAAGCGAGTGCGTCGACCGGCGGGTAGACGCCGCGGGCGTGGATGTCGGGCGACAGCACGATCTGCCCTTCGGTGATATATCCGGTCAGATCGGGAACCGGGTGGGTGATGTCGCCGGCCGGCATGGTCAGCACCGGCACCACCGTGACCGAGCCCGGCATGCCGCGGATGCGCCCGCAGCGCTCGTACAATGAGGCCAGGTCGCTGTACAGGTAGCCCGGATAGGCCCTGCGGGCCGGTACCTCGCCGCGTGCGGCGGAGACCTCGCGCAGCGCCTCGCAATAGCTGGTCATGTCGGCCATGACCACCAGCACGTGCCGTCCGAGCGTGAACGCCAGCCGCTCGGCCACGGTCAGTGCCAGCCGCGGCGTCAGGATGCGCTCGATGACCGGGGCGTCGGCCAGGTTCAGCAGCAGCACGAGCTCGCCCGCCGCGGAGCGGTCCTCGAGCACGGCGCGGACGGCCGCGGCATCGGCATGAGTGAGGCCCATCGCGGCGAACACCACGCTGAAGGGCTCGCCGCCGGCCGACGCCTGGGCGGCGAGCTGCGCGGCCAGCTCGAGGTGGGGCAGCCCCGCCACGGAGAAGATCGGCAGCTTCTGGCCGCGCACCAGCGTGGTGAGCGCGTCGATCACCGAGATCCCGGTCAGCACGGGCTCGGCGGGCGGCTCGCGCAGGACGGGATTGATCGCGAATCCCGCCACCGGCATCGTCACGTCACCGGTGACCGGAGGCCCGCCGTCAATCGGGTCGCCACGGCCACTGCACACCCGGCCGAGCCAGGCCGGGCCCACAGGGATCCGCAGCGGGCTGCCGCTGAAGGCGACCCGCGTCGCCGTCGTCCTCATGCCGTCGGTTCCCTCGAGCACCTGCACCACGGCGAGATCGCGGTCGGCCTCGAGGACCAGTCCGTGCCGCGCCTGGCCGGTGCCGGTGCGGATCGTCGCGAACTCGTCCCAGCCCACGCCGTCCACGCCGCGTACGACCAGGATCGGGCCGCGAAGCTCGGCAATGCCCGTGTACTCGCGCTGGGCCCAGACCGTCATCTCGTCTCGCCTCCCCCGTCGTGCCGCAGCAGCTCATCGAGGCGGGCCAGCATGGCCTGGCCGCTGGCGGTGACCGCGGCCGGGGTGGCGGCCTCTTCCCTGGCCCGCAGGATCGGGGAAAAGTCCGTATCCTCGATGGCGGCCGGGGAAACGCCCGAGTCTGCGAGCTGTCGGCATCGCTCGGCGACGGCCAGGATCGCACCAGCCAGCGCGGCGGCCCTGGCGGAGTCGCAGAACGCGTCGACAGAGCTGAGCGCGCTCTGCTGCAATAGGCCCTCCCGGATCAGCCGGCCCGCCAGTATCGTGACGCGCTGGGTGGGCGGCAGGGCGGCGACGCCCATCAGCTCGGCCAGCGAGCCGAGCCGGTCCGCCTCGGCCAGCAGCGCCGCCAGCCGACCCCGGCGCTCCTCCCATCCGCGGTCGCCCGCGGCGGCGTGCCAGGCCGCGGCCGTGCCGACGTCCCGGGAGAACGACCCGGACCAGGAGACGGCCGGGTAGTGCCTGGCGTAAGCCAGGTCGCGGTCCAGCGACCACAGGCTGCGGACGAAGCGCTGGGTGTAGGCGGTGACCGGTTCTGTCATGTCGCCGCCCGCCGGGGACACCGCACCGATGATCGTCACCGAGCCCTCGCTGCCCTCGCAGGTACGGACGCGGCCTGCCCGTTCGTAGAAAGCGGCGAGGGCCGATGACAGGCTGGCCGGGTAGCCTTCCTCGGCCGGAAGCTCGCCGGTACGGGACGCGAACTCGCGCAGCGCCTCCGCCCACCGCGAGGTGGAATCCGCCACCACGACCACGTCCAGGCCCATGTCCCTGAAGTGCTCGGCCACTGCGGCGGCGCTGTAGATGCTGGCCTCGCGGGCCATCATCGGCATGTTCGAGGTGTTCGCGATCACGACGGTCCTGGCGGCGAGCTTGCCCCCCGTGCGCGGATCGCTGAGCTCGGCAAGCTCGCCCAGCATGTCGGCCAGCTCGTTGCCGCGCTCGCCGCAGCCGACGTACACGATCACGTCCGCGTCGCACCACTTCGTGATCTGCTGCAACAGCACGGTCTTGCCGGTCCCGAACCCGCCCGGGACGGCGCAGCTGCCGCCCTTGGTGACCGGGAACAGCACGTCGACCACGCGCTGCCCGGTGAGCAGCGGTGCTTCGGCATCGAGCCGCTCCCGGTACGGACGGGGATGCCGCACCGGCCACGTCGACGTCAGGCATACATCCGTGCCCGAGACGGTCGCGATCACCGCGTCACCGGGTGCGGGCCCGGCCTCCCGCACCTTTTCGACCGCTCCGCTCACGCCGGGCGGCACCAGCACGCGGTATGCGATCCCGCCGGCGACGGTCACCGAACCCAGGCCCGCGCCCTCGCCGACGGCGGCGCCGACCTGCGTCTGAGGCGTGAACTCCCACTCCTTGTCCTTGGCGAGAGTGAAACCGTAACCGGGCTCGAGCCAGGCGGGTGCCCCGCTGAGCGGGCGCAGCAGGCCGTCGAAGATGCCGCCGAGCAGGTGCGGTCCCAAACGCGCCGACAGCGGCTCGCCACGCGACCGCGCCGGGTGGCCCGGCGCGAGGCCGCCGGTGTACTCGTACGCCTGGACCGTGGTCACCTCGTCGCGGATCGCCACTGCCTCGCCGGGGATCAGCTGCTCGCCGAGTTCGACGATCTCGTACATCGCGACGCCGGCCAGCCCGGTCACCTCCACCAGCGGCCCGTTCACTCTGGCGACCCGCGCTACCGGGCCGCTCATGGCATCCATAGTTCCCGCACCTGGGGGCCGAGCGTGTCGACGGCCAGGCCCGCCAGCCTGGGCAGCGTGCAGTCCACCACGGCCTGCGCAGACCGCGCCACGACCCCGCCGTCCGGCTGGGCTGCGGTCGTCGCGCCAGGGCCGGCCGCGCTCGCGGCCATGCCGGTAAGCCGGATAAGCAGCAGTGGGTAGCCGGGCTCATCCCGGAGGCCGCTCACTTCGGTCAGGACCTGTGCACAGAGTCGTTCGTACGCATCGCGTTGCGCGGCCAGGATGATGGACCGGGCTCGTTCGCGGCCGCGGCCACGAACGGCGGCGGCAGCCGCGGCGGTCTCGCTGCGGCCCCGGGTCCGGGCCTGCTCGACCGCCTCGTCCGCACCGTGCCGCGCCTGCCGCAGTATCGCGGCCGCCTGACCGTGCGCCTCGGTGCGGATGCGGTCCGCGTCGGCGCTGGCCGCGCGCAGCATGTGAGCGCGGACCGGGGCGAGAGCCGTGGCCTGTGCCGTGGCGTGCGCCGCGGCGGTCACGGCGGCATCACCACCGACAGGGCATCGGGCCGCGACCGGAGCGCCTCACCGAGCCAGGCCGCAGCGCTCGGGGTTAGCACGACCACGGCGATGTCGGCGGGCAGCGAGAGCCAGGCCGCGCGCGCTTCATCCTGGGTTTCGGCCGGCAGCACGGTGGCGCCAGCCAGGGCGAATCCCGCCGTGCGGGTCGCCTCGCCGATGACAGCCGCCCGGGCCATCACCGGTCACGCCTTCCCGATCAGGATGATCCCGATGATCAGGCCGTAGATGGCGATCCCCTCGGCCAGGCCCACGATGACCATGGCGCGCCCGAAAAGTTCCGGCCGTTCGCTCATCACGGCCA
>Ga0335075_10014263_pt1 | contig 11945 bp, 8 predicted proteins | sample Lox_Sample_24_FD_206723 | JGI IMG/M metagenome (GOLD analysis project Ga0335075, IMG submission 206723) | Soil microbial communities from Loxahatchee National Wildlife Refuge, Florida, United States - Lox_Sample_2.4 | ecosystem: Environmental > Terrestrial > Soil > Wetlands | place: USA: Florida... | reverse complement strand
CCCTTCTGGGAATCTGCGAGTCTAAGCATCAATGCAAGCAACAGCCCAGCAATTTTCCAACCTCGAATCATTCTGGAAAAATCAGCAGCGAAAATTGCCGAAAACTCCTTGCACAGTTTTTTGCAGTCCCTATGCTATGTAAGTAAGAATGAGAGTAAAGAGGTGACTTCAGAATAGATGCAAAGTATCTCACCCACGAAGGTTGTCTCATTGTGGCCTTCGAGGTTTCACCTTTTCACTATGAAGATTCATCTACTCGACAAAATGCATGCAGTCTTGAGTTAGTCACTTGATCTTAAAGAAATCAAGGAGTTGAGCACATGTTTCGGTATTGAGAGTAGGATATTCATATTATGACCGAAATTGACCGTCAAACCTTACGAGTAAGTGTATCTGATATAGTCAACATCAATCCCACTGAAGTCGGGTCAAGACCATTACCATCATAAAAGTGTCCTTCTTAGTTTGAGAGCACCTGCAATCTCATGAGCTCATTCTATGGGAATTCATCTCATTCGTGCTTATCAATTCCGGTGACACTGCAGTTATCAGAATTGCGGTGATGAGTCTTATTCAACCTCAATTCAACCAAGATCGTGTTACTTTCGATGATGCGCTCATGTAAAGTAAATTCATTAGCAATGCACCCTAGTAGGGTCGAAGTGGTCTTTAGCTATGCATGTCGCTTCCGATGTACGTATTCTCAAAGAGCATCTGTAGCGATATTTGCTCTCACACAGATAGACTTTGCGATTAGCAGTAACTTCGTCAAAAAGAAAATATACGAGTTTGTTCCTGAAAGTCAAGTCTGCTCTCGAAGTGATGGTGGAAGCTCAAGGTAAGTCAAAGCATCGGAACATGACATGGCATGTTCGAAATAGCATCACAGCGGGAGACAAGACCAGCACTCCAGCGTCCTGGCCAGGATGATAGCACTTGAAGGCAGCAATGCTGCTTGATTAGCAGTTGTAGCTGACGGTGTTTACCGATGAAGTCTGATGGGATGACCGGACGCGACGACCGAAAACGAGATGCTAATGCCGATGCGCCATTCAAGCCAATCAGAGCGATGGAAACACCAGCCCCCCGAGCTGTAAACCTCCCCGTCGCTGGCCCAAACATCCCGAGGGGCCAGCAACAACATTACACCTCGCCAACCCTCTCATCGTTTCTGCTCCATTCCAACCGCCTTATCCCGCACCATCCGCAACGTTGTCGCGCGTCAATCGCCCTTCTGCGTCGACTCTACTGCCAGCTCCACCATGTCGGACTTGCGATTCAAGCAGGAGAGCGTGCAAGATAAGATTCAAGACAAAATCTCAGATCTGGCGACCCCCGGTGGTAGACACGAACTTGCTCATGAACTCGGCGCCGCTCTAACCAAGGGCGGAGGGCCCAATGGCTACCTTGCTGTAAGTTGGAGCAACTCGGTCGAGTAAACGAACTCTACTAACGTGTCGCGTGTTAGGCTTATCTCAAGCAGCTCCAGTCCAATCCTTTGCGCACCAAGATGCTGACGTCCGGTGCCCTATCCGGCCTGCAAGAATTTCTGGCGTCCTGGATTGCCCACGATAAGAACAAGAATGGCGGTTACTTCACGTCGCGCATTCCGAAAATGGCGCTCTACGGCGCTATCGTCAGCGCTCCGATGGCCCATTTCATGGTCAACATCCTGCAATGGGTCTTCAAGGGCAGGACAAGTGTGCGGGCAAAGGTCATGCAAATCCTGGCCAGCAACCTTATCGTATGTGGACGGGCCCTGCCCAGCCATTTGAACGACGTCTTTGCTAACAGTCCGTTACCCAGATCGCCCCCATCCAAAACTCCATCTATTTGGTCTTCATGGCCATCATCGCAGGCGCTCGCACCTTCCATCAGATCCGGGCCACAGTTAAAGCTGGCTTCTGGCCCGTGATGAGGGTCAGTTGGATTACATCACCCATCTGCCTGGCGTTTGCCCAGCAGTTCCTGCCACCGGAGACTTGGGTTCCGTTCTTCAACCTTGTGGCCTTCGTCATTGGAACGTACATCAACCAGCACACCAAGAAGAAGAGGCTTGCAGCTTTGCGAAGGAAGCACTACGGCGAGGGTGCCGGTAGGCCATCGACCACAGGGAGGCCCGAGGACTATCCACCGAGGCCCAACTATTAAAGGCTTCATGCAGCAGCGATGGCAAAGCTTCCGATCCAAACCAGAGCCCTGTTGGTTTCGAATGGCGAGATGATAGTCATTATTACTCGCCACACAGGTCTCTTCGTGAGAAGTCCAAATCAATCACTGACATGACTTTTTTAGCTGTAGACATTCACAGTCTTTCTTGATTCACCCGTTCTGCCGCAACGCCGATTTCCGAGGTTTCATGCTTAGAGGGTACATTTATCACGAAAGAGCGGTCAATCTTGGGTCTGAAGTAACAGGTGCACGTATTTACCCCATAGGTCATGTCAATTTCAATCAACCTGTTATTCTCCCCGATTAGCGACACTGTCCCTTCCTAAACCACACTCATCTGTCTTAAGCTATGAATATGGGCTTGATGCGCAATGATGGATCCCTTGGCTAATCAATGTTTCGACCCAAAACGAGCCCGAGAGAGTCGATCTAGGTCACATACAGGTATTGAGAAGACCGAATCTAGCTGTCATTTAGATGAGTGGTTACTTTGCGATTACCCCTGACGTACTATCGACAAACTGCTACTCTTGATAGTGCCTGCCTGTGGTAGGAAGCTATTCACACTTAAGTGATATTGAAAAACCCGCGCGAAAAATCAGCCTACCTACAAAGCAAGGTTGGGGTCTTGTGCATCCTGTGGCCGTGATTGAGAACTGCTTGTTCACCGTAGAGCACATCGTGCATGTGATGGGCCCATTCCCTTGTGCCGTCGTACGTGGTAGCGGATTAGATGCTTCTTCAAGTCGCCTCTGCTCTTAAATTTCTTGGTACGCTTAAAGGTAAGAATACGAAAAGAAACACCAGGTGAATAACAACAACACGCTCCATTCAGGCAGACACAACAGGAAAACTCTTAAGGGCCGCAGAACGAACCTTCAAGGTTCAGTCTCTTCACATAGACAGTGACTATCTCCTCTTGCCTTTTGTCCCTTCTTTGTGCCCCTGTGAGCTAGTCTTGGTAGTCCTCTTGTAGTTCTTCAGTCATGGAGCAGGCGTACCGTGACGCTATGTAGGCATGACCTGCAAAAGGACCAAAATAGGTGTCCCAGCAAGACTCATCAACAATCCCGGACCGATCTGGCAATTTAAAGCCGTCCGGAATTTTGGTGGTTGTGTACAACATAAAGATATCGTCTGCGCCAGCAGCCTTTTTTCTCTCCTTATTGTACGTGTTCTGGGTCAACGTACTCCAGATGAATTTACACTGTCCTACTACTTCGTGCGCAAATTCCCGAGTACGCTGCTATACTTTGTGCACAAATTCCTGAGTACGCATATTCTGTTCCGGAGGCCGCCGTACATGCGTCTCGATAGTGAGGAAGAAATTGCCGGCCGACGCGCTGGGACCGTTGAGGATGACATGGAATAACGGGTCGTCTACGTCAAAAGTTCCGTCTTGTTTGGTGTCGATAAGTTCGTTTGACAAAACCGTTCCCGTGGTTTTGTGTCGATTGACCGCTTCTGCGTAACGAAGGTATCGGTTCACCACAAACGTGTCTTGGTCATCTTTGCCACCTTTGAATTTGCATCCATTGTACAAGTGCTTCAACGGCACCTTCTGCTCATCTCTGAATCCTAACGACCGTAAAATGCGAAAGTAGCAACAGAATGTCTCGAAGTTTTGCCAAGTGATATTTCCGGAGGGTCCTTTGCCTGTTTGAAGGCGAGTGCTTCTACGTTCTGGGTTTTACCTGCTCCTGATATCTACTCTTCCAAACCCTATACCCAGCTTTTTTAGTCTAGTCCCGGCAAAATTTAGATGCCTGTGTTTTAGTATCCCAGATATCGAGTGAGTCAAGGTAGGAGAGGGGCTGGACATCGATGTCTTCTATGGTTGTGGAATAATCACAAGGCTTGCATACACGCGGCACAAGTTGTTTATGCATACAAAGTATTGGTCTGGATAGATATTACTCTGTACCGAGGCGAAGTGGTGGATATAGAGCCTTTCTTTTTCAACTGTTGTATAACGCTAACAACTTTCTGAACTTGTCCGAAAGAGCTAGATCCCGTATTCTACAAGATTCGTTGAGAAGGTTTGGGTCGTCAAGGCGGCCACGCATGCAAAGCCAATTCGGCCACCTCTCCAAGGTGAAGTGCGTTTAGTAGGCAGCAGAAGAGAGGAAGTGATGGAGAGAGCGGGGGCAGGCAGAAAGGGAGCAGCAGCGGGAGGAGTGGAATCGTGAGTGGAGGGAGCAGATGGAGCGGCTACGGCAGCAGTGGCGGCAGGAGCTGGAGCAGCCGGAGCTGGAATAGCGGGAGCAGAAGTAGTGAGAGCGGGGGTAGCAGGTGGCTTGGTGCAGGAGAATGTGCGGGAGATGGTGCAGCGGCGGGAATAGCAACAGCTAGAGCAGTAGCGGGAGCAGCAGTAACAATAGCGGCGGCAGTAGCAGGAATAGCAATAGCTGGAGCATTAGTGGGAGTAGCGGCAACGGCGGCGGTGGCAGTGGCAGTGGCAGTGGCAGTGGCAGCGACAGGAACAGCAACCGCTGGAGCGTTGGTGGGAGCAGCAGCAGTAGTAGCAACAACAACGGCGGCGGCAGTAGTAGCAGTATTACAGTAGTACCTATCACGGAACTGACCTTCCATTCCTTCTTTCGCCGCTACCATTTATGATTCCGCCGCTCTTGCGCTTGTATCGACCTGAGTGTGTGGAGTTGCAGTACTTGATGATTTGCTTTGGCGGCAGCTGTAGCATTGTTTTACAACGCGCCCAGTCTTCGAAAGGAACTCGGATGGATATCTAAGTCTCTTACACCGCGTGGAGCAGGGTTGCAACTGCTCATCCAAGCACGCAGGCGTGAATTATTTAGCCATCCACTCCCGTTCGGCATCGTCGGCAACGGCGTCCTCAAATTCATGATCTTTAAGCCACTCGTTGGCATTCTGCTTTTCTGCATATTTCGAGTAGAACTCGCCCAAAATATCATTTAGAGCTAGTAAGGTTAGTGAGCTCTACTATAGGCACGCCTTAGGAGGAGGAATTACCGTCGAAAGAGGTAGGCTGAGAAGGCCGCAAGGAGAATCGAGCGGTATCCTCTCTCAGTAAGACAAGAGTATTAGGTACCGGAGTCCCTTAGCATACGTTAGTATTAATCCTACTCAAGGAGAGCGCGCATACCTTTCGGAATAGTGAAAATAAAAGGACACTCAGTAAGCATGCCATTTTCCAGATCATCGAAGTAATTGTCAACAGCCGTCCGGATGATCTCTTGCATCAAAAATGTGTTTGGCATAAGCGTTGCTCCATCCGGAACTGCTCCAGCGATTAGCAACGTAAACTAGAGTTCGAGACAACATACATGGCAAATTCGACCAGTCGGCGGCATTGTCAAGATTGTCTTTTAAGATTCCAACCTCATCGTGGGCGCCATGGCACTCGCTCAGAGCCTGGCGCTCGAAACTAAATTGCTTGAACACTACACCAGCGTTGAGGCGAATCAGAGAGGCCGGGAAACTGGAACGAATAGAAATGGCCGAAAATCTATATTTAGAGGCACCTCTAACCGCATAAGAGAGCCTCGTGTTTGCGGATGAAATAATAGGTCGAGATATGCGACTAAACATCATTGATTTTGAGGAGTCTTCAGGAGGCGCGAAAGTCGTACCCGTCGGCTGATCCTCGGAAGATCTCAGCTGGTCCTAGTGCGAACGGTAGGTCAGTCACCTGTACCTCCGTGCCAAAAAGTCACAATTCTGATACAGTGACTTGCAAAATCACCTCCATCTCCAACAAGGCTTTTCAAATCTTCATCCGACAAAGCTTTTTCATCATTCTTCATCTCGAACAAAGCTTTTTCATCACTCTTCATCTCGGACAAAGCTTTTCACCACTCTTTATTTTCTTCTGACCTTAATATTGCTCGCAAGCTTGCAATAAAAATCCATCAAATTCATCAACTTTATTTGTTATTACGTGAAGCACATATAACCTTCGTGTTACATTTCCCTCTTTCGCCTGTTTATTTCCAACTCTCCGCAACCCCTCAACTAGACGCTCTCTCTCACCGTCCTCACGCATCTGCGACTTCTATCGTCGATACCTCCGAACAAGTCATCGATTAAATACCAGTCAGTTCTTTAAAATTTTTTATTATCATTTTCCTCTTGCTTACCCCGTTCTAATGAATTACAAGAGCGAATTCTTCGAGTCGTGCGTTTCTATGGCTACTCAACAAGAGAGAAACGGCTCGCCCGTCTCTCTCTCTGTCCACGCCTCTCCCTCTGTCCCCGGCACTCCCGATGGCCCCGCTACTCAACAAGAGAGAAACGGCTCGCCCGGCTCTCCCTCTTTCCCCGCTTCTCCCTCTGTCCCCGGCACTCCCGATGGCCCCGCTACTCAACAAGAGAGAAACGGCTCGCCCGGCTCTCTCTCTTTCCCCGGCTCTCCCTCTTTCCCCGGCACTCCCGATGGCCCCGCTACTCAACAAGAGAGAAACGGCTCGCCCGGCTCTCCCTCTGTCACCCCTGTCTCTCCCGCCACTACCGACCACGATCTCGCGGAGAACGTCCTGGAAGACATGCCCTCTCAGTCCTACCCCGGGGCTTTCTCTGACTTCTTCGGCCTTCCATCTAACCCTATCTGCATCTACCGAACCGGCGACAGGTGGCCGGTACGCCGAGGCCCCGGAGCGTGGCGCGTACCAAGGGAGGCCCATACAATTTTTAACCACCCTCTCCGAGACGTGTGGTCCACGCTGCACATAGAAGTCTATGAATTCCTCGATTCCATTGAAGTCAACTGGTCGACCATCGACCCTGTCCGCTTTGCCGAAGTGGGAAAAGATCCTGGTCCGGTCTACCTCTGGATCGGCGTCGAACCTCAGTCTCTGTCTCTCGAGGACGCCAAGACCGCAGCCTTTGGCTGCAAGCGAATCCTAGCCAAAGCTGACCTCCCCGATATCGAAATTGCCTTCAGGGAGTCTCGCTACATCCGGTCTAGTGGCCCACGGCTTCTTGAACATGACCCCTTCGAAGACCCCACCGCCGACATCCGGTACCCTTTCACTCCCTCCCTCGGCATTCACATCGCTCCTAAAAACACTCCTTACTTCGAGGGTACTGGTGCCCTATACCTCCGCGAGAGCAGTGAGAGCAGGAGGGTCTTCCTTCTAACAGCCCGCCACGTCGCTCTCCCGCCGCTCGAACACCCTAACCTGCTCTATGTTCGCAAAAATCGTAGCAAGCCTCGTGCCGACATTGTTATCCTCGGCCAGAAAGGTTACACCAATGCCGTCGATGTCATGACGAAAAAAATCAAGCGCCAGCACTTCCTCATCGAGATGTACCAGAGGGAGCTTGATAGGGTTGGGGAGGCCGTTGAGGGCGAGAAGGACACGAAAACTAGAGCGCGAGAGATATACAAGGCGAATATAGCGAGGGCAGAGCAAACAATCTCGGACATAGACGACTTCCATAGTATCGTCACCAAACACTGGACCTCGCCGAGCTGTCGCGTGCTTGGTTACGTCCTCCACGCCCCTCCCATTTCCCTCGCTGCCGGCCCCAAGCGGTTCACTGAGGACTGGGCCTTGATCGATCTCGACCTCGACAAGTTCGATTGGGACACGTTCAAAGGCAATGTTGTCTATCTCGGTGCGTTTCAATCCGCCTTACCAAGGCTGTCTAGTCTAACTATTATATCTAGACAACAAGATGTCGCCTGGAGAATTCGTCCGAAAGATGCACCCTCATCCTGAAGGCCGATCGGACTTCAAATATCCGGACAACAGCCTCCTCCAAGTCAAAGGCGTCGTCAAGCAAGCCGAACTACGCAGTCCGAAGCAGCTCGATGCCAACGGCGAGGAGTGCCTTCTCGTAGTCAAAACCGGTATGACCACGAAAACCACCATCGGTCGCATGACCGGTATCGAGTCGATCATTCGCGAGTACCCCGAGTATGGCCCCAAGAGGACGTCCATGGAGATTGCTGTACACTCCTACAGCCACAAAGATGGCGCATTCTCCGACGCTGGTGACTCTGGTTCCATCGTCATCGACGGGGAGGGACGCCTCGTCGGACTGCTCACAGGCGGTACCGGTTCGACGGAATCCACTGACGTGACATACATCACGCCGTATTTCTGGATCGAGGAGCGCATCAAGAAGGCCTTCCCCGGCTGCTTCCTCTACCCGGTCGTGGACTCCTAGGTCGCGGTATCGATGCACAACGACATCGCGGACGCTGACGAGAACGACCGGGGTCGCCCTGGCCAGTCAAAACCCTTTCGCAAGTGCGAAAGGCAGGGGATCCCTGGGTGCAATTGCCGCAAAAAATGGCAGCAAAAACCTCCAAAAACGGCGGCAAAAGTCCCGGACCATAGCGTTACTCTGGTAAAGGTTTCCCCGGAGCGGAGGCACTAAACCGAAGAGGGCATTGCTAAGGTTAATAAATCAGCATCATTAATCGACCGACTGGGCTCGGCGAGAATGGTATCGCCATTCACATTTAAGCTTTCGTGCGAAGCAAGGGAAGTTCTGCACTGTACCATGTACGAAATGCAATAGTAGACAACTACTCCTATCCAGTCGCCGCTGATGCAATCTCATAAAGCCAAGTATCGTCACAATAATGGTGCCATCTTCGCCGTTGACACTCTACACCAGCAACAGCGTTTTATGTTCCTTGTACTTTACTAGAAACTCCGACCATGTCACTTTAAATTCCAATGCTATGCATCAAGGCGCTCAAGTCTTCTTCTGCTTCTTGCGAACCAACAGCGGGTTGTTGTCAAGAGGACGCTTCCTCACGGCTGGGTTCGGGTTCGGATTTTGCGTAGGCTTAAGTGAAGAATTGCCCCCCAATGGATTGAAGTTCTTTGGCGGCTGAACAACTCTAATCCTCGGTTTGGTCTTCTCATCTGCTGGCGCATCTTTCATCTCCACGTCTTGGATTTCGGCCGACAATTGCGGTGATGGGTTGTTTGTCTTCGTCTCTGCTCCTTTGGCTGGTGAATTCGTGTTCGCTCTGGAGGGTATACTGGCGGCGTCCGACATTGCGACACTCGGTGCCCTGGAGTTGGAAGCGCTCGCGGGCGCGGAAACCTGAGCAGAGCTAATGGCGCTGAGACCATCGCTGTTGGGCGTCATCGAAGCTACGGAAGCCATGTTCGCGGTCGGTGCTCCAGACATTTCAACTTCCGGCATTGGCAAGGGCTTCGGTTGCATAGCCTTCAGTTTGGGTACCTGAGCATTGCTCGGCGCCAATAACGGTCCCATGTATCTATTCGCATCCAAAAACCGATCCCTCTTCTTCGCATCCTCGATCAACTTGCACCAAAATTCTCCTCGCATGAGGGTCTCCGAGTTACCAAGCACCCAGAGCGACGACTTTGCACGGGTTAGACCGACGTTCATACGGCGAATGTCTGCCAAGAAACCGACGCTGCCGCTAGCCTGCGCACGCACGCAAGAGAAGATGATGATTTCGCTTTCACGTCCCTGAAATGCGTCCGTGGTGTTGAACTCGACAGCGCTGGTGATTGACGTGCCGTACTTGGCGAGGAAACTACGCTTGAGTTCGCGCAGTTGACTCTTGTATGGTGTGATGATGCCGATCTTACCTTTGATGTCGACCTCGGGGAAGTCCATGATAAGGCGATCAAAGAGCGCACTTGCCATATCAATTTCGGCTCTATTGATGAGAGAATGGCTTTTGCTGTCTGATTGATGCTGTCCGGCGACATCAAAAAAGCGATAGGGACCGAGCAGTTCGTTGGCGTGCCAAGGTTGTTGTCGAAGTGGTTGCATGTCCGGTCCATCGCGCAATCGGCCGTCGTAGAACGTGTTGCTGGGAAAGATGCTAATCTCAGGGTGCATACGATACTGGGTGTCCAGCAAATGAACCGCATCCGGGTGATTGGTTTGCATTCGTACGAACAAGCTCTGTTCGTATTGGAAACGAGCAGCCTCTCGGGAAAACACCGTCGGCGGAAGCTGTTTCGGATCTCCAACGAGAATGCATTTGGCGCATCCGTACTTTAATGGAATAAGAGCGCTCATCTCAACGCACTGAGCGGCTTCATCAACGATGACCGTTTCGAATTCGATATTGAGATTCTGGAACATCTCGTGACCGCTGCCGGAGAGTGTTGCGCAAACGACATGGGCTTGGTCAACCACCATTTGCTGCACCTTCTTTCGCTCGAGATCCAAATCTCGAGCCATTCTGCGTTCGGAATCGCGAGCTTGGTCGACATCCGCGCTGAGTTCCGCCTTTCGACGTTGTAACCACCTCACCTCGTCCCTCCATTCCTTGTCCTCTTGAGCATTCTTGGCCTTTCCACTGTTGAGCCGCTCTCGCGCGTTACGAAGCTTCTCGGATACGTCTTGATGCTCTTTCATGACCTTCCGAACCTTCTGGGATTCCGCGTTGTTGCTGTTGCCCGAGACCAGACCATTTAGGCGAGCATTGACGAGCTCCTCAAGCGTGACGTCGCGGACTTGCGAATTGATGCTGTCACTTTTACCCAAACGAACGATGTTGATGTTGTAGTGATTGCCACGCATTGTCTTGATGCCTTTCTTGAAGCGCATCACGAGTTCGTCGACGGCAGCGTTGCTAGGTGCGCAAACGAGCATCTTCTTGGACCGTCGGTAAGTGGTTTGGCCTTTGGGGTCGGCAATCTGTTCGCCTTCATAGCGGAAAGCGGGACTGATGATTGCACCAACAATTGCAACAATGGTCTTGGTCTTACCGGAACCGGGAGGGCCTTGAATCAGAGTGAAAGCATCATTGTCCAAAGCTGACCTGACGGCCATGGCTTGAGCTTTGTTGAGCTCGTAATTTTTCATGATTGGATCAAGTTGTTGGTCTCCGTACGAAAGCAGGTTTGACGGCTGAGCATTGAGGACGTAATCGCACAGGTCATAGTATTCAAGCCCTTGTAGTGCTCCGAATTCACGCTCCAGGGGGGTAATGGAGTGGATTTTGACTCCATAAATTTCGGAATCAGGGCCTGCAATTCTCATGAGAGGGTTCAAAGGCATGGCACGGTAGACCACGTCCAGGTGCTGCCTCTTGCGGGTAATCTTCCAAACTCTTGCAAGGCAATGGGGCGAGGAGCTGTCTCGTACTGGATTAGAAGATTTGGAGAAGAGAATGATATCGCCTTCAGAGACCAGCTGTTCCGCATTCTCGGCGTGTGGCATGATTGTGCCGATCTCGGTGAAGGCATCCACAGAGGTTCGGGTGAGTACTTTCGTTTGGTATGGTTTGGACGTGATTTCATCTCGAGCTTTGACGAAGCCTTGCCATGCTTCAAGAGTGAGTAGCGGACGGAAGATATTTTTGTATTCAAGGGTGTTGCGGAACTTGTTGGGAACGGCCTTGTATTGGTCCGGTGACGAGCCAGCCGGGAACTCGCCTTCATAGAAGTAATCCCAGCTCAGGATCTCTTTATGCAAGGCAGTAAGATCTGGCGCAAGTCGAGCGCGCATGTCCTTCGCCGATCGAACGATGCGTTGAATTTTGACCGGTCCCTTTCGAGCGGGGGCTTCATCGATGAACTCGATGGGACCCTTATTTGTCGCTTTGGTAGCGTCTGCCTTTGTTGGCTTGGTGATTCCGAAAAGTTCCCGGTCAAGCGGATCGCAGCTATCGTCTGAGTCTTCATCGGACGACACCATAACACCGGTACCCTTGGGTACATTGGTTTTATCTTTTGCCGCATTGACATCGGGAGCTGCAGACGGATCTGGGAGTGGTGGGAGTCCTCGAAGTGCCCTTGCGCGGTTCAAATCAGCACGCTTTCTTGCCTCGGCTTCCGCCT
>Ga0335075_10014262_pt1 | contig 11946 bp, 13 predicted proteins | sample Lox_Sample_24_FD_206723 | JGI IMG/M metagenome (GOLD analysis project Ga0335075, IMG submission 206723) | Soil microbial communities from Loxahatchee National Wildlife Refuge, Florida, United States - Lox_Sample_2.4 | ecosystem: Environmental > Terrestrial > Soil > Wetlands | place: USA... | reverse complement strand
GGGCGCGGGCGGAGCTGGCAACGAGAGGTGAACGTGCATGTCAACACCGCCAGGGAGGATAAGCGCGCCGGACGCGTCGATCTCCCTCCGGCCGCGCGGGCTACCGCCCAGCTGCACGACCTGGCCGCCCAGCACGCCAACATCACACTCGCCTGAGGTACCCGCCGTCACAACGGTCCCGCCGCGGATGACCAGATCACACTCGATGTCGGAAATCTTCTTTCACCTCGGTAACGTGGCCCGGCTCATGCGACACGCCTGGGCCGGGCCGGGATTCCTTGTTGCGACCGGGACTTAGTCAGGATGGCTACTCCGATCCGCAGGTCGCTGACTCCCTCGATGGCATATTTGCCCGGCCGCCGGGCCGGTGGCAAGCTCGTAGCCATGACAGATGGCCACGAGCACCACGGCAACGACCACGAGCACGAGGATCACGTACACGACGCGAGCTGCGCCGTCGCGCACGGGACGGCGCGCGGGGAGAGCGGGTACAAGGTGCTGGCGGCTGTATTTGCCACCCCGGTCGCGAGCTACCTGCTGCGATACGGAGCGGACGCAGGCTACCGGGCCGTGCTGGTCGAGCCGGACCCCGAGCGCGCGAAAGCTGTGACGGCCGACGGCTTCGAGCTGACCTCGAGCCTGGCCGCTATCGACCCTGACAACGCCGATGTCGTCGTCACCGATCATCACCGGCCCGAGCTCGGAGTGCTGCTGCGCGACGCGCTGGCAGCGCAAGTCCGCTGGGTCGGCATCATGGGCAACCCGAGGCACGAGGGACCGCATGTCGCTGCGCTGACCGAGCTCGGCGTGCCCGCTGCCGAGATCAGCAAGGTGCACCGCCCGATCGGCGTGAACATCGGCTCACGGACTCCGGCCGAGATCGCCATCGCGACTATGGCCGGGCTCATCGCTGACCGCAACGGGAGGCCAGGCGGCTTCACGTTCGAAGGCGTGGCTGCGGTTCGCTAACAGGCCCGATGACCCTGGGAGAGCGGATGCCTGACGGGGCCGGTTATGCCGGGACGCCGCTGGCGCGCAAGCTGGGCATCGGCGAAGGCGACGAGGTCGCCCTGATCGGGGCGCCCGAGCGCTTTGAAGACACGCTAGGGGAACTGCCGGACGTCGCCAGCCTGCACACCGACCTGGCGGATGACGCCCGCTATGACGTGATCGTGGCCTTCATCACCCAGCGGTCTGAGCTGGAGGCAGAGCTGCCGAGGCTCCGCATGCGGATGGCTCCGGCCTGCGGATTGTGGATCGCCTGGCCCAAGCGGACCAGCAGGGTACCGACCGACGTGACCGACCAGGTGATCCGCGATGTCGTGCTGCCGAGCGGGCTGGTGGACAACAAAGTGTGCGCGATCGACGAGACCTGGTCCGGGCTGCGCCTGGTGATCCGCAGACAGAACCGGGCCTGAATCAGGGTTGGCTCCGGGTCCTTCCTGATGCGATAGCAACGCCATCGGGCGCAGGCTAGCTGGCATGGACAGCAATACCGACGGCGGGTCTGACACCAGCCCGACCGCCACGCCCGATAACCGCGAGCGGCCGGAGCGTCCGCCGTTGCGCCGCCCCTTCCGCGGCCGGATGCTGGCAGGCGTCTGCGCCGCCATCGGCCGGTACTTCAACATCGACGTCACGATCGTCCGGGTGGTCTTCGCCGTACTCACGATCGTCGGCTTCACCGGGCTACCGTACTTCGGCGGCCTGCCCATCTACCTCGGCGGGATTCCGCTCTATCTCGCTTGCTGGCTGCTGATTCCCGAAGAAGGCAGCGACCACTCCATCGCCGCGAACTTCATCAAGAATCACCAGCACAAGCCGGAGCGAGGGGACTGACCTGCCAGGCTTGGGGTGCTACTCGACCAGCAACTCGCCTTCGAACTTGCCGAGATCTTCCCGGTACAGTTCCAGGCCGACTCCATTGGGGTCGCGGAAGTACATGCTGTTGTCAGCACCCCGGTCCGGACCGAGGTAGTCAACTCCGGCCTCGTCGAGCCTCTTCTTCGCCTCGGCGAACTGGCTCGCCGACACTGAGATGGCCAGGTGCTGCACCCCGCCGATGGTCTCCTGCCACGGTGGGTGGTCATGACCAGGGAAGTCGAAAAAGCCGAGCAGGTTGTGATCGCCGATGTCGAAGAAGAAATGGTTCGAGCCCGCGTAATCGCGGTTCTCCACCAGTTCGACCAGCGGGAAGCCAAGGAACTCCTGATAGAACTTGATCGTCTCCTCGGCGTCGGAGCAGATCAGCGCCAAGTGATGCACGCCGCCAACGGTTGTCGCCGGGCGATCGGCCAGCGGGCGCAGATACCGCTTGCGTAGTTCTTCCCGGCGAGCCCGGACGCGGGCAAGCTCCTCGCCTTGTGGCTCTGGCATTGGCTGACTCCTTAGGTTTGCCTCCAGTGTGCCAGGCGGAGTCAGGCCCCGGCAGTATGCAGGTCCGCGTCTTCCGGATTGATGCGATGCCGGAGAACCCAGCCGTGCAGGCCCTGCGTGTGATCCGCCAGCTGCGTTGGCGGAACGGCGATCATCGGGCACGCCGCGTGCGCCAGGCAGTACCTGCTGACCTTGCACGCCATCAGACGCCGCATGGTCCCGTGCCGGCCCGCGCTGATGACCAGCACGTCACCCGGCCGGCTGGCCACGCTGGTGAGCACAAAGCCGGCTTCGCCCCTGACGACAGCAGGAGTGAACTCCACATCAGCCGGTGGCCCGCCGATGGCCAGGTCGACGGCTTTCCATAGCCTGCCCCAGGCGGCTTGCTTCCAGATCTCGCGCAGCGGCGGGCACGGGTTGCGGCGATCAGCCAGATCGCCGCCGGGCGGGGTCCAGGCCAGCACTGGTGCTAGTACGGCCTTGTCGTTCCTGGCCATCTCGGTCGCGTACCGCAGGGCCTGCAGGCTGCCTGCCGATCCGCTCACGCCGACGACCACTCTCCCGACGAACACCTCACTGCTCCTTCCCCGCGCTGACGATCTCAGTCAATCTCCGGAATCTCGCCATGAGCCGCCTACTAACGCTTTCTATGCGGCCGAGCGCCAATGGCAAGCGGCATTCATACGCAACTGCCCGTTACCGTGTTCGTTCGCCGGGGTGGATGTGACGCGGGACACGGCTGACTCGCCTCAGCGGTTTGTGACGGCGGATATCTTTTGATAGTGTCTCTCTTATATGACAGGCTCGCATGATAGTTCGAGGAGGCGCACCATGCAGGATGCCCAGCTCATCGCCACAGGCGGCAGCCGCCGCTGGTGGGCCCTCGGAGCACTGGCGATCAGTGTCCTAGTAGTCGGCCTCGACCTTTTCGTTCTCTCGCTAGCCCTGCCGACACTGGCGGTCGACCTGCACGCGTCCACCGGCGACCTGCAGTGGTTCGTCGATGCCTACAGCCTCGTCCTGGCGGCGGCGCTGCTGCCCGCCGGCCTGCTCGGCGACCAGATTGGCCGCAAGAAGCTGCTGATGTGCGCGCTCGCAATCTTCGGGCTCGCGTCACTGGCGTGCGCCTATTCATCCTCGACCGGCGAACTCATCGCTGCGCGGGCGACGCTGGGGCTCGCGGCAGCGGTGATCCTTCCGCTCGCTCTCGCCGTGCTGCCGGTGATGTTCACCCCCGAGGAGCGCCCGAAGGCGATCGCTATCGTCGGCGGCGCGACCTTCCTGGGCTATCCGCTCGGCCCGATCCTGGGCGGCTGGCTGCTCGACCATTACTGGTGGGGATCGGTCTTCCTGATCAACGTTCCGGTCGTCGTCCTGGCGCTCGTAGCGGTGATAGTCCTGATGCCGGAGTCCCGCGGCACCGGACGTTTCAGGATCGACGCCACCGGGGTGGTCATCTCAAGCGCGGGCCTGGTCGCGCTGACCTACGGCGTCATCCGCGCGGGGCAGGACGGCTGGTCGGACACCCTGGCCGTGGTCACGATGGTGGCCGGAGTAGCCGTGCTGGGTCTGTTTATCGCGTGGGAGCGAATCATCAGCCGGCGCGATGGCGGCCAGCCGCTGATCGACCTGAGCCTGTTCTCCTCGGCCGGTTTCACCTGGGGCACCACGCTGTCGACGATGATCTCGTTCGCGCTGTTCGGCCTCACGTTCGCGATGCCGCAGTTCTTCCTCGACGTCAAGGGACTCGACTCGATGGCCAGCGGGATCCGGATGCTGCCCCTGATCGGCGGCCTGGCCGTCGGGCTCGGCATCGGGCAGCGGCTACAGAGCACGCGCAAGTCACGCGACGGCGGCCCCGACCGGCCGCCGCTGCTCGGCATGCGGCCTGTCGGCGCCGGCGGATTCGCCATCATGGCCTTCGCGCTCGCCGTCGGCACGGCAACCTCGGCTGCCAGTAGCACGGGCTTCACGTCCTGGTGGTTCGCGGCGACCGGACTCGGCCTTGGCCTGGCGATGCCGACCATGCTCAACGCCGCGCTCAGCGCGCTGTCACCGGAGCGCAGCGGGTCTGGTTCGGCGCTGATGACCACGGCCCGCCAGGTGGGCGCGACGATCGGAATCGCCGTGCTCGGCACGGTGCTCAGCTCGGTCTACCGCAGCCATCTCAGCGTCGGGGGGCTACCAGCGGCCGCGGCAGCAGCGGCGAAGAACAGCGTCGGCGCAGGCGCCGCCGTCGCAACCCAGCTAGGGTCGGCGCCGCTGCTCGCCGCCGTGCACGACGCGTATGCGAGCGGAGTCGACGACATGCTCTGGGTGTGCACGGCAATAGCGGCAGCGGCCGCCGTGCTCGCGGCCTTGTTCCTGCCGAGGCAGCCGGCCAGCACAGAACCTGGCGGCGTGCCGACGGCAGCGGAAGCGCCGGCCAGCGCTGATTTCAACACTGCCGGGGCAGAATGACTGGCATGACCGACGCGCCTGCCAGTCAATCCGGCCTCCGCGAGCGGAAGAAAGCCAGGACACGCGCTTCCATCAGGGAGCACGCGCTCCGGCTCTTCCGGGAGCAGGGCTACGCCGCGACCACGATCGAGCAGATCGCCGACGCCGCGGAGGTCTCCCCGGCCACGTTCTTCCGCTACTTCCCGTCCAAAGAGGACGTCGTACTCCAGGACGACATTGACATCATCACGGTCGAGGCACTCGATGCCCAGCCGCCAGGGCTGAGCCCGATCGCCGCGTTCCGCGCTGCTGCCGCGGCCACGATGGCGTCACTCAGCCCGGAGGACCTCCGCCGGTTCAGGGACACTGCGCAGCTGACCGCGACGGTTCCCGAGGTGCGAGCGCGGGCCATCGACGAGTTCGTCAGGACCATCAACCAGATAGCGGATGCCATCGCGAGGCGCACCGGCCGGGAGCCCGACGATTTCGAAGTCCGCAACATGGCTGGCGCGATCATCGGCGTGATCATGTCTGTCACGACCACTTACGGCGGGAGTACCTGGACGGCGGAAGCCATGACGGACGTAGCCGGCCTATTCGCGCGCATCGACATGGCGCTGGCGCATCTGGAGCAGGGCCTGCCCCTTTGATTCTGAGCGCACAACGCGGCCGCGTAACGCAGCGTGCCCTGCCCCAGGGGGGACTGGGCAGGGCACGCTGGGCTCGGTCGCTTCCAGCGAGTGGGGCGTGCCCTGCCCCAGGGGGGATAGGGCAGGGCACGCTGCACTCGGCAGTCGCCACTCGGTGGATACCGGCTGGCCTGGCCGCCTATCGCAGCCAGCCAGCCGGCGATTAGTGGGAACCGCGATGAGGGGTATCACGATTCGTTACGGAGATCTGACGCAGCGCAATCAAAGCCGGTTCCACAATGAGACCTACATCACATCTTGCTTCGGCGCGGCGGGAATGTTGCGCGTTCAATTAATGTTCTTCCCGCAGGCCAGCGCGCACCAGGTGCGGGTTGACCAGCCAGACAAGTAGGCGCCAAGGAGGAAGACATGCCAGCTGTGACAGTCGAAGACATCCTGGTGCTGCCGCGGATCACGGAGCCGGATCCGGCCACGGCAGCGGACCGGCCCGTCCTGTCGGTCAACACGGCGCCGTCCGCCTTCGAGGGCGAGGGCTTCCCGGTTCGCCGCGCGTTCGCGGGCGTCGAGCTCCGCACCCTTGACCCCTTTATTCACATGGACCAGATGGGCGAGGTCGACTACGCGCCGGGCGAGCCGAAGGGCACTCCCTGGCACCCGCACCGCGGCTTCGAGACCGTGACCTACATCATCGACGGGACCTTCCGCCACCAGGACTCCAACGGCGGCGGCGGCCTGATCACCAACGGTGACACCCAGTGGATGACGGCCGGCGGCGGCATCCTGCACATCGAGGAGCCGCCCGAAGAGCTGGTGATGAGCGGCGGCCTGTTCCACGGCTTCCAGCTATGGGTGAACCTGCCGTCCAGGCTCAAGATGGCGCCGCCGCGCTACCAGGACATCCGCGCAGGCCAGGTGGCGCTGCTCAGCTCCGCTGACGGCGGCGCTCTGGTGCGCGTCATAGCCGGAGAGGTTGACGGTCACGGCGGCCCTGGCGTCACCCACACGCCGATCACGCTGCTGCATGTGACAGTCGAGCCCGGAGCAGAGTTCCGCCTGCCCTGGCGGCGCGACTTCAACGCGCTTGGCTATGTGCTGGCTGGCTCGGGAACCGTCGGCGCTGACCGGCGCCCGGTCAAGACCGGCCAGCTGGCCGTGTTCGGCCAGGGCGACGTGCTGACACTCGGCGCGCAGCGGACCATGGACGGCCCGGGCGAGAAGCTCGATGTGCTCGTACTCGGCGGCCAGCCGATCCGCGAGCCAGTGGCGGCCTACGGCCCGTTCGTCATGAACACCAGGGCGGAGTTGGTACAGGCGTTCGAGGATTACCAGGCAGGACGGCTTGGCTCGATCCCGGCAGCGCGCACGCCGCTGCCGAACGAGCCGCATCCCGGACATGACGTCCTCTAACCGAGCGAGCACCCGGCCTGCTAAACCGCTCAGCAAGGCCCCGTAAGCTGACGGAGCCGCGCTGCGTCATCCTGCCGGTGGCGCAGCGCGGCTCGCTGTCTTAGCCCGCCAGCTCACCCCCGGCCCGGCGGACCTCGAAAGTGAAACACCCGAACTCCAGCGCCCGGCCATGCACGAGCGCGACCGCCGGATCAGCGAACATCTCCGCCAGCGCCGACTCCACCGGCACCGGGCTGCCGCCGGTGTCCTCATGGACTAGCCGCCCGCCGAGGATGCGGCCGTCGGCGTCGTAGGCGCGCAGCACGCGAGCGCTAGTCGCGAACGATCCGGGGTAGCCAGTCCCGTCCGGACCAGCGCATTCGCCCGGATGGATGAAAACGGGCCCGACCTCGTCATACGGGCCGGGCTCCGCGCCGGTCTCGCGTGCCCACCTGCGCAGCGGCGCATACGACACCAGCGCCACCTGCTCGCCGGGCCTGATGCGCCGCAGGCAGCAGCGCAGCGGCGAGCCGCCGGCAGTGTCGGTCAGCAGGACAGGAGCATTGCCCGCGTCGTCCCTCAGGCGCAGCTCCGCAAGCACCTCGGGGGCAATCGCGCGCACTTCAAAGCCAGTGGTTACCTGGGTCAGCGATGTCATAACCCCAGGATCAAGGCCGGGAACGCGCATTGCTGGCGGGATCACGACGGCAGCTTGGCGGCCGCCTGCGGTCAGTGCAGGGCAGGCAACCTGAAGCTCACCGTCCGCCCGTCGAAGTCGGTCGCCACGCAGCGATCGGGCGTGCAGGACACTGCGGTCAGTCCGCCGCCGTTCCCGTCGATGACCCGCGGCCCCGACCATGTCGTGCCTTTCCAGGCCAGCGCCCGGCCCGCCGCGTCAACTGCCACGCAGGAAGCTGCCGAGACGCACGACACTGCCGTCAGCCCGCCATCCGGGTCAGCCAGCCGCGGCGCCGACCACGCGGTGCCGTTCCACCGGATGACCCGGCCACGCGCGTCCACGGCCGCGCAGAACGATGCAGACGCGCACGACACCGCAGTCAGCCCGCCGCCCGGGTCGACCCGGCTCGGGGCCGACCAGGACGTACCGCTCCAAGTCAGCGCCCGGCCGTGGGCGTCCACGGCAGCGCAGAACGAAGCCGAGGGGCAAGACACGCTCGTCAGGCCGCCACCGCCAGGATCGACGCTATGCGGCGGCGACCATGACGTGCCCTGCCAGGTCAGGACGCGGCCGTTCCCGTCAGTCGCAACGCAGAACGTGCTCGCCGGACAGGACACGGAGGTGAGCGCCCCGCCCGTCGGGTCCTCGGGGCTGGCCGCCGACCAGGTCGGCTGTGACCAGGCTGTGCCGTTCCAGCGGAGGGCGTAGCCGTTGGTGTCGACCGCCATGCAGAACGACGCCGACGGGCAGGAGACCGAGCTGAGGATGCCCGCAATCGCGTCGATGGTCACTGGCTCGGTCCAGCGTGCTGCGTGCAGGCCGGGACCGGAAGTGGTAAGCGCATTGCCGTTCCCGTCGACGGCGGCGCAGAAGTGGGCCGTCGGGGACGACACCGAATCGAGCACGCCCGTGCGCGGATCGGCGTAGCTGCCAGCCGCGGTGCAGTCGCCGGCGCTCTTGGTCGTCGTATCCGGGCAGGAGATAGCCGTGGCCGGCCAGGATGTCCCGTTCCAGTGCAGGGCGTTGCCGTTCCAGTCCACCACCATGCACGAGGTCGTGGATCCGCACGACACCGACTCGATGCCGTCGCCGGTCACGTCGATGAGATCAGGGCTGGTCCAGCTGTGACCATTCCAGATCAGGTCGTCTCCGCCGTCGACCGCCATGCAGAACGACGCGGCCTTGCAGGAAACCTCTATCAGCCCTTCAGCGCCGTTGGGATCGAAGGTCTTGTCGAGCTTCCAGGCCTTGCCGTTGTAGGTAATCGAGGCGCCGTTCCAGTCGACGCCGACGCAGAATGATCTCGTCGGGCACGACAGCGAGCCGATGCCGCCGCCGGTAGTAGCGGTGGTCGGGTCGACGAGCCGCGGCTTGGACCAGTGCCTGCCGTTCCACGTGACCACGCTGCCGCCCCAGTCGCCGGCCGCGCAGAAGCTGGCTGACGCGCACGACACGGACTGGATGCCGGTGCCGGTGTCGTCGATCCGGGTGGGCCGTGTCCAGGACCCGCCGGTCCAGGTGAGACCGTTGCCGTTGCCGTCCACTGCCTCGCAGAAGGAAACGGACGGGCACGACACTGACTCCAGGCCGGCGCCATGCGGGTCGATCTCTTGCGGCGCGAACCAGCGGCGGCCGTTCCAGGTCACTGCGCGGCCCAGCGTGTCGACGGCGGCGCAGAAGGAAGGCGTCGCGCACGAGACGCTCGTCAGCTCGACCCGGTCGCCGCCGGGATCGACGGTCACGGGCCTGGACCACGACGTGCCATTCCAGGTCAGCGCGTTGTTGCCAGACTCGTCGACCGCCATGCAGAACGTGGCGGTCGGGCAGGAGACCGACCGGAAGTTTCCGCTCTGGTGGTCGGGGGCTGGCTCGGGGCCAGCGCCTGGCGCCGGCGCTGCAGCGGCGGGAACTTTAGCCCAGCTAGTGAACGGCTCGAGGATGTGGTCGTATTCGTACCTCGACTGCTTCTGCTGGCTGCCGGCCGAGTTGTCGTCTTGCACGTTCCAGAAGGAAAGCTCGGCCAGGCCCTTCGAAGCTGCCCAGCGCTCGACCGTCCGTGCGTCGGCGATTGTGAAGGCCGGGCCGAGCCGTCTGCAGGAAGGCAAGCGCCATGTACCCGTGGCGGCACTGTGTCTCCCGTGGCGGCACTGTGTCTCCCGTGGCGGCACTGTGTCTCCCGTGGCGGCACTGTGTCTCCCGTGGCGGCACTTCGGCGACAGCGAGCCAGTTACGAGAATTAGGAAACTTTCCTAACCGTCCACTTACCCTTTCACGTCCCCGGCGCGGCTTGTCAAGAGGTTCTCGCGGTCGGCCGGGGAGCAGCGTTGGCAACCCGGTGCCCGTCACGGTGCCCGTCACGGTGACGCTGAGCCAGGACTTGCTCCTGACGCGGCGTGAGGTCCTACCGTCTGATGCATGACAACCATCGTTGATGCGGACGGGCAGAACCGGACCTGGCGAGTCGGCGAGCTGGCTGTATCGACCGGCCTGTCAGTCCGGGCGCTGCACTACTACGACCAGGTCGGTTTGCTGAAACCTTCGCACCGGTCGCAGCGCGGGCACCGGCGCTACAACGCTGCGGATGTGGCCAGGCTTTACCGCATCAGCCTGCTCCGGCGCCTCGGTTTCCCACTGCATCAGATTTCTGCCGTGCTCGAGGATCCAGAGTGGCAGCTCGGGCCGGCCATCAAGCGCCACATGCGCGACACGCAGACCAGAGCAGAGGTCGCCACCCGGCTATGCACCAGGCTCGGTGCCATGCAGGCCGCGCTGGCCAGCCAGGACAACCCGTCGCCGGAGCAGCTCTTCGCCACACTGGAGGAAATGACCATGCTCGACAACGCAACTATCCACGGCACCACCCAGCTTCTGGTTTACGACGACCTCGCCGCCGCTCGGGACTACCTTGTCCGGGTGTTCGGCCTGAGTCCGGGGGAGGTGGAGCGCGATACGACAGGGCGGGTCGTACATGCAGAAGTCCGCGCGGGTGACCGGGTGATCTGGCTGCACCCCGCGGGCGAGGAGTACAGGTCGCCGCGCTCGCTCGGCGGCGTGTCCAGCATGACTGTCATCGCCGTTGAGGACGCTGATGCGCACTACGCCCGCACTGTCGAGGCGGGCGGGCAGGTTCTCAAGGAACCCGTCGACCAGCCTTACGGTCAGCGTGAGTACGGCGCGCGCGACCCGGAAGGCCAGCTATGGTACTTCCAGTCGCCGCTCGGATAACTGCGTGCAATGCCAACCCACCATTGCGACGGAAGCAGGCAATGACTGACATCCTCGGCTCGCCATTGCGCGAGCAGAAGCTGGCGCCGGCTGGTTCCAATCTCGTCCTGGCCGAATGGACTGCGGCCGGAGCACCTGACGGCGAACCGCAGTACCAGGCGCCCGTGCACCTGCATCATGACGATGACGAGGCCTGGTACGTGCTGGAAGGCCGCCTGAGGGTCAGGATCGGCGATGCGGACTTCGACGTGCCCGCTGGGTCGGCAGTCATCGGCCCGCACGGCAAGCCGCACACCTTCTGGAATCCGGACCCTGCGCCGGCGAGATATGTGATCGTCATGTCGGCGCGAACCAGCATGATGCTTGACGCGCTGCACGGCGGAGGCAACCGCAGCGCGGCCGAGCTCAGCGAGTTGTTCGCTGCTTACGGCTGCGAGTTGCTCGGCTGAGAGCTGCCGAAACGCTGCCTGGTCGGCTGCGTCGCCGCTGCGGTGGACCTAGCTCGGCCGCCAGTCGGCGCAACGCGCTCTCGTGGCGCCGACAGACCGGAAAATCGGGGACCTCAGCTGGGCGCGCGGCAGCGCCGGCGGAGCCGGCTCGATGGCCCGCCGGTGATGTGGGGTTGTGGTCAGGTGGCGGGTGTGAGGGTGACGGTGTAGCCGAGCGCCTGGAGCTGGCGGATGTGGTTGCGGGCCTTCCGGTTCTTGTTGATCTTGGTCTCGTAGTGGCGGGGGCCGAGGTCGCGGAAGCGGGCGGAGGGGTCGGCTAGCAGGTGCCAGATGATGACCAGGATGGAGCGGGCGATGGCGACCTGGGCGCGGGCGGCGCCGCGGCGGCGGGCGATGCGCTGGTAGCGCTGGCCCAGGAAGGTGTTCGTGCGCGCTGCGCCCATGGCGGCCTGGCACGGGTAGCCGCGCAGGTAGGTGTTGCCGCGGCCCTTGCCGTTGCGGGTGCGCGGGCCGGACTGGATGGTCCGTCCGGCCAGCCCGGCCCACGACACCAGGTGGGCGGCGGTGGGGAACCGGGTCATGTCCAGGCCGATCTCGGCGATGACGCCGGCGGCCAGGGCTGCGGAGATGCCGGTGACCTCGTCGAGGCGGGCGATGGCGGGCAGCACGGGCGCGCCAGCGCCCAGCCCGGCGCCGGGCCCGGTCTGCCCGTCGGCGTCCACGCCCCAGGCGGCGCTGAGGC
>Ga0335075_10014259_pt1 | contig 11948 bp, 13 predicted proteins | sample Lox_Sample_24_FD_206723 | JGI IMG/M metagenome (GOLD analysis project Ga0335075, IMG submission 206723) | Soil microbial communities from Loxahatchee National Wildlife Refuge, Florida, United States - Lox_Sample_2.4 | ecosystem: Environmental > Terrestrial > Soil > Wetlands | place: USA... | reverse complement strand
CGCCGGCGCCTGCGCAGAGGGCGACAGCAAATAGGCTTTTCACGACGTCGACCCGCCGTGCGGGTTGCCGTAGGGGCCGTTGCACTGAACCATCGAAGCCGCGCGCTGCGAGCAACTCGACGCCGACGCGACCAAGCGCAGCACAATTCGCTTGCTATAACATGTGAATTCGCTGAAAATCGAGCTTGTTGCGCTGTGACGTCGCCGTCGACTTGCGCCATCGCCGTCGGCAGCAATTGCCGTCAAGTTTGCACTTGGATGCGGCGATAACTCTCGCTACGATGATCAGCAAATACTCCAAGGAATTATTTGTTCTACCCGACCCGGTGGAGGTCATATCGATGAGCACGACGTTTGCTGCCCGCCTGAACCGCCTGTTCGACACGGTTTATCCACCCGGACGGGGACCGCATACCTCCGCTGAGGTGATCGCGGCGCTCAAGGCGGAAGGCGTAACGATGTCGGCTCCTTATCTGTCGCAGCTACGCTCCGGCAACCGCACCAACCCCTCGTCCACCACGATGGCCGCGCTGGCGAACTTCTTCCGCATCAAGCCCGCCTACTTCACCGACGACGAGTACTACGAGAAACTCGACAGAGAATTGTCGTGGCTGATGACCATGCGCGACGAGAACGTTCGGCGTATCGCCCTTCGCGCCAGCGACTTGTCGCCGGAGGCGCAACACGATCTCGTGCAGCGCGTTGACGAGCTGCGCCGCAAGGAGCACCTGGACGCCTAGCCGCCTGGCCCACCCCGCTAGGGTTGGGCCATCGACGGGGCGCACGCACCTCGATCGTCGACGAGATACCGGGGAGGCGATGCGCGAATGGGACTGTTCGGCAAGCGAAAATCCCGCGCGATGCGTCGTGCCGAGGTGCGCGCGGTCAAATCCCGGGCCAAGCTCGAGGCGAAGCTGTCCGCGAAAAACGAGGCACGCCGGTTCAAGGCCGCGCAGCGCGCCGAGTCGAAGGCGCTCAAAGACCAGCTGAAGGCGCAGCGAGACAGCGACCGCGCGGCGTTGAAGGTAGCCGAGAGCAAGCTCAAGGCGGCGCAGGAGGGCAAGTTGTTCTCACCGACGCGAATTCGCCGGATTCTGACCGTGTCTCGGTTGCTTGCGCCGATCGTGGTGCCGGTGGCCTACCGGGTCGCCATCGCCGCCCGCGGCTTGATCGACCAGCGCCGCGCCGACCAACTCGGCGTTCCGCTCGCACAGATCGGTCAGTTTTCCGGGCACGGTGGACGGTTGTCGGCCCGCATCGCCGGCGCCGAGCAATCGTTGCGCGCGGTGCAAGAGAAGAAGCCCAAAGATGCCGAGACCAAGCAATTTGTGGGGGCGATTTCTGAACGGCTCACTGACCTGTCGGCGGCCGTCACCGCTGCCGAGAACATGCCCGCCGCACGGCGCCGTGCGGCCCACGCCGCGATCTCCCGGCAACTCGGGGAGATCGATGCCGACCTGATGGCGCGGCTCGGTTTGACCTGACTCCGTGGCCGCCCACCGACGCGGCCTGATCCGCCGACAAAGGAGACAAATGGTTAGCAGTCGGATGTCTTGGCACCGCAGTTTGGTTTGGCGCGCACTGATCTCGGCCGCCGCCACCGCCACGCTCTACCTCGGATCGGCCGCCGCCATCGCCCCGGCGTCAGCGCATGTCCATGCCAGCAGCGACGACGCCGTACGCGGCGGCATGGCTCTGGTCACCTTCCAGGTGCCCAATGAGTCCACGAAAGACGCGGCCACCACAGCTCTCACCATTGATGTATCGAGTGTGAGTTCCGTGCAGGCCGAAACAACGCCCGGTTGGACGGCCAAGCTGGACCGCGATGCGGCGTCCGGCACGGTTCATTCGGTCACCTGGACGGCGGCACCGAACGGGGGCATCCCGGTCGATCAGTTCGGCCTGTTCCGGATTTCGGTGAAGCTTCCCGACGCCGACACCGTCAGCTTCCCGGCTACCCAGACCTACGCCGACGGCTCGGTGGTCAAGTGGGATCAGCCGCCGGCGCCGGGTGCGCCCGAGCCGGCCAACCCGGCCCCAATGCTCACACTCACCGCGGGGTCGACGCCCCCGGCCACCCATCAGCCACACCCAACCAGCACCACCGCGCCGACCGCTCAAGCGACGCAGGCAACGCAAAAGTCAAGGGCGGCAACCGATAACACGGCACGTATAGTCGCTGGAGCCGGGCTACTTTTCGGCGCGCTGGGTATCGGTATCGCGCTGATCACTCGGCAGAGATGAGCCTGCGCGCACGCATCCTCGCGGTAAGCCTGCTGCTGGCAGCAGTCGCCTTCGGCAGCTCCATGACCGCAGCAGCCGCCAACGCGCACGCCGCCCGGGTGTCGGTCGACCCCGCCGAGAATGCCGCTGTCAGCACCGGTCCGGTCCGTGTCCGCGCTACCTTCAACGAGGATCTGCAAACAACCTTCGCCGCCATGACCGTCGTCGGTCCGGACGGCAACCTGTGGACGTCCGGACAACCGCAGGTGCAGGGCCCGGTTGTCAGCGTCGGCGTACGGCCACTGGGACCGACCGGAAGCTACACGGTGAATTACCGAGTGACGTCGGCAGACGGGCACGTGGTCTCCGGATCGTGGTCGTTTCGCCTGACGGTAACCGGTACCGGAACGCCCGGGCCGGCGGCGGACGCCGCCGACAACGGGCCCGGCGACGTCCCGGTGTGGCCATTCATCATCGGCGCGCTGGTGGTCGTGGGCGGCGCGGTGGTGTGGCAGCTGCGAAATCGGCCCTGACGGGCCCCGCCGCGATCCTGGCATGATGGATTCGACTGCTGGTGGACATGGCCGTTGTACCCGACGAGAAACTGCAAAGGAGCAGCCGCATGGCAGACCCGCAGGATCGACCGGACGATTCCTCCGACACCACACCCGAGCACGCGGCCGGCGCTGCACCGACACCGCCCGCTCCACCCATGCCACCGGCCGACACTGCCCCGCCAAAGCCGCCCGAACACGCCGCGGAAATGTCAACACCGCCGGCCGAACCTGCCAAGAAAACCCCGGCCAAAAAAGCACCGGCCAAGGCCGCGAAAAAGAACCCAGAGGCCGCGCCCAAGAAAGCAGCAGCTAAAAAGGTCGCCGCCAAAAAGGCACCCGCGAAGAAAGCCGCCAAGAAAGCACCGGCTAAGAAGGCCGCCGCCAAAAAGGTCGAACCCAGCGTCGCTAAGCCACCGAGTCAGCCCGACGCGCCACCCCCGGTCGATACCAACGGCCAGCTCGCCGCGGCGGCCAAAGATGCTGCGGCACATGCGAAGTCAACGGTGGATGCGGCGCGCAACCCGGTGCCTGGGGACGCGCTGCTACCGTCAGCCGGCCGGTCGCCGCTGCCCTTGGCGGTGGCCCTCGCGGTCAGTCTGCTGGCGTTGCTGCTGGTACGCCAGCTTCGCCAGCGAGCGAACCGCGATGACTAGCATGGCCCGGTGACCCTGATATTCCGGCCCACGGCCGACCTCGTCGACGACATCGGGCCCGACGTACGTAGCTGTGACGTCCAATTCCGCCAGTTCGGCGCGCAAACGCAATTCGCCGGTCCGATCACCACGGTTGGCTGCTTTGAAGACAACGCGCTACTGAAGTCGGTGCTGTCCACCCCGGGCGAGGGCGGCGTGCTGGTAATCGACGGCGAAGGCTCGTTGCACACCGCGTTAGTCGGCGACGTCATCGCCGATTTGGCCCATTCAAACGGCTGGGCCGGACTGATCGTGCATGGTGCCGTTCGCGATGCCGCCGCCCTGCGCGGCATCGACCTTGGCATCAAGGCGCTCGGCACCAACCCCCGCAAGAGCGGCAAGACCGGCGCCGGCGATCGAGACGTGACGGTCAGCTTCGGCGGGGTGGAATTCGTGCCAGGCGACATCGCCTACAGCGACGACGACGGTATCGTCGTCGTCGCCGCGGCCGCTACCAACTAAACCGCCAGGGCGGCAGGCTTTTTCGAGAAGTGCAGCGCCTCGTCGTCGACCCGTCCACGCCGGATCAGCTGCAGGTCTAGCAGATAGTTCTGCTTAAGCCGCCACGGGGTGACGGAACCCGCCTTGGGTAGGTAGTCCAGCGCCCGCAGCACGTATCCCGGGGTGAAGTCCATCAGCGGACGTTCGTCCACCGCGTCACCCGGGTGCTGCGGCACCACGGTGGCGAAGCCCTGTGAATCCATGTAATTGAGCACCCGGCAGACGAACTCCGACACTAGGTCGGCCTTCAGCGTCCAAGACGCGTTGGTGTAGCCGATGGTGAACGCCATGTTCGGCATGTCGGTCAGCATCATGCCCTTGTAGGCCATCAAGTCGGTGAGTTCGACTGGCAAGCCGTTGCGCCGGATCTTGGCACCGCCGAACAACTGCAGGTTCAGACCCGTTGCGGTGATGATGATGTCGGCAGGCAACTCGTCACCGGAGCTGAGCTTGATGCCGGTTTGGGTGAACCGGTCGATGGTGTCGGTGACGACATCGGCCTGGCCCTTACGGATCGTCTTGAACAAGTCACCGTTGGGCGCCAGGCACAACCGCTGGTCCCACACGTTGTAGCTCGGGCCGAAATGCTTCTCCACGTCGTAGCCCTCGGGCAGTCGCCGCTTGGCCATGGTCAGCAGGGTCTTGCGCATGTAGGCCGGGAATTTCCGTGACAGCTGGTATTGCGCAGTGCTGAAAATGATTGCCTTCCAACGGTTCACGACGTGCGCGGCACTTGCCGGCAGCCACCGGTTGGCCCGCTCAGCGACGGGATCGATCAGCGGCAGCGAGCCGATGTAGGTCGGCGAGCGCTGCAGCATGGTGACGTGGCCCGCGCCGGAGTTCACCAGCGCCGGAATCAGCGTCACCGCGGTGGCACCGGATCCGATGACCACGACCCTCTTGCCCGCGTAGTCGAGGTCCTCGGGCCAGTGCTGGGGATGCACAATCGTGCCCTGGAAGTCTTCGGCACCTGCAAACTCGGGCGAGTAGCCCTCGTCGTAGTTGTAGTAGCCGCTGCAGGCGAGCAAGAACGAACAGGTGATCTCTTCCTGTCGGCCGTCGTTGTCCACGGTGACGATCCAGTGGTTGTCGGCATCGGACCAGTCGGCGGCCAGCACCTGGTGGCGGTAACGGATGTGCCGGTCGATGCCGTTCTCCGTCGCGGCCTCCCGGATGTAGTCCTTGATCGACGCGCCGTCGGCGATCGACTGAGCCGACTCCCACGGCTTGAACCGGAAGCCGAGGGTGAACATGTCCGAGTCGGAGCGAATGCCCGGGTAGCGGAACAGGTCCCAGGTGCCGCCGAGATCGTCGCGGCGCTCCAGGACGGCGTAAGTCTTGGACGGGCAGCGCTCCTGCAGGTGCCAGGCGGCGCTGATGCCGGAGATGCCGGCGCCGACGATGAGGACGTCGAGGTGTTCAGTCATGGCGCCACGCTATCAACACCGTGTTGAGTGCGTCAACACCCTGTTGAATTTCTCAACACCGTGTAAAGTACTGACCGTGACCACCGTCGGCTCCAACCGCACCTCTAGGGGGCGTCGCTCGGCACGCCCTTCGGGCGACGACCGCGAGCACGCGATTCTGGCGACCGCCGAGCGGCTTCTGGAAGAGCGCTCCTTCGCTGACATTTCGGTCGACGACCTGGCCAGGGGCGCCGGCCTCTCCCGACCCACCTTCTACTTCTATTTCAAGTCGAAAGAGGCCTTGCTGCTGGCACTGCTCGAGCCGCTGATCATGCGCGCAGACGCGGAGTACGAGGGCGCGGCGCAACGGCTACCAGCGGATCCCCGACGGGTTTGGCACGCCGGCATTAGGGCATTTTTCGTCGCCTTCAACTCACATCGGGCGGTGGCCCGGGCCGGCACGGAGGCGATCGCAAGCAGCCCCGAGGTCCGCGCGGTGTGGTCGAGCTTCATGCAGAAGTGGATCCACCAGACGGCAGCACTGATCAGAGCGGAACGGGCGCGCGGCGCGGCGCCCGACACCATCCCGGCGATAGACCTGGCCACCTCGCTGAATCAGATGAACGAACGCACGATGATGGCCGCCCTGTCGGCTGAGCAACCGGCCGTCGACCGTGACCGCGTCGTCGACACCCTTGCCCACATCTGGGTCAGCAGCATCTACGGCGAGGCGCTCAACCCGGAGACGGCGTAGCCGCAACGCCGGCGAATGTCGCCGGTCAATGCGAACATATGTTCGTGCGGACTGAGGCGTCGATCCTTCACGCGGACCTCGACTCGTTCTACGCGTCCGTCGAACAGCGCGATGACCCCGCCCTGCGCGGACGGCCGGTGATCGTCGGCGGCGGGGTGGTGCTGGCCGCCAGCTACGAAGCCAAGGCCTACGGCGTGCGCACGGCGATGGGCGGCGCGCAAGCCCGCCGGCTGTGCCCGCACGCCGCTGTGGTCCCGCCCAGGATGGCCGCGTACACGCGCGCCAGCGAGGCGGTGTTCGGGGTTTTCCGCGACACCACACCGCTGGTGGAGCCGATTTCGGTGGACGAGGCGTTCCTCGACGTGGGCGGACTGCGCCGCGTCTCCGGGACACCGGTGCAGATCGCGGCACGGCTGCGCAGCGAAGTACGCGACCGCGTCGGGCTGCCCATCACCGTCGGCATCGCGCGAACGAAATTCCTCGCCAAGGTCGCCAGCCAAGAGGGCAAACCGGATGGCTTGCTGCTGGTTCCGCCCGGGCGGGAGCTCGCCTTCCTGCATCCGCTTCCGGTACGCCGATTGTGGGGCGTCGGCGCGGTGACCGCCGACAAGCTGCACACCCACGGCATCGAGACGGTCGCCGACGTGGCCGATCTCAGCGAGTCCATGCTGGCCTCGCTGGTGGGCGGTGCGATGGGCGGCCGGCTGTATGCGCTGTCCCGCAACGTCGATCCGCGTCGAGTGTCGACCGGCGTGCGCCGACGGTCGGTGGGCGCTCAGCGCGCGCTGGGCCGCGCCGGCAACAGCATGTCGTCCGCCGACATCGACGCGGTGGTGATCAACCTGATCGACCGGATCACCGGCCGGATGCGGGCTGCCGGGCGCACCGGCCGGACGGTGACATTGCGGTTGCGGTTCAACGACTTTGGCCGGGCCACCCGCTCGCGCACGTTGCCGTGGGCCACCTCGTCGACGCAAACCATCCTGGCCACGGCGCGCGCACTCGTCGCATCCGCCGCGCCACTGACCGCCGAGCGCGGGCTGACCCTGGTCGGGTTCGCGGTCACAGGGATTTCAGCGAGCGACCGCGATGGCGCCGAGCAGCTGATGCTGCCGTTTACCGGCGCACAACGGCAGCCCGCGATCGTCGACGCGGCGGTCGACCGGGTGCGCCGCCGGTACGGCAAGTCGGCACTCACCCGCGGCGTGCTGGTCGGCCGCGATGCTGGCCTGGAGATGCCGCACCTACCCGACTGAGGCCGTCCAGGCCAGCAGCTTGTCCACCGGCCAGGTGTTGACGATGCGGTCCGGCGGCACGCCGGCATCCAGCGCACGCTGAGCGCCGTAGCCGAGAAAGTCCAGCTGGCCCGGCGCGTGCGCGTCGGTGTCGATGCTGAACTCGCAGCCGATCTCCAACGCCAGGTTCAGCAGCCGGGTCGGCGGGTCGCGGCGTTCCGGCCGGGAGTTGATCTCCACGGCGGTGCCGTGATCGCGGCACGCGGTGAACACCGCTTCGGCGTCGAACTTCGACTCCGGCCGAATACCACGGTTTCCGGCGACCAGCCGGCCGGTGCAGTGGCCGAGAACATCGGCGTGGCCGTTGCTGACGGCGCGCACCATCCGGCGGGTCATCGCGGCGGCGTCCATCGACAGCTTCGAGTGCACGCTGGCCACCACGATGTCGAGGCGATCCAGCAGCTCGGGCTCCTGGTCGAGGCTGCCGTCGTCGAGGATGTCCACCTCGATGCCGGTCAGGATCCGCATCGGCGCGAACCGATCGCGTAGCCCCTCGATCACGTCGAGTTGTTGACGCAGCCGCTCCGGCGACAGCCCATGGGCGATGGTGAGCCGCGGCGAGTGGTCGGTCAACGCACAGTACTCATGTCCCAGCACCACCGCGGTGGCCATCATCTCCTCGATCGGCGCCGAGCCGTCCGACCAGTTCGAATGCAGATGCAAGTCGCCGCGTAACGCCGTCCGGATCTCTCCGCCACCCAGATCACCTGCAGCAGAACGTAATTCGACCAGGACGTCGGGTTCAAGGCCGGACCAGGCCTGCGCTATAACCTTTGCGGTCTTCGGCCCGATGCCCGGCAACGACTGCCAGCTGTTGGCCCGACCATGCCGTTCCCGATCCGCGACGTCCAGACGCTCGACGACGTCGGCGGCGTTGCGGTAGGCCATCACCCGCCGCGAGTCCTCGCGGGCCCGGTCTTTGTAGTAGGCGATCTGTCGCAGTGCGGCTACCGGGTCCATGGCTCCAGTGTGCCCCGCCGGCTACAACAGCTGGCCGGCGACGAACCCGGCGAGCAGCACGCCGAAGCCACCGATCTCACCGATGATCAGCAAGGCCATCGCCAGATGCGATCCGCGGGTGGGGTGTTCGAACTGATTTGTGGTGTCGCGCAGCGCGCCGTGGACGATGTAACTCGCGATCGCGGCGACGAAGAAGAAGACAACGATCATCGCCGCGGTCAGGTTCAGCCAGGCCGGCCAGGCGCTCAGTTCCACGAACACCGCGAGCAACAGGGTGGCGAACGAGTAGAGCAGGGCGGCCCGATGTGCGATGTCGACGTACGGATGCGCCCGATGATCGTCGGACACCGTGATCTGGCGGTACTTCCATACCCCGAGCGTCAGTGCGAGCAGAAAGATCAGTCCGGCCGCCAGCAGGGTGATCTTGGTGTCGAGCCCCAAGTGGCAGTTCAACTGTCGACGTCCATCTCGGTCAAGACCCGCCGCAGCAGCTTGCCCGTGGCGTTTCGCGGCAGCTCGTCGATGAATACCACATCTCGGGGGACCTTGTAGCGGGCCAAGTTGTTCTTGACGTAACGCTTGATCTCCTCGACGTCCTGCGGTGCGCCGGGTTGAGAAACGATGAAGGCGCGCAACCGCTTTCCGAAATCAGCGTCGTCGACACCGACCACGGCCGCGTCGAAGACATCGTCGCGCTCGACGAGCAGGTTCTCGACCTCCTGCGGGAAGACGTTCTCACCGCCGGAAACGATCATGTCGTCGTCTCGCCCGTCGACGAACAGCAGCCCGTTCGCGTCGAAGTGCCCCATGTCGCCGCTCGACATATAGCCGTTGATGACGTGTTTGCGCCGGCCGTCGGTGTAACCCTCGAAACGCGCGTCGCTGCGGATGAAGATTCGGCCCCGCTTGTTGGTGCCGTGCACACGCCGGTCGTGTTCGTCGAACAACACGACTTCGCAGGCCACCGGCGAACGGCCCGCCGTTCCAGGAGCCTGCCGCAGTTCGTCGGGAGTCGCGATGGTGCCAAATCCGCACTCGGTAGAGGCGTAGATGTTGTAGAGCACATCGCCGAATGTGTCCTGCACGCGGTTAGAAAGCTCGGGGGACAACGCCGATCCGGCGACCGCGATGGTCTTCAGTGACGTTGTTTCGTAGCTAGCGATGACGGCGGGCGCGAGCTCGACGATACGATGCAGCATTGTCGGGACCGCGACCAGCATGTCCGCCCGATGGTCTGCAATGAGCTTGAGGGTGCCCTCCGGACTGAACCGCCGGGTGGTGACAATTTTGTTGCCCAATGTCCCGCCGACCAGATAGGTGGCAAGTCCGGTTCCGTGGAAGATCGGCGAGACGATGACCATGGTCCCCTGACGCGGAAACGGAACCCGGTCGATCAGCCCCACCGTCGCCAACGGCGGCGTCGCGGCCCGCGGGGCGCCCTTCGGCAACCCAGTCGTACCGCTGGTGAGGACGACAACCCCGCCGGGCTTGGTCGGCGGGGGCAACGGCTCGGTGCCGTTCGCCACGATGATGCCGTCGATGGTCGGCAGGTCGTCGTGCAGGTCGGTGCCCTCGTCCACCCACGTCAGCACGCGCGGCACCTCGGCTGGCAATGCGTCAAGCAAGCTCAAGAACTCGCTGTCGTGGAGGACGACCTTCACATCTTCGCGGCCACAGACCTCCGCGAATTGCGGCTTGGCGAAACCGGTATTCATCAGCACCACGCGGGCGCCCAGCTTTCCGCACGCGGCCATCGCGATGATGAGGCCCCGATGGTCACGACAGAGTAGGCCCACCACCGAACCTTCGTCGACGCCAAGCCCCTTGAGCCCGCGGGCAAAAGCGGTAGACATGTCGTCGACCTGGCGGTAGGACACGGTCCCACGCTCGTCCACGACCGCGGGCAGCGACGGGTATTTGCGACCGCCCTGGATCGTCAGGGTCGCCTGGGGTCCGTAGACGCGCGAATTCTTCACGGTCTGGAGCGTCACGCCCAGCTTGCTGAGGTCGACGATGCCGGTATCGCACAATCGCTTCACGGCTTTCGCCGTCTCCGCGGCGCGACTCAGCTTCTGCCGAATTCCGCTCGGTGCCTGGGCCATCGGGCCTCCTCAGCCCCCGTTGCGACGAAGATTAGCAACGTTGGTCATCGCAACAGCGGCTAATGTCGGTTTTATGCGATTCGCGTTCAAAACCTCTCCGCAAGAAACCACCTGGGCACAGATGCTCGCCGTCTGGACGGCGGCCGACGACATCGACGTTTTCGAGTCCGGGTGGACGTTCGACCACTTCTACCCGATCTTCGGAAACTCCGCCGGCCCGTGCCTGGAAGGCTGGACCACGCTGACGGCATTGGCCCAGGCGACCAAGCGACTACGGCTGGGCACGCTGGTCACCGGCATCCACTACCGCCATCCCACGGTGCTGGCCAATATGGCTGCCGCCCTTGACGTCATCTCCAACGGGCGACTGGAGCTGGGTATCGGCGCCGGATGGAACGAGGAGGAGTCCGGTGCCTACGGCATCGAGCTCGGCAGCATCAAAGAACGCTTCGACCGTTTCGAAGAAGCCTGCGAGGTGCTGACCAGCCTGCTCAGCCAGGAGACCACCAACTTCGACGGCAAGTACTACCAACTCAAAGACGCCCGCAACGAGCCGAAGGGCCCGCAGCGCCCGCACCCGCCGATCTGCATCGGTGGCAGCGGCGAAAAGCGCACGCTACGCATCACCGCCCGCTACGCCCAGCACTGGAACTTCGTCGGCGGGCCACCGGACATGTTCGCCCACAAGCGCGACGTGCTGTACAGCCACTGCGCCGACATCGGGCGCAATCCCAAAGAGATCACGCTGTCGGCACACCTGCGTCTGGAGCCAGACCGCAACTACGCCAAGGTCATCGAGGACGCGGCCGGTCTGGCCGCCGAAGGGCTGGATCTTGGCATCGTGTACATCGCGCCGCCGCATGACCCGGCCGTGCTCGAGCCACTGGCCGAAGCGATTGTGGGCTCGGGCCTGGCTACATAGCCGGATAGCGACAATTTCTTAGGTCTCGAAGTCGACAATCTCAGATAACGAGCAGATTACGCCGAGCAAACGCTTGCCCTAACTCCCCAGGGCTGGCGTTGGCGCTTATACGCCGAAGCGCAACAGTTCCTCGGCGGTCACCAAGCGCTCGTGCTTGGCGGGGAATTCCCGGCTCTTAACCGGGTGCCGGAACCATGACCAGGCAATTCGCCCGACCCGCGACCGGGCCATCGGATTGATATACACGGTGCTCACTCCCGCAATCGGTCAACATGGTGAGCACCACGCCCCCGCGGCGCCCCATATCGAACAATTAGACACCTTACTGCTGGCAAACAGTGTAGGACGCGCCGAGCAATTTATCAAATGTTGCTGATGTGACGATAGTGACTAGCGTTGCGGCACCGCGGTCGGCGCGATGGGCGCAGGCAGAGCGGTCTGACCCATCAGGAATCGGTCGACGCCCGCCGCGGCCGCACGGCCCTCGGCGATTGCCCACACGATCAGGGATTGGCCCCGCCCCATGTCGCCGGCTA
>Ga0335075_10014258_pt1 | contig 11949 bp, 10 predicted proteins | sample Lox_Sample_24_FD_206723 | JGI IMG/M metagenome (GOLD analysis project Ga0335075, IMG submission 206723) | Soil microbial communities from Loxahatchee National Wildlife Refuge, Florida, United States - Lox_Sample_2.4 | ecosystem: Environmental > Terrestrial > Soil > Wetlands | place: USA... | reverse complement strand
CAAAATCGAGCGCTCCACCATCCTGTCCGGGGGCCGAGCGGTTGCCCTCGCTCGCGTCGAGAAGGTCGACGAGCTCATCATTCGACCCGACCACTAGGGTGCGATGCGGCGATAGGCTCTCGACGGTGAACGGGCCGGCTACCCGGACCCGTTCACTGTCGGGATAAGGCTTGTCATAGAGATATTCGAACTCCGCCTTTGCCGCGATCGAAGCGTCGATTTCCTTCTGCCGGGCGATACGCGCTTCGCACCATTTGGCATGGGCGTCGCGAGCGGCGGCCGGCCACTTCGCGTCGGCCTCGCCCGGGATTTCCCACTCTTCCCGTGCCTTGCCCAGGGCTGCGTTGAGCTTGCTGCGCAGCGGTTCAAGTGTCTGCTGCCACTGATCCCAAATCACGTCGATCTCCGCGTTGCTCGCGATCGACTTCAGCGTGATGTGCGGTACGCGGTCATAGACAAAGCCCTGGCGTATATCGCCGTGTGTCTGCGTGGCCTTCGGCACTGCACAGGTGACCTCACCCTCTTTGCGCTGGCCTTCGGGGCTGTCAGCGAGGAGGTAATAAGGGAATCGTGCACCCATAAGGCGTGAGCGAGCAAGAGCCAGGGACACGCGCGATGTATCTATAGTAATCCACCGACGCCCCCATTGCTCGGCGACATAGGCGCTCGTGCCGGAGCCGCACGTAGGATCAAGGACAAGGTCACCTGGGTCTGTGGTCATCAGAACACAACGCTGGACAACTGTCGTCGGCGTTTGCACGACATAGACCTTTGGGTCCGCTCGGCTTTGAACACCTCCAACATCATCCCATGAGTTATTCAACGGAATGGCGCTGAAGTCGTCGATAAATCTGACGTAAGCAATACTGTTACCAGTAAGCTCGACACGGCCAGCCTTTAGTAGACGCTCCATGCCTTGCCGATTGGTCTTCCATCGGACTCGCAAGTTCGGCAAAATCTCAGCTCCGTCAATCTTCACGGGAAACCAAGAGGCGGCACCCTCTCCCTTATCGCGCCCTACGCTTTGGCTGGTCATGTTGTCCTGCCGATAAACGCGACCCTTGGCGGCGGCGGCGGCGTCAGAACGTTCGTGGGCCGTCAATGGACGGCTACTAAGGTCCAACAGTCGGATGCGATTGTATTTCTGCGCACCGTCTTCTCCGAGCCCCTTGCCGCGATGCAACGGACGAAACTTCAGATGATCCGCGTGCTTTGAATACCAGAGAATGGAATCGACGACGTTAGCCAGAAACTCTCCTGTTGATCCTCCCGACGTTTTGGTCGATATCTGGGAAACGAAGTTCCTTTCTCCAAAGACCTCATCCATTACCGCTCGGACACGATGAACATTCTCGTCGCCGATCTGCACGAAAATGCTGCCACTTTCGTGGAGAAGATCGCGCGCAACAGTGAGTCGGTCGCGCAAATAAGTGAGGTAGGAGTGGACGCCATCGCTCCAGGTGTCGCGGAAAGCCCGCACCTGCTCCGGCTCTCGCGTGACATGATCCTTCGATCCGTCCTTCACGTCGCGTGACGTTGTGGACCACTGGAAGTTGGAGTTGAACTTGATCCCGTACGGAGGGTCGAGATAGATGCACTGTATCTTGCCGCGCAGTCCCTCGCGTTCGGCGAGGCTCGCCATTACAGACAGGCTGTCGCCGCAGATCATCCGGTTCGACCAGTGCTGGTCGTGCTGGTAAAACTCGGTCGCTGCCTCCGTCCCCTTCAGTCCGTTGAAGTCGGCGAAGAGATCGACCGTCGCTCCAGGTGACTCCTTCACGCGCTCTTTGGTCTCGCGCTTCAGGTCATCAATGATGACCTTGGGATGAACCTTTTCCTGAATGTAAAGAGGCGGTGCCGAGACCACTAGGTCGGACCAATCCTGCTCATCCTTACCGCGCCAGACGAGCTGCGGATCGAGATCACGGTTGCGTCGCTCATAGGCGAGTTGGACAGGTGATTTGTCCTCTTTCCGCATGACGGACTCGAATTCTGCCGTCGGGATGTTCCGCCGCTTCGCTTCCTTGTGTTTCAGCGCTGTGACTTCGATCGCCTTCTTTGCCATCCGCCTGCCCCTCTTTACGCCGCGACGCCGGTCGCGCCTGCTGCGCAAAGCGTCCCGATCAGCTTCTTGAATTCAGCCTCGATTTCATACACGGCCGTGAATTCGGCGAAGGCCCAGCGGCCGAACTTGCCGAGATTATTGACGCCTGGCACCCAGTAGGCCCGCATGGTGTTCGCTTTCTCCTCGGCGTTCTCCCCGCGGAAACCTTTGATCTCGACGATCAGGTTTATCGGGTCCGGCATGCCGTCGTTCACCTGGACGACAAAGTCCGGCAGGTATTTGCGCGGGATGGCGCCCGTGAGGTAAGGCACCTCAAGGCCGAGGTTCTGGTTCTTCGCATAAGTCCTGACCTTGGGATGCGCCTCGGCAACGCGGCAGAACTCTGCTTCCCAATCGGAGTCACAAACCACCCAATTAATGTGGCAGCGCCGCGGATCGGTCTGCCAACGGGTCTCCTTTGAGGTGGTGAAGTTGACGTAAGAGGTCGAGCCGACCGGATTGTAGGCATCGAGGATTGCCTTGACCGGCCGTTCGCCAGCGAGCGTCTCGGTGATTGCCGCCTTGATGCGCTCGGCGGCCATGTCCGCGATCTCTTTGTAGATGAGCTGGGCCGGATAGGTGCCGCCCGAGCATTTGAGATAGCCGCCGTCAAGCCATTGGCGCGTGATGCGCTTCAATTCTCCAAACAGATGGAGCTTCGGATCTTCGCCGGGGTCCCGGTATTTTTGGTAGAGCAGGTGCCGGGTCAGGTGAAAGAGAATCGTCGATCGCCGCATGTCTTCGAGATGCGCGATCGTAAGATCGACGCCCTCGCCGATAATGCCCTGGTTCTTCGTTACCGACGGGCCGACCAGATCGGGCGTCAGATTGAGCACGGAATCCCGCCCGAAATTCGCGGTCAGGTGCTCGTCCGGCAGTTCGACGCGATAGCCTTCGACGCGGGGGAAGGTGATCTCCAGCGCATCACGGTCCGGATGCACGGCATGCACGCGCACGGTCTCGCGCGGCTTGGCCGGAGGAGCGATGACAGGCCTGCCGGCGAAGTCGAAAGGAATGCCAAGGACGTCGGCATATTCGACATTGAACAGGCCTTGCTCGTTGAGCTCGTAGGATTGCCGCCGCAACGCCCGTCCGACTACCTGTTCGCAGAGGAGCTGGGTTCCGAAGGCGCGAATGCCGAGAATGTGAGTGACCGTATTCGCGTCCCACCCTTCGGTAAGCATGGAGACGGACACCACGCAGCGGATCGACTCTCCGAGCCGGTCCTTCTTTCCAACCGTGTTCATCACCTCGCGCAGGAGATCCTGGTCGGTGATGGTCTCGCCGGCGCGCGCATCGCCGGTGCGTGCGACCATCTCGCGGCGGAAGCGCTCGATCTCGTCGGCGGCGATCGCCCGGAAGTCGGCATCGAGTGCTTCGCCGGATTCCAACTGCTCACTGTCGATCAGTAGCGTGCGTGGGCGGGCAAGCCGGTTACCGTGCTCATCGTAATTGCGGAACAGCTCCAGGCGTCCGTTTTCCAGTGTCGTCGAACCATCGTCGTTCGCGCGGTGGAATCCGGAGATGAAGTCGTACACCAGCTTCGAGGTCGACGTGTTGTTGCACACAACGATGAACACCGGCGGAAGGTCGATGCCGGCTTCGGCCCACAGCTCGAAGGTTTTCTTATAGTGCCCGTAGAGAGCTTCGAGGGCTGTTTGCAACTCTGCCGGCAGGCTTAGCGGATCGAGATCCTTGCCCGACGTCCCCCGGCCCTTCTTCGGCATCTTCTTGCCGATATGTTCCCAGAGGTTGCGAAACTTCGGCACATCCGCGCCGGGGATGTTGTCAGCAACCGGGACGCGGGGCAGCTTGACGATGCCGCACTCAATCGCATCCATGAGCGAGAAATCGCTGACAGTCCAGGGGAACAGTGTGCCTTCGGCATAGCCCGACCCGCGCAGAAAGAACGGCGTCGCCGATAAATCGTAGACAGCGCGCAACCCGAGCTTGCGCTTGACGACCTCAAGTCCGCCGATCCACAGACGAGCTGCTTCGTTGTTCTTCTTCGCTTCGTCCTTTTCCTCGCCCTTTAGATCCTCCAATTCAGCGCTCAGCGGCTTCTCGCGGTAGCAGTGATGCGCCTCGTCGTTGAGCACCACGAGACTCTTGAATCCCATAAGCTCGGGCACAATGCGCTGGAGCATCTGCCCTTCAGTCTCGGTCGTTTGCAGCTTTTCATGACGCCAGCCCTCGATCGCTTCACGCGTGCCTTTTGCGACATCGATCCGTTCGCGCAGTTTAAACGCGTGGTAATTGGTGATGACGATCTTGGCGTGTTCGATGTCGCCGAGCATGTCGCTCGGCACGATCTCACGATTGCGGTAGTAGCTGTCGGGATCGTTCGGCCACAGCACGCGAAGGCGATCGCGGATCGTGATCCCCGGACAGGCGATCAGAAAACCGCGCGAAAAGTTTTTGCTTGCCGGATACCGAGCGGCATTGACGGCCTGCCAGGCGATCAGCATTGCCATCACCGCGGTCTTGCCGGCGCCGGTCGCGAGCTTCAAGGCGATGCGGAGCAGCTCGGGGTTCGATTGCTCGTTCGCACCTTTCAGATGGTCCCAAAACTTGCCGCCTCTTGCGCCCAACTTGGTGGCGACCTCGGTGAGCCAGATGGCGGTCTCGACCGCCTCGATCTGGCAGAAGAACGGCTGGTAGCTCTGAAACCTATGATGGCGCCAATGTTTCAACAGGCGCGCCGTCTCCGGAGTTACTTGCCATTGGTCCGGGTTCGGCAGGTTGCGCCAGGTCTCAACGTATCCTCTGATTTCGTTTATGATCGGGTTCGGATTGTATTCTTGTTCGGCGGTTGACAAACCGTCGGTGCTGCCGAGAACGAATTCAGTCTGGTCCCGCGACTGGCGGCGCTTCTTGGGCTTCGGGACAGGTGTAATGAGATCAGACCGGCGACGCGTCTCCAGGATTCTGTTCGTCGGCTGCCCGTCGGAATCCAGTTCCCAATGACGAGCTGGATACGCATAAGGCGAATTCAGGACGGGGCGCTCGAAAAACTCGTCGGTCACGGTCCGATCCCTCCGCGAGAGTGCCGACAACAAACCCTCACGAACATACTGAGCATCGAAGTGTCGATCGGGACCTCAGTCTCTCGTTTTTTATGGCCTTTGAGGTTCATGGCTCCGGAGCAATGCCGATTCGCACAATCAGGCAGCTAAGCTACACAACCTGAAATGGAAAGTCTTCGGATTAATGTCGGATGAGCACGCGTCCACAACGGCCCTTCGTTTACCATTTGTCACGTGCGCGCGGCCTCGCCAGCGACGTCGAGTTCATCCTCGTGATAGCCACGCGTCTTCAGCCAGACCGGCGACCGTCGCGAATGCCTCGGTGAATTCAGGCCTTTCCCCATACACCATTGCACTGACGAAGTCATTGTAACGGCTGCCATGCCTGGGATCGCGGCGCAGGGCATCGAGCGCCTTGCGGGTCTCGCCGGCGATGTCGGCCGCGTAGGCCGGATACTGGTTGCCGAATTCCTTCGCATCGGCCGCCGCGATGGCGCGGGCGAGATCGGCTACGACGGCCGGATCGACATGCCCCCGCATCAGGTGGAGATCGTAGATGTGGCGGACGAGCGTAGGATCCGGGTCGCGGTTCAGGCCCGCCAGTTCCATCGCCGTGCGGCGGGTGAGCGCCACCAGCTTCTCAGCCGCCGTCTCCGTCACGCTGACGCACGGCAGCGCCGTCACCTCCGGCACCCGGCCATGCGCCTCGGCCACGAACGAGCAGACCGGCAGCGTCACCGGCGCCCGGCGCAGCAGGGCATAGGTCATCTCGATCTGGATGGCGGGACGCAACCCGTCCCCCGCCCCGCTGCCGCTCGCATAAGGCAGATGCCAGACGGTGTAGCGGTTCTCGTTGCGCGACCTGGTGCGGGCGGCAGGGTCCGCCGGATCGAAGGCGAAGCCGGCCGCTTGCAGGGCGCCGGTGACCCGGTCCCGCAGCACCCCGAGCTGCTGCCGCAGCGCGGCACGGCTGACCGGCGGCGCCGGCCGCGGCACGATCTTGAAATCCACATCCTCCGACATGCGGCGGATGATGCGGTGCGCGCGCGCCAGCGCGGTGCCGCCGCCGAAGACCAGCGTGAACGGCGCGGCATCGATCGCGGCGATAGCCGCGATGGCTTTGACGACGTGCAGATCCTTTTCGACCAGCCCGACGCTCGGCAGCCGGAAATAGCTCTGGACCTCGCGTAGCTCGCGGATGGTCTCATCGCTCAAGCCGCAGCTCCGTGTCCTGGTAGCTGAGGCGGCGCGAGAAACGTCCCTTCACGCGCACGGCCGGATTGACCGGCACCTGTGTCGAACGGCCCTCGTTGTACGCCTTCTGAAATCCCGTTTGCTCCCAGCGCACGCCGAGCTTGTCGAGGGCCTGACGCGCGGCGTCGATGAATCCGCCGCGTGCCGCCAGCATCGGCTCACCCGAGAGCCGCGAGGTTTCCGTGCGGCCATAGACGCCGTAGCCGAGCCGCACGAGCCGGCCGTCCCGCACCAGGCCGCGCAGCGCACGCAGCACCTGGTCTTCGCCGCCGAGGTCGCGGAATTCGCGCGTGAGGAACACGTCGTCCCATCGCCGGGCGATCCGTCCCTCGATCATCGCGCGCAATGTCCGCCTTCTCGGCACGTCATTCATCTCCGTCAAAAACCCGACACCACTATATGCAAAAACCCGACATTATGCAAGGGAAAGCATAACTATCTCAGCTATATAGCAGTTTGGCGCGTCCTGGTCGGAGTGGGCGGGCCGCCGGTTCGGGGCCGGAGAACGGTGCGGTGCCAAGCCATCTTCCGCCCCGCCCGTGTTTCTGTTACAAAAACTCATGTCTCGCAAGATGCCCGCCCGCCTGGTCACCGCCCGCAGCCGCAAAGGCATCGGCGGCCGGCCGCGCGGCGCGCCGACGGCCGTAGTGCGCCTGCCGCTGCCGATCGCCGCCATTGCCCGCCGCCTGGCGCGTGGCACCCTGCGCGCCGGCGATATCAATGGGTTTCTCGACGTGCAGACCGGCCGCCGCATCGCGGTGCCGTTCGCCGGCGTCGCCGTCGAGTGCGGCTTCCCCTCCCCGGCCGAGGACTATCTGGACGGTCCGCTCGATTTCAACGAGCTGCTGATCGTCAATCCCGCCGCCACTTTCGCCGTGCGGCTCGCCGGCGAGAGCATGATCGGCGCCGGCCTGTTTCCGGGCGACATCGCCGTCGTCGATCGCTCGGTCGCACCGACCAACAACTGCATCGTGCTGGCCCTGGTGGATGGCGAGTTCACGGTCAAACGCTACCGGCGCCGCAACGGCACCGTCACACTGTCGCCGGAGAACGCCAGCTTCATGCCGATCACCGTCACCGGGGAACGCAGCTTCGAGATCTGGGGCGTCGTCACCCGGTCGATCCGCATGCTGTAGCGATGCCGGCGCCGGTCGCACTCGTCGATTGCAACAACTTCTATGCCAGCTGCGAGCGCGTGTTCCAGCCGGAGCTGCGCGGCGTGCCGCTCGTCGTCCTGTCCAACAACGACGGCTGTGTAATCGCCCGCTCGAATGAGGCGAAGGCGCTCGGCATCGCCATAGGCGAGCCGTGGCACATGGTGCGGGAACGGCTCGGCGCGAAGATCCCGCGCATGCGATCGAGCAATTACACGCTCTATGGCGACATGAGCGCGCGCGTGATGCGCATTCTCGCCGACTTCACGCCCGACCTTGAATTGTATTCGATCGACGAAGCCTTTCTCGGCCTGGCCGGCTTCGAGCAGCGGCTTGAAACGCATGCGCGTATGCTCAGACAGCGCGTGCTGCAATGGACCGGCATCCCGGTTTCCGTCGGCATCGCCGCCACCAAGACACTCGCCAAGGTCGCCAATCACCGCGCCAAGAAAGACCAGGCCTGCGCCGGCGTCTGCGTGATGCTCGACGGCGCGGCGATCGATGCCGAACTCGGCCGGCTGCCGCTCACCGACATCTGGGGCATCGCCGGCCGGCTGGCGCGGCGGCTTGCGTCGCTTGGCATCGAGACGCCGCTCGCACTCAAACAGACGGATGCGCGCTTCATCCGCGAACGGTTCAGCGTCACGCTCGAACGCACTGTGCGCGAGCTGCAAGGCTGGCCCTGCATCGCGCTTGAAGAAGCGCCGCCCGATCGCAAGACGATCATCGCGTCGCGTTCGTTCGGCCGCATGGTGACGGAACGCCGCGAGATGGAGGAAGCCGTCGCCAGCTACGCCTCCCGCGCGGCCGAGAAGATGCGCCGCCAGCAGCTTGCTGCCGGCCGCATCATGGTGTTCGTTCAGACGGACCCCTTCCGGCCGCAGGATGCGCAATATGCGCGCGAACGCGTGCTGGCACTGCCGGTCGCCACGGCCGATACCGGCATCATCATCGTTGCCGCGCACCGTGCGCTCGGTGCCATCTGGCGGCCGGAATTTCACTACAAGAAGGCCGGCGTGATGCTGCTCGACCTGGTCAAAGCCGATCGCGTGCAGGGCGGATTGTTCGACCGGCCTGACAGCGCCAGGTCGCAGGCCTGCATGCGCGCGCTCGACAAGCTCAACCGCCGCTTCGGCCGTGATACCGTCTCCTACGCCGCTGCCGGCGTGCGCCCCGGCTGGAGCATGCAGCGCGGCAGCCTCTCGCCGCGCTACACGACCAATTGGGATGAATTGCTCACCGTCGGCGATACGCCGCACCAACCGGGAAGGTGCTGACCATGTGCGGCCGTTTCACTCAACATTACACCTGGGAAGAGGTGCACGCGTTCCTCAGCGTGTTCGGAACGCCGCGCAACCTGCAGCCGCACTACAACATCGCGCCGACCGATGCCGTGGACGTGATCCGTCTCGACAAACACGGGGCGCGGGAGCTGGTGCCGATGCGCTGGGGCCTGGTCCCCGCCTGGTGGAAGAAATCGCTTAAGGAGGTGCCGGCGACGTTCAACGCGCGCGCGGAATCCGTCGCCGACAAGCCGATGTTCCGCGACGCCTTCAAGGGTCGGCGCTGCATCGTGCCGGCGAGCGGCTTTTTCGAGTGGACCGGCGGGAAAGGCGCGAAGCAGCCGCATCTGTTCACCGCCGCCGACGGCTCGCCCCTGCTCGCGTTCGCGGGCTTGTGGGATCGCTGGAAAGACCCTCTCACCAGTGAATGGATTCTCTCCTGCACGATCATCGTGTCGGGCGCTTCGGCTTGGATGGAGCCCTATCACGACCGCATGCCGGTGCTGCTCGACGCGAAGGATTTTGACGGCTGGCTCGACGGTTCGCTCGGTCCCGAAGCCCTCAAACCGGCGCCCGAGGAAGCCTTGCGCGAATGGAAAGTGTCGCCCCAGCTCAATCGCAGCGGCGTCGGCGATGACGATCCGACCATCATCGAGCCGATTGCGGCGGAACGATGAGTGACATTCAGCATCAACCATGGGTCGGCATCACTTTCTGCGGGCGGGCAAAGCGTTTGCTGGTACTTGGCGAAAGTCACCACGGAGATGACCCGGATTCTGTCGATATGACCGTGCCCGTTGTCGAGGAGTGGTTGTCAGGCGTTTCCAATCCCGCCTATCGGTTCTTCACACATCTCGCTGTTGCGCTATGTGGCCAGGAGCCGTGGCAACTCGACCGTCGCACCGTCTTCGCGCCCATTGCGTTTTACAACTACGTCAAAAAAGTCATGCCTTCCGCACGCATTGCTCCTCACAGAGACGACTTCGCGCAATCGGAGGCCGCCTTCCGGGAAGTCGTCGAACGGCTCCGGCCAACGCACATCGCCGTCTGCGGTAACCGGCTATGGGAGGCGATGCCGCCTTTCGATGCGCCTGACCAAGATGGATATCGTGCCATGCTCTCCGATATGGAGTTTCACCTCGGCCGCTACCGAACGGGACATGCAGCTCCAGTCGCCATGCGCATTCGCCATCCTCAAAGCGGATTCAACGGCCGCACCTGGCACCCGAGGCTTGCGGCTTTTCTAGCGATCGATTGACGAAGCCATTTGAACTGATGGCGTGCCGGTCGCTCGCTTACGCGCGAGCAACCGGACGGGCTCTAGGCGCAAGCGCCCGGAGCGGCAAAAAAGCGTCTCCGCCCTGCAGGTGACGATCCCTCACGCGCCGATCCGTCGCTGCCGCTCGCGCCCTTAGGGGTGACCTCCCCTCAGCGCGCGGCAAGCGGCTTCCACCCATAACGGCAGACGCGGTTGCGCGAAGAGGCGCGCAGACCGCGTTGCGTTCCGGGTCCCTGCGAAGCCGCTGGCCGCTTGCACACCCCCGCTCTTGGCGAAGGCCAAGGGTGCAGCAGCAGCTGCACCCCGGCATTCAATTTGAAAGGACCATCCCTATGGCCGACGACCAATTGAAAAGAGCGCAAGAGCAGGGCCAGGTTCAATATGAAAGCATTCGCGAACTCGTCGCCGACCTGACCGACGACAGCAAGGATTCCGACCGCAGCCGTGAGGCAATTCACGAAGATACGCTTTCCGTGCTGGTGCGTTCCGGCTGGTATGTCCCCGGCAGAGATGAAGGCAAGCCGGAAGACTTTCAGTTTTTATTGTGCTGGGGCGGGCCTGCCGCCCGGTTGATCGGCATACTCAATCAGCACGGCGAACCGGACTCCGCGACCATGCAGGTTCAGGACTGGTTCCAGCCGTGGACGGACTTTCAACCCAATACCGGCGCTGACGCCGACGACATTCTCCTGACCTACGCGCGCTGTTTCTATTTCGGGGAGTGACGGCCATGAGCGCCCCGAAATTCATCGAGATCGACGGCAAGCGCCATGCGTGGCGCGAGATCGTCAAGCTCCGGCAGGAACAATGCCGCGCCGCCGCCGAAGCCGCGCCGGTGCAACCACCCCTCTTCGACTTGCACGACGACTATCGCCCGATCACCGAACGCACTGCTGCTGCCCGCTATCTCGAACCGTCGCTGTTTTCGCTTCCCGGTTCCTGAACCGGAGAGAGAGCCGTTCGGCGCGGCGGCTCTCTCCCCTTCCCTCACCGAGGCGACCTGCTCAATGGCCAAAATCCGCAGCGGCCAGCCCGAATCGGGGGTGTCAAAAATTTCGAGGGTTTGGGCGTAGAACCCCGTGCAGGCTGCCATCCCCTGGTCATGATCTCCTGAACCCTCACGGAACCGCCTTCTACGGTGAATGCCAGGCAGTGAAAGGATTGCTGCCTATCGCTGCGTCGGGGCTGTGTAGCGAGCCAATCGTGTGGATGCGGACCGCGAGAAGTCCGTTGCCTCGAATGAAGCTGCGAAAAAGCTCGTAGCGCACCCAACGTCTTAGGCAAGTTTCCGCTCCGACCAGGACACAGGTTACGGTCGTGTTGTTCAAGCCCTCTCGGAGGAAGCGCTTCAGGGCATCGTCGCTCTCCCGTTTGCTTGCCTCGAAGACGGAACTATCAAAGAAGCCAGCATCCTCCCGCTCACCCTGAGCCACCTTTGTAACCCAGGAATTGCGGACGACCCAGGTGCGGGATACGTCCGGTGTGTAGTGGAACGAGAAAAACGTCCCTCTGGACATAGCGTGGCTCGGGTTAAGGCTGCGGGCGTCGCCGTCTTGAGGCAGTCAAATTACGCATCAGGGTCAGATAACTGATTTCCGTCAAAAGCTCTGGATACCGTCCTGCAAGCTGGCGGTCTGCTTCATACAGTCTGCCAGCGGCAGCTCCGGTTGAGGCAATCGGAAACGCGGGCGTCTTCGGGTGCATGTCCCGAAACATGGCGTACTCTTCTTCGACGCCTTCCATCCCGCCAACGAAGATTCCCGTCTGGAACCGCTGATCCAGCATTACACTGCGCATTGCCTTAAGACTGGCGTCTCGGTCTCCGCGCACGGCATCGACCAGCACGACG
>Ga0335075_10014257_pt1 | contig 11949 bp, 9 predicted proteins | sample Lox_Sample_24_FD_206723 | JGI IMG/M metagenome (GOLD analysis project Ga0335075, IMG submission 206723) | Soil microbial communities from Loxahatchee National Wildlife Refuge, Florida, United States - Lox_Sample_2.4 | ecosystem: Environmental > Terrestrial > Soil > Wetlands | place: USA: Florida... | reverse complement strand
AAGATCTCTAGGAAACGAGGACCATTTGTTGAGTTGATCTTCCTCTATACGATAAAATGTTCGCAGGATACGTGATACAGCCAGCGATCACCCGGAAGGAGGGCCGAAATGGACCACCGCGACGTTATTGAGGATGACTTCGACGCGGACGCGGAGATGGCCCGGTGGGTGGCCGACCTCGAGGCGGGCCGGGACCGAATCCCGCAGGAGTGGGAGCGGGACGGCTCGGGGATCTCGCTCAGCCTCGGCGACGCCTGCGACCTCGACCCGGCGCTGCTGGCGGCGATGCTGGGCCCGGATGGCCTCGGCGGCCAGTCCATCGGCCCCGCGTTCGCCCAGGACCAGGCCGCCGACGCGCGGCCTCCCGGGCCGACGCTGGCCGCCCTGACCGAGCAGGCGGTGTCCGATCTGGCGGTGCTGTCCGATGATCAGCTGACGGGGACGATGCACGCGACCCGGCGGCTGAAGAACAGGGCGACGTATCTGCACACGCTGACGGTCGCGGAGTACGGCGGCCGCCGCCTGGCCGCGTTCGAGGACGCGAAGGCGCGCGGGGTCCGGCCCGGCCGCCGCCCGGGCGAGTTCGCCGCCGACGAGCTCGCCTCCGAGTTGCTCATCACCACTAACTACGCTGATACCCGGCTCGAGCACGACATCGCCCTCACCAGCCGCCTCCCCAGGACGCTGGCCGGGATGGCCGCCGGGACCATCAGCGGCGACCGCGCCGACGCCATCGCCGGGTGGACCGCGAGCCTGACCGACGCCGACGCCGCCTACGCCGATGAGATCCTCGCCGCCGCCGCCCCGGGCCTGCGGTGCGACCAGCTGTCCCGCAAGGCGGCCGCGCTGGAGATGAAGCTCAACCCCGACGGCGTCAGGGCCCGCAGGGAGCACGCGAAGGCGACCCGGCAGCGGGTCGAGCTGCGCCGGGAGGACACCGGCAACGCGTCCCTGGCCGGGCGGGAACTCGACCCCGTGACCGCGATCGCGTGCAAGTCCTACATCGACGCGGTCGCGGTCCGGATCCGCAACTATGGCCACGCCGAGGGGCCGCTGTCGATGATCGGGACCCGGGTGATGACCGAGCTCCTGCAGGGCCGCAACCCCCTCGACCTGATCAAGCCCCGGCCCCGGTTCCGCGACCCAGACGACCCCGGGCCGGCCTACCCCGGCGACCCGGACGACCCGCAGGACTCCGACGAGCTGGTCCCCGGCTACGCCGGCCCGAACGGCGTCCCCGCCTGGACGCCCGAGGAAGCCGCCAACGCCCGCGAGGCCGAGCCCGACGACCCCGCCCAGCGCCGCGGTCCCCTCCGCCCCACCCAGTCAGCCCCGCCGCCGGCCAACCTCAACCTCATCATCCCCATCGGCACCCTCCTCGGCTGGTCGGCCACCCCCGCCCAAGCCGGCGCGTTCGGCCTCCTCGACCCCCAAGAAACCCAGGCCTTCGTCGCCGCCGCGTCCAGACACCCCAGAACCCGATGGTCGATCACCCTCACCGACCCGGCCGGCCGCGCCATTGCCCACGGCCGCGCCCGCGGCCAGCACCCCTGGGAACCCCCACCCGCCGCACCAGCGCCACCGGGAACAGCGCCACCGGGAACATCACCACCGGGAACAGCGCCACCGGACGCCGACCAGGCTGCCCGCCTCCGCCACCTCATCCAAGCGCTCAAGATCATCTTCGACCCCATCGCCCAAGACGCCTGCGACCACCGGAGCGCCGAGAACCACTACATCCCCAGCCGCAAACTCAAAGACCTCATCCGCGCCCGCACCCTCACTTGCGACGCTCCCGGCTGCAACGCCCAGGCCCGTTACTGCGACCTCGACCACACCACCCCCTTCCCCGACGGCCCGACCGACCAATGCAACCTCGGACCGAAGTGCAGACGCCACCATCGGGCCAAGCAGGCCCCCGGCTGGCAGGTCGAGCAACCCCAGCCCGGCGTCACCCGCTGGACCCTCCCCAACGGCCGCACCCACACGACCACGCCGACCATGTACGACGCCTAGGTCGCCGTGGTGTCAGACCGGCGTAAGGCTCAGGGTAAGGGTGTGGGTCATTTCGTGCCTGAGACTGCCGTCGACGCCAATGGAGATCTCGCCTTTCTCGGTGATGGCGAAGGACAAGGTGATCGTTGCGTCTCCAAGAACGAACGGGTCGTCGCCGTCGGCGGCGCTGGCCACGGCCCTGCGGATGGTCTCGATTGCATCCGTCAGCGCGAAATCCAGGGGCGCCTCGCGCACCTCGACGCCCGGCGGCTGCGCCGGGGGGACGAGGTTGATCTCGATCTTGTGGGTGTCGCTCTTGGTCACCGTGGCGCCGACTCTGACCTGCATGCCGATGAACGGGATGCGAAAGTCGAGACCACCGCCGACGGACTGGGTGGCGAGGGCGTGCAGAGTCATTGCGACAGAGCTAACTCGCAAGTCACGGCCGTCGTCCATCGCGGAGATGTTCGCCTCCTTGATCGCAAGCTTGACGGCCGCGATCACGTCCTGCACGGCGGCACCCTGATCGGTTACCTTCACGGCGTGCCAGCCTTCACGGAAGTAGGTTCGGATGGTGCTCGACCGACGCCGACGGATTGCCGTAGACCGTATAGGCCAGCCAGGTCGGGTCGCCTGAGTCGGCGGCGATCGCCTGCCTGGCGCGCAGCGACGCGATGCCAAGGGTTTGCTGCCGCACGACCAGTTCGCGGTAGAACTCCTCGGCGAAGACCTTTGCCGAGGACGACCGAACGGCCCACAGCGAGCCGATGAACGCCCCCGCGCCCGCCCCCATGAACTTCTCGGCCCAGCCGTTCATCTGCGCGAACCCTGCGACTTCGCCGGCCGTCCGGCAGCCGTTGAGGAACACCAGCGGGCTGACTGCCTCGAAGGCGCGTTTCTGCCTGAGGTAGGAAAGGTCGTCGGGCGTCAGCGGCCCGCCGTCCAGGCTGATCACCGACCCGGCCTCCTCGGTGAAGGTGTTGTGCCCGGCGAAGTGCAGCACGCTCGGAATGGCTGCGAGCAGCTCGAGAACGTCGGTCAGGCCCGCTGCCACGCCCCGGTTCGTCACGTCGGCGGACAGGACGCTGCGCACCGCGGCCACCTCGTCAAGCGCGTCGTCCGGCGGCCGGGGCGGCACAATGAAGCCGGCCCCGCTTTCCAGCCGCAGGATGCGCGCCCGTCCCTGGCCGTAGACGCGACGCACGACGGGGAACTGCTCGACGAGAAAGCCTGCCTCGTTGTCCAGGTCGACGGGGTAGACGAGCTCCCATGGAACGGTATCCATGTCACTGGCGATCGTGAACAATTTGATCCGGTCGCGCTGCGCCCAGAACTGGCCGCGGATGGCCTCGGGCACCACGTCCGCCCATAGTTCGGTGCCCAGGTTCCTGAGCCTCTCGCGGACGAGCGCCGGCGTGCTGTACGGCGACCTTCCCTTCGACATCATGCGGAGCTCGGCGACGATCTTCGCGATTACCTGAGCCGGATCGCCTGCTAGACGGTCGATCAGGACCACGGGGTACAGCGCCTCACTGAGCAGCTGGAAACTATAGCCGCCGGTCGAGGTGCGACTGACCTGCAAGGTGACTTCCCCCGGCTCGGCGGCGAGCCCAGTCAAGGGCGCGGTCTTCGGGCGGCCTTCCTCCACCGGCGCCTCGGGATCGACGGAGATCTGCATCGCCAGCTCGCCGAGGAAGGTTCCGCCGGCGAAGGCCCGGATCTTGACCGTGTGCAGGCCCTCCCGATCGGCCCGGAAGCCGAACCTGACCGGCGCGGAGTCGGCCGCGAACGGGACCACCAGATCCTGCTCCAGGTCCCCGAGGGATTGGAGGTCCGGTGCCGACACCGTGATCGTGACGGAGGTTCCCGTCTGGCTGACCGGAAAGGGCTTCATGGCGGCCGATCGCTCCCGGCCGGCCGCCAGCGTAACCTGCACGTGTAGGGGGATCCGGGCGTCGACGGGTGTGCGCTCCGGGAGGATGCCCGTCAGAAACCGGCCGGGGGACGGGTCCCGCTGTGCCTCCTCGCCAGATCTGCCTCCTCCGCCTGTCCCGCCTCCTCCGCCTGTCCCGCCCGGTCCGCCTGACTCGATGGGCTGATGGCGTCCGGGCGGTGTCGCGGCGCTTCCAATTCCACCTGAGGCAATCGGCGGGGGACTGCTAAGCCCTGTTCGATTGTCTTGACTCCGCTCTTCCCGCGGATATCGGTCGGCGCCGCCGGCTGTATCTCCCGTCGGCTCCGGTGAAGGGCCGGCAACAATGCTCTCTTGGCGGTGGGAGGCGGCGCTGAGTCGGCCCTTTGCGATGGGCTCGGCGTGCGGCGCCCGGGCTAGCTGGGAGGGCCGGAACGGGTAGACGAGCTTGCTGTGATATCCGAGTCGGTAGGCGTACGCGAGGAACAGGTTCAGTTCGTTCAGCGCCTCTGTTTCCAGTCGAAGGGCCAGCCGCGGCAGGTCGTCGTCGTTGTACCTTCCTATGGACTGGGTGGACGGGTTCAATCGCAGACTGGCACGCACCCGTCCCTGGTCGGCATCCAAGTTGATCAATCGGACAATGTTGATCTTTTGTACGATGGAATCGCGCCAGCGATCCAGGTCAGCTTGCGCCCGTTCGCCGGGTCGGCCCGCGAGCTGGCTGTGGTAGTACTGGGCCGCCTCCGCGATCTGCAGCGGACCAACCGACGCAGCCCTGAGCCTGATGTCGCACCAGGCCTGCATGTCGTCGCCCATCCGGTCATACAGGCGGCTGAAGGGCAGCGTCAGCAGGGCTTGCAGGCTCCCGGGGAGCATGTCGCGGTCGCGCTGCGGGGGCAATTTGCTGAACCAGAGCCCGCCCGGCACGACGAGCGCGACATAAGCCGGTACGTGCCTGCTGCTGACGGCGATAAGCAAGCCCACGACGGTGGAAGTAATGGCAGTGGCGACCACGATGAAAAAAGCCCAGTACCGGGCGCGCGGCCCGAATGGCGGCCCGATCCCGCGACAGCGCAGCCGTAGGAGCCCGTAAGCCAGAATCAGCGACAGGGCGAATGTCCCTGCAGCACTCACCACCCAGTCGAGCATTTTGAGCCCCCGCCTCATTCCTGGGCGGGCCACGCAGTGGCCGCCACCCGAGAACATAATCGTAGGCGATTGAGGATCGGTCCAGTGAATCGTCAAGGGACATCTCATTGATCTGTTCGGTTGAAGAATGAACGAGGCCTGGCAGAGTCTGTGGATTGAGAATTAGTCGGCCCGCCCGGCTGCGGCGGCGCTGTGGGTCACTGGCGTGGCCCACAGCGACGAACGCGGCCTGACCTGGGGCTGCGCGCGTGGGTAAACTTGAGGATCTGGATGCTCGGCTGAGCGGGCGGCCATCCACAAAGCCATTTCACCCACCAGGACGTCCGAGGTGGCGCTGGCGGCAGCCGTCGTCGCGAGTGCCGCAGCGTGCGGCTCGACGTCATCGGTACCGGCTGGCCAGCCCGGCGCGTCCCTGCCGTCGGCTGCGTGCTTGGCGGCGGGCAACTGCACGGTGGCGCAGCAGCAACAGATCGCCGCCAGCATGGGTATCACCAACTCGGGTGGCCTCAACGGGTGCCTGGTCGCCGGGAACTGCACCGCCGCGCAGCAGCAGGGCATCGCCGCCGGCACGTCGGCCGGGAGCGACTCGCCACCAGTGCCCCCACCGTCGTCACCGGCAGGCAGCACCGCGACGCTTAGCTGGACGTGCGCGATCACCGGCACGCCCGATCAGGACGATTCAACTCTCTGGACGGTCGGCTACCAGCTCACTGCGCAGAACACCAGCTCCGTCACAGCGGACGTCACCAACGGGGCGACCGTCGAATTCACCGACCAGTACGGGAACGGGATTTACAGCTATGTGATCGGAATTTCGGAGGATATCCCGGCGGGTGTCACAGCGAACTTCACGGGGCAGGTGCAGGTCAGCTCACCATCTGAGCCGTTGGGAGGCTCAGTCGGACAGTGGAACTGAGGCGCTGGCTGGCCCGCCTAAGTCGCCGGTCGCGCCGTCGATTTGCTCGCGGAGGATATCGGCGTGACCGATGTGCCGGGCGTGCTCCCTGATGATGTGCAGGTAGATCCAGCGCAGCGTCACCCGGCCCAGCTGGTCGTGCGGCACGGTCTGGTCCAGCGTGAAGCCCGCCGCGATCTGCCGGGATGTCGCGCAGGCGCTGTCGAACTCGGCGATGACGCTGGCGATGGTCGTGCCGGGTCCGACGTCCCAGCTCGGGGCGTCGCCGCGGGCGTTCCCGGTGATCTCCCCGCGCGGCCTGCCGCCCAGGTGGTGCTGGAACCAGTTCCGCTCCACCGCCGCGGCGTGGCTAACCAGCCCGAGCGGGGTGGTCAGCGAGGGCACCAGACGCCGTCGGGCGTCCTCCTCGGACAGGCCGCGCAGCTTGCCGCTGACCACTCTGCGGTGGTACTCGAGGAATCCTTCCAGGGTTTCCCGTTCTCCGGCGACGGCGACCAGGTCGTCTTCATCCGTCGGCGGGATCGGTTCAGGCTTTCCGTTCACCGCTGCCACCCCGACTTGATGATCGCGTACTCGACCTGACCCAGCACGGCGCCCTCGATTTCGAAGGGCCCGTCGTAGGGAATGGTGCCGACCAGTGTCAGACCGCATTTCTCCATCACGCGGCGCGACGCGGCGTTGAGTGTCATTGTGTGCGCGAAGATCCGCTCGACCCGCAGCTCGGTGAATCCCAGGGTGATCAGGGCGCGCGAGCCCTCGGTGGCGTAGCCCTTGTTCCACGCCGACCTGCGCAGCCGATACCCGAGCTCGACGTTCGTGATATCGGAATCCTTCCCGGAGCGAAGGTGGAACCAGCCCAGGAACTCCCCGCTCGTGGATGACTGCGCCGCCCAAGTGCCGAGCCGGTCTAGCCGGTCGTAGACAGCCAGGTGGAAGGGGATGATCCGGTCCGCGATCTCCTCGCGGGCCGTTGGCACCCCGCCGGTCAGATACCGCATGACCTCGGGGTCGCTGTTCAGGTCGAACAGGAAGTCAACGTCGTTCTCGGTGAATTGGCGCAGGACCAGTCGCGGGGTTTTCAGGAGGATGCGCACGTCTTCGCTGCTCATGAGCCATGAGTATGCAGGAAACGAACCCGCGAAGGAAGAACGGGCGAAACGAAAAAGGTCACACTCGGCTATGGAAACAAATGTGAACTGCCGCGCGTTATCCGATACGGAAGGCAATTGCGGGATCTTTTTCGCGCACGTCAATTGTTAATATACCACGCTGGCCTACGGCGAACCCGGAATAATTATTCCGGGTTATTGCTGGAGATTAGTGGATTAGGCGGGCGTGGTCGACGCCATGTCGCGGGCGGCGATGTAGCCGAACGTCATGGCCGGGCCGATGGTCGCGCCCGCGCCCGCGTAGCTGTGCCCCATGACCGCGGCGCTCGCGTTGCCCGCCGCGTACAGGCCGTCGATCACGGACCCGTCCTCGCGCAGCACCCGCGCCCGCGCGTCGGTGCGCAGGCCGCCCTTGGTGCCGAGGTCGCCGGGAACGATCCTGGCGGCGTAGAACGGCGCCTTGGCCAGTGGCGCGAGGTTGGGGTTGGGACGGCAGCGGGGGTCACCGTAGTAGCGGTCATAGGCGGAGGCGCCGCGACTGAACTCCTCATCGTGGCCGGTGCGGGCGAAGTCGTTGAACCGGGTGACGGTCTTCGCCAGCGCCGACGGGTCGACGCCGATGGCGTCGGCCAGGCCGGCCAGGTCGGCTGCCTGGACTACCGCGCCCGCCGCGTACCAGCGGCGGGGGAGCGGCCTGCCCGGCGGCCGCCCGGCGAACACGTACCGGTCCCGGTAGCGCTGATCGAAGATGAGCCAGGCGGGGATGTGCGGACTCTCCGGCGTGTTCCCCTCGTACATGGCGTGCACCGCGTCAACGTAGGGGGCGGACTCATTCACGAATCGCTGGCCCGCGCCGTTCACCAGCAGGCAGCCGGGCAGGCTGCGCTCGGCCAGGCAGAAGTACGGCCCGCCGGGCAGTGGGATCGACGGCCCCCACCAGGCGTCGTCCATCAGCCCGGTCGCGGCGCCGAGTTCCTGGCCGGCCACGATCCCGTCGCCGGTGTTCCCGGCCGCGCCGGTCGTCCAGTCGGCGCCGATCGGCAACCGCTGGTACCGGCGTCGCATCTCCTCGTTGCGCTCGAATCCGCCGGTGGCGATCAGCACCCCGCGGCTGGCCGTGATCACCGTCGGCTTGCCGTCCCTGAGCACCCGCACGCCTGCGACGCGGCCGTCGGCGGTGACCAGGCCGGTCATCGGGGTGTCGAGCCACACCGGCACGCCGTTGGCGGCGAGCCCGGCCCGCAGCCCGGCCGCCAGGGCCTGCCCGAGGCTGAGCATCCGGTGCCCGAGCAGGCGGCTGCGCGCCAGACGTCCCGCGACCTTCGCGGCGGCCAGCATGGCCCGCGGATGACGCGGGCCGAGGGTGAGCCAGCGGTAGTCGGCCTGGGTGACGGCCACGCCGGCCGGGACCGGCAGGTAGGGCTTGTTCAGGCGGCCGAGTTCCGAGCCGAGCAGCCTTCCGTCGAACGGCACCGGCTCGACGCTGCGCCCGCACGCCCGCCCGCCCGGCGCCTCGGGATAGTAGTCGGCGTAGCCGGGCACCCACGCCAGCCGCAGCGGCGTCATCGCCAGCACCAGATCGAGCATGACCGGGCCGTGCTCGAGCAGCGCGTTCCGCAGCTCCGCGGGGACGTCGTCGCCCGTCACGTGCGCGAGGTACGCGCTGGCCTCGGACGGCGTGTCGGCGACCCCGGCCCTGCGCAGCACCACGTTGCCTGGCGCCCAGATGCCGCCGCCGGAACGGGCGGTCGAGCCGCCGAACGCCGCGGTCTTCTCCAGCACCACCACCGTCGCGCCCAGCCGGGCCGCCGTCAGCGCCGCCGTCATGCCCGCCGCGCCGCTGCCCGCCACGATGACGTCGAACTCGGCCAACGCGGCTGGTTCGGCCGCCGGGCCTGTTGCCATCTCGCCTCCCGCTTCCATACTAGAACACGTTACAGTTTTCCGCGTGCAGCGGAAGGCGGAAGGAGACGGTGTGCCCGCCGACTGGGACATCCAAGCCGACGTGGTCGTGATCGGGTTCGGTGCGGCAGGCGCCTGCGCGGCGCTCGAGGCGAGCGCGGCTCTCGAGGCGAGCGCGGCGGGAGGCCGCGTGCTCGTGCTCGACCGGTTCGACGGCGGCGGGGCGACCGCGCTGTCCGGCGGGGTGGTCTACGCGGGGGGCGGGACGGTGCAGCAGCGCGCGGCCGGCGCCAGCGACTCGGCCGACGCGATGTACCGCTACCTGCGCACCGAGGTCGGCGACGTGGTGCCGGCCGGCACGCTCCGCGACTTCTGTGACGGCAGCGCCGCGATGCTCGGCTGGCTGGAAAGTCATGGCGTGCCGTTCGAGGGGAGCCTCTGCCCGGAGAAGACGTCGTACCCGACCAACCGCCACTACCTGTACTACTCGGGCAGCGAGCTCTCGGCCCGGGATCTCGCGCCGCCCGCCCCTCGGGGCCACCGGACCCTCGGCCGTGGTACCTCGGGCGGTCTGCTGTTCGCTAGGCTGGCCGGGGCCGTCCGGCGGGCCGGCATCGAGGTCGTGCCCCAGACCACGGCCACCCGGCTGATCACCGCCGACGGCCGAGTGACGGGAGTTGAGTGCCGCTCGCTGCGCGGCGCGCCGCTGTGGGTGCGGGCGGCGCACAGGCTCACGCACCAGGTCACCCGAAAGCCCTACCTGTACGTGCCGAAGCTCGGCCGGATCATGCACCGGCCGGCCGACTGGCTGGAGCGCCGGTACGGGCGAACGTTCCTGGTCGCAGCCACCCGCGGCGTGGTGATCGCGGCAGGCGGCTTCGGGGCCAACCGGCCTATGCTGCGCGCTCACGCGCCGGCCGCCCGCGGCGGCCTGCCGTTGGCCACGCCGGGCGACGACGGGAGCGGCATCCGGCTCGGCGCGGAGGCCGGGGGAGCGACCGGCTGCCTGGATCGGGTCTCGGTCTGGCGCTTCCTTACCCCGCCGCCCGCCCTGGTACGCGGCGTGCTGGTCGGCCCGGAAGGGAAGCGGATCTGCGACGAGTCCCGGTACGGCGCGGCCATCGGCGAAGCGATCGTCCGCGAAGGCGGGCGGGCGTGGCTGCTGGTGGACCGCGCCATCGTGACCGAGGCACGGCGGCAGGCACATGGCTCGACGCTCTGGTTCCAGCGGCTGCAGGCGTGGTACCTGCTGTTCCTCGCCCCGGCGACGGCGGCCACGCTCGCGGTGGTCGCGACCAAGGCCGGCGTCGACCCCGACGGGCTCGCGGCAACGGTGGCCGCCTACAACGAGGCGGCCTACGAGGCGGCCTCCGGCGCGAGACCGACCGATGCCCGGGCCGACCCGATGGGAAAGCCGTCCGACCTGCTGGTTGCCCTGGACCAGCCGCCGTACTCCCTGATCGACTTCTCGATCAGGCCCCGGATGCTTGACCCGGCCCCGGTGCTGACGCTCGGCGGCCTGGTGGTGGCACCGGAGACCGGCGCGGTCCTGCGCGCGGACGGGACGCCGCTGCCGGGCCTGTACGCCGCCGGGCGGAGCGCGGTCGGGCTGTGCTCGCGGTCGTACGTCAGCGGCCTGTCGATCGCCGACTGCGTGTTCTCCGGCCGCCGAGCCGGCCGGCACGCGGCCGGGCTCCAGCCGCCCGGCGCTCAGCCGCCCGGCGCTCAGTAGGTAATGCTCACGTCCGGGGTCAGCGGCACCGACTGGCACGCGAGGATGTAGCCATCGGCCAGGTCCGCCGCCTCCAGCACCTCGTTGTGCGCCATCTCCACCTGGCCCGCCGCGAGCTGGCACGCGCAGGCGCCGCAGATCCCCTGACGGCACGAGTAGGGCGCCGCCAGCCCGGCCGCGATCAGCACGTCGAGCATCCGGCTGTCGGCCGGCCACGGCAGCACCCGGGTCGCGCCGTCGAGGTCGACGGTGAGGGTCGCGGCGGGCCCGCCGGTCGCCGGGCTCTCCTCGAACGGGTTCTCCGCCAGCGACAGGAACCGCTCGGACCGGATCCGCCTGGTCGGCACCCCGAGCTGCGCCAGCGCCGCCCGCACGACCGTGAGGTACGGGTCGGGCCCGCAGACGTACGGCTGCCAGGTGGCGTACGGCTCGGCCAGCGCGGCGATCCCGGCTGCGGTCGGGGTCCCCTGAAGGGAGTCGAGCCAGTGCATGACCACCAGCCGGCCGCCCGCGGCGACCGCGAGCTTGCGCAGCTCGCCGGTGAAGATCACCGACTGCTCGTCTCGGTTGGCGTACACCAGCGCGACCCGGCCACGCCCGTCGGCGAGCACCGACTTGAGGATGGACATGATCGGGGTGCTGCCGCTGCCCGCCGCGAACAGCAGGAAATCGCCGTCAAGCGAGCGCGGGCAGAAGGTGCCGGCCGGGGGGAGCAGGTCGAGCACGCTGCCCGTGGTGACGTTGTCCAGCAGCCAGTTGGACGCGTACCCGCCGGCCGTCCGCTTGACGGTGATCGTGGGCAGGTCCCCGGCCTGCGGCGACGAGCAGAGCGAGTAGCACCTGGCCACCGAGCCGGTCCGGTCCGAGGGAACCCGGACGGTGATGAACTGGCCGGGACGATAGCCGAAGGTCCCAGCGAGCGCGGGCGGAATGTCGAGCACCAGCGAGGCCGCCTCAGAAGTTTCGCGGATCACCGCCGCCACCGGCACCTGGTAGTAGTCGCGCACGGTCGGGGGCTTACTCGTACGACGGCGGGCAGACCGCCAGCAGTCCGGCCGCCACCGCGGCGTCGATGCTGTCCCGCAGTGCGCGGCAGCCCTCGATCGGCCCGCCGCCGTTCCCCGCCGCCGCCCAAACGGCGCGGAACTCCGCGCAGCACGCAGCCGCCTCCGCGGTCCACTGCACCGACGTGTGCTGCGGGCTGAACTTCGCGACCTGCACGGCCGCGCCGCAG
>Ga0335075_10014256_pt1 | contig 11949 bp, 8 predicted proteins | sample Lox_Sample_24_FD_206723 | JGI IMG/M metagenome (GOLD analysis project Ga0335075, IMG submission 206723) | Soil microbial communities from Loxahatchee National Wildlife Refuge, Florida, United States - Lox_Sample_2.4 | ecosystem: Environmental > Terrestrial > Soil > Wetlands | place: USA: Florida... | reverse complement strand
GGCGAGCAGGCGCTCGGTGACGGGGGTTTCCGTCAGGGGGAGCAGACGGGCTTCGTCCAGAGGCGCGGCGGAACGCTGGGTTTCGGGGTCGAATTTGCGGATGGACTCAATTTCGTCGCCGAAGAACTCGATCCGGATCGGACGGTCGGCTTCGGGCGAGTAGACGTCGAGGATGCCGCCACGGCGCGTGAACTGGCCAGGCATCTCGACGACGTCCATGCGGGTGTAGCCGATGCTGGTCAGGTGCGCCAGCAGGGTGTCCACGTCGACCTCCTCGTCGCGGCGCAGGATCTGCGCAAGGCCGGCGTAGAAAGGTGCGGGAAAGAGCTTCATGGCCGCGGCTTCGACGGGCGCGATGACGATGGACGCCTCACCGGTGGCGATCTTCCACAGCGTCTTGGCGCGCTGCTCCTGCACGTCGGGGTGGGGCGAGAGATTTTCGAAAGGCAGGACGTCGTGGGCGGGCAGGCGAAGAACGCGCTCGGGCGGGATGGCGCCGGTCAGCTCGCACCCGGCGCGGAGGGCCAGATGCAGCGCGTCGGCGGCTTTGTTGTCGGCGACGATGACGACGCAGGGGACGCCGGCGGCGCGCGCGAAGAGCGGAAGATACAAGGCGCGCGCGGTGTTGGTGAGGCCGGAGACACAACGACGCCCGCGGGCAAGCGCGAGGTGGCGTCTTGCCTGTTCAAAAGACTGGGTGTGCTCCAGGTCCGCAAGCAATTCGCGGACGAACGGGAGAATCATGCCATACTCAGTTTAGCAATCGAAATCCCACGGGTACTTAGCCTTGGTGAGATAATGGATCATGCCCACGGAGAGAATGGTCACAAGTCGCGCCCTGGACAGCAAGAATGGGGAAAAGAGCATGTCGGGTTCGAAGCCAGGCAGTTTCAAGCCAGTCAAACCTGGAAATATCTCCCGTCCGCAGAACGTCAAGGTTCCGCCCCCTCCTAAATACGAGAGGGGATGATTGCCAGGCAAATGCCAGCAAGCGTCGCGGGTTTGGGAATTCTCCTGATTCTGCTGCCTGGCTTTAGCTGTGCATTTCTGGTACAGCGTATCGCGGTCCGCGCAAAGCAAACTGAGCTGGACAAGGTTGTCGAAGCCTTGCTGCTCAGCTTTGTTCTCTATATCACGACGCTCCCGTTTTTCGGTTATTCTCTCCCGGTTAGCTGGACGTCCGCCGACAGCGGCAACTTCGCGACTTACGTCATTCGGTTCAACTGGCGGCATCTGCTTGCGCTCGGCCTGGGAGCCATCGGATTGGCGCTGCTGTATGCCGCCAATATTAATCGCGACTGGCTTCTGACTCTGCTCCGCAAATGCAATCTCACTGAACGTACCGCCAGAAGCTCGATCTGGAACGACACTTTTCAGGACATTAAGCTCTCCTATGTCACCGTCGGGCTCGAGGATGGAAGGAGCGTTCTCGGCTACCTGCGCTACTACTCCGATGATTGGCAGGATGCTTCGCTGTTTCTGGAAGATGCCGCATGGGTCGACAAAGACGGGAACCAGATACCCATCGACGGCCCAGGCATCCTGCTCACAAGGGAATCGAAAATCGTCTTCGTCGCCTTTCTAAATCCGCGGGAAGCTGAAGCGAGCCCTAACGAATAACTCAGCCACTCCGAGGTACTGTCTTGCCCGTCGAAGGCCTTTCAACAGCTAACCGCCGCGCGCGCGCTCGACGGCGCGGATAACGGCGCGGGCCTTGTTGAGGCTCTCCTGGTATTCGTTCTCCGGAACGGAGTCGGCCACGATGCCGGCGCCGGCCTGGATGAATCCTTTGCGGCCTTCGACGAGGAGGGTGCGGATGGCGATGCAGGAAGTGAGATTGCCGGAGTAGTCGGCGTAGAGCACGGAGCCGCCATAGATGCCGCGGCGGGTGGGCTCCAGTTCCTCGATGATCTCCATAGCGCGGATTTTGGGCGCGCCCGAGAGCGTGCCGGCGGGAAAGCAGGAGCGGAGGGCGTCGACGGCGCTGAGCTCCTTTTTGAGGCGGCCTTCGATGGAGCTGACCAGGTGCATCACGTGCGAGTAGCGCTCGACGAACATCAGATTCGTGACGCTGACGGTGCCATATTCGCTGACGCGGCCAACGTCGTTGCGCCCGAGGTCGACGAGCATCACGTGTTCGGCGCGTTCTTTCTCGTCGTGGAGCATTTCCTGCTCGGCGGCCAGGTCGGCGGCTTCGCTGGCTCCGCGCGGGCGGGTGCCGGCGATGGGGCGATACTCCACGCGGCGGCCTTCGACGCGGACGAGCAATTCCGGCGAAGAGCCGACGATGTGGGTGGTTTCCTGCTTCTTTGCGCCGGATTTTCCGCGGTCGAAGCGGAGAAAGTACATGTAGGGCGAGGGATTGACGATGCGCAGCGCGCGGTAGACAGAGAAGGGGTCGACGCCGGGCTCAACATCGAGGCGCTGCGAGAGGACGACCTGAAAGATGTCGCCGGCGGCGATGTACTCTTTGGCGCGTTCGACCGCCCTGAGGAACGCGGGCTTTCTGGTGCGCGAAGAGAAACGCAGCTTGCCCGCAGGTTTGCGTTGCGCGAGCTTCGGCAGCGGCCCCGCCAGGCGGCGTTCGAGGCGATCGAGGCGCTTCAGCGCGTCGGCGTATGCGGCCTGCGGTTTGTGACGCCGCAGATCCGCAGTGGCGATGAGGAGGATCTCTTTCTTCACGTGGTCGAAGGCCAGGACCTCATCGAAGAACATCAGGCAGGCGTCGGGAAGGCCGAGGTCGTCCTCGGTCGTTGCGGGAAGGCGCTCGATCTGGCGGACAACGTCGTAGGAGAGAAAGCCGACTGCCCCGGCGGTGAAGGGCGGCAGGCCGGCAACGCGGGCAGGCGTGTGTCCGCTGAGGGCATCGCTGAGCAGCGCGAAGACGTCGCCGGTGACGCGGCGAGTCTTTCCGTTCTCCGTGACTTCGATCTCGCGGCCGTGGGAGACGATGCGGCGGCTGGGGCGGATGCCGATATAGGTGTAGCGGCCGAGGCGCTCGCCACCCTCGACGGATTCGAGCAGAAAACACTCCGGCTCGGCGGCGGTTCCGGGGTTTTTTGCGCCGGTGAGGCGCAGGAAGGCGGAGACCGGGGTCTCCAGGTCCGCTGTGAGCGTGCGGTAGAGCGGCACGAGGGTGTGGGAGCGGGCCAGGTGCAGGAACTCAGCGCGGCCGGGCAATGATGGCCTCATCGAGTTTCATAGTACAGGGGCGCGAGCGAAGGTTCAGCCGCTCTTCTTCTCGAGGTGACCGCCGAATTCGTAGCGCATGGCGGAGAGCAGGCGGTCGGCGTACTCCTCGGCGCCGCGCGAGGCGAAGCGGGCGTAGAGCGCCGCGCTGATGACGGGCACGGAGACGCCCTCGTCGACAGCGGCCTGCACGGTCCAGCGGCCTTCGCCGGAATCGGAGACGCGGCCGGCGAATTTCGAGAGCTGGGGACTCTCGTGCAGCGCGGCGGCGGTGAGGTCGAGCAACCACGAGCCGACGACGCTGCCGCGGCGCCAGACTTCGGCGACTTCGGGCACATCGATGTCGTACTGGTAGAGCTCGGGATGACGCAGCGGGGTGGTCTCGGCGTCGACTTCCTGCTTTTTGCTGCCCACGTTGGCGCTGTGGATGATGTTGAGGCCCTCGGCGATGGCGGCCATGATGCCGTACTCGATGCCGTTGTGGACCATTTTGACGAAGTGGCCTGCGCCGTTCGGTCCGCAGCGCAGATAGCCGTGCTCGGAGGGGGTGGGATCGCCGGTGCGGCCGGGTGTGCGGCCTGCCGAGTCCACGCCGGGAGCGAGGGACTTGAAGATGGGATCGAGGTGGTTCACCACGTCCTCTTCGCCGCCGATCATGAGGCAGTAGCCGCGCTCGAGGCCCCAGACGCCGCCGCTGGTGCCGCAGTCGACGTAGTGGATCCCCTTCGTTTTGAGCTCGCCGGCGCGGCGGATGTCGTCAATGTAGTAGGAATTGCCGCCGTCGATGACGATGTCGCCTTTGGCGAGCACGGGAACCAGCGAGCTGAGCGTCGAATCGACGGCGCCGGCGGGGATCATCAGCCAGACGGCGCGGGGTGCGGTGAGCTGTGCGGCGAAATCCTGGAGGCTCTTCGAGGACTTTGCGCCCTTCGCGACGAGGTCCTGCATGGCCTGGGGATGAGTGTCGTAGACGACGCACTGGTGACCGGCTTTGAGGAGCCGCTGCACCATGTAGGAGCCCATCCGGCCGAGGCCGATCATTCCAAGTTGCATGTGCTTGTCCTCCTGGATCAGTTTGCCGCTGAAGGTTGCGCCGCCATCGAAAACGGCCCTCGCTGTTAAGATTCCGTGCCGGGCATCTGGTCGCGTCTCGATTTGGCCGCCGCCTGCAAAAAGCCCCGCGCCGGACCCCATTCTTCGCCGCGAAGCGGGAATCCCGCCATGCGATCTTCAGTGAGTTCCGTCACACTCCGAGACCGATGACACGAGTCTAGTATTGGTAATACCCTGAAACCGCGCTCCGGTCATTACGATGCCAAATAATCTTCGCGATTTGTTCAGCGACAGCAGCGGACGGGTTCGCGGCCGGATTGCGGGCATTTATGCGCTGCTGCTCGCATTCAACGCGGGTGCGTGGCTGTGGGCGGCGGTGGCCTTCCATCGCTACCCGGTGCTGCTGGGCACGGCGTTTCTGGCCTACAGCTTCGGGCTGCGGCACGCGGTGGATGCCGATCACATTGCGGCCATCGACAATGTGACCCGCAAGCTGATGCAGGAAGGCAAGCGACCGGTAGCAGTGGGCTTCATGTTTTCCCTCGGCCACTCGACCATCGTGGTGGTGGGCTCGCTGGCCATTGCCGCGGCGGCGCTGGGCCTGCAGCGGCACATCGATCACTACCGGACGATCGGCGGCGTGGTGGGCACGCTGGTTTCGTCGTTGTTTCTTCTGGCCATCGCGCTGGTGAACCTGGTCATCCTGCGCTCGGTGTGGCAAACCTTCACGCGGGTGCGGCGCGGCGAACGCTACGAGGATGAGGACCTGGACCTGCTGCTGGCGAACCGCGGCTTTCTGGCGCGGATTTTCCGGCCCATCTTCGCGATGATCCGGAGGAGCTGGCACATGTATCCGCTGGGCGTGCTCTTCGGGCTGGGTTTCGACACGGCGACGGAGATCGGAGTGCTCGGCATCTCCGCCGCGGAAGCCTCGCGCGGGCTCTCGCTGTGGTCGATCCTCGTTTTTCCTGTGCTCTTCGCGGCAGGCATGTCGCTGGTCGACACGACCGACAACATCCTGATGCTGGGCGCGTATGGGTGGGCGTACGTCAAGCCGATCCGAAAGCTCTACTACAACCTGACGATCACCGCAGTGTCTGTGGTGGTGGCGCTGGTGGTGGGCGGCATCGAGGCGCTGGGGCTGGTGGGCGGACAGCTGCATCTGCAGGGAGCCTTCTGGGGGCTGGTGGGGCGGCTCAACGACAACTTCGGGGTGCTGGGCTACTGCATCGTGGGCCTCTTCGCGCTGGCCTGGATTGTCTCCATCGCGATCTACAGGCTGCGGCGCTTCGAGGAACTGGAGCTGAGCACGGAAGCGTGAATTGACATCGCGCGGCGCGGCGCATAACTTCGGCAATTCGGGATGAATTCTTCCGAGACGAGGAGCCTACCGTAATGCCGCGTTTTCTTTCTGCCCTCCTTCCAGTCCTTCTCATCGCCTGTGCGGCCGCGCAGAACACGCCGCCCGCGGGGCAGCTGGACCCCACGCGCAACATCGCCGACCCCGTTCTCTTCTCGTCGTTCCATCAGCCCCTGCCGGAGCAGTACATCTGGACGCACGATCCGAAGGGGCAGACCCAGGCGCAGCAGGATGCGCCGCGTTATTTCCTCGCTCACTTCCGCGTGGACAGCGTGCCGCAGACGGCCACGCTGTATGTGGCCGGGCCGATGAACGCCGAGGTATGGGTGAACGGGACCGAAGCCGGGCATTTCCTGGGCGATCCGCTGTCGCGCATCGATGTGCACGTGTACTGGGCGAACGTGACGCAACTGCTGCATGCGGGCGACAACACGGTGGCCGTGGAAGCCGACCACGGAGGCGCGCTGGTGGCGAAGATTGTTCCGGCGGCGGACGGCGTGAATGCGCCCGCCATGCTGATCAGCGACGGCTCCTGGAAAGTGACGCAGCAGGCGGCCGATGGCTGGCAGAATGCGGGCTTCGACGCGAGCGCCTGGCCGGCCGTGAAGGCGCGCGGCTCGATCGAGGGCAACATCGATTTCTTCCAGTGGAACAGCGACGCGGGCATGTACGACTGGCCCGGCTACGAGGGCGCGTCGTCCTTCCTGGCACATGTGTATCTGCCGGCGGAGAAGGTGATCGACGTCTATCAGGGCAACGGCAGCTTCGAGAACGTGGATGCGCTGACGCAGGAGACGGTCGACCCTGCGCACGAATTCACGGTGAAGATGCACCTGGACGTCACGCGTAACTTCACGCCTGGGCTGACGCTCGATTTCGGGCGCGAGGTGGCGGGGCGCGTGCAGGTGATTTCGGACAGCGATGCGCCTGCGGTCGTCTCGATTGCCTATGGCGAATCGCTGGGTGAGCTGAACAACGAGCCGTATCTGGGCGACAACGCGGTCTTCGTCAATCCGCACGCGAGCGCGGTGGGGCCGAAGTCGGCGTTCCGGTATGCGCGGATCCGCTTTCTGGCGGCCGGGGATTTTCGGGCCAAGGCGATCCGGCTGGAAGACATCTATTACCCGGTGCACTATCTCGGATCGTTCGAGTCGTCGGATGCGCTGCTGAATCGCATCTGGGAGACCGGAGCCTACACCAGCCACCTGTGCATGCAGGACGACATCTGGGACGCGCCCAAGCGCGACCGCGGCCGCTGGATGGGCGACACCGATGTGAGCGGGAGGGTGATCGACGCGGTCTTCGGCGATCACTTCCTCGTCGAAGACACGCTGACCCGGCTGATCGGGCCGCTGCCGATCACGCAGCCCGTGAACGGAATTCCCGGATACTCGTCATTCTGGTTCACGGAGCTCCAGGACTACGTGCAGCACAACGGCCGCATCGAGTACGTGCGCGCCATGCACGACCGCATGGTGGGGCTGCTCGAGTTCATGGACAAGGATTTCAACGCGCAGGACCAGTTCATCAACCACACTCACGACTGGCCGTATGTGGACTGGTCGCTGTGGCTCGACGGGCAGTCGGCGGAGTCGACGGAGACGACCGTGCTCGAGTACATCCGCGCCTACCGCGCCGGAGCGTGGCTGCTGCGGCAGATCGGCGACACGCAGAACGCAGACCACTTCGAGCAGCGCGCCGATACCCTTTCGAAGCTGAGCCAGCAGCAGGACTGGACGGACGGCTCGTACGGTCCGCGCTGGCAGACGAACGCGATGGCCGTGATCTCCGGCGTTGCGCCGACCGATCAGTACGGATCGATCTGGCAGAACGTGCTCGACCAGGTGGGACAGCCGACCTTCCGCCCCAACGTGATCACACCCTATTACGGCTCGTACGTGCTGGATGCGATGGCGCAGATGAACCATCGCGAGGCGGCGCTGAAGTGGATCCGTGAATACTGGGGCGGGATGATTGCCGAAGGAGCGACGAGCTTCTGGGAAGCCTACGATCCGGCGTGGCCGAAGGACGATCCGCATGTGGATCTGCAGGCCGACGACACGGCGGGTTACCGCATCAGCCTGGCGCACGGATGGTCGAGCGCGCCCACCTTCTGGCTGATGCAGGAGGTGCTGGGCATTCAGCCGACGGCGCCGGGATTCGCGAAAACGACCATCCGGCCCGATCTGCTCGATCTGGAATGGGCGAAGGGCGCGGAGCCGACGCCGCAGGGGCTGCTGAAAGTGGATCTGCGCAAGACCCACGACGAGCACAGCCTGCACGCAGTCATCGATCTGCCGCCGGGAGTGGAGGCAACGGTGCTGTATCCTGCGACGCCTGGGACGGGTCCGCTGATGGTGAACGGTGAGCGCCAAACCGGCACGCCAGCCGAGAACGGCAGCCGCGTGGCGATCGTGCTCAGCAAGCCCGGGCAGTACGAGATTCACGCCGCGGATTGAGCGCAGGCCCGGTCAGCGAACGGAGCCGAGAGAGGAATCGGGACCGTTCATGCCCGGGTGGCTGACCTCATTCGCGTGGGGCACGAGCTGGGCGTAGATCTCCCGCGGGAGATTCGTGCGCCAGTGGCCGGTGATGCGCGCGAAGAGCACAGTTCCGAGAAAAAGAATGGCGAGGATGGCGGCGACGGCGCGGGGGCTGGCGATGCGGCCGCGCCAGCGCTCCGCCAGCGGAGTTTTGCGGGGCGGCAAGGCGAACTGCAGGCCGTTTTCGACGGGGCAGGCGGCGACGCAGGCCATGCAGGCGCTGCACTCGACGGAGCGAATCCGGACGAGCTGGTCGACTTTGAGATGCGCGGGGCAGACGCGGGCGCACTTGCCGCAGTCGATGCAGGCTTCGGGGTCGCGGCGAATTTTGAGCGGGCTCAGCAGCGAGGCAAGTCCCATGAGCGCGCCATAGGGGCAGAGGTAGCGGCACCAGAAGTTCTCGACCAGCATGGAGAGCAGGGCCAGCACGCCGAGAACGATCGCCGCGGTGAGCGAGAGGTCGCGGAAAAAGTTGAGCATCTTCACGTCGGCAACCAGGCCGTAGGGTGTGAGCATGAAGCCGGCGAGCGCTTCGGCGGACATACTGGCGATGATGACGACGAAGAAGCCGAGCAGAACGTATTTGAGGCTGCGCAGCGAGAGATCGGCCCAGCGCGGGAGGCGGAGGTTGCGGCCGAAGACGCGGCGGCCCAGCTTCCAAAGATATTCGGAGAGGGTGCCGACGGGGCAGAGCCACGCGCAGAAAGATTTTTTCAGGAGCAGGCTCATCAGCAGGAAAGCGATGAGCAGAAACATGGCGGCGGGGTGGATGGGGGTGACGTGGCCGGTGACGAGCAGGTATTTCAGGTTCATCAGGCCGGCGATGGGCAGCCAGCCTTCGACGCCGGCGGGGCGGCTGACGTGCAGGCCGAGGCCGCCGCGCTCGAATCCGCGGACCCAGAGGTAGAACTGCAGGCCGATCCAGGCGTTCAGGGCGATAAAGATTCCCTGGGCGATGCGCCGGATGCGCTGGGACTGGTCCGGCGCGGAACGGCGGATGACTTTTTTAGGTGTGGCCTTGCGCGCGGCGGCGGTTTCGAACGGTTGCGTGCCCATTTCCCGCATCTCCTGCGTTGAAAGTAGCGGGGGCTGGGCGCCGAAGCAGTGACTTTTATCACGCGGGAAGGGCCAGGGATCAGGCCGGAGGCGTGTAAAATTGGACATAGCGCGTCAGATCTAGGGGCGGCTTCCCGCAACTTCCCTGCACAGTTCAGGCGATTCCCGCGAAGCTCAGGACCTCGCGCGCAACAAGATCCTTTCAGGAGCACCATGATGGCGAAGATTGCCAAAACAGCCGACCGCAAGAAGATGATGGACACGACCAAGAGCACGGATTGCCCGAAGTGCTCCAAGCCCACCCGCATTGTGAAGCGGGTGAAGGACCGCGAGCGGGGGATTCCGGGCGGGGTGTACATTTCCTGCTCGGCCTGCGAGTTCTACGAAAAGCTGTAGCCGGTCTTTATGGCGTGAGCGGATGCTGAGCGGGCTCCGGCTTGCGCAGCACGGCATTTTCAACCAGCGCGAGCACCAGAATGGCGGCCAGCGCGGCGACGGGAACGGCGAATCCGACGCGCAGCGAGGCCGATGCCGTGGATACCAGGCCGGTGAGCCAGGGCAGGACGGCTCCGCCGCCGGCGCACATGGCAAAGACCCAGCCAGTCCGGCGATGATCGCTGAGGCGGGCGAGCAGGCGCGCGACCCCCAGCGGGAAAACAGGGCCAAAACCGATGCCGGCGGCGACGACGGCCACCAGCACCGTGGCCGTTGCATGCGGCTGAATAAGAGCGGCGACGGCCGCCAGGGCGAGCACGAGGCCGGGCACCAGGACCGCACTCTCAGAGAATTTGCGCAGCGCGAGCGATGTGAGGCCGCGTCCGGCAAGCAGGGCCATCCAGTAAATGGAGACGGTGAGGCTCGAGTCGGCGAGGGTGAATCCGCTGAAGCGGTGCGCGTAGGTGGCGATCCAGCCGCCGACGGCGTTCTCCACCCCGACATAGAGGAAGAGAAAGAGCGCAAAGAACGCGAGGGTGCCGAACTGCGAAGAGGCCGTCGCTCGGGCGCGAGGGGAAGGGCCGGCCGGAACGCGCAGGAGCGGCGCGAACGCAGCGAACATGCCCAGTGCGGCCAGTGCGAGCAGGAGGAGCAGGGGACGCATGCGATGGGAGCGTTCGGCTGCGGCGATGACCCAGGGACAGGCAACGGCGCCCATCCCCCACCAGAGATTCACGATGGAGAGGCGGCGACCGCGACCGGCGGAAGCCGCACCTGCGGTGAGATTGGTGGCGGTGACCGAGAGGCCGGTTCCGAAGCCGATCAGCGCAAAGGCCATGAGGGCCAGAGGGTGACCCGTGGCAGCGTTGGTGCCGGCTGCGGCGACGTCCAGCAGCGCCACTCCGGCGGCCATGAACGCAAAGCCGCCGGGCAGGCTGCGGTGAAGCCGCCACGGCGAAAAGACGGCGCCCACGGTAGAGGCGGCAAACTCGGCGGCGAAAAATCCGCCGGATTGGACGTCGGGCAGCCCCCAGCGCGCCGCCAGCAACGGCAGCAGCGGGCCGGGGAGCACGGTGACGATGCCGCAGATGACAAAGCCGACGCAGAGCAGCCAGAAGCGGGGAGCGTAGGTGCGCGTTGCGAGCATCGACGGGCAGTTCTGCGCCTTATTTCTTCCGGGCGCGGTGCGGGTTCGCGGGCGCGGTGGATTCGCGGATAATCAGCTCGGGGACGATGGGCACCTCGTCAGGGTGTTCCCGCGCACCGCGGATGCGATCCAGCAGAATCTGTGCCGCGGTGTTGCCCATGCTGTTGAGCGGCTGGCGGATGGTGGTGAGGCTGGGGGTGTGATAGAGCGCTCCCTGGATGTCGTCGAAACCGATGACGGAAATGTTGTCGGGGACGCGCAGGCCGTGATCGCGGAAGACGCGAATGGCGCCGATGGCGGCGATGTCGTTATAGGAGACGAGGGCGGTGAAGGGGCGCTTTTGCGCGAGCAGTTGCCGGGCGGCGGGGTAGCCCAGTTCGAGAGTAGAAAGATTCTGCTCCAGCTGCACCACGAGGCTGGGGTGGACCTCGATGCCGAGTTTTTTTGCGACGGCCATGAGGCTCTTCCAGCGGTCGGCGGAATCGGAGCTGAACGGCTGGCCGCGCATGAAGGCGATTTGGCGGTGACCGAGCTGGACGAGATGGCGCAGCGCCAGCTCGGCGGCGCGCGCGTGGTCGAGCACGATGCGGGTGACGCCGGGCAGAGACTTATGGCCGGCAACGGCGACCACCGGCAGGGGCAAGCTGTGCTGGAGAGCGGTATCGATGACGATGAAACCCTCGACGGAGCGTTCCATCAGCAGGCCAGGATATTCCTCGATCAGATCGGCTTTGCGGCGGTGGCTGGCGGTGAGGTAGAAGTAGCCTTCCTCGATGAGGACCTCTTCGATGCCGTTCATCACAAGGTCGGAGTAACCGTCGCTCAGCTCGGGGACCAGCACGCCGATGGAAAAGCTCTGGCGGCGGCGCAGAGAGCGGGCAAAAAAGCTGGGCCGGTAGTCGAATTTTTTCGCGGCGGCGATCACGCGGTCGCGCGTTTCCTGGGGAATGGAGCGCACGCCCGGCGCGTTGTTGAGAACCAGCGAGATGGTCGCCGGGGAAAGATCGAGGTAGTCGCCGAGCGTGCGCAGGCTGATGGGCCGCGCAGGAAGAAAGCCCGACGCGCCGTTTCCGGCAGCGGCACGGGAAGCTCCGCGGGCGCCTGCCGGGCGCCGGGCCGGATCCGTCCTGGTTCGGGGCATAATCCTGTTGTATTCAGTTCGGAGC
>Ga0335075_10014255_pt1 | contig 11949 bp, 9 predicted proteins | sample Lox_Sample_24_FD_206723 | JGI IMG/M metagenome (GOLD analysis project Ga0335075, IMG submission 206723) | Soil microbial communities from Loxahatchee National Wildlife Refuge, Florida, United States - Lox_Sample_2.4 | ecosystem: Environmental > Terrestrial > Soil > Wetlands | place: USA: Florida... | reverse complement strand
GCCGTGGGGGCCGAGCCCGTGCCCCGTTCTCGCCGCGGAGCCATCGACGGCCTGTTGTCGATCATGTGGTCGGACCTCATCGACATCGGGCCCGCCCAGCTCAGGTCCCGGTGGGGTATGCACGACCTTCCGCCATCATGGGCCGAGGAACAGGCCCGGCAAATTGCCGCCGTTGAGTCGGCTCGCAGCCAGCTGCGCCGACAGCAGCCTTGATTGCCGGGCAGCATCATCACGGCGACCGTCTGCGCCGCTCCGTCCGCACCGGATATTGACCACGGCCGGCCCGGTTGCCAGACTTGCTGTCTGGCGAAGGGGCTCGCCCCGACCGCGGCAGACGCCGCTGACGGTCCCTGCATCATTAACCGATGATGAGGGCGGCCGAATGTCTCGGGTGAGCGAGGACGAGGTCCTGTTGTTGTGGCGGGCGCTGCGGGCTTTCCGTTCTGGCGCCAAGCCACCGTGTGCGCCCCGGGGACGCCCGGTGCGCAGCCCCTGCCCGCTGTACGACAGCTGCCCGCGCTGGCGCGGGCAGCCTGATGACCGGCAGGCGAGCATGGAAGAAACCGCCGGCCAGACCGAGCGCAGGCGATCCACTTGGCCGTGCAGCAGACTGCTGGAACTGCTCTCACCCGACCTGACCAGGATCGGCTCCTGACGGTACTAGGGAGGAAGGCCCGGTTTGCGGCGTGCGGGCCGGCCGTGCCGGTCACCCGGGTGACCCGCGCTCATACGTGTGCCAGGCCCGGATTTGCTGGTCACGCGCCTGGGAGGCGGGTTCCGGGCGCACCGCGTGGCGGGTGCCGCGCGTGGGAGCCGAGCTGGGGCAGGCCACCGCCCACAGCGACCGGCACTCACTATGGCCGCCGCCCTGGCTGAGCATCACAAAGATGACGATCAGCACACCGGTTATCAGCAGCGACATCAGTAAAGCGGCTCGCCGAAAGCACGCGTACTGGTCCATCGAGCCAGCGCGCCGGTGCGATTTGGTTGCTGGGCGGCGCCGGCGACGGCCGGCGGCACGCCAGAAGCCTTCGCGGATCTTCTCGTGCTCTGGCATCTCCTCGCCGGAGACAAGCCGCGTGAACGCGGCCAGCAGCGCCGCCAGCCGGGGGTCGGACCTGGCCAGCCCTTCTGTGATCGAGTCCAGAGCCTGCCGCTCCCGCGCCCGGTGGCTCATCACCGCTCCTGTCCGCGGACCGAGCCGGCCAGCAGCGCGAGGCTGGCGGCCGCATGTGCCCGATCGGCCGCCGTAGCGTCGGTGATGTCGATCAAGCAACCGCCGTGTTCACCAGATGGCCCGCGCTGCCCGCGGCCAGCCGCCCTGTTCACCGGTCCCTGCCCTGCGCGGACGTTACCGTCGAGTCCCTGCTGCGGTCGCCGGCGCCGGCTCGGCGGTGCCGAAGATCCGCTGGTAGGAGTCTTGCCCGTAGCTGGTCGGCAGCGGCTCGCCTTCGGCGAACTTGAAGGTCCGGTGGCCGTCCGGCTCCCGGCCAGCACGCAGGAACAGGGCGCTGCCCTCCGGCTGGTTGTCGAAGCTGTGCGCGAGGTCGTACATGTGGGTGACGTAGAAGACCTTGATCTGCTTGTGCAACATCGCCCGCACGATCTGGCGGGCGATCTCGGAGCCTTCGCGCTCGTTGGTGGAGGCGAACGACTCGTTGCACAGCAGTACCGAGTGCCGCGTGATCTGGCTGGCGATCTGGCTCATCCTGCTCAGCTCCTCATCCAGCTTGCCGCTTTGCATAGTGGCGTCTTCTTCGCGCTTGTAGTGGGTGAAGACGCCCGTGCAGACCGCGGCGCGGAACCGCCCGGCACCGGTGAACATGCCCGCCTGCATCATCAGGTGCGCCAGGCCGAGGCTGCGCAGCAGCGTCGACTTGCCGCCCTGGTTGGCGCCCGTGATCACGATCAGCGGCTTGCCGTCGGCGTTCACGTCGTTGCCGGTCAGCCGGGCTGGGAGGTGGAGCGTCAGGCAGATGTCGTAGAGTCCCCGCGCGGTGAGGGCCGGCTGGCCCGCGGGCAGCGGTTCGGGGAAGCAGACCGGCTCGCCTTTCCCGGCGAGCTTGTCGTGCAGGTTCAGGCAGCCGAGGTAAAACGCGAGCTCGAGGCGCAGCATGCTGAAGAAGCTCTTAACATGGTCGGCCGATTGCGCGACCGAGTTCGCGGCCAGGTTGATCCCTTGCCCGCGGATCTCCTGCAGGGACCTGAATCCGTTCTCGTCGCGCGGCGGGATGGTGAAGCTGTAGCTGTCAGAGTGGTTTGCGAAGGGGAGCCGTTGGGTCCAGCGCTGCTCGCGCGGCGTCCGGACCACGTAGCGGTGGCCCTTGAGCCCTTTGCCGAACTCGGCGCTCTCAAAGACGCCGCGCTTGAACTCGAGTTCGCGCAGATGACGCTCCACCGCCTGCAGGTAGTCGTCGGAAAGTTCGTCTGCGAGCATCGCGAACAAGCGCGTGAACCCTTCGGAGCGGAAGACGGCCGCCTGCTCACCGGCGATCCGCCGCAGCTGCCTGAGCACCTCGACCTGGAGTTTGAGCACCTGTACTGACCGGCGCAGAATCGTGTCCGGGCCAGCGCGGAACCACAGGCTGCCGGCCTTGCGCTCATTGTCGAGCGCCTGGACAGCGAGCTCGTAGAGCTCGCGGACGATCTCGGGGTGTTCCAGGCAGTCTGCGAGCACCTGCTGGCGGTAGACGATCGCGTCCGGGTCGGTCAGGCTCGACAGGACGGCCCGCTTGGCCGTCTCGAACAAGAACTCATCCCCGTTGGCCATCGCGTTCCACAGCGTCTCAAGCTCAAGGTCCTGCGTAACCACAGCGTCGTTTCCGGTCGGTGCCAGCACCGGGCGGGGCTCCTGCTTCCGTCCGAGGTTCAGCCTGACTCCATTGATCGCGAACAGGTCGCCGGTCAGCATCGCGTCGAAAATGGCGTCCCGCAGTTCCGGCCTGACCGCGAAGTCCTGGTCTTTGTGCAGCAGGAGAACCTTCATCAGTCGATCCGTTCCAGCAGGCCCTCGTAGGTGAGGCCGTACTTGTGGGCAAGCGCCCAGGCGTAGGCAAGCCCGTCGGCTGGCCTGCGCAGCACCTTGAAGGTCCGCTCAGCCGGGTTTTCGGGCACGACCTGGCTGACCATGCTCACCGTCGCGTCGCTGAGCGAGGCGATCTCGTCGACGAAGGTGACGTAGACGCCCAGGCATCCCAGGCGGAGGATCTGCCGCATGACCTCGGTGCCGGTGAACACCGCGTCGGTCAGCGAGGTCGAGCCGAAGCTCTCGTTCATCACGATCACGCTGTCCCCGCTGGCGTGCTGAAGGATCTGGCGCACCCGGATCAGCTCGTCTTCGAACTTGCCGCGGAGCGTCTTGATGTCCTCCTCGCGCTCGAAGTGGGTGTAGATGCGGTCGGCCAGGAAGATCCGCGCGCTGCTGCCGGGGACGGGCAGGCCCAGGCTCGCCAGGTAGTGCAGCTGGCCGAAAGCACGCGCGAAGGTCGTCTTGCCGCCGTTATTCGGGCCGCTGACCACGAACACCCGCTCCGGTCCCTGCAGGCAGAAGTCGTTGGTGACGACCGTGCCGCCACCGGGTACCAGCTTGCTGGCCAGCGCGATGTCGAAGGTGCCGTCGGCCGCGACCTGTTTCGAGGTGGCTGAGACGCGCGGGTAGCAGAACGGCAGGCCTGCCGCTTTGAGGCGGCCGATCAGCTCGAGGTAGGCGAGGTAAAACTGCACCTCGCGGTCGAACCGCCCGATCACCGGGTCGAGGAAGTGACGGTGCCGGGTGAAGTAGCCGGCCAGCGTGCTGAACACGTCCGGGTACAGCCTGGCGACCAGCTCGGCGATCTGCGCCTCCACGTGGTCCATATCGGCGAGCTCGGGCAGCTTCACGAGGTAGTCGTTCACGCCGCCCTGCTGGAACTTCGCGAATGTCTCCTGCACTTGCGTGCTGTAGTCCGGCTCGCCTTCGTAGCGGCTGACGGTCACCCGCGGCCCGAAAATCCGGACCGCGTACCGGATACCCGCAATCGCGTCCTTCAGCGCCAGTGTCTCGGCCGCCAGCGAGCTGAACCGGTCCGAGCTGGTGTACTCAGCGACGAATTCGCTGAGCCGGCGGAACCCGCGCGAGGTCAGCTCGCACGCAGCCAGCTCCTGGGCCAGCGCGCGCACCGCATCGCAGTAGATCCCCGCCGCGTCCAGAAACCAGGCCTGCTTCTGCAGCTGGTAGTGGAGTTTGCGAACCTGCGCGAGGTGCTCGCGCATCTCGTGCATCGCCTCCGCGAACCTGCTGACCGCGTCCAGCACTTCGCGCTTGTCCAGGTCGCGCAGCACCTCATGCCGGTAGGCGACGGCGTCGACATCGCGCAGCGGCGAGCAGAAAAATGGGCTGAGGTCGTACTGTTCGCGGCCGCCGGTCATCGATCTCAGCACCTGATCGAGGTTAAGGTCGGCGAAGAAGCCAGGCTCCCCCGGCCTTCCAGCGTCCGGCTCTTCGCCGGGCTGCTCGAACAGGATGCTCTCGAAACGCGCCGCCGCGGCCTGCGGCCGCGGTGTCACGCCGGCCCATGCACCGTCCGCCGCGGAATCCCGGCCGGGCGCGGGCAGATCAAAAGTCATCAGCTTCCACCAGTGCACTCGGTAGAAGCCGTCAGCCAGTGCGGCGGTTCCAGGCGGGCTTCATCGCCTGCTAAGGATCATACGTTCTGCCCGAAGCACGCCGGCCAGGCGTCCCGGCATCGGCCGGCCGCCGTATCTCTTGACCGGCCGGTCACGCAGTTGCCAGACTTGCTCACTGGCGATGGGGCTCGCCCTGAATTGCGGCGGCTGCCGCTGACGGTCCCTGCATCCGCGAGCAGGGTGAGGGCGGTTCATGGCCAAGCTGAGTGACGACGGGGTCTTGCTGCTGTGGCGGGCAGTACGGTACGGCCGGCAGCCACCGTGCCGCCTGCGCAGCCACCGGGCAGGCGGCTAGCATGCCCGCCGCGACACCCCTGCCGCGCGGGCCATCCGTGCTCACCCTGTACAGCGCCGCCGACCTGCTGACCGCGCCGGGGTGCCCGGTCTGCCGTTATGCGGGCGAGGCCAGCGACCGCTACCTGCACTGGTTCGCGCTGGAGGGGCACGCCGACCCGGGCACGATCACCCGGCTGTGCGCCAGCCTGGGCATGTGCGCCGCGCACACCCGCTGCCTCATGAGCCAGCCCGGCTCACCCATCCGGCTGACGGCGGTGTACCGGTACGTGGTTACCGCGGCGCGGGACCAGGTAGCCGGACGCGGACGGCCGCTGGCTGGCTGCCCTGGGTGTGAGCACGACGGCGCGGCCACCCGGCGGGCGCTGGACACGCTGCTGGAAGACCTCACGGACACCGCCGTGCTGAATCGCTGCCGGGATCTGGGCGGCCTGTGCCTGCCGCACCTGGCCGCGGCAGCGGCGGCTGCGCGGCCAGGCCGGGTCGCGCCGCTGGCCGAAACGCTGCGGGACATGATCACTGCCAGCGGCTCCCGCTGCGACTGGCTCACCGGCATCGACCACGACGCCGAGACCCGTGCTGTCCTGCGCGGAGCGTTAGCCCCGGCCGGGTCGCCGTGCCAGGCTGCCTGCTGGCCGTGCCTGGCCGCGGCGCAGGCAGAACGGGACGCCCTGGGCCGCCTGCCCGGCCTGGCCAGCGACGGCCCGGACCCGGCCCTGGCGCTGTGCGCCAGCCATCTCGCCGACGCGGCGGCTGCGGCCGGTGACGCCGGGATCCGTCCGCTGCTGGCCTGGCAGGCCCAGTGCCTGACCTCGCGTCGGCCAGCAGGGCGGTGGTGGCGGCAGCGCGCGGCCGCGCGCCGGCCGGACCTGTGCGGCATCTGCAGCGCCCGCCAGACCGCGGCCCAGCGTGCGCTCACCAGTGTGCGCAGCTGGCCGTACGTGGGAACGGACGCCATCGCCCTGTGCGTCCGGCACCACCTCGTCCTGCGGGCTGGCGATCCGCGCGGCGCCGGGGAACTGGCGGGGGACGCGATCGCGCGGGCGGATCAGCTCGCAGCTGAGCTGGCCGGCGAGTTCGACCGCGCGGCCTGGGCGCACAGCCACGGCGTTCGCGCTCCGCAGTCGACAGCCTGGCAGCGAGCGGCGGCCTTCCTTGACGGCAGCGTATTCGGCGGCGGGGCCGTCCCCCCGCTGGGCTAACGGCGGCGGCCGCGGCGGCCCTCGGGCCGGCCACGGCCTGGCGTACGATGGCAGTGCGGCGCAACGGCCGCCCGGTGGTGGACCCCACCGGGGACGCGCGCCCGGCATGGGCACACGTCCGCGATGCCATCCGGCCAATGGATCCTGCTCCAGATGATGACCGAAGGAGCGGATCATGCCGGCATCGATCTCCAGGCCAGCAAGCGTGCCGCAGCGATTCGGGCGGCTGTGGTGGCTGCCGTGCGGCGGGCTGGGCAACGGCATCGACGATGATGCGTGGGCCCCGATCCTGGAGGTGGCCGATGACATCGTGGCACCCCTGCTGGCCGCACTCCGGGCGGCCGGGGTTGCCGCGTACGCGGCCCGCCTGACGCCCGCAGCGGCGGGCCGGGGCCGGTCAGCCCGGCCGCCCAGGTGCAGGCTGTGGGTCGGGACCAGCGCCTATGGGCGGGCGGAGGAGACACTGATCGCGCTGCTCCCGTCGCTCACCAGCGGACGGACGGCGGACGGCCACCGGTGAGCGCGGTCGCGCTAGCCTCAACCTGGCCGGTAAACCAGGAGCCCGGGCCGCTGAGACCGGTCACAGCGCGGCGATCAGGTAGGCCACCAGCACCGCGGCGAACACATAGAAGAGGTACAGGTTGACGTCGCCGGACTGGATGGGCCGCACCACGTCGGCCAGCCACTCGAAGGCCCGGATCACTGGCCGGTACAGGTACCGCTCGAAGATCGGGGTGGCCTCGGACTCGTAGTGCACCGGCCCCGAACTGCCCGCCGGTTCGTCTGACGCGCGGTCAACCGACACCGACGGCTGGTAGAGCGCGTCGAACATGACCCGCGTCGGCGCGGAGAACGTCATCGCCGAGTACTGCATGCGGGGCTTGAACGCCACGATCCCGCCGTCCCATACGGGCTCGGCACGGCTGGCGCCGCGCGGACGCCCGGCCAGGTAGATCAGCACCGGCACGGCGCTCACCGCGAGCAGGAACACCGTGAGCCAGGTCGGCGAGAACCCGGAGAACTTGGTGTGCGCGGGGATCACGGTGAGGTTGCCCGGCAGCAGCACTGGCCGCAGCGTCACCCCGGTGATCGTGCGCAAGGCCCGGGCCAGCCCGGCCAGCATGACCGGGGCGCCGACGGCCAGCGCCACGCACGCCACGGCCAGCAGCGTGGGCCCCGCCTGCGGCTGGCGGGCCTCGCTGGCCGCGGCGGCCTGCCTGGTGCGCGGCATGCCCAGGAACGGGATGCCGTAGCCGCGCACAAACGCGTACACGGCCAGTCCGCCGGTCAGGCCCAGGGTGCCGGCCGCGAGCACGATCAGGATCGCGACCAGGTGGCTGCCGGTCCGGAACCCCTGGAACAGGCCCTGGAAGATCAGCCACTCGCTGACGAACCCGTTGAGCGGCGGCAGCGCCGCGATGCCCAGCGTGCCGACGAAGCTGATCACCGACGAGCGCGGCATCCGGTGCGCGAGCCCGCCGAGGCGGTCGAACTCACGGGTCCCGGTGGCGTGCTCTATCACCCCGGCCTCCTGGAACAGCAGCGTCTTGTAGCTGCCGTGGTTGGCCACGTGGTACAGCCCGGCGAGCAGCAAGAACGCCCACAGCAGCCGCTGGCCGTAGGCCAGGAACGTCATCGCGGCGCCGAACGCGGTGATGATGATGCCGATGTTCTCGATCGTGGAGAACGCGAGGAACCGCTTGATGTCGCGCTCATTGAGCGCGTACAGGATTCCGATCGCCGCGGTGACCGCGCCGGCAGCCATGGTGAGGACCCCTCGCCAGGCCGGCCCGCTGGGCAGCAGCACGAACCCGAACAGCGCGATCCCGTACACCCCGAGCTTGGTGATCAGCCCGGACAGGAATGCCGAGCCGTCCGCGGGCGCCACCGGGTGGGCCTCGGGCAGCCACACGTGCAGTGGCACCAGGCCGGCCTTGAACCCGAACCCGGTCAGGGCCAGCAGGTAGGCGGCGACCCGCCAGTCGCCGCTGACCAGGTGGGCCCGCGCGGCGATGAGGTCAAGCTGCATGGTGTGCGTCTTGGCCGCGAGGATCACGAACGCCGCCACGATGGCCACGAACCCGACCTCGGACAGGGCCAGGAACCAGAACGCGCCCGCGGCCACCTCGCTCCGGCGCGGCCGGCGCAGGATCAGCAGGTAGCACAGCAGCGCCATGGTCTCCCAGGCGACCAGGAACGTGACCACGTTGCCGGCGACGAGCACGGCCAGGCTGGCCAGCATCGCGAGGTTGAACACGCCGAGATACAGGCCGGTGGCGTGGCTGGGCTCGTGGTAGCGGGGCACGTACGCGGCCGTCGCCACCGCGATCAGGCCGAGCAGCGCCACGAACACCCCGGCCAGGCTGGTGGCCTGCAGTTGCAGCGTGCCGACCACCACCGAGCCGCCCGCCGAGACCACCCGGCTGTTGCCGGACAGCAGCGCGGACACCCCGCCCGCCAGCGCGGCCCCACCGCCCAGCCCGGACACCGCGCAGCAGACCCGGATGCCCGCCCTGGTGGATCCGCAGGTCAGCGCGATCAGCGTGGCCAGCCCCCACGCGGCAGCCGCACCGGCCAGCACCGGGAGCGGGTTCACCGGGGCGTCCCGTTCAGGGCAAAGTCAAGATCTTTCACCTTGTCGGCGAGCCTGCCGACGGCCACGAGCAGGCCCTGCAGCAGCGCCAGCGGGCTGGGCGGGCAGCCGGGGATCCAGACGTCGACCGGGAACGTGCCGCCGACGCCGCCGTGGGTGAACGGGTCCGGCTGGTACACCCCGCCGAGCGCGCAGGCACCGGTCGCTACCACGATCTTGGGGTCCGGTATCGCGTCGTAGGTCTTGCGCGCGGCATTCTCAAACGCCCGGACCATCGGCCCGGTGACCATCAGCAGGTCCGCGTGGCGGGGCGCCGGGGTGAAGAAGAAGCCGAGCCGGTGCAGGTCGTAGTGCGGCGCGGCCAGCAGCCGGATCTCCTGTTCGCATGACGCGCAGGACCCGGTGTCCAGGGTGCGGATGTGCAGGCTGCGCCCGAACAGCCGGGTCACGGTGCGCCGCAGCTCTTCGGCATTTTCTTGAACGGTTAGCTCCGTGGTGCCCTGGCTCGTCATGCCGGCCTCCCGCCGAGTGGGATCCGCTTGACCAGGTACGCCCGGGCCGTCGCGGCCAGTTCGAACTCGCCGCTCGCGGCGGTGGCCTCTGGCGCCTCGGCGCGGCAGCGGCCGCAGGCCGTGCAGGCGCCGACGTCAAAGACCAGCATGTCGCCGTCGCGGGCGAGCGCCCGGCTGGGGCACACCGCGGCCAGCCGGTCGGCCAGGCGCGGGGTCAGCACCTCCGGCCGGAACGCCGGCGGGGTCGGCAGCAACTGCGCAGAAGCGTCGGGCCTGGCCGGGTAGCGGGTGGTAACCACGCCCCGGCGCAGCCCCCGCAGGGTCCACAGCGGCATCGCGAGCTCCCTTCAGCGTGCCGTGCCAGCCACGGTGAGCCAGAAGCTGGCCTCGATGATCGGGATGTCAGTGAACACGTTCTGCGACCGGCAGGCGTCGTCGAACCCGCGCCAGTTCCGGACCGCCGCCGGGCGCAGCCTGGCCCGGGTGATGCGCCCGCTGCCGTCCAGCGCCACCCAGGCCAGCGCCTCGCCTCGGCTGGACTCGGCCCAGCCGAGGCCGGAACTAGCCGGCTGGCCCGGTCCAGCCCCCGGGGGAAGGGCCAGACCCGGGCCAGCGGCGGCCCGCCCGATCTCCCCAATCAGGCGGACCGACTCGGCGGCCTCGACGAGCATCACCCGGAACCTGGCCAGCACGTCCCCGGTATCCGCCACCGCGACAGCGAGCGGGAACTCGCCGTAGGGCCAGGCCGGATGATCGGCGCGGGTGTCGGCTGCCACCCCGGTGGCCCGGGCGACCGGGCCGACGAGACCAAGGCGGCGGGCCGCCTCCTCGGTCAGGATCCCGGTTGCCTCGAGACGGTCGAGGAACGAGTTCGTGGACATCAGTGCCTCGGCGGCGCGCTCCAGCTCGCCGTAGGCGCCGGGCAGGTCGCTGCGCAGCGCCGCCGCGTCCAGGTCCGCCCTGGTCCCGCCGATGTCAACGACGCCGAACAGGTACCGGTGGCCGAACACAGCGGCGTTGACCCGCAGCAGCCGCTCCAGCGCGATCTCGGCGGCGGCCTGGCCGATCACCAGGCCGGTCGACTGGCACAGCGCCGCGGTGGCGGCGGCATGGTTGTACAGGCGCTCCAGCTCCAGCGCGATCGCCCGTGCCGTCATCGCCTGCGGCGGCGGCTCGAGCCCGAGCGCCGCCTCGACCGCCGCGGCGAACGCCCACGAGTTCCCGACGGCGCCCAGGCCCTCGGTCCGCTCCACGTAAAACAGCGCCTCGCCCGGGGTCATGCCGCGCAGCCGCCACTCCACCCCGCGGTGCTTGTGCCAGGTGAACAGGTACAGGTCGACGAGTTCCTCGCCGCTGGTCACCAGGCCGTAGTACAGCGACTCCACCGCGACCTGGCGGACCGGCCCGAACGGGAACTCGAACGCATGCCCGCCGACGTGGTGCGGCGCGTGCACGTCCCTGGGCGGCTCGGCGGGCGCCCGGCCGAGTCTCGGCCAGTCCGGGCCGGCACCCGGCGGGAGTGCCACCCGGTTCAGCGGCCTGCCGCCGGCGGGCCTGATACCGAACTGCTCGTAGATCTCGCATTCCTCGGCGAACGCGGCCGGCGCGATCGCGGACAGCGACGGGTAGCTGTCCCCCTCGACCAGCGATTCGGTGATCAGGTACCTGCGGTCGGCGTCAAGCCCCCAGACCAGCCGCAGCGTCACCGGGCCGCCGTCGCCGGCCGGGCTGCCGCCGGAAGCGAACACGTCAGCCAGCCGGGCGCCCGGGTACGCGGCGATCCTGCGCACCGCGTCCTCCAGATCCGCGGCGGGCACGCTCAGCGTGATCACCGGCCCGCCACCAGCGCCGTCCTGGCCGAAACCGGCCAGCAGCTCGCGCAGGCCCGGGCCGCTGGCCAGGCCGGGCTGCACGGCGGTCACGACATCACCGCCACGCAATGCCGGATCACGGTATCCAGGCCCGCCGGAATCCACAGCCCGAGCACCAGCAGCGCGGCCAGGCCGACGACCAGCGGAACGATGGCGGCGAGCCCGGCCGGCCGGCCCCGGTACGGCCCTGGCCCGCCCTCCCGGAGCGTCTCCCCGGGTGCCTCCCTGAGTGCCTCCTCCCCGGGTACCTCCTCAAGCGCCACAGTGGTCCCAGCGGTCCCAGCGGTCCCAGCCGCCTCCGCAGACACTCGGCCGGCCATCCCGTGAGGTGTGCCGGGCGATGAAAGTGGACCTGGTGCAGTCAGGTGTGACCCAGGCTTACTTTCATCTGGCCGTTCGCCGGGCGGGGCCATGGACGGGCGGCCGGTCACCATGCCGGTCGTGGTCCGGGCGAACGCGACGAACGCCACGGCGAGCAGCGCGAGCAGCAGCAGCGGGAACACCGGGCTGGACGTGGCGAAGCCGGCCCGGATGATCGTGAGCTCGGACAGGAACACCCCGAACGGCGGCGATCCGAGCACGGCGAACGAGCCGAGCAGCAACGCGGCTCCGGTGACCGGCGCCGCGGCCAGCAGCCCGCTGACGCCGGCCGCCTCCCGCGTCTTGTATCGCAGCGCCGCGTCGCCGCTGGTCAGGAACAGCACGGCCTTGGCGATCGCGTGGTTGAGCGTCTGCAGCAGCGCGCCGTAGAGGCCAAGCAGGCCGCCGAACCCCAGCGCGACCGCGATGATTCCCATGTGCTCAACCGAGGA
>Ga0335075_10014253_pt1 | contig 11951 bp, 8 predicted proteins | sample Lox_Sample_24_FD_206723 | JGI IMG/M metagenome (GOLD analysis project Ga0335075, IMG submission 206723) | Soil microbial communities from Loxahatchee National Wildlife Refuge, Florida, United States - Lox_Sample_2.4 | ecosystem: Environmental > Terrestrial > Soil > Wetlands | place: USA: Florida... | reverse complement strand
GGCGAGCAGCTCACCGAGCGAGGCCACGCCCGACCCGATCTTGACCCGGTCTGGTCTGCGATCAATCCGCTCGTCCTGCGCCTAGGCGCCATCATCTTGCGTAAGCACATCGAGCGCCACATCCCCGAACCCTTGACCACGCTGCCTCAGCTGCAGCGCTGGGACGCCGCCGTCACCGCCCTCATCCGCGAAGGCCAGCTCCTGCCTCAGCCGACCGTCGGCGAGTAAATCCCCGCCGTTTCGCGGAGTTGCATGACTGCGCGGTCCCGCGGCCTCTCCCACCGACAGGACCGCGCAGAGTCTTCATGCGATTACCGCCCCGGCCCGGTCCACACGCCGGCCGCGCGGTGGTCCGCGCCTGCGACATCGTCGGCGCCGTCCCGTACGGCGTTTCCGAGGTCGACCAAGATTTCGTTGAGCGCGGTTGCCGCTTGATGCCACTTCAACTGCTCGGCGCCGTAGGCGGCGGCCGCTTCGCGCGTCCACAGTTCCCGCAGCGGAGCAACCTGAGATTTCAGCTCCTGCAATGCGGCGTTGAAGCGGGCAGAGGTGGAATGGATTTCCTGGCGAACGGAATATTCGATCTCGTCAAAGTTGTACGACAGCAGCCCGTCCATTGGTGACCGCCTTACAAATTCCCGCCAGCAGCCCCGATGTGGAGCGCATGGCTGTCCGCCGCATCGCGCAGCGTGACTTCGTTATGCCGAATGGTTTCCGCGATGCTCTGCAGGGCATGGTGCAGTTTCATCGACTCCGCCTCCCACCGATGCACCACATCCTTGAAACGCGCCGCAGCGTTGCCGCCCCACACCGCGGACGGGACGCTGCTCATGCGTCCGATGAATGCCTGCAACGTCGCCCGAATCTCCTCGTTGCGGGTATCAATCGCCGCCGACACCGAGCGCATTAGGTCGAAGTCGGTGCCGAGCGTGTTGCCGAACGCAGGTGTGCTCACGTATTCCCCTTCCAGCCAGGCCCTGTGGACCTACCCGTGCTGACTTGAATTAAGACTCCAGTCGATCTCATTTGGTTCCCTCTTTATGGGCCGAGAACTCAGGCCACCGCTCGAGCCGATCGAACCGCGAGATCACAGGCTTGACGCACCGCATCATCGTGGCCGCGGGGGCTCTGACATCCGATGCTGATGCGGACATCTTTGTCCACCAACACGCTCCATCGGACATCGTGATTAGGGCGAACCTCCCGATAGGTCACCGCCGGGCGGCCTGCAGTATGGCCAGTCGGGTTGAAGTCAACGAAAATGCCGGCCTGCTCTGCATCTATCGCCTGCTTGAGGAACTCGGCAGTGGCAGCCAAAGTCGTTAAAGCGACGCGTGATTGTGTCACGAGCAGCGCCACCTCTGGATCCGACGACGACGTTACCTGTACCCGCGCCGATCCAGGCCCGGATACGATGCGTTGCGTTGGCCATTGAGCCGGAATCTCCAGCGCGACGTGGCCTTCCACCAGAAAACCTGTTTGCGTGCCGGCGTGCGCGGGCGCGTCATGATGACGCAACGCGCTGACCGCAAGCGCCGCGCCAAGCATCGGTATAACCAGCGCGAGCCGCAAATGCCGGCGGTCTATTCCGCCATCAGTGCAGTTCGATTCGACTGTGCTGCTTTCGCCCGGAATGGCAGCTCCGGCAAGCTCTCTCAGCCGGTCGTCATCAATTTGTGTCACCGTCATGCGGCTGTCGCGTAGTTTTTCGGCGACCGTCGCCGCAAGGGCGCCCGCGCCGTTCACTGTGCTCGGCGCATCGATCACCACGGTCTCGGCTGAGTCGGCCGCCACCTCGAGAACTGAACGCACGATCGCTCCAACCACGCAACGCAAGTCTCTCCGACGCGTCTCGGCGACCACTGTGGCGCCGGTGATCACCACGAAACTGTCGGCGATTTCGACGACAACCGTCGCCTGCCGGGACCCCCGCGTCAGCAGCCATGTTCGTGGTCGCATCACTACTTCGCCGATGGCGACATGCGAGGCTGCCCTCACTACATCGACGCGGGCCTGCGTCCACCAGGATGGGTGAATCACCATCGCAGTGTCGCCAGCCGCGCAGTCGACCGAAGCCAGCACCGTCCGCCACACTGCTTCGACGGCGACCGGCTGAAGGTCGACGAGAGTCACCGCATCATCGATACTTTCGAGAGCCGCGCCCGCGATCTCGTTGTCGACTATTGCGTCTCCCCCGCAACATAATTGGCGGATCCCGCCTGGACCGACCTCGACGACGTGCGTGGTCATGGCGGCGGGATCCAACCGACCTGCACCACCTGTGGGCAGTCTCGACGAGTGATCAGGGTGCCGCGGCCTGGCGGCATGGGCGACGGGCGCACTGGTCCGATCGCCAAGCCCTCGTCCGGGCTTGCACTCATCAGCAAAGTCACGCAGCCGGCGTCGCGTAGCCCGACAAGCAGTGGCTCGAACATGGCCCGGGCCGCACCGCTACTGCGCCGCGCCACCAGGAAGTGCAGGCCTAAATCCTTTGCATACGGCAGGAATTCCAGCAATGGTGTCAACGGGTTGACGCCAGATGCCACTACCAGGTCGTAATCGTCGATGACGAGGTATAGCTGTGGACCCGACCACCATGACCGGTTACGCAGTTGCACCGCAGTGGCGTTCGACGGGGGCATTCGGCGGCGGAGCTGCTCGGTCAATCGCGGTATCCCCTCACTGAATGCGTCGGCCGAAGCAAAATATCCGCCAAGCAGCCCTGAATCGTGCTCGATCACGCCAAGAAGCGAGCGCCGAAAGTCAACAAGAAACAGCTGGGATTGGGCGGCCTTCGTGGTCCGCAAAAGCTCACGGCAGACGACGCGCAATGTGGCCGTCTTTCCGCATTCGCCGTCGCCAACGATCAGCAAATGCTGCAGCTCCGCGAAATCGATTGCTACCGGCAGTAGTTCAGCCTCATCAAGGCCGATCACAGGGCGGTGCTGCGTCCCGTCTGTGCGTTCGACCACGCTGTTGTGGTCGATCAAACTGGGCAACAGCGGAATCGCGGGCGCTGTCTGTTCGCCGTGACGGCGCCGCAGCAACTTTCCAACTCGCGCGCTCGCTTCGGTCAGGCCGGAGCTCGAGTCGAGGCCGTCCAGTCGCGGCAAAGCAACGATCATGTGCAGCGCATCATGGGAAAGGCCCCGACCCGGAGTGCTCTCAGGCACTTGCGGTGCCCGGCGCCGGTCCACCTCCGAGTCCGTGGGGTCGCCAAGCCGCAGCTCGATTCGGGTTCCGATCTGATCCTTGAGCGCGGGGCGAATTTCGGCCCATCGCGATGCCGACATCAGGACGTGCACACCGAATGAGAGTCCCTGAGCGGCAATCCCATTGATCGAGTCCTCGATGGTGTCAAAATCGCGACGAAGGCTAGCCCAGCCGTCAGCAACCAGGAAGACGTCCCCGAAGTCGTCGCATACCGGATCCCGTCTCGCCTTCAGTTGGCGATACTGCGCCATCGAGTCGATCCCGTGGTCGCGAAATAGCGTCTCGCGGGATCGTGTGATCGCCTCGAGTCGGGCGAGCGTCTTGTGCACCAGTTGCCGATCCGCCCGGCCGGCAACAGAACCGACATGCGGCCAGTCACGGAGTGATGTCAATGCCCCGCCGCCGAAGTCGAGACAGTAGAACTGCACCTGGCTGGGATCATGGGTGGCTGCCAGCGCAGTGATGAGCGTCCGCAGGGTTGTCGACTTGCCCGACTGCGCTGCGCCCACTACGGCGACATTGCCTGTGGCGCTGAATAAGTCAACGATTAGCGGCGACCGGCGTTGGTCGAACGGGCGATCGACGACACCGATCGGAACCGTCAGCGGGGGCATCGGCCCAGCGTCGTTCATGACGGCGTCCAGCGCCGGTGCCGCCCCGAGCGGCGGTAGCCACACGTCGTGCGCACGCGGGCCATGTCCGACCAGTCGGTCTATCACCGTGTCGAGGACCGAGCCGCGGTCGACGACGTCCGATTCGACGCCATCGGCGAGCGTGAGCGGGCCGACCTGCTCGGTGCCGAACACTTGGACTCGTGCGGCCGTCTCGCCGCCCTCGAATTCGACTGCGGGGCAGCGTTTTTCCACCCGGCTCGGACCGGAGACATACGCGGCCTGGAAGCGAATCAACTCATCGGTGCCGGCACGCAGATAGGCAGCGCCCGGCGTGCTGGGTAGCTCATAAGCGTCGGCCGTTCCCAGGACGACCCGTGATTCGTTCGCCGACCATGTTTTCAGGCATATCCGATAGGACAGGTGCGATTCCAGGCCGCGGAGTCGGCCCTCCTCGAGGCGTTGACTTGCCAGTAGCAGGTGCATGCCCAGCGACCGGCCAAGTCGGCCGATTGCAACGAGGACTTCAGCGAAATCTGGTTGTTGACTGAGTAATTCCGAGAACTCATCGACGATGATGAGCAGTGCTGGAAGAGGCGCTAGCTTGGCTCCGCCTCGACGCTTGCGTTCATGAGCAGCAATCCCGTCGAGATTGCCTGCCGCGCGGAGCAATTCCTGTCGGCGGTTCATCTCACCGGTGAGGGCATCTCGCATTCGCGCGACGAGTGCCGCCTTGTCCGCCAGGTTCGTGATAACAGCCGCCACGTGCGGCGCAACGCCCAATCCGGAAAAGGTTGCGCCACCCTTGAAGTCGATCAACACCAGGTTGAGCGTCTCCGGTGAGTGACAGGCCATCATCCCAAGTGCGAGGGTGCGCAAGAACTCCGACTTACCTGACCCGGTCGCGCCAATACAGAGCCCGTGTGGGCCTACTCCGTGCTCAGCGGCCTCTTTGATGTCCAGCCGCAGGGACCCGCCGTCGAGCGTTGTACCGATCGGGACACGAAGCCGATCGCGTAAGGCCCTACTCTCCCAAAACTCAGGCGGTCGGTAGGACGCCAAATCTCTGATTCCCAAGAGATCCTGCCAACTCGCGCCGTCGACCGATGCCCTCTTATCCGGACCGCCGGCCCGATAACCCGCCAACCTTTGCGCGCACACGAGCGCAGCGTTCCGACTCATGCGATCCGGCAGTGCGCGCGCTTCGCCGTCGCCGGAGAGCCACTTAACCGGTTCTTCGTCGTCCAATCGAATCCGCAGTTCCGGAACCTTCAGAGAGTCGTCGGTCTCGACGATCAAGAAGGTCACACCGCCTGCACGCATGCCATAGTTAGGAGCGCCATCAACGACGACCACGAAGTGAGGCGTTGGAGCCGTAGTGTTGCCGGCCGGCAGGCCGGCGAGCACCTCGTCAGCTGCCAGTGGCGCGTACACCATCCGGGCCGGACCAACCTCGTCGGTCGCGCGTGGATGTCGATTGTGCGGCAACCATTTCAACCAATCCCAGTTGGATCGGTTCCGGTCACTGACAACGGCTGCGATCTTGACCAGGTGGGGACTGTGCATGACGGCCAGTTCGCAGATCGTCGCCCGGACCAGGGCACGCACGCGTGTAGGGTCGCCGCTCACGGTCATCGCCGCAACACCGAGCAATCCGACCGCGATCGGAGCATCTGGAATTGTCGAGTGAGTTCGCAGAAAGCGTTCCAATGCACTTTCGGTGACGGGGTCTGGTCGGTGGGCCGATTCCATCGACGGCGCGATCAAACGGGTTGCAAGAGGCTGTGTCCCGAGACCGATTCGCACGCAGCAGAAATCAGAATCGCGAGGCCGCCGTTCCCACATCCGGCAACTCCCCACCAGTGTCCATAGAATGTCAGGCTCCGGGTGACGCCAGGTCAGCGAAGCGTGCTGCGCCGCAGCGGTTTTTATCGCCGCGACACGTAAGCCGGACAAATAACTCAAATACTCGGCGCGGTGGGCATTGAGCTCGCCACGGCGGCGATCAGTGCCAGAGAATACCGTCGCCATCGCGGACAACAGCACCATCAACGGAAACATCATGAACGCCGGATTGCGCGGCATCGCCGACCGCGGGTAAAAGACCACCGCCATCATCCCTACCGTCGCAACGGCCATGACGACCGGCAGAGCTCGGATCACGAGATTGTTTCGCGCCGGTCGCGCCACGTCTTGCGGTGCGGCGACGATGATGTCGGCGGTGTCGACCGCAGGCGGCGCCAATCGTTCCGGTGCCACGAACTCCTCCGCCGCCACGCGATCGAAGTCCGCCACTCAGCCCTCCCCATCCCCGGTTGCGTTTGGCACGGTAGGCGCACGCGAAATCGGCAGCAAGTCACCTGTGGATCAACGCATACGCGTTGCAGCGCCCCGGGCTAGCGTCCGGATCGGCGAATGGAGGTCGTGGTGCACCAAACAGCGTCCGAGCGTGCCCAAAGCAACCGATCCCATATGGGCGGTGGAGAGCTGCGCCGATTGTCGGTCTATGCAGACAGCGTCCGCGTCGACTTGGTCCTCCCGGCCATGGTGCCCATCGAATCGCTGATGCCGGCGATCGTCGACATCCTTGCCCGCAGGGGTGGCTACCCAGCTGGACCGTTGCCTCTCCGACCTCAGCTTTCCCGCCCGGGTAATAGCGCGCTGGATCCTTTGAAGACACTGGCCGCATTGGGGATTCGCGACGGCAGCACGTTGATGCTGACGAGCTCATCAGCCGAATTGGCGGCGCCACGTGTCGACGACGTGGCCGAGGCGTTATCGGTATCGGTCGCTGCGACGGCGCGGCCTTGGACCTCGCGAGCGACCGGAATTGCCGGAGCATTCGTAGCCAGTTGCCTGGCGGGTGCAGCCGCAGTGGCATTGATTCGAACGGCGCTCGATGCCAACGACTCCCGCCGAACTGCCTGCGCCGGTTTGGCAGCGGCAGTCAGTTTGCTCGCCCTGGTGGCGGCTACAATTGCCGGTCGGGTATTTCGCCACTGTTCCGCCGGGTTGACGCTGGGCTTACTGGCCAGCGGATTCGCAGCAATAGCCGGTTTGCTTGCGGTACCCGGCGGCCCGGGAGCCCCGAACGGACTGCTCTCAGGCGCCGCCGCCGCGGCCTCGGCGGCTGTCATGTGCGTAATAGGCTGCTTCCCAGTGGTATTCACGGCACTGGCGTGTGTTGCAACGATCGGAGTAGCAGCGGCGTTGGTAGGTGTGATCATTGGCCCACCGCTGCAATCCATTGCCTCAGCGACGACGGCGGTATCACTTCTGTTGGTCGAGCTAGCCGCACCGATGTCGATCATGCTCGCCGGGTTGGCGCCGCAGGTTCCATCGGGACCCGCAGTTTCCGACGAGCTTTTGAACACCAGAGCTGTCCGCGCATCCGCGTGGCTCACCAGCATTATTGTTGGGTTCTCGACCACGGCCGCATTGGGAGCCATCGGAGCAATGGTCGGACTGTATTCGACTGGCGGCTCACGCGCCGTTGGCATTTCGTTTGCCGCCATTACCGGGGGCGTGCTGCTGCTGCGGGCGCGTTCGCACAGCGCAATGCCGAGATCCCTGCCGCTCGTTGTGAGCGGGACGGTAACCGTCAGCATCGCTCTCGTCGTCGCGGCCGCTGCCTATCCGCCTCGCACACCTTATATAGCCGCGGCGTCGACGCTCTTGGCCTCGGCGGCTCTGTGTTTAAATTTCATGAACCATTGGCTAACTGTCTCGCCGCTCGGACGCCGAAGTGTCGAGCTGTTTGAGTATCTCGCTCTGGCCTCTGTTGTGCCGCTGACATTCTGGATTTGTGGGCTTTACAGCGCTACGCGCGGCTTAAACCTGCCTTGAGTACGGCCACGTTGCGAGCGCTGCGGTTCGCGATGGCGGCGACCCTCGCCGCGCTGCCGCAGTGCGTCGCACCGCTGGCGCAGGCGGTCTCGCCACCGCCGATCGATAGCAGCCACCTACCCCAACCGGCGCCGCCGAGGCCCCCGCAGCCAACGGTGCAGCGCGAGATCTGCGCAGTGTCCACCATGACGCGAAAAGCCATCTTGTCCAAAACAATCAGCCAGCTATCCGGCCTTGACCTGCCACAAGTTTGGCAGCTCACCCGCGGCATGGGCCAACGGGTCGCAGTGATCGACACCGGTGTTGCGCCGCATCCTCGGCTGCCCGATACAGCAGCTGGTGGTGACTACGTATTTACCGGGGACGGTACCCAGGATTGCGACGGACACGGCACCGCGGTGGCCGGGATCATCGCCGCCGCACCGGATCCCAATCACTCCGATGAGTTCAGCGGGGTGGCACCAGGCGTCAGCTTGATCAGTATCCGCCAGTCCAGCACCAAGTTCGGCGCCTCGGCGAATCCGTCCACCGCTGGCTTCGGCGATGTCGACACGATGGCGAGAGCAGTGCGGACAGCGGCGGACCGTGGCGCTTCGGTAATCAACATCTCCGCCGTTGCCTGCATCCGAGCCGGGTCGCCGTTCGACGACCGCGCACTGGGCGCGTCGTTGTCATACGCGGTCGACGTCAAGAACGCCGTTGTGGTCGTCGCTGCCGGAAACGCCGGCCCCGGACAGTGTCCCGATCAGCAACCCGATCCGACATGGGACACGGCGACCGTCGTCGTCAGCCCGGCCTGGTACGACGAATACGTGCTGACTGTGGGTTCGGTGAATGCCCGCGGCGAACCGTCCTCGTTCACGCTTGCCGGGCCTTGGGTCGACGTAGCGGCCCCCGGCGAGGGAGTGACTTCGCTGAGCTTGTCGGGTAGCGGATTGGTCAATGCGTCCGGCGGACAACCAGATCCGACTCCATTATCGGGTACCAGTTACGCGGCTCCGGTGGTCAGCGGCTTGGCGGCGCTCATCCGGTCCCGGTTTCCGAACTTGACCGCTCGCCAGGTCATGCAGCGGATCAAGGCGACCGCGCATCACCCGCCCGGTGGTTGGAATCCGCGGGTGGGCGCCGGGCTAGTGGACCTGCTCGCCGCCGTCAGCACAGACACCGCGGCGGGTCCCGTCGCGCCGCCGCCACCCGCGCTAATGCCGATCCGTCCGGCCCCGCTTCCTGTGCCGCCGGATCACCGCGCGCGGAACACCGCATTCACGGGTGCAGCAATCTGCATTGGCGTGCTGTCGACGGTGCTGATCGCAGGCGCACTGCGTAGCCGGTTACCTCGGTCTGCCCACCAGGACGGGAATGTCTTGGGCGACTGAGGCATTGGCCCTACTCAATTCTGGCCCCGCTGGCAGCTTGGCCAATACTGGCCACGGCGCGGGGATCATCGTGTCAGGCAGGCCGAGGTCGTGAGCCGCATCGTCATCGTGAACGGCGAACCGCACTCCAGTATCGGTGATCAGATATCTAGTGCCTGCGGCCACGTTGTCTCCAGACAAGCTGGTGGCACGGACATACGCACTCCGCCCTGGCGGGACGTAAACGGCGTCGACGCCCGGGCCATCGCCGTCCGCCTGTGCCAGCGACACCGACTGCTGACCGGCCGGGACGGGTGGGCCACCGACGAGAAACGAGATCTCGGCACTCCCCGACGTTGTAGGCGTCCACCGGACGCAGAGCATCCCACCACCGACATTTACCGCCGTCGGCGCACGGTCTGGGAGGGTCGATAGCGGCAGCCGAGTCACCGTCGGCGCGCCTCGGATGAGGTCGGGTGCCACCGAGATGATGGTGCGAGTGCCTTGAGAGTTGTTGCGTCGCAGCAGATCCGCAGCGAGCTCCCCAACGCGCTGAACTCCGTCTCTGAGTACGACGTAATACTCGTCGCCGCCCGCGCGGGTTATCCGGAGCACACTGCCGACCGAGAATCCCGGCATTCCCGCCGGTCCACGGCTGCCGGCATCGGGAATCGACGGTGCAGTGATGGGCGGTGCCTCCGGAACGGCGGCGAGCAGTACCGGTGACACCGGTAATGGGACCTGCCCTTCGAGCCCCAGGGCGCGCACAACCGCAGCTTCATCCAGGTTCACCACGGCTCGATGTCCGTAGTAGAGGAGGTAGGTCGGTCCGCCGGACGCCGCCTTGACCAGCAGGGCCTGTTCGCGCGGGATGACACGAGACCTCGGACCCTCAGTTCGGCCAATAACGACTGTGGTGTTGACGGGCGCTGGATCGCGACTGTCGCAAACCGCCCATCGCGATTCGTCCGGCGCGAGTGGCGTCCCGAGGAATTGCGGAGCACCAGCGATGCCGAGCGTTGGACCCCGTTTGTTGCGCGCGAAGGCCGACTCAGGTGTCGGCTCCGGGTCAACGTTCGTGTGCGTAATCAACCTGGCAGACGCCAGGTTCGGGACCGGGTGCATGGTGTCACCCAATCGGACATAGAGCGCTCCGGTTCGCTTCCCCATAATGATCGGTGCATCGGTCAACGCCGGTTGCGGACGCACAACAGCAAGGACCGCGCACCCCGCCAACAGGATGACCGCCAAGGCCAATCCGGCCACCAGCGCCTGCGCGGGCGCCCGGATCGGCTCGTTGGCAGCGTGAAGGTCTTGGCCCAACAGCGCGCATTCGATGCGCCGCATCAGAAAGCGGTACCCGCTGATGTGCAGCCGCGTAGTCGGTTGCCATGCCATCCAATCCCCCATGGTTCCGTTGGCTCGACGATATGCAGTGGTCAGGGATCGCTTTGCCGGCTATCCACAGGGATTGGGGCTGGCGATCGCACCTGCCACTTTGTCAACGTATCCTTGACAAAGTGAGGATTGCCGATTTGGCGCGTAGGCACTACGCCGATCATGGCCTCACCGACGAAGATGTTTTGCACGCTTTACGCAATTTCACTCGCCGTCACCCGCAAACAGGTGACTACGAGGACCGTCTGCTGCCACGAAAGGGCGATTACTCGAAATCGTCGTCGCCCCACTGGGTGACCCCGAACTGCTATGAAATCGAAGACGCAAGCTGAAATTGACGCGGCCGAGGCCGCTGAGACTGAGGCCGCCGAGCGTTGGCTCGATGGGCTCAACCCGAGTGACGTCACGCTAGATGATGCGCCCTGACCTACGCCGCATTCGCGAGTTAGCCGCCGAGCTAGAGGGCGCCGAAGCGCGTCTTCGCTCCGCTGTCGCAGAAGCACGCGCGCACGGCGAAACGTGGGGCATGATCGGGACGATTCTCGGGGTCAGTCGCCAAGCCGCTCAGCAACGATTCGGCGATGCCGATAAGCGATCTGGGCACTAGCTCAGCGAGTCGGACATGTTCACCTAGCATCGCCGGCCGGGTGACGCATTGCGACGACAACGCAACGGTCGAGCGGACCTTGTTCGGCTAGCTGACTGTCGCCCGGCCAACCGCCAATGTGACGATGTCCCTCGAAATCGCTAAAATCGCCTGGTGAGCACCAATCGCTGGACCCGTTTCATCCCCCGTCGCGCCTGGTCACGCGGGTTAGCCGCCGCGGTGCTGGCCGCCGGCGTGCTGCTGGTCGCGCCGAGCGCCGTTCGCAGCGTCGCCCCGAAGGCCGCCGCCGACAACTGCCCGGACGTAGCCCTGACGTTCGCCCGCGGCACCGACGAGCCGCAAGGTTTGGGACGCGTCGGCCAGGCCCTCGCCGACGGCCTCAAGCAGAGCACCGGCAAGAACGTCGACGCCTATCCGGTCAACTACCGGGCCACGCTGCTGCAGCTGCACGGCAACGACGGCGCCAAAGACGCCATCAAGCACATCAAGGACGTCGCCGACAAGTGCCCGAACACCCCTCAGGTGCTCGGCGGCTACTCGCAGGGCGCGTCGGTCGTCGACATCGTCACCGGAACGCCGATCGCCGGCGTCGGCTGGGGCGGTTCGCTGCCGCCGCAGTACGCCAACAACATCGTCGCGGTGACCACCTTCGGTAACCCGGCCGACCGCAGCGGCGGGCCGATCTCGCAGCAGAGCCCGATGTTCGCCGCCAAGGCGATCGACTACTGCAACCCCGAGGACCCGATCTGCCACGCCGGTGAAGGCAACCAGTGGAGCGGACACACCGAGGGCTACGTGCCCGTCTACACCAGCCAGGCGGTCAGCTTCGTGCAGACCAGGCTGTTGTCGGTGATGGCCCCCAGCACTCCCCAAGGCCCCTTCGGCGGACCCGGCGGGCCAGCGGGCGTGCCGCCCGGACCC
>Ga0335075_10014252_pt1 | contig 11952 bp, 7 predicted proteins | sample Lox_Sample_24_FD_206723 | JGI IMG/M metagenome (GOLD analysis project Ga0335075, IMG submission 206723) | Soil microbial communities from Loxahatchee National Wildlife Refuge, Florida, United States - Lox_Sample_2.4 | ecosystem: Environmental > Terrestrial > Soil > Wetlands | place: USA: Florida... | reverse complement strand
GCCGGTGCTGCCGTCGCAGGATCCGTTCTACACCTACACCGGATCGACCCCGCTGGCGCAGATCGCCCCGGGCACGGTGCTCAAAGAGCGCAGCGTCAGCCTGTCGATCGAGGGCGTGACAGTCCCGGTGTCCACCGAGCAGGTTCTCTACCGCACCACCGGTGAGGAGGGCCAGCCGACCGTCACGGTGACGACGATCATCAAGCCGCTGCTCTGGTTCATTGACCCGAAGATCGTCGCCTACCAGACGGCCTATGACGCGCTGGGATCGGAATGCGATCCGTCCTACACGCTGCAGGGCGGCAACCCGAGCGACTCCACCGCGCAGGAGGAAGAGCTCGCCATCGCCGCGTACGTGGTGGCCGGCTTCACGGTCACGGTGCCCGACTACGAGGGCACCAACCTGGACTGGGGCGCTGGCCAGGAGTCAGGCTACGGAACGCTGGACGCCATCCGGGCCACGGAGAACTATCTCGGGGTCTCCAGCTCCACCAAGGTCGGGATGGTGGGTTACTCCGGCGGTTCGATCGCCACCGAGTGGGCGGCCGAGCTGGCGCCGGGCTACGCCCCGGGACTGCACATCATCGGCGCGGCGGCGGGCGGCGTGCCGGTCGACTTCGCGCACAACCTCACCTACGTCAACGGCGACGACGACTGGTCGGGTGTCATCCCAGCGGTGCTGGTCTCGCTGGGGCGCGCGTTCGGCGTCAACATCACCCCGTACCTGTCGTCGTATGGCGAGCAGGTCACCAGCCAGGTCAGCGGCGAGTGCATCGCCTCCTTCGCCAGTTCCTACCCCGGGCTGACCATCCAGCAGCTGCTGTTGCCGCAGTACTCCAACCCGTTCAGCGTCCCGGTCCTGGTCAGCATCCTCAACCACCTGATCATGGGCACGTCGGGCGGGACCCCGGACGAGCCGCTGCTGTTCGGGGTGGGCGACTACGACGGGACCGGCGACGGGATCATGATTGACGGGGATGTGGAGGCGCTGGCCCACGAGTACTGCCAGCGCGGCGTGCCGGTTACCTTCACCGTGTACCCCGGGCTGCCCCACAGCGACGCGGCCGTGCCTTTCGAGGCGCAGGCGCTGACCTTCCTCGAGGGCCAGTTCAACGGAGCCCCGGCGCCGAACGGCTGCTCCTCCATCGGAGCGGGCAACTCCCTGGCCCCGCTGCCCCAGCCGTCCTCTTAGGCGTCTTACCGGGGATTGACGGTGCCGGGAAGCGGTTATATCGTCCACTTCTAATAGGAAAGTTTCCTATTAGAAGTGGCTCCGTGGAGGCGTCGTGTTATCTTCCGGTCGCATACGGCTGGCCTGCCTGCTCTCCCTCCTGGCCCTGGCTGCTGCCTGGCTCACCGCGCCGGCGGCATACGCCCAGGCCAACCTCCTGACCAACGGCGACTTCGCGACCGGAAGCACCGCCGGGTGGACATGCTCATCCGGCGACACGGTGGTGACCTCGCCGGTCTACCCAGGCTCGACGTATGCGCTGGCCGGCACCCCCACCGATAGCGACTACGCGCAGTGCAGCCAGGTCGTCAGCGTCCAGCCAAGTTCTTCGTACACGCTGGCCGGCTGGGTGGAAGGCGACTATGTCTACCTCGGAGACTCCGGCACGGGCACCAGCGATACCGACGACTGGACGCCGTCGGCCCCATCGTGGACCGAGCTATCGACCAGCTTCACCACGGGCGCTGACACCACGAGCGTGACGGTGTACATCAATGGCTGGTACGCGCAGCCGACGTTCTACGCGGATGATCTGTCGCTGACCGGGCCGCCCGGAAGTGGCGGCGGCGGGGGCACCGCCCCGGGCGCTCCGGCCGGCCTCACGGTGACCGGCACCACCGCATCTTCGGTGTCATTGTCCTGGACCGCTCCGTCCGGCACCGTCACCGGCTATTACGTCTTCGAGAACGGTACGCAAGCCGCCACTGTAAGCGGCACGAGCGACACGGTGACCGGGCTGGCCGCGTCGACCGGTTACAGCTTCACCGTCGCGGCTTACAACGCGGCGGGCTCCTCGCCGCAGTCCGGCGCGGTCAGCGCCACCACGTCCGCGTCCGGCGGCGGGGGAGGCGGATCCAGCGGGCTCCCGGCCCACCTGCTGATGGGGTACTGGCAGGACTTCACCAACGGCGCGGCCCCGCTGACGCTGGCCGAGGTGCCCACGAGCTACAACCTGGTCGCCGTCGCGTTCGGCGATTCCGACAGCACGCCCGGACAGGTCACGTTCTCAATCGACTCTGGGCTGGCATCGGCGCTCGGCGGTTACACCCAGCAGCAGTTTATCGATGACATCCAGACCCTGCAGGCACGCGGCCAGAAGGTCATCCTGTCGGTTGGCGGCCAGAACGGCACGATTACCGTCGATGACGCGGCCAGTGCCAGCAACTTTGCCAGCAGCGTCTACTCGCTCATCCAGGAGTACGGATTCAACGGAGTCGACATCGACCTGGAGAACGGCGTGGACCCGACGTACATGGCTTCCGCGCTCGAGCAGCTGGAGAGCGACGTCGGGTCGAGCCTGATCATCACGCTGGCCCCCCAGACGGTGGACACGCAAACGACCGGCGACGATTACTTCCAGCTGGCTCTCGACATCCAGCCCATCCTCACCATGATCAATACCCAGTACTACAACTCAGGCACGATGAACGGGTGCGACGGAAACGTCTACGCCGAGGGCACTGAGAACTTCATCACCGCCCTGGCCTGCACCGAGCTGGAGGGCGGCCTGTCCCCGTCCCAGGTGGGCCTTGGCCTGCCGGCCTCTTCGTCCGCGGCCGGCAGCGGCTACGTCGACCCCTCGGTGGTCAACGACGCGCTCGACTGCCTGGCCACACAGCAGAACTGCGGCAGCTTTGTCCCGCCCACCACGTGGCCGGGGATCCGCGGGGTCATGACCTGGTCGATCAACTGGGATGCGTCGAATGGCTACAGCTTCGCCGACACCGTCTCGCCCTACCTGGCCACGCTGCCCTGAGCCGCCCAGAATGGGACATTCCCCGCGCGGGTAAACGACTGGGCCCAATGGCGCGTCTTCTCGCTGAGAAACGCGCGATGCCGAGGGAGCTCCCGCTCGATGGCCGCGCTTGCTCACGGCTTCCATCGGTGATCTCAGGAGGAATCCCGCATGAGAACGAGCCGGCCGCAGTTGGCGGCCACCAACCGTGCCGAGTCCACCAGGGCGGTCCGCGCCCGGCTGAGCAGCAGGGCGATCCGGCTGCTCTCGGTGACCGCCGCGGCCGGAACAATGTGCATGTTGTGGGCGGGCGCGGCATCCGCGGCGACCACCCAGGCTCAGGCCAAGTACGCCACCACCACGAAGATCACCAACACGAACCCGGGCAGCGTCCAGGTCGGCAAGAAGTTCACCTTCGACGTGACCGTGACGTCGCCGGCGGGCGACCCGGCCGCGACCGGAACCGTCAAGGTCAACGCGGCCGGCGAGGGCAGCGCCTTCGACTGCACCGCAACGCTGTCGGCCGGGAAGGGGTCGTGCAGCATCACCGCACCTCAGTACGGGGTCGTCAAGTACACGGCCACGTACAGCGGCGACGCGACCCATAGCGCGTCGACCTATGCCGGGCCGTACTACCTGGAAATAAAGAACCTGACGAGCACCACGGCCGGCCCGACGGCAGCCAAGGCTGGTGAGGTGACGATCACCGCCAAGGTGTACGCCATGGGCGCGGACATCGACCACGCCGCGGGCGGCACGGGCACGGTGACGTTCTACGTCGGCCACAACCCGGCCGACCCCCCGCTCGTCGAGTGTGCTGCCGCGGAGCTCACCTCCTTCAACGCGAGCACCGGCGAAAACGAGGCCACGTGCGTGGTCAAGCTCACCGGCGCCGGCACGTACTTCATGATCGATAAGTACTCCGGCGACGACACGAACGAGCCGTCGACTTCCAAGACCACGAACATTGTCATCAGCGGCTGACCGAACCGACGCCGGCTAGGGAGAACCAGCGCCGGGCCGTTCCCAGAGGGAGGGAAGCGGCCCGGCGCTGTGCTGTGCGGCGGAGCGGACGCGTCGCTCAGTGTGACGACTTCCACACGACTTCCCTGGTCAGATCGATGGACGACCGATTTGTGGGCGTCCTACGTTAGCTGGTGTGACCTGGGAGGATATTGCGCCGAATCTCCTGTTCGGGCTTCGCCAGGGCCTGCCGGCTGGCCTGGTGGTCAGCCTGCTGCTGGCTGCCGTGCGCAAGCCAGCGCCGGTCTGGCTCGGGGTGCTGGGCGCGGTAATGCTGTCCGGCAGTGCCGCTGCCGTGGTCACCTCTTCCGTCGGCACAGTATCCAACCAGCTACAAGACGCGGTCAGCGGACTGCTCAGCGTGTTCGCGGTGGGCCTGGTGGCCGCGGTGATCTTCCGGATGCGCGGCGCCGCGGCCGGCCCGAAAACCCAGCGCCGCGGCGACGTGGCCCGCGTGGCGCCGCTCAGCGCGGGTGCGCTGACGATGACCGCGTTCCTGGCCGCCGGCCGCGCAGGCTGGCCGACGGCGCTGTCGTTGGCGACGGCCGCGCGCGCGCCGGGACATCCGTCGGCCGGGCCGCTCACGGGCACCGCCGCCGGGCTGGCGGCGGTCGTGGTGCTGGGCTGGCTGGTGCGGCGCCGGGCGGTCAGGCTGAACGCGGGGGTGCTCCTTAACCGGGCCGCGCTGGCCCTGATCGTGATCGCCGCCGGAGCGCTGGCGAACGGGCTCGGCGACCTGCAGGACGCGGGCCTGCTGTCGGGGCGGCGGTGGATAGCGTTCGACCTCGCCGCGCGCGCTCACCCAGGATCCTGGTGGGTCTCGCTGATCACCGGGATCACCGGCCTGTCGCCGGAGATGACCGTGCTGCAGGTCGTGGCCTGGATCGCCTTCCTCGCTGTCGGGATCCGCATGTTCGCGAAGGCCGGCCGTCCCGCCGCCGCGCAGGCCGGCGATCCCGCCGCGGCCCGGCACGCCACCGGGGGCACCGCGGGCTGGTGGCAGCGGATGGCCGGGCGGCGGCCGTGGGCGGTGGCCGGGGTGCTGGTCGCCGCGCCGGCCCTGGCCTCCGGCGCGATGATCGCAGCCCTCCCGTCGGCCAGTTCGGCATCGACCGCGGCGGTGACCGTGACCGTGACCCGCAACGGGTGCGCGCCCGGCTGGACCTCCGCCACCGCCGGAAGCCAGACGTTCACGGTCGACAACCAGTCCGGGATGCCGGGTGAGATCAACCTCGACGACGCGTCCGGCGACATCGTGGCCGAGATCGAGACCATCGGCCCGGGGACAAGCGCACAGCTCAACGCCACGCTCTACGGCGGCACGTATGTCTTCAAGTGCTTCATGGGCAGCCTGCCGGCCACGGTGTCCCAGCCGGTCCAGGTCGCGGCCGGGCATGCCGCCGCCGCGGCCAGCCCGATTCACGGCAGCGCGGTCGCCATCAAGCCGGTGACCGTCAGCGAACTGGCGGGCCCTAACCAGGAGTACCAGGCCTACGCGGCACGGCAGCTCGCGGACCTGGCCCACGCGGTCACCCAGGTCCAGGCCGACCTGCGCGGCAATGACCTGGCCGCGGCGAAGCAAGACTGGCTCACCGCGCAGCTGGACTGGGAGCGCGTGGGCGCTTCCTACGACAGCTTCGGCAACCTGGGCCTGGCGGTCGACGGCCTGCCGGACGCCCTCCCCGGTGGAGTCGGCGACAAGAACTTCACCGGGCTGCACCGGCTGGAATACGGCCTGTGGCATGGCCAGAGCGCGGCCACCCTGCTGCCGGTCACCGGCACCCTGGCCAGCGACGTCGCGGTGGTGCGGCAGAACCTGACCTCCGTCAACCTGGCCGGCGACCCCACGAACCTGCCGATCCGCACGCACGAGATTCTCGAGGACGCGCTGCGTGACCACCTGTCCGGGATTGACGACCAGGGCGGCGGCGCGGCGTTCGCGGAGACCTACGCCGACGCGCAGGTCACCGCGGCTGTGCTCGGCTACCTGACACCGCTGATCAATGCGCGGCAGCCCGGCCTGCCGGACATAGCCGACGACCAGCTGGACATCCTGAACGCGGCGCTGCTCGCCACCCGGGTCAACGGCCGCTGGGAGTCACTCGGCACGGCCCCGCTGGCCGCGCGCGAGGACGTGGACGCGGCGATCGACGCGGTGCTCCAGACGCTCTCCGCTGTTCCGGATCTCCTTGAGACTCCCCCGGCCCACTGAAGCCTGCACGACGCCGCCTAAGGAGCGACCCCGCGTGAACGTCAACCGGCGCAACTTTCTGAAGGGCACGCTATCGGGCGCGGCCGGGACCGCGCTAACCGGCGGGGTGCTGGCCGAAGGTGTGCGCGCGGACGCCGTCCAGACGAAAAGCAGCGGCCCGGTCACGGCGGCGGCCTACCCGTTCCATGGCGCCAGCCAGGCCGGGGTGCTCACGCCGGGGCCACGGGACAAGCAGCCGTTCGCGTGCGTCGCCGCCTTCGACTGCACCGTTACCAACCAGCCCGACCTGGCGCTGCTCATGTACGAACTGACCAACCGGGCCTGGTTCCTGGCCACCGGCGGTACCCCGCCCGACCTCGGGGTCGGGCAGCCGCCCTCCGACAGCGACGTCCTGGGGCCCGTGGTGCCGGCCGACGGGCTGACCGTCACGGTGTCGGTGGGATCGAGCCTGTTCGACGACCGTTACGGCCTGGCCAGCAGCAAGCCGCTGAAGCTGACCGAGATGCAGCCGTTCCCCAACGACTTCCCAGATCCCGCCTGGCTGCATGGTGACCTGCTGCTCCAGCTGTGCGCCAACCATCCCGATACGGTGCACCACGCCATCCGCGACATCACCAAGAACACCAGCGGCGGCATGCAGTTGCGCTGGAAAATGGAAGGCTACGCGTCCCCGCCACGGCCGTCCGGGACCCCCCGGAACCTGCTGGGGTTCAAGGACGGCACCGCCAACCCGACCGGAACGCTGGCCAGCAGCCTGGTCTGGGTCGACGATCCCGCCGAGCCCCGGTGGGCGCAGGGCGGCTCCTACCAGGTCGTACGGCTGATCCGGATGCTCGTCGAATTCTGGGACCGCGTGTCCATCAACGAACAGCAGAACATGTTCGGCCGCCGCCGCGACAGCGGGGCGCCGCTCGATGCCACCAGCGAGTTCGACACCCCCGACTACGCCGCCGACCCGCACGGGTACGTGATCCCGCTGGACAGCCACATCCGGCTGGCCAACCCGCGCACCAAGGCGACCGCCCGGCAGCGGATCGTGCGCCGCTCCTACAATTACGACCTCGGCGTGGACGAGAACGGGAACCTGCAGGCGGGACACATCTTCATCGCCTATCAGCAGGACGTCCAGCGGCAGTTCGAGACGATCCAGAAGCGGCTGATCAACGAGCCCCTGGTCGACTACGTGCAGCCGTTCGGCGGCGGGTACTTCTTCACCCTCCCCGGCGTGCGGGACGCCACCGACTGGTACGGGCAGGGCTTGCTGCAGTAGCCGGGGCCTTCGGCTGGCCCCGGCGAGGCGGGGGCGGGTCATCCGACGCGGGTGATGCGCGCGGGGCCAGCCACTGCGAGCGTTGGTGCTGAGGGCGAGAGCACCGGGGGGCACTGTGACCAGCTACCCGAACATCAGCGACCACGGGATCATCGGTGACCTGCAGACGGCCGCCCTGGTGGCCACCGATGGCACGATCGACTTCTTCTGCTGCCCCCGGTTCGACTCGCCGAGCATCTTCGCCTCGCTGCTGGACGCCGAGCGCGGCGGTCAGTTCAGGATCGCTCCGGCTGCCGACGGCTACGTGACCCGGCAGCTGTACTTCCCGGAAACCGCCATGCTGATCACCCGGTTCATGACCGCGGACGGGGTCGGCGAGGTACTCGACTTCATGCCGGTGATCGAGGGCGGGCCGACCGGGCGGCACCGGATCGTGCGCAAGCTCCGGGTCGCGCGCGGCACCATGCGGTTCGTCCTGGACCTGCAGCCCCGGTTCGACTACGGCCGGGCCGGGCACACGCTCGAACTGTCCGAGTCCGGGGCGGTGTTCCGCGCCGGGGACACCGAACTGACCGTGTATACCACCGGGAGGCGCCCGGCCGACCAGGGCGGCGCGATCGTCGAGCGGGCCGGAAACGGACTGCGGGCCACGATCACCATGCGGGAGGCCGACCCGGCCGCGGGCATCGTGCTCGAGTCGGCGGGCGGCCCGCCGCACCCGCTCCCGCCGGCCGAACTGGACCGGCTGGCCGAGGACACCGGCGCGTTCTGGCGGGCGTGGCTGGCCCGCTCGACCTATACCGGGCGGTGGCGCGAGATCGTTACCCGCTCGGCCATGACCCTCAAGCTGCTGACCTACCACCCGACCGGTGCACCGGTGGCGGCGGCCACCTTCGGCCTGCCCGAGCAGGCGGGCGGCGAGCGGAACTGGGACTACCGCTACACGTGGGTGCGCGACGGGTCACTGTCGCTGCACGCCCTGGCCGGTCTGGGCTACCTGGAGGAAGTGGCCAGATTCGGGGGGTGGCTACGTGACCGCGCGGCCGAGCAGGCCGGCCAGGCCAGCGGCCCGATGAAGATCATGTACCGGGTCGACGGATCGTCCGACTTGACCGAGGAGATCCTGGGCCACTTCGAGGGCTGGCGCGGGTCGCGGCCGGTCCGGATCGGGAACGGCGCCGCCGACCAGTTGCAGCTCGACATCTACGGCGAGGCCATGAACGCGATCTTCGCCGCGGAAACCCACGGGCAGCAGATCGCGCACTCCGGATGGCAGGCGCTGTCCAAGATCACCGACTGGCTGTGCGACAACTGGGACCAGCCCGACGAGGGCATATGGGAGAGCCGCGGCGGGCGCAAGGACTTTACCTACGGCCGGTTCCAGAGCTGGATCGCGCTGGACCGGGCGATCAAGCTGGCCGACCGGCACAGCCGCCCGGCCAACCGGGCCAAGTGGGCGCAGCAGCGGGACGCGATCTACAACCAGATCATCGAGCGCGGCTGGCATCCCAAGACGAACGCGTTCACCCAGCACTACGACACCGAGGTGCTCGACTCGTCGCTGCTGCTCATGCCGCTGGAGGGATTCATTCCGCCCACCGACCCGATGTGGCTGGCCACGCTGGAGGCCATGGACTCCGAGCTGGTATCCGACAGCCTGGTTTACCGGTACAACCCGGCCACCTCACCCGACGGGCTGGCAGGCGACGAGGGCACGTTCTCGCTCTGCACGTTCCTGTACGTCGACGCGCTGGCCCGCGCCGGGCGGATCGACGACGCGGTGCTGACCTTCGACAAGATGCAGACCTACGCCAACCACCTGGGGCTGTACTCGGAGGAGATCGGTCGGACGGGCGAGCAGCTGGGCAACTTCCCGCAGGCCTTCACCCATCTGGCACTGATCAACTCCGCGCTCTCGCTCAACCGCCTCATCGATGAGCGCAGGCGGCACGAGCCGGCTTTCGCGGCATCCGCGGCAAGCTAACGACGCGGCAGCGCGAGCGCCGCGGCCAGGCCGATGAGCCCGATGAAGGCCATCACCACAATGGCGGCCACGTAGGCCCGCCGGGCGTCGGCGAAGCCCGCCACCAGGATGGTGCCCGCGATCGCGGTGCCAAACGAAGATCCCAGGTTGGAGACGCTCCGGGACAGGCCGGAAATCTCGCCCTGCAGGTCCTCCGGGAAGGCCGACTGCACCACGTTGACCGAGGGCGTGAGCATGACGCCGACGCCCGCCCCGATGAGAAACAGTCCCGGGACCGTGTACCAGGCGCTTGGGTGGCCCTTGACCAGCAGGATCAGGACGAAGATGCCGACGATGGCGGAGGCGAACCCGGCCAGGATGAGCGATCGCTGCTGGTATCGCTGGGCCAGCCGGCCGGCGGCCAGCGAGGCCAGCAAGATCCCCACAGTGGTGGAGGTGAAGATCACCCCAGTCCGGATGGCGCTGTAGTGCCGTATCACCTGGAGGTAGGCGGACACCACGAACGAGATGCCCATGAGCATGGCCCACTGCACGTTCTGAGTGACCAGGGCCAGATTGGAGGTGCGGTTGCGGAACAGCGCCATCGACAGCAGCGCTTCCTTCCCGGCCCGCTCGCGGCGGTGCACCCAGGCGAAGAATCCGGCCAGGATGACCGCGCCCGCGACGATCAGGGCCGCCATCAGCAGCAGGTTCTTGTCGGCGGCCATGATCCCTCCGACCAGGACGACCAGGCCGACCGCGGACAGGATCGCGCCGACCATGTCTATCGGGTGACCGGGCTGCGCGGGTCTCGGATCGGTGATGCGCCGGGCGAGCACGATAATGATCACGATGATCAGGGCCTGGAAGACGAACGCGACCCGCCAGCTGATCGCGGTGGTGATCGCGCCGCCGATGAGGGGCCCGGTGGCCGCCCCGATTCCGCCCATGCCGCTGATCGTTCCGAACGCCCGGGCCCGGGACTTCATGCCGGTGAACAGCATCGTGGTGAGGATGTAGACGGGCGGTATGAGCAGGGCGGTGCCGACGCCTTCGAGGATGGAGTTGCTCAGGATCAGCACACCCAGCCCGGGCGCCGCCGCGCTGAGTATCGCGCCGGCCCCATAGACCGACAGCCCGGCCGTCAGGCACCGCTTACGGCCGAACCGGTCGGTCAGCGCCCCGCACGGGATCATCAGCGCCGCCATGACCAGCAGGAACAAGGTGATGCAGACCTGAACGCCCTGAATGGTGGTATGCAGATCGGTCTTGATGCTGTCGATCATCACGTTCATGTTCGAGCCGGCGAAACTGCAGATGAACTGGGCCAGCGCCAGCGGCACCAGCATCTTCTGCGGTGACGCGGCCAGGGCCGGCCGGGCGCCGGCGGCAGCGGTCACCGCGCCGGGCGCCCGAGGCTGGCCCGCCGTGCTTCCACCCGCTCGCCCCCGTTGCTCGCGCTCCGCCGCCAGCGCCGGCTACCCCTGGCCGGCCGGCCCCCGTCCCAGCGCAACTACCCGGCGCAGGCTCCCGCCGAACCGGCTTACGCGACCCGCAGCGCGCTGATGGCCTGGCCGATCAGGTAACGCCATTCGTCCCGCACCCGGGGCTTGTCCTCGGGCGGCGCCTCGGCCACGGCCAGGCCGGCCCCGCCGAGCATCCAGAACGAGAACCGGACCAGGCTGTCGAACGCCGTGCCGCGGACGTAGCCGCCGTCGACCAGGTCCCGGATGAAGCGCTCGACCAGCCCGTAGGCGTGGTCCTTCTCGCACTCCCGCCAGCGGCGCCAGCCCAGCGCGGCCGGGCCCTCGAGCCAGACCAGCCGCCCGTAGACCGGGTCGCAGCAATGGGTCAGGTAGGTGTCCAGGGCCAGCATGGCCGCATTCCACGGGTCGGCCGTGCTCGCCGCCGCGATGACCTCCGCGGTCACCCGGGCTTCTTGCAGGTCGAGCACGGCCTCGAACAGCGCTTGCTTGCTGGCGAAGTGGTGGTACACGGCGCCACGGGTGACCTGGCTGGCCGACGCGACGTCTTCCAGGGACGTGCCGGCGTACCCGCGCTCGGCAAACAGCGCGGTCGCCTGCTCGAGCAGCGCAGCTCTGGTGGCCTCCGAGTACAGCTCGCGGCGGCTCTTGACCTCTGGCATGCGCTGAGTATAGTGACAAACATTGAGTATGTGACAAGCGCCGAGTATGCGAACCCCCGAGCACGGCGTTCTGCTCATGGCGGCGCTACCGCACTTAAGGAGTTAGCGCCTTGACCGAAACACTGCCCCCGCCGCTGTTCGACCCGTTCGCGCCCGGCTTTGCCGACGACCCCTACCCGCAGTACGCGACCATGCGGGAGCAGGCCCCGGTCTACCAGCACCCGTTCGGGTTCTGGCTGCTCACCAGCTACGACGACGTGTCCTGGCTGCTGCGGGCGCCGGGCCTGTCGGCCGAGGACGACAACGTGGCCACCGACAGCCTGCTGCGCCAGGTGCGCGAGGAACTTTACGGTGACACCGCGCGGCGGGCGA
>Ga0335075_10014251_pt1 | contig 11952 bp, 10 predicted proteins | sample Lox_Sample_24_FD_206723 | JGI IMG/M metagenome (GOLD analysis project Ga0335075, IMG submission 206723) | Soil microbial communities from Loxahatchee National Wildlife Refuge, Florida, United States - Lox_Sample_2.4 | ecosystem: Environmental > Terrestrial > Soil > Wetlands | place: USA... | reverse complement strand
GGCGTGCCGGAGTCTCCGCTTGTGATGTCACGGTGCTCGCAGGAACCTGGCTGCTTTCCCCGGTCAGAGCGGGCAGCGGTCCTTGTACGGTTTCGGGCATGAAGGGGTTTGTAGAGTACCCGGAATTTTCTTGCCAAGCTTCGTAACCGAAGCCTCGCATAAAGCGTGCCCAGCAGCCTAGCTTGGCCGCGCCGGCCTCACCGTGCGTAAGATTGTCAGGAGAGCGTCCGGCTCGACCGGCTTGACCAAATGGGCATCCATGCCGGCCTCGTGCGTACGCCGCCGGTCCGGGTCCTGCCCCCAGGCCGTCAATGCAATGATCCGAATGTCCGCTCCCCAGGAGGTCCCACGGATCGCGCGAGCGGCCGCAACCCCATCGAGGTCGGGCATGGCGACGTCCATCAGGATGACATCCGGCAGAAACTCTCCGGCCAGCTCGACCGCGCGGCGACCATCGGAAGCCGTACGGACCACGTGTCCCTTCGACTGAAGCAGCAGCGCGAGTGAGTCCGCCGCGTCGGCATTATCGTCCGCGACGAGTATTTTCAACAGTGGGGATTCCCGAGCCGGCGGTAACTCCGACGACTCCGAGGACGTCTGCTCTCCCACCAGCTCATCCACCAGCCGCACCAGCTGCCCGATCTGCCGGCTCATCATGTCTGTGACGCGCTCCAGGACGGGGTCCGCCGGTAACCGTTGCCGCACGATCTCGATGCCGTTGCGCAACGGCGTCAGCGGGTTGCGCAGCTCATGCGCGAGCAAGGCGAGCTGCTTCTCCTTCTCATGCGCGGCACGTACCAGTTGTGATTCCGCAGCACGAAGGTCGCTGGCGACACTGTGACGAATTGTTTCGAGGCTATCGAGACGGCGCGCATGTGACACCAGAGCCCCAAGCAACACGCCGAATCCACCGACCGTCAGCAGCAGCACCTCGAAGCCGGCACCATCCAACACGGCGGATTGGCCGAGCCTGACTACCACGGCCAACACGATCAACAGGCACGCCGTCCACACCGCAATCCGGCGGGCACTCACCGCGCCGGCACTATCACCGGCGAGCAGCCGCATCCAGCCGAGATCCCCTCTTCGAACCAACATCCCATAAAACAACACGGTGAGAGCGATCGTGGAGTTCAACCCGACCGGCACGTAGAAGCCCATCGCGGACAGCGCGCGCAGGTTGTACAAATGCGCCAGTAACTCGGTGCCCGCCAGCAAAGCCCCGGCGGTCCCCAGCCACACGAAGAGCGAGCCCGCAGCCCGGTTGCGCGCGCTGACCAGCAGCAGGCACAAGCACCACAGGCCGAGCAGGACCAAGGTCCCGGCAGCAGGCCGGCCCGCGCGCAGATAAGGTCCGGGCTGCTCGTGCACGACCGCGTCCGAGAACAGAAACTGGTCCAGGCCCCAATCGACATCCAGAAAATTCTGCCAGAGGGTCGCGATCGCGACGGCGAGCACCACCACGGCGCAGCCGCGCGCCACGAGCCGACTCAGCGCACAGCGCTCAGTGCTCAGGCCGAGGGAAATGGCGCACAGCGCGAAACAGACAGCGCTCAACGGTTGCGTGGCCCGCTGCCCGGGAAAGCCGCTCTTGAGAATCGTGAAGTCGAAAACCCACCCGAGCAGAATCAGCACGGCCACCGCGAAACCGACGGAGGCTATGATTTGCACGCGCTTTACACGAGCGCGGGTCGAATGGGTGACGGACCAGGATGAATCGAGCGCCGCGTCCGCCGAACGCGCACAAAAAACTCCCATGAGCGACGGGTGCCCCCTTTAGTCTTGCTTTCTGTTGGATCCCCGTCTGGCGGACGTGCGGCCCCTGAAATTTAAACAGGTGCCGCAGGCATTCGAGCAGCCAAATCCTAATCCAACCTGCCGGTATGGAGAAGAGGGCCTCGGCCCCACTAGGATTAAATCCCGGGATATGCCATAAGCTTGACGGGCGGCGAGCCGGTCGGGCTTACCGGGTCTTACTCATTTCCTTCAGCAGACGATAGGTGTACTCCACGCTTTCGTCGAACTCCCGCACGCCCACCCGCTCATCGCGACCGTGCGCACGGTTTTCTGCAGCGTCGATCCAGACACCGGACAGGTCATAACTCGGCATCCCGGCATTGCGGGTCTGGCGGTCGTCACTGAATCCGGTCGCCATCATGGGGACGATAGGGACTCCCGGCCACATGGAGTGCACCACGGCCGCCGTTTTCTTCATGATCTGTGGTGTCGGCGGGGACTCCGGGCTCACGATGGGAGGCGCGTCCAGGGTAACCTTGATTTTCGGGTCGTTGAGCGTGCTGACCAGCGTGCTCTGCACGTTCGCCGCGCTATCGCCCGGCATCATCCGGCACTGAATGGTCGCCTTCGCACGTTGCGGCAAAGCGTTTTCCGCATGGCCGCCCGAAATCAGCGTCGCAACGCACGTCGTCCGCAACTCCGCGTTGAAACGGACTACGTGGCTCAGCCGCTCCGCGGCCGCGAGATCAGGTGGATTCTGTGCGACCGCTCGCATGTCGGCGCTCAATGAGGAGGGCGCCAGGTCCGCAAGCTTCGCGAAGCTCGCGCGGGTGGTATCGGTCGTCATCACCGGGAAGTGATACTGCTCCAGTCGCCCCAGCCCGTCGGCCAGGGTGTAGATCGGATTGTCAGGACCGGGCAGCGAGCCATGGCCTCCGGGGCCGGTGGCTTCCAGTGTGTAGGTCACGTAGGTCTTCTCACTGGTCCCCATCTCGTAGAGCTGGCGCTCGCCGTCCTTGTAGTCGCCACCGCCGCCGTCCAGGTTGACCACCAGGCCGGCGTCGATGAGATTGCGATGCTCCTTCAGAAGGAAGGCGGGACCATTGGCATCACCGCCGGCCTCCTCGTCGGCCGTAAAAGCGGCAATGATGTCGCGCTCGGGCTTGAACCGCTCGCGCTTCAAACGGATCAGCCCCTCGAGGAGAGCCGCGTCACCGTCTTTCATGTCGATCGCGCCACGCCCGTAAAACCAACCGTCCTTCTCAGTCAGCTTGAACGGATCGACGGACCAGTCCTCGGCTTTGGCCTCGACGACGTCGAGATGCCCCAGGAATAAAACAGGCGACCCGCGGCCCTTACCGCGATAACGGACGACGACGTTGCCCTTGTTCGGGTGATCGGACGGCGCGACAAACACTACCTCGTCAGCCGGAAATCCCGCCTTCAACAGGTGCTGCTCGATAGCCCGAGCCGCCACGGTCGTCCCCACATCATGCGTGGTCTTGATTTCGACCAGCTCCTTCAAGATGGCGCGCGCCAGGTCCTTATCCTCATCGGGAGGCAGCGGACCCGGCGCCGCGGCGCAAGCTATGGAAGTCAGACCTAGCGCCAGGACGGCACACCACGACGGGTGAGGTTTGATCACATGGGCCTCGCGGGAATGTTCACATTTACCCCTAGAACGGATAGTTCAAGCCGGTGAAAACCGCGGTCCCTTCATTCCCATAACCAACATCAACATAACCTACCACGGAAGGCCGCGCGATGGCGCGGAAGCCGATCCCACCGACCTTGTGGAGATTGGAGCCGGGGAACTCGCTGGTGTGCCCCCAGACGTGCCCGAGATCCACAAAGGGGGCGATCTCGAGGTCGACGTGAGTCGCCTCCGCATCGAACCCCCAGAAAATATGCCGCACCTCGGCGCTTGCGGAGAAGGCATTCCGGTCGGTGAAGCGGCCCGCTCCGTACCCGCGCAACGGCTGCTGCCCCCCGACCTCACTGGTGTCGCCTCCGAGACTGCTCAGCGTCCAGAACGGCAGCGGGCGTTGCGCGCTCGGCAGGTAACGGATCGAAGCGTGCATGGCTACCACCGTGTCGGGTCTGATGGACCAATAGGCCCTGCCGTCGCTTCCGGTCTCCGTATACAGGCTCGTGTTGAATACACCCCCTCGGCTTGCGACGCCTCCGTAAACCACGACACGCGCGCCATGCCGGGGTGCGGTCAGATCATCACGGGTGTCATAGACGATGGAGTAACGATTGAGCAGCTCGCTATCGGTCTCGAGTACACCCGGGACATGCCGGTACTTCGTCTCGATCGAGGGCACTTGTGACAGGGTACCGGGAGTGACTTTGACGATGCGCTTGCGGATGGTGTACAGCAACTGCCAGTGGTGCGTGAGATTCCAACCCAGCTGCTCCTGGAACAGCGCAATCTGCGCGGTGTAGTTGGTTTCGGCCGAAAGGCTGGTGTTGTTACCGATGCCGAAAAAGCGCGGCGTGCCGTCGATGTCGAAATTAGCGTTGGTGGTGGAAGTAAAGTTGCCCTCGCGCAGCCGGCCGAGTTGGTATTCCATGTCCAGGCCACGCTCCACGCGTTGCCTGGCCCCGGCCACTATGGACCACTGTGTATCCTCTGAAGGGTAGGCGAACAGGCGACCGTGCACGCCCCACCCGAAATACGGGTTCTCCGTCAGGTCCGGCGCGATGATACGGGTAATCTCGTGGTTCTCATCGGTGTGCAGCCACACGGGCAGGATGCCGACGGTCGTACCGCCGTTAGGGTCGGTGCCGATCGACGGTATCGGCAGGAACGGCAGCCGCGACAGGTCATACCAATGCTGGACGACCTCCTGGGACGGAGGTCCGGCTGGTGAGGTCGGCCTGGGCGGCGCACCCCCAGCATCGGGGGCCGGCACTTCCTGAGCTGCCGCCACGAGGCTCCACGCGGGCCATGTCAGCAGGAGCGCCAGGACACTCCCTCGGTATAGTTTTAGCGCAGCTTCGCGAAGCACGTCAGTAGTCGATCAATATCCGCCCGGGTCAGATTGCCCATGGTCGAGATGCGAAACAGAGTCTGAGACAAACCACCCTGCCCCGCATAAATCACAAAACCGCCCGCTTTCAGCTCATCGTGCAGCCGGGCATACGTCAGGCCAACGGGGAGACGGTACGAGCGTAACACTACCGATGACTGCGCCGGCGGCAACACCCCCTCTATCCCGATAGCCGCGAGACCCTCGCGGACCTGCTCCGCCAGGGCCGAGTACTGCCGGTACCGCGCGGCCCTGCCGCCTTGCTCTTCGAGCTCGCGTAAAGCCTCAACGAGAGCATAGTAAGCATGAACTGCCGGCGTGAACGGCGTATTGCGCTGGTCCTGTTGGGCCGCCAGACGGCCGAGGTCGAGGTAGTAAGTGCGGCTGCAGGCGCTCGCCAGGCTCTCTCGCCGCAGCACGACAAACGACACTCCCGGCACACCGTGCAGGCATTTGTTCGCGGTCGCGGCCACGGCAGCGAGACTGCGATCCGCAAAGTCGATTTCTTCCGCTCCAAAGCTGCTGACGCCGTCGATCAGCAAACGAAGGTCCCGCGACCGACATAGCCCGGCCAACCCCTTCAAGTCGGTAAGCCGGCCCGTTGTCGTCTCGTGGTGGACCGCGGCAAGGTGGGTGAAAGGTTTGCGATCGGCGGCTGCCTTCTCCACCACGGCAGCAATCGCGTGGAGGTCGGGAGCCTCCATCCAGGACCCCGTGAGGCGCTCATGAGAAATCCCGTATTGCGCACCCATCTGCGCGATCCGTTCCCCATAAACGCCGTTCTCCACGACCAACAACCGACCGTTCGCGGGGACCACAGAGGCCACCATGCTCTCGACAGCGGCCGTGCCGGAACCGGTCATCAAGACCGCGATCCACTCCTTGGGATCCAGGCCATACACCCGCAGCAGCCGCGAGCGGGCTTCGTCCTGCAAATCGAAGAACTCGCTCTCGCGATGACACAGGTCCGGTTGCAGCAGACTGCGGCGAACACGCTCGGTCAGCGTGACGGGCCCGGGGTTCAGCAATAGCATCAACTCGCTCCGGTGGCAGAACCGAAGTGTTGCATCAGGCGCGTCTTGACGTCGACCGGCGTGATGGAGGGGCGCGGGAGATTGGCGGGGCTACCCGGGCGTGTCAGCAATCGCGCAAACCTCGTGCCGTCAGCGGCAGGCATGTCCAGCCACTCGGCAATCCGACCCAGGTCATCCGTATCGAGCGAGGAAGCATACCCACAACCCGCGGCGACTTCCGCGAAAGAGACGTTTGGGGACACCGTCGCCTGCCCTCCAGTGGAATCATGCGTGCCATTGTCCAACAGCAAATGCCTCAGGTTGGGCGGCCCGTAGGCGCCAACAGTCGCAAAGGCGCCCAGGCGCATGAGGGCAGCACCATCCCCATCGAGCGCAATGACCCGAAGGTCGGGTCGAGCCAGCGCCAGGCCCAACGCCAGCGGCACGACGCAGCCCATGGACCCGACCATGTAGAGCTGGTTCGGGCGATCGTCGACAGCGTACAGCTCCCGACCGCAAAACCCGGTCGATGCCAACACTGCCGTCGAGGCAGGAGACGTTCGCGCCACTACCTCGCGCAACGCTTCCTGTCGCGATGCCCGCTCCGATGGCGGGAGCCGATGTGGCTCGACGGTGGCCGCGGCTCGCGCGACACGAGCTCGAATCGCGTCCGCACCCGGCTCGAGCGGATAAGAGCTCACGCTGCCCTTCTGCATAACCAACGCATACGGCTTGCCCGTGGCGTCCATATGAGCGATTGCACGATCGAGCGCCTGCCCTATGTCCTGCGGTTGGGTCGGAAACAGCTCCCACCGGATCTCCATCGTATCGAGCATCGTGGGAGTAATCGGGCCCATCAACGCGTGCTGCGGCTCATCCGGAACGCCCGGCTGGCCGCGCCACGTCACAATCAGGAGTTGCGGCAGACGGAACGTCCAGGTCAGCGAGGTGAGCGGGCTTACAGCATTACCCAGCCCGGAGTTCTGCATCATGGCGATGCCTCGCCCGTGCCTCACCGGGCCGCCGCCCTGTGCCCCGGCGAGGACCACTCCAGCAATCAGGGCTACCGCATCCCCCTCGTTCGCCATTGACACGTAGTGCAGGGACGGATCCTGCAAGACGTAGTTGATGAAGGGTGTCAGATAGGAACACGGCACGCCCGCGTACCATTCGAAGCCGCGCTCCCGCGCGGCCTCTACGAAGTGGCGCGCCTCGATCACGGGGCAGGTTGGGAGTTCGTCGTGCCCGGTGCACTGCCGACCGGACTCTGCGCATGCGCGAAGTCGACGGCGCTGCGGAAGTCCTCGAGATCATTCACGCCTCGCCAGTGGCCATGCACGTAGGTCACCTCGATTGCCGCCCCGGCGGCAATCAAGGCGTTCAGCAGCGCCGGCATGTCGAGTGAGTCGAAATCGGGATGCGTCCGCAGGCCGGCCAACACGGCTTTGAGCTTCACCAACCCCTGGCGGCTGACACTCAACATACCGATCCAGCGGCCATGCGGCTGCGGGCCGCCAGGATCCTGTTTCGTATCCGCGCGGCCCACGACACGCTTGAGATAAACCTGGGTACCAAACAGACCCCGGTCGTCGCCGTGCGTGCAATACGCGAAATCCCGCACAGTCCGGTTGTTGATATCGGCAGAGGAGGAATCCACCACGACGGCAAAGTCGGCCTTGCTCTCGACCAGGTCCCGCAGCACATAACTGCGGAACAACAGGTCACCGTAGGAAATGACGGTGTCGGTCTCCAGCTCGTCGATGGCGCAGGCGAGTGAGGCGAGCTCATCGGTCTGGGCATAACGATCGTTCACGACGAGGCGGATGCCGGCCGGATCGATCGCATCCACGCGATAACCGCCCACCACCGTGATGTCGTTGATGTTTTCTTTCTTGAAGCTGTCGATCAGCCAGCGCAGCAGCGGCTTGCCCGCAATCGGCAACATGACCTTCGGGCGATCGGTCGTCACCGTCTCCAGCCCCTTGCCGCGGCTCGCCGCCAACACCACCGCGGAGCGCGAGGCGCTCGAGGCCGACAAATACAACCGCTCGGCGGCCGAGTACTCATCCGCATCCTGGAGCCGGAAGATCTCCTCCACGGAAACGATCCGGTCCTCGATGTTCACGAGGGTCTGGCTCTCGAAAATCTCCTTCGCAACACTCTGCATCGCGCTGGTCGCGGAGCGCACCATGTGATTCGCCCAGATCACCATGCTGATGCCCGCCAGACGGAATACGTTCGTCGGTGTGCTGTAGTAGCGCGTCGGCACGATTACCAGCGGCAGGCGCCCGGCCCACTCGCGCGCGAAAGTCACGATCTCATCGGGCTTCGAAAGCTTGCTGTGGATGAGAATGGCATCGGCGCCGGCGCGGCGATAGGCCTCCGCCCTCTTCAGCGCTTCCTCCATTCCCCAGCCGGCGATCAACGCCTCCACGCGCGCGACGATCGAGAAATTCGGATCCGTCTGCGTGTCCTTGCCCGCGGCGATCTTGCCGGCGAACTCCTGGATGTCCGCCAATGGCTGGCGCTCGCCATTCAGGAAGCTGTTGGTTTTCGGGAACTGCTTGTCCTCGATGCACACGCCGGCGATGCCGCGCTGCTCGAGCTTGCGGACCAGGCGCCGCAGGTTGTTGAAATTGCCGTACCCGGTGTCGCCGTCCAGGAGGATGGGCAGATCGCTCGCATCCGCCATGAACTCGAGCACATCCACCACCTGGGTCCAGCTCGCCTCGTTGTTGTCGCGCACGCCCAGCTGGGCCGAGATCGACAGGCCGGAGGCCCAGATGCCACTGAAGCCCGCCTCACGCACAATGCGCGCGGAGAGGCCATTGTGGGCTTCCAACAGGAACTCGAGCTGCTCGCTCTCGAGCATCTTGCGCAGCTTGGCGCTGCGCGTGGCGCCGGCAGTCTCCGCGGCAACGGTGCGCGAGGCTCGGGCGGAAGCAAAGGAAGCGTTCATGTTTTTTGTCCTGTTCCTGTCAGCTCGCCAGCAAGGGCGCCAGGTGGGGCAACACCTCTCGCGCGGCGCGCGCTACATCGCTCGGAAAGTCGATCTCGATCCACGGTGCGCCGGTTACGTCGGCGACCTCCACGACCTGGCTGCCCTCGCGCAGGAGGTCGCGAACCGCCTCCTCGTGCGGCATGTTGGCCCGGCCGCTGTCGACATAGTGCGCCACTATGGCCGCCAGCCGGCGCGCACCGAGCTCATCGAACCGGAAAAAGCCGACCGACTCACCGATGGTGTCATACCTCAGATCGGGCGCCAGTTGCTTGCGTAATTCGATCGGCACCCCCGCCCTCACACACAGCTTGACGGGCTCGTCCCCAGCCTCGAAATCCCTGTCGATGAGCACGCGATTCACCGGCTTCCGCCCGGCCACCAGGGCGGCCAGGATGCTTTCATGATAGAGCACGTCCGCGTCCATGAGGAGCACATCGCCCCCTCGCGTCATGGCTTCGGCTACCGTGTGTACGGTAAGCACGCTGCCGAGCTCGAACCGGTGATTCAGCACGATCTCGGGCCTTGGGTGCCAGCGCAACCGCTCGAGCTCCGCTTCTACCAACTCGTGACGCCAACCGAGCGCGAGCACGACCTCGTGGACACCCGCGCCGCGCAGGAGGCGCAGATGCCGCTCGAGCAGGGTCATACCGTCGAAAGGCAACAAGGCCTTGGGCATTTGCTGCTCGGCAGCCTGTTGCAGACGCATGCCCCGGCCGGCGGCGAGAATGATGGCGCGCATGAAACTCCTGGCTCTAAGGCGGCAAGGGGCGCGACGTAGTTGAACCCGCGCGCTCCCAAAAATGAAGATACAACAGACCCGGCAGCCCTAACAGAATCTCGCGCGCGCGCTTGGCCAATGACAAGGCCAATGCGGTATCCGGAGGCAAACCTGCGAGCGGGGCCAGAAGAAGATAGCCCCCCTCCTGCACACCCAGGGCCCCCGGGACGGCAAACGCGGCGCCCCGGATCGCCTGGCCGAGGCTTTCCAGCAGCAAGGCCGCCAGCCAACTCACCGGGTGGCCGAGCAACACCAGGATCAGGTACACCTCGCCGGTCCCCACGAGCCACCCCACGAGACTCAGGAAAAAGCTGGCGGCCACGCCGCCGCCGCGGCCGTAGATACCCTGGATGGCCAGATCGATCGCCTCGGCCCGGCTCACCCAATGGGACCAGTCACGCTTGCCGGCGAACCGGTTGGCCGCGCGGATCAGCTTGCTGAAAAAACCGCGCCGCTGCAGAAGATAAAACCCACCGATCTGCACAGCAAGGAAACCGCTCGCGACCAGGGCCGACATCCGCAGAGTATGTTCCGAAAAGTGACCCGCCTGGGCGCCGAGCAGAGCGACTCCCAACAGGGCGAAAAGGATCTGCGCCACGGTCTGGAGCGTGGTGGTGACAGTGATTGCCGCGGCGGCATCGGCCATGGGCATGCCACGATGCGCCAGGTGACGCGCCATGAGGACCGGGCCGCCGATCTGCCCGGCGGGCAGGAAGCTGTTGGCCGACTCCCCTGCCCAACGGGTCAGCACCGCATCGCGCAACGGATTCGGCAAGCCCCCCGGAGCGAACAACACGCGCATGGCAGCCGCATCCAGACCGAGCGGCACCAGGTGAAACAAAGCGACCAGCACCAGCCCCCAACCGGCCGCGGACAGAGCGGACAGAACCGCCGGCAAACCCTGGGAAGCCAGCACGCCAATGAAAAGCAAGGCTCCTGCTGGGAGGAGCCAGGTCGCGGTCCGGGTCATGGGGACGGGGTTCCCGCGCCGCGGCGGCGAAAGACCTGGCGGAAGCCAAAGTAGCCGAAGGCGTCCTTCATGTTGGAAATGATGCGCCAGGCGAAGTGCATCTTCGGATCGGTAACGTACTCGAACGTCAGCGATACCCGCTTCTCGTGCTCGCCGAGGGGGCTGATCCGGTGGCGGAGTTTGTCCCCATCGAAGAAAACGAGCCCTCCCGGGGGAATCTGAACGGCGCCGCGAACGATCGTCGCGCCCGCTTCGCGCGTATGCAACTCATAGTCGAGGCGGCAGGAGGACTGATCGATCACGCCGATGAGGAGCGTGTAGCGGCGACCGGCATAGTAGGACGTGTCGTAATGCCACCCGATGTGGTCGCCGGGCCGGGTGTAAAAATACAACGCGTACGCATGCGGATCCTCGGGAGGCGACACCTGCAATTTTTCGCCCGCGATCTCGCTCAACCACTCGATGAGAGCGGCAGAGCGATACAGTTGCGCCACGAAAGGCGCCATCACATCGAGGGTATGACGGCTGACACTCCCGCCCTGCTTGTGACCCGGCAGGTAGTTGCGATTCACCGTCGCTTCGACGGCACCGACCGCCGCCACCAACTGCGCCGTCACCTCCGGCGCTAGAAAATCGCTCAAATAGAGGAAAGCTCCCTGCTCGACAAACTGTCGGCGCAGCGGCCCCGCGGGGATCGCTCTCAGACGCTCGGCAACGTTGGTCAGGCAGCCCCCACCGGGCGGTGCTCCGCCTGCGGCCGCAACCGCCGTACCAGGCGGCGGTAATCGTAGATCACCCAAACGGCGAACAAAGGCGCTCCAATTGAAGCGGCCACCACAAAAGGCGCGAGCCCGTCGCAAAGGGTCACCAGGGGAAGGAGGTAGAGGACGTCCTCGGTCTCGAAGCCCCCCATCGAGGGCTGCCGGCTGGCCTGCTTGCCTCCCAGATCCTCGATTCGCATCCGCAGCCAGAAAATCAGCGCCACGGCGACGCCCGCGACCATCCCTAAAAGGGCCGGTGGCAAGCCGAGCAGAAGACCGCGCTTGGCCGCAATGCCGGCGCCCATGGCAAAGAACAGGAGGATGGTGACTACGGCGTCGCTGGCGAGATCGTAAACGTGGCCTATGCGGCTGCTCTTGCCGCTGATCCGGGCCAACTCGCCGTCCGTGTGGTCCAGAAAATTCGAGACCATCAGCAGCAGCGCCGCCAGGTTCGACCATCCGTAGCTCCCCGGCAGAAAGGCCGCCGCGGCGGCCAATCCGACAGCCAGCCGGAGGGTCGTGAGATGGTTCGGGGTGACCCGGCTATGCTCGAGGGGGGTGATGAGTCTGCGCGCGAGGCGCGCATCCCAGGGCCGCTGTACGCCTGGCCCCTGGGTCTGCCGGGCTGAACCGCTATTTGCCATCCGGGCATTTTAC
>Ga0335075_10014250_pt1 | contig 11952 bp, 11 predicted proteins | sample Lox_Sample_24_FD_206723 | JGI IMG/M metagenome (GOLD analysis project Ga0335075, IMG submission 206723) | Soil microbial communities from Loxahatchee National Wildlife Refuge, Florida, United States - Lox_Sample_2.4 | ecosystem: Environmental > Terrestrial > Soil > Wetlands | place: USA... | reverse complement strand
TTGATGCGGCCGGTTCGCGGCGTCATACGCCACCCACGATGCTCGACGTGCCACCAGCACGTCTGCGCTCGCGTGCGGCGTCTGCCATCCACGCCCCGACCGCCTCACCCCGCCATCTATCGTGACGTGAACCCTTGACTCGCTACACGTCCACCACCCCCGCCGACCTCGGCGCGATGCTCGAGACGATCGGCGTGGGCTCGCTGGAGGAGCTGTTCGACCGCCAGATCCCCGAGGCGCTGCGCCTGCGCCGCGCGCTCGCGCTCCCCGCCGGGCTGGGCGAGCAGGACGTGTACGAGCACCTGCGCGCGCTCGCCGCGCGCAACACCAGCGCCGAGGACGAGCTGAGCTTTCTCGGCGCGGGGATGTACGACCACTACGTGCCCGCGCTGATCGACATGCTGACCGAGCGCTCGGAGTTCCTCACCCCCTACACCCCCTACCAACCGGAGATCTCACAGGGCGGGCTGCAGGTGATGTTCGAGTACCAGACCGCGATCAGCGAGCTGACCGCGCTGCCGGTCGCCAACGCGTCCGTGTACGAGGGGCCATCGGCGGTCGCGGCGGCGGCGTACCTGGCGAAGCTGCACGACGGCAGGCGGCGGATCGTCGCCAGCGCCGGCCTGCACCCGCATTCGCTGCAAACGCTGCGCACGTGCGCGCACGGCTTCGACATGGAGGTGGTCGAGGTCCCGGTGCGCGACGGCGTCACCGATGCGGACGCGTGGGCGCAGGCGATCGCGGCGGGCGCGAGACAGACCAGCGCGGCGATCCTCGCCCAGCCCAACTTCTACGGCGCCGTCGAGGACGCGGCGGCGCTCAGCGACATCGCCAAGGCCTCCGCGGACGCGGCGCCGGTGGTCATCGCCCAGGTCGACCCGATCACGCTCGGCGTGCTCGCGCCCCCGGGCGAGTGCGGCGTCGACGTCGCCGTCGGCGAGGGCCAGCCGCTCGGCAACCGGCTCGACTTCGGCGGACCCTCCTTCGGGCTGTTCGCCGCGCGCGAGGAGTACCTGCGGCGCATGCCCGGCCGGATCGCGGGCGAGACCGTCGACGTGGACGGCCGGCGCGGCTTCGTGCTGACGTTGCAGACGCGCGAGCAGCACATCCGCCGCGAGAAGGCGACCTCCAACATCTGCACCTCGCAGGCGCTGAACGCGCTCGCGGGCGTCGTCTACCTGACATGGCTCGGGCGCCGCGGGATCGTCGAGCTGGGCGAGCTGCTGCTCGCTCGCACGCACTACGCGCGCGAGCGGCTGGCGGCGCTGCCCGGCGTGGAGAAGCTGCACGAGCAGCCCGTCGTGCGCGAGTTCGCCGTGCGCATCGACGGGGACGTGGCGCAGGTCAGGCGCAGGTGCGCCCTGCACGGCGTCAACCCCGGCGTCGACGCGCACGCGCTCAGCGGGCGCGCCGAGGACCAGGGGGTGCTGCTGGTGGCGCTCACCGAGCGCCGCACGCGCGCGGACATCGACCGGCTGGTCGAGGTGCTGGGGGCCGCCGTCGCCGCCGAGCGCGAGGCGGTGCCGGCGTGAGCTACGGCACCCAGACGCCGTTGCAGCGCGAGAGCGCGCGAACGATCTTCCAGAAGGGGGCGCCGGGACGCCGCGCGTTCGTGTGCCCCGAGCGCGACGTGCCCGACGTCGACCTCGGCGAGCTGCTCCCCGAGCGCCTGCGCCGCTCGCAGCCGCCGCGCCTGCCCGAGGTCTCGGAGCCGGAGATCGTGCGCCACTACGTGGGCATCTCCAAGCGCAACTTCGACCTGGACTCCGGCTTCTACCCGCTGGGCTCGTGCACGATGAAGCACAACCCGCGCCTGCACGAGCGTGCGGCGGCGCTGCCGGGCCACTCGCGCCTGCACCCGCTGCAGGACCCCGAGCGCGCGCAGGGCGCGCTCGAGCTGATGTGGAGGCTGCAGGGCGCGCTGGCTGAGATCTCCGGGCTGCCACACGTGTCCTTGCAGCCCTCCGCCGGCTCCCACGGCGAGCTGGCGGGGGTGCTGCTCACGCGCGCCTTCCACGAGGACCGCGGGCAGGCGCGGCACAAGGTGCTCACGCCCGACACCGCCCACGGCACCAACCCCGCGACCGTCACGATGGCCGGGCTGGAGGTCGTCAAGGTGGAGACCAACGCCGACGGCGGCATCGACCTGGAGGACCTGCGCGCGAAGGCCGACGCGGACGTGGCGTGCCTGATGCTCACCAACCCCAACACGCTCGGGCTGTTCGACCCCAACATCGCGGAGATCGCCGAGATCGTGCACGGCGCCGGCGCCACGCTGTACTACGACGGCGCCAACCTCAACGCCGTGATGGGCCTCTCGCGCCCCGGCGACATGGGCTTCGACATCGTGCACTTCAACCTGCACAAGTCCTTCACCCAGCCCCACGGCGGCGGCGGCCCCGGCTCCGGGCCGATCGCCGTGTCCGAGCGGATCGCCCCGTACCTGCCGCTGCCGCTGGTCGTCCGCCGCGAGGACGCCAGCTTCGACCTCGACCACGGGCAGGGGCTCGCGGGCTCCAAGTCGATCGGCCGCCTGCGCGGCTTTCACGGCAACTACGGCTGCTTCGTGCGCGCCTACGCCTACATCTGCTCGCTCGGCGCCGACGGGCTGAAGGACGCCTCCGAGACGGCCGTGCTCAACGCCAACTACCTGCTCGCGCGCCTGCAACAGCACGAACTGGGCAACGGGCGGCGCGCGGCCGACTACCTGCCGCTCGCCTACGGCCGGCTGTGCATGCACGAGTTCGTCCTGTCCGGCGCGCCGATGAAGCGCGAGCTTCAGCTCAAGACGCTGGACCTCGCCAAGCGGCTGCTCGACTTCGGCTTTCACCCGCCGACCGTGTACTTCCCGCTGCTGGTGGACGAGGCGCTGATGGTCGAGCCGACGGAGACCGAGACCAGGGAGACGCTCGACGCGTTCGCCGACGCGATCGCCGCGATCCTCGCGGAGGCCGCCGAGGACCCGCGGATCGCGCAGGGCGCGCCGTACACCACGCCCGTGCGCCGGCTGGACGAGGTCGCCGCCGCCAAGCGCCCCGTGATCCGCGAGGCGCTCGACTAGGCTGCGCGCTGTGGCGATCGAGATGCGCAAACTCGGCAGCACCGGCGTGACGGTCAGCCCGCTGTGCCTCGGCGCGATGATGTTCGGCGCGTGGGGCAACACCGACCACGAGGACTGCGTGCGCATCGTCCACCGCGCGCTCGACGCGGGCGTCAACTTCATCGACACCGCCGACGTGTACTCGCGCGGCGAGTCCGAGGAGATCGTCGGCAAGGCGCTCGCGGACGGACGGCGCGACTCGGTGGTGCTCGCCACCAAGGTCCACGGCACGATGCACGACGAGGATCCCAACCAGTTCGGCAACTCGCGCCGCTGGATCGTCAAGGAGGTGGAGAACAGCCTGCGCCGGCTGAAAACCGACTGGATCGACCTCTACCAGGTCCACCGCCCCGAGCCCGACACCGACATCGACGAGACGCTCGCCGCGCTCAGCGACCTCGTGCGCGCGGGCAAGGTGCGCTACGTGGGCAGCTCCACGTTCCCCGCCCACGAGATCGTGCAGGCGCAGTGGGTCGCCGAGCGCCGTGGCCGCGAGCGCTTCGTGTGCGAGCAGCCGCCCTACTCGATGCTGATCCGCCGCATCGAGGCGGACGTGCTGCCGGTGTGCCAGCGCTACGGCATGGGCGTGATCCCCTGGAGCCCCCTGGCCGGCGGCTGGCTGTCGGGCAGGTACAGGAAGGGCGGCGACTCGCCCGCCGGCAGCAGGCGCGCGCAGATGATCCCCTCGCGCTACGACATGTCGATCCCCGCCAACCAGGCCAAGCTCGAGGCCGCGGACGCCCTCGCCGAGGTCGCCGAGCAGGCGGGCATGCCGCTGATCGAGATGGCGCTCGCGTTCGTCACGACCCACCCCGCGGTGACCGCCGCGATCATCGGCCCGCGCACGATCGAGCAGCTCGACAGCCAGCTGCCGGCGCTCGAGCGCACGCTCACCGCCGACGTGCTCGACCGCATCGACGAGATCGTGCCGCCCGGCGTGAACGTCAACCCCGCCGACACCGGCTGGGACCCGCCGTGGCTGACCGACACGTCGCTGCGCCGCCGGAACGCGGCGTGAGCGACGCCGCGCGGGACACGGCGCGAACGCGCATCTTCTCCGGCATCCAGCCGACCGGGCGCAAGCACCTGGGCAACTACATCGGCGCGATCGCCCAGTACGTGGACAGCCAGGAGCGCGGCGAAGGCATCTTCTGCATCGTCGACCTGCACGCGACCACCGTCGCCTACGACCCCGCGGAGCTGCGCGAGCGCCTGTACGACACCGCCGCGATCCTGCTCGCCGCGGGCCTGGACCCGCAGCGATGCATCCTGTTTCGCCAGAGCGACGTGCACGAGCACACGGAGCTGACATGGCTGCTGTCGAGCGTCACCGAACTCGGCCGGCTGGATCGCATGCACCAGTTCCGCGACAAGTCGGTGGCCCAGCGCGAGCTGGTCTCGGCGGGGCTGCTGTTCTACCCGGTGCTGATGGCCGCCGACGTGCTCGCCTACCGCGCGCACGAGGTGCCCGTGGGCGAGGACCAGCGCGAGCACGTCGAGCTGATGCGCGACGTGGCCCGCCGCTTCAACTCGCGCTTCCCCCCTCCGGGGACAGGCGGCGGCGAGCGGGGGGTGCTGCTCGTGCCCGAGCACCGCATCCCGCAGGTCGGCGCGCGGATCATGGACCTGCAGGAGCCGACCGCCAAGATGTCCACCACGGGGTCCAGCGAGCAGGGCACCGTGTACGTGCTCGACGAGCCCGGGGCGATCGAGAAGAAGCTCAAGGGCGCCGTCACCGACTCCGGCAGCGAGGTGCGCCGCGGCGCCGAGAAGCCCGGCGTGAGCAACCTGATCGAAGTGCTCGCGGCCGTGCGCGGCGCCGCCCCCGAGGCCGTCGAAGCGGAGTTCGCGCAGGCGCGCTACGGGGAGCTGAAGGCGGCCGTGGCGGGCGCGGTGATCGATTACCTCGCGCCGGTGCGCGAGCGCTACGGGCAGCTGCGATCGGACGAGGGTGAGCTGGAGTCGATCCTCGCCGCCGGCGCGCAGCGCGCGCGAAAGATCGCCGCCGAGACGCTCGCCGACGTGCGCGAGTGCATGGGCGTGGGACCGCCGCGCTCGGGGCGGGGCCGTGGCTCCTCGCAGGAGACGCGAAGCGGCCCGTCGGGGGTGGCGGGTACGGTGAGCGCATGAGCCTGGGTGCGCTCGAGCTGGACTTGGACGTCTTCAGCGGGCCGTTCGACCTGCTGCTCACGCTCGTGCTGCGCGAAGAGGTGGACCTGCTCGAGCTGGCGCTCGCGGACGTCGTGCTGGCGTACCTCGACCACCTCAAACGACGCGGCGAAATCGACCTGGAGACCGCCACGGAGTTCATCGTGCTGGTGGCGGCCCTGCTGGAGCTGAAGTCGCGGCTGATGCTCAGCGACGAGGAGCACGAGCTGCTCGACATCGAGCCCGAGCAGGCCGCCGAGGAGCTGCTCGCGCGGATGCTCGACGCACGCCGCTTCCGCTCCGCCGCCGCCCACCTCGGCGAGCTGCTCGCGCGCGAGCACGGCGTGCGCTTTCGCGAAGCGCCCGCGCCCGCCAGCCTGCGCCGCGCGATCGTGGCGCCTGCCGACGGCTCCCAGAGCCCCGAGATCCTGGGAGAGGCGATCGGGCGCCTGCTGCTGATGCCCCCCGCCATCAGCGTGCGGCACATCTCCACGCTGCGCGTCAGCGTCGCCGAGCGCCTCGCGCACCTGCGGCGGCTGCTTAGCCGGGGCAGCTTCAGCTTCGAGGAGGCCGTGCGCGGCGCCGACCGGGTGACCGTCGCCGTCACGCTGTTCGCCCTGCTCGAGCTGTACAAACGCGGCGAGGCCGACTGGCGCCAAGACGAGAGCTTCGGCGAGATCGCCGTGCACGGCCCCGCCCAGCAGGCGCGCGGCGAGGCGCTGGCTGGATGAGCGCGCCCGAGCCGGCGCTCGCGCGGACCGTCGAGGCGCTCCTGTTCGTGTCCTCGGACCCGCTCAGCGTGGAGGAGCTGGCCGACGCGGCGCAGGCCGGGGAGGGCGCCGTGCGGGCGGCGATCGCGGTGCTGCAGGAGCAGTACGCCCCCGGACGGCGCGGCATCACGCTGCGCGAGCTGGGGGGCGGCTGGACGTTTGCCACCGACCCCGCCAGCGAGGACGCCGCGCGGCGGTTGCTCAGCCGGCCGCGCGCGGCCACGCTCAGCCCCGCGCAGGCGGAGACGCTCGCGATCGTCGCCTACCTGCAGCCGGTGTCGCGCCCCGAGATCGCCCGCATCCGCGGCGTGAGCGCCGACTCCGCCACCGCCACGCTGCTCGACCGCGGGCTGATCGAGGAGGCAGGCCACTCGCAGTTCGGCGCCGTCGTGTACCGCACCACCACCCAGTTCCTCAAGCTGTTCGGGCTGCGCGGGCTCGACGAGCTGCCCGACGTCGCGCGCTGGGACCCCACCCCGGACGAGCAGGCAGAGCTGCGGGAGCGGCTCTTGCGCGCGGGCGAGGCGCGCGAGGGCGGCGCGCCAGCCTGACATCTATGTAGCCAGCTGCATCCAGGACGAGTCAGGTCCGGGGCGCGGGAGAGCGCGCGCCCCGGGCCGCAGCTCGCGCGGGGGGATGCGCCGCGAGCGGGGTCAGCCGAGCGTCGGCCGCCAGCTGTCCGCAGGCCGCCGCGATGTCGCGCCCGCGCGTCAGCCGGACCGTCACGGGCGCGCCGCGTGACTCCAGCGCCGCGCGGAAGGCCGCAACCGACTGGCGGCTGGAGCATCGGTAGGCGCCCCGCCCGTCCCCGCCGGCGGGGCCGGCGGGGTTGTAGGGGATCAGGTTGACCTTGAACGTCTGCCGAGCGTCGCCGCCCGCCCCGAGCAGCGCGCGGGCGAGCGCGAGCGCCTGCTCGTAGCGGTCGTTGACGCCCGCGAGCATCACGTACTCGACGAACACACGGCGCCGCGTGCGCGCGTAGAACGCGCGGCAGGCGTCCAGCACGTCCTTCAGCGCGTAGCGCTCGTTGACCGGCATCAGCTGCGAGCGCAGGGCTTCGTCGGCGGCGTGCAGCGACAGCGCGAGGCGCACCGGCATGCCGCACTCCGCCAGCCGTTCGATCCCTGGTATCCAGCCGACCGTCGATATCGTCGTGCGCCGGTGGGCGACGCCGAGGTCCGGCAGGCGCTCGCACGCCGCGAGCACGTTCTCGAGGTTCAGCATCGGCTCGCCCATGCCCATGAACACGCAGTGGTCGATCGGCTCGATGCGCCGGAAATGAAGCGCCTGGTCCACGATCTCCGAAGCGGTCAGGTTGCGGGCGAAGCGCATCGACCCGGTGGCGCAGAACGTGCACGTCAGCGGGCAGCCGGACTGCGAGGACAGGCACACGGACCGCCGGCCGGGAGCAGCGTGCGGCCGGCTGCCGCGATAGCGCATCAGCACCGCCTCCAGCGGCCTGCCGTCGGCCGTGTCGAACAGCGCCTTGACGGTGCCGTCGCGCGAGCGGGCCTCCTCGCGCAGCTCGAGCGTGGAGAACGGCAGCTCGCGCTGGAGCGCGTCGCGCAAGGAGGCCGGCAGGTCGGTCATCTGCGCATACCCGGCCGCGCCGCGCGCGGCCCACGCCCACACCTGCGAGGCGCGAAAGCGCGGCTCGCCGCGGCGGGCGAGGGTCTGGTCGAGCAGCCGGAGGTCCATGCGCGCGTCCTATGGTTGCAGCGTGGTGAGCCGATCCACTCCTGGCAGCGTCGTCACTCGACCCCCGGCCGTGGCGCGATGCGGCTAGCCAAGCACCTCGCCCACTGCGGCGTCGCCTCGCGCCGCGCCGCCGAGGCGCTGATCGCGCAGGGGCGCGTGAGCGTCGAGGGGCAGGTCGTCACCGATCCCGCCCGCGACGTGCAGGAGCACAGCCGCGTGACGCTCGACGGGCGACCGCTCGCCGGCCCCGAGCGTCGTGTCGTCTACGCGCTGCACAAGCCGGTCGGCGTCGTGTCCACGGCGCGCGACACCCACGGGCGGCGCACGGTCGTGGAGCTGGTGCCGGCGAACGGGCTGCGCCTGTACCCCGTCGGGCGCCTCGACATCGACAGCTCCGGGTTGATCCTGCTCACCAACGACGGCGCGCTCGCCAACCGCCTGACGCACCCGCGCTTCCAGGTGGACAAGGCCTACCGCGTGCGCCTCCGCGGCGGCCCGGTCACCGAGCAGGCGCTGCGGCGGCTGCGCAGCGGCGTTGCGCTCGAGGACGGCATCACGGCGCCCGCGCGGGTGCGGCGCGTGGGCGGCCCGGGCTCCGACGTGATCGAGCTGACCATCCGCGAGGGTCGCAATCGCCAGGTGCGCAGGATGTGCGAGGCCGTCGGGCACCCGGTGCGCGCGCTGCAACGTGTCCGCTTCGGCCCGCTGCGCCTGAACGGCCTCGAGTCCGGCGCGCACCGACGCCTGTCCGGCGCCGAGGTCGAGCGGCTGCGTGAGCTGGCACCTGCGCCCCCGCGCCGCCCGCGGGCCGCGTGAGCCGGGGTCCGCTCTGACACAATCGCGCGCCATGCGACTGTTCGCCCTGCGCGGCGCCATCAGCGTCGAGCGAAACGACGCCCAGGACATCCTCGAGGCGACCAGCCGCCTGATGCGCGAGATCATGCAGCGCAACGCGCTGGGCCCGGAGAGCGTCGTCAGCTGCATATTCACCGCCACCAGGGACCTCAACGCCGAGTTCCCCGCCGTCGCCGCGCGTGCGGTGGGCTTCGAGCGCGTGCCGCTGCTGTGCGCCCAGGAGATCCCCGTGCCCCAGTCGATGCCGCGCGTCATCCGCGTGCTCATCCACTACCACGCCGACGACGCGCACACGCCCGCGCATGTGTACCTCGGCGAGGCCCGCGACCTGCGAGCCGACCTGCACGCGGCACAGTAGTCCGGCCGGCGCGCAGCGCCGTCACGGACGGAACGCGACACGGTCCGGCCGCCGGCACGGACGGAACGCGACACAATGTGCGGATGCCGATCGAGTTCGCGGAGCGCATCAAGCGGATACCCGCCTACCCCGCAGCGGGCGGCTACGCGCAGCAGGAGCCGCTGGTGCGCCTCGCGAGCAACGAGTCGCCCTACCCGCCGCTGGACGCGGTGCGCGCGGCCGTGCAGCGCGCGCTGGACACGCTCAACCGCTACCCCGACCCCGGCAACTCGCTCCTGCGCACGAGGCTGTCCGAGCGCTACGGCGTGCCCACCTCGCGCATCGCCATCGGCAACGGCTCGTGCGACATCCTGCTGGCGGCCGGCGAGGCGCTGCTCGAGCCGGGCGCCGAGCTGGTGCACGCATGGCCGTCGTTCTCCGTCTACCCGCACCTCGCGGCCGCCTCCGGCGCGCGCGCGATCACCGTCCCGCTCGACGGGCACGAGCGCCACGACTTGCAGGCGATGCTGCGCGAGATCACCGTCGCCACGCGGCTGGTGCTCGTTTGCAACCCCAACAACCCCACCAGCACCGCCGTGCCGCTCGCCGAGATCGCCGCCTTCCTCGCCGAGGTGCCGCGCCACGCGTGCGTGATCGTCGACGAGGCCTACTGCGAGTTCAACCTGCTCGAGGACCCCGACGCGTCGATCGAGCTGCTCGCGCACCACCCGAACCTGATCCTGCTGCGCACGTTCTCCAAGGTCCACGGGCTGTGCGGGCTGCGCGTGGGCTTCGCGCTGTGCGGCTCCGAGGAACTGCCGCGCGCGCTCGACCAGGTGCGCCAGCCGTTTTTCTGCAACGCGCTCGCCCAGGCCGCCGCGGTCGAGGCGCTGGCCCACCAGGACGCCGTAGAGGATCGCGTGACGCGCACGATCGCCGAGCGCATCTCCGTGGGCGAGCGGCTGCTCGCGCTGGGGCTCGAGGTGGCCGAGTCGCAGGCCAACTTCTGCTGGCTCTCGCTGGGCGAGGGTCGCGACGAGCAGGAGGTGATGCGCGGGCTGCAGGAGCGCGGGGTGCTGGTGCGTGGCGGCGGCGCCCTCGGCGGCGACGCGCCCGCGCTGCGCGTGACCTACGGCCTGCCCGAGGAGAACGAGCGCTTCCTCGACGCGCTCGCCGAGGTGCTGCAGCTCACGCCCGCGCGCTGAGCCACGGCGGCAGGTCGTCTCTCACCCCTCGACCGCGCGCGTCCGGTCTGCTACAAAGCATGTAGAGGATCGTGACCGTGCGGACCAGCACATACCTCGCAGCGCCAAGCGCATCCGCCGCGCGGCGGTCCTCGCACGCGTATCTCGCCTGGCGATTTATCTAGGCGCTTCGGCCGGCGCCCGTACGTGAGCGGGCGCACGCAGCCGCCCAGGACCCCCGCAGAGGGGTCGAGCGCCGCCCCCGCGGACGCAGCAGACGTCCGCCTCACGGCCCGTACGGGGGGCGCATTCGCGCCTTAACATGCCCAGGCGTCAGTGAAAGGATGAGCAGACGATGATCGTGACGAAGAACACCGCAACGGCCGAGGAGGGCCGAACGTCGCCCGCAGGAAGGGAGCCGGGCCGTGTCTGAGCTGTCCGGCACCCAGCTGCGCCCCGCCGATTACGTCAGCGATCGGCGAATCGAGCGGGTCGTGCCGCTGCTCGCGCCCGACCTCGTGCTCGACGAGCTGGCGCTGAACGGGGAGCAGGCCGACGTGGTGATACGCGGCCGCCACGAGGTCCATCGCGTCCTCGAGCGGACCGACGAGCGGCTGCTGGCGGTCGTGGGACCGTGCAGCGTGCACGATTTAGACGCAACGCTCGAGTACGCGGCGAGGCTCGCTCAGCTCGCGCGCGAGCTGAGCGGCGAGTTGCTGATCGCGATGCGCGTGTACTTCGAGAAGCCCCGCACGACGACCGGTTGGAAGGGTTTGATCAACGATCCGCACCTCGACGGCTCCAGCGACGTCAACGCGGGCCTGCACCTGGCGCGGCGCGTGCTGCTCGGCGTGCTCGACACGGGGCTTCCCGTCGGCTGCGAGTTCCTCGACCCGATCACCCCGCAGTACATCGCCGACGCGGTCTCGTGGGGGGCGATCGGAGCGCGCACGACCGAGAGCCAGATCCACCGGCAGCTCGGATCGGGCCTGTCGATGCCGGTGGGCTTCAAGAACCGCACCGACGGCAACGTCCAGGTGGCCGTCGACGCGGTCCGCGCCGCGGCCGAGCCGCACGCGTTCGCCGGCATCGATCGGGGCGGCGCGCCCGCGATCCTGTACACCAGCGGCAACGCCGACTGCCACATAATCCTGCGCGGTGGCAAAGGCCAGCCCAACTATTCAGCGCCGAGCGTGGCGGCGGCGCTCGAGCTGCTCGGCGCCGCGCAGCTGCCACGGCGCGTGATGATCGACCTCAGCCACGACAACAGCGGCAAGGACCCCGAGCGCCAGCCGGACGTGGCAGCCGACGTGGGCAGGCAGGTCGCCGGCGGCAACGGCGCCATCGCCGGCGTGATGCTGGAGTCGTTCCTGCTCGCCGGCCGCCAGGACCTGCAGCCCGGGGCCGATCTGCGCTACGGCCAGTCGATCACCGACGGCTGCATCGGCTGGGAGGCCACCGTCGAGGTGCTGGAGGGGCTGGCGGAGTCCGTGCGCGACCGCGGCGCCACCGGCGCGCGGCCGGCGCGGCGTTGAACGGATGCGGATAGCGGTCCTCGGCGTCGGGCTGATCGGCGGCTCGATCGGCCTGGCCGCGCGCGCTCGCGCCGACGCGGAGGTATGCGGGTACGACCCCGACGGGCGCGTGCTCGCGAAGGCGCTGGAGCTGGGCGCGATCGGATCGCAGGCGGCGGACGTGCCCGCGGCGGTGGCCGGCGCCGACGTCGTCTTCGCCGCCGCCCCCGTGGGCGCGCTGGCCGACACCGTGCGCCTCGCGCTCGACGCGGCCGGGCCCGACTGCGTCGTCAGCGACGTCGGCTCCGCCAAGCGTGTGCTCGCCCGTTCCCTGGAGGGCGAGCAC
>Ga0335075_10014249_pt1 | contig 11952 bp, 11 predicted proteins | sample Lox_Sample_24_FD_206723 | JGI IMG/M metagenome (GOLD analysis project Ga0335075, IMG submission 206723) | Soil microbial communities from Loxahatchee National Wildlife Refuge, Florida, United States - Lox_Sample_2.4 | ecosystem: Environmental > Terrestrial > Soil > Wetlands | place: USA... | reverse complement strand
CTGAGCGTCGTCCTGGGCGCGCAGATCGACGACGCCGTTTGTGAACTGGACGTCGATCGGGCCCACCTCGCCCGGCGCGTAGACGCCGAGCCCGCCGCCCTCGATCATCGCCGGTCCGCCCATGCCGATGCTCGAGTCCTCGGTCGCGATCACCACGTCGCAGCACCCGAGCAGGGCGGCGTTGCCGGCGAAGCAGTAGCCGGAGGCGATGCCCACGAGCGGCACCAGGCCGCTCAGGCGCGCGAACAGCTCGAACGCCCGGCAGTCGAGGCCGGCGACGATCGGCATGTCCACGTCGCCGGGGCGCCCACCGCCGCCCTCCGCGAACAGCACCACCGGCAGGCGCCGGCGCTCGGCGAGCTCGAACAGGCGGTCCTTCTTGGCGTGGTTGCGCATGCCCTGCGTGCCGGCCAGGACCGTGTAGTCGTAGGACATTGCCACGCACGGACGGCCGTCGAGCCGTCCCACGCCGCCGACGAGGCCGTCGGCCGGGGTGCGAGCGATCAGCTCCTCGCGCGGGCGCCGGCGCTCCTGGGCGGCGAACAGCAGCGGGCCGTACTCGACGAAGCTATCGGCGTCGAGCAGCTCGGCGAGGTTCTCGCGCGCCGTGCGCCGCCCGCGCTCACGGCGCGCGGCGACCGCCTCCGGGCGCGCGGCGTCCAGCCCGACCGCGTGGCGTTCGTGCACGGCGCGCAGATCCGCGCGCTCGTTCTCGCCCTGCGCGTCCGCCACCGGGGGCGCGCCGCCGGCCCCGTCGTCGTCGGCGGGGGCGAGCGTCGCCAGCAGCTGACCCTCCTGCACCGCGTCGCCCACCGCCACCGCCAGCTCGCTGAGCACGCCGTCGACGTCCGCCAGCACCTCGTGCTCCATCTTCATCGCCTCGATCACCACCAGCGTGCTGCCCAGCCCGACGCGCTCGGCGCGCGCGTGCGGGATCGCCACCACCACGCCGGCGAACGGCGCCGTCACGCGATGAACGGAAGCTGGCGTCACGCTGCGGATCATCGCGCACCGGCATTCGCGCCGGCCGGCCGGCCGGCCATTCGCGCGCCAGCTGCTCGCCCGCCGGCCGCTCGCCCGCCGGCCGCTCGCCCGCGGGCCGGTCGCGCGCCGGCGGCTCCCGCGGTCGTGCAGCGGCAGCGGCGAACGGGCTAGCATCTCGGCGATGTCCACGCAGGAGCGTGTGCGATCCACATCCGAGCGGCGCGAGGCGCTCAAGGAGGTGCTCGCCCAGGCGCGCAGCTGCACGCGCTGCCCGGAGCTGGCAGCCACGCGCAAAACCGTCGTCTTCGGCGCCGGCAACGCAGACGCGGAGCTGATGTTCGTGGGCGAGGCGCCGGGCGCGAGCGAGGACGAGCAGGGCCTGCCGTTCGTCGGGCGGGCGGGGCAGCTGCTGAACACGCTGCTCGGGGAGATCGGGCTGACACGTGAGAACGTCTTCGTGTGCAACACGCTCAAGTGCCGCCCACCCGGCAACCGCGACCCGCAGCCGATCGAGCTGGAGAACTGCCAGGAGTACCTGTTGCGCCAGGTGGAGCTGATCGAGCCGACGGTGATCTGCACGCTGGGCAACTTCTCGACCAAGCTCCTGCGCGGCGACCCCACGGGGATCACGCGCCTGCACGGGCAGCCGGAGGTGATGGTGCTCGGCGTGCGCGCGGTGCGCCTGTACCCGATCTACCATCCGGCCGCCGCGCTGTACACGCCGCGGATGCTCGAAACGCTGCGCACCGACTTCCACCGGCTGCCCGAGCTGCTCGCGCTCGGCCCGCCGGAGCAGCCGTCGATCGAAGACGTGCCGGAGCTCGAGCCAGAGCCCGATCCCAAGCCCGCTGAGCACGGCGGCGAGCTCGGTGGCGAGGACACGGTCGCGGGGCGCGAACAGGCCGACCAGCTCGGCTTGTTTTAGCGCGTCTGGACGCCTGTACGAGCCGGCCGTCCACGCAATTTTCCCTGCAAATGCGGGCTTTCCGTGGGCGGTGTCGAAGAAAGTCGCTCAGGGTCTAAAGTCACAGGGCACGGTTGCCGATGAAGGTCCTGTCTCCATCCCTCCAGGAGTAAACGACCGGCCCGCGCATCATTCTCCCGCGGGCCGGTCTTTTTTTGTTGCTCGCACGCTTCGCGCCGGTGGGTGCTCGATTGCATCTAGAGTTTCCGGGTGGTCGTGCGCAGCGTCGAAACCACCGGTCCTGAGGAGACCGAATCGCTGGGTGCCGAGCTGGCGGGAGTGCTCGGCGATGGGGACGTGGTGCTCGTGCGCGGCGAGCTCGGCGCGGGCAAGACGACGCTCGTGCGCGGGGCGGCGCGCGCGCTCGGCGTCAGCGACCCCGTCACCAGTCCCACGTTCAGCATCGGTCACCGCTACAAGACGCGCGACGTGACCGTCTCGCACCTCGACCTGTATCGCCTCGCCGGCCTCGAGCGCGAGGACCCGGCGCTGCTCGCCGACTACCTGGGAGCGGGACGGATCGCGTTCGTCGAGTGGCCACCGGATGCCGAGCGGGAGCTGGCCGGCGCCCGCCTGTGCGTGACGCTCTCCCACGGCGGCGGCGACCGCCGGCAGATCGAGGTGCGCGAGGCGCACGCGCGCGCCGGGGGCGCACAACGATGATCGTGCTCGGCTTCGACACCTCCACCTCCGCCACCGCCGTCGCGCTGCGCCTGGCCGACGGATCGACCACGCACGCGCGTGACGATCCCCCCGCAGGCGCGCACCCAGGGCACGCTACCAGGCTGCTGGCGATGGCCCACGAGCTGCTCGTGGGCGCCGGTGTCGCGTGGAGCGCCGTCGAGCGCATCGCCGTGGGGGTCGGCCCCGGCACGTTCACCGGCCTGCGCGTCGGCGTGGCGAGCGCCCGCGGGCTCGCGCAGTCGCTGTCCGCGGAGCTCGTCGGCGTCTCCTCCCTGCAGGCGCTCGCCGCCGCTGCGCTCGCCGCACAGCCCGCGCCGGCGGACACACGCGCCGCCGTGCTCGCCGTGATCGACGCGCGCCGCGGCGAGGTGTTCGCGGCCGCCTACGCCGACACGCCGGGCGGGGTGCCCACGGAGCTGACGAGCCCGGCAGCGCTCGTGCCGCACGAGCTCGCGGCCGTCCTCGCCGGCGCCGAGACTGGCGCGGGAGTCGGCGCCGAGGCTGGCGCGGGAGCCGGCGCCGATGCTGGCGCGGGAGCCGGCGCCGAGACTGGCGCGGGAGCCGGCGCCGGCGGGGCCCACTGGAGCTGGCTGGCCGTCGGCGATGGCGCGCTGCGCTACCGCGAGCAGCTCCAGGCGGCCGGCATCCCCACGCCGCCCGCGCACTCACCGCTTCACCTGGTGGACGCGGCGGCGATCTGCGAGCTCGCCGTGCACGCGTCGCCCACGAGCCTCAACGCGCTCGCTCCCGACTACCGTCGCCGCCCGGACGCGGAGCTAGCCTTGGTTATCGCGGGCGCAGCCGACGGCCCCGTCACATGACCGAACCAACCGCCCCCGAGCACCCACTCACGAACGCTCCAGCCACGGAAATCCGCCGGCTCAGCTACCCGGATCTGCCGCAGGTGATCGCGATCGAGCGGCGCGTGTTCCCGACGCCGTGGTCGATCGCCATGTTCGTGCTCGAGCTCTCCAAGCAGTCCGGCATCTGCCTGGCCGCGCTGCGCGAAGGGCGCCTGGTGGGCTATCTGATCTGCTCGCGCTACGACACCGTCTGGCACGTGATGAACGTGGCGGTGGACAGCGCCTACCAGCGTCGCGGGCTGGCCTCCGCGCTGCTGGCGGAGCTGTATGCGTGCGTGGACGACGACCAGGCGCGCTTCACGCTCGAGGTACGCCGCTCCAACGGCGTTGCCATCCACCTGTACGAACGCGAGGGCTTTCGCGCCGCCGGCATGCGCCGGCGCTACTACCAGGACAACGGCGAGGACGCGCTGGTGATGTGGCGCACCCCCGCCACGCTCGCCGGCTCGCTCGGCGACGTGCCCAATCCCGGACCGGTATGAGCGCGCGCGCTGAGGTGCGATGGGCGTGAGCATCCTCGCGCTCGAGACCAGCTGCGACGACACCTGCGCGGCCGTGCTCGACGCGCGCGGGGTGCTGCGCGCGAACGTGATCTCCTCGCAGGAGGCGCACGCGCGCTTCGGTGGCGTCGTCCCCGAGATCGCCTCGCGCCACCACCTCGAGCTGGTCAACCTGATCGTCGAGCAGGCGCTCGCGCGCGCGCAGGTGACGCTCGACGAGGTCGAGCTGGTCGCCGCCACACAGGGACCGGGACTCGTGGGCGCGCTGCTCGTCGGGCTGTCCACCGCCAAGGCGCTCGCCGCCGCCCGCGAGCTCCCGTTCGCGCCCGTCGATCACCTGCAGGGGCACGTGGCCGCGAACTTCCTCGCGCCCGAGCCGCCGCCGGACGACGAGCCGCCGCCGGACGGCGCCGGCGGCGCCGCACACGCGGGCGCCTCGGTGGTCCAGGGCGCGGCGGCGAGCGCGAGCGCGGGCGCCTTCGAGCCGCCGTTCGTGTGCCTGATCGCCAGCGGCGGGCACACGCTGCTCGCACGCGTCACCGAGCACGACGGCTACGAGGTGCTCGGCCGCACGCTCGACGACGCCGCCGGCGAGGCGTTCGACAAGGGCGCGCGGATGCTCGGGCTAGGCTATCCCGGCGGCGCCGCGCTGGAGCGGCTCGCCGCCGACGGCGACGCGCAGGCGTTCACCTTCCCCGGCTCCCCCGGCGAGCGCCGCCGTGCTGGCCGCGGCGAGCGCCGTCAGCGCTTCGAGCACAGCCTCGACTTCTCCTTCGCGGGCGTCAAGACCGCGCTGCTGTACACGCTGCGCGAGCTCGGCGAGCAGACGGCGCGCGAGCGCGCCGCCGACCTCGCCGCCTCCTACCAGGCGGCGATCGTCGAGCGCCTCGTCGCGCGCGCCAGCCAGGCGCTCGCCCACACCGGGCTCACGCGCCTGGCGGTCGGCGGCGGCGTGGCCGCCAACGGCCTGCTGCGCGAACGGCTGCGCGCGCTCGACGCGAGCGTCCACATGCCGGCGCGCGCACTGTGCACCGACAACGCCGCGATGATCGCCAGCGCCGCGCGCTTTCGCGCACCGCTCGCCTACCCCAGCTATCTGACGCTCGACGCGTACGCCACCGGCGAAGCGCGGCGCTGAGCCCGCACGGGCAGCCACCGGCCGGCAGATGCGCCCACGGGCGCGCGGGCCGCCCCCCGACCCGCCGGCGGGTCGAGGGTCGGCGGCGCTACGTCAGCTCGCCGATGGGGACAGAAGCGAGCCGTCGCGGACCCTAATTTTAGACATATAATTAGTAAAGACGCAAATCCCGACCGGGCGGGCAGCGCGCTAGGCTCGCACGGCACGCGCGATGGCGAGGATCACCGTCTACTCCAAGCCCGACTGCCATCTGTGCGAGCAGGCGATGAGCGTGCTGCGTGCGCTGCAGGCAGAGCTGTCCTTTGAGCTCCAGGAGCTCGACATCACCCTCGACGACGGCTTGCACCGCGCGTACTTCGAGCGCATTCCCGTGGTCGTGCTCGACGGCGAGGAGCTGTGCGAATACCACGTCTCGCAGGAGCTGGTGCGCGAGCGTCTAGAGTCCCGCCGATGAGCTATGCAGAACCCGGTCGGGCGTCCACGCCGGCGACGCCGGGCAGCCGCGAGATGGCCGAGCGGCTGTCGCTGGGCGTCGCCGCGCGTCTGTCGCGCTACCTGCAGGTGCTCACCCAGGCCAAGAAGATGGGCAAGGAGACGATCTCCTCGCAGGAGCTCTCCGACTACACGCACGTCAACTCCACGCAGATTCGCCGCGACCTGTCCGGATTCGGCAAGTTCGGCAAGCGCGGGGTGGGATACAACGTCGAGGCGCTCGTCTCGCAGATCCGCAAGATCCTGCGCACGGCCGGGCAGCACAACATCGGGCTGATCGGCGCGGGACATCTTGGTCAGGCGATCGCCTCCTCGGAAATCTTCGCCGACCACGGCTTTCGCGTGGTGGCCATCTTCGACAGCGACCAGCACAAGGTCGGCAGCCAGGTTGGCAGCCAGGCGGTGCGCGACATCGCCGAGCTGCGCCAGGTGGTCGAAGACGAGGACATCGTCGTCGGCGTGCTCGCGGTGCCCGCGGAGGCCGCCCAGGGGCTCGCGGACGAGCTGGTGGACGCGGGCGTGAAGATCATCTTCAACTACAGCGAGTCGCTGCTGGACGTGCCCCCGGAGGTGACCGTGCACACCTCCAGCCCGGCTGTCGATCTGCTGTACGCGCTGTACTTCTATCTGACCTGACAGCACGCGCCGCCGGGCCGCCCGGCGGGGTACGTCAAACTGGACGTGCGAGCGCCCCGACCACCACATCCCTCGTACAGCCAACGGATGAACAGCCTCGATCTAGATCGCGTCGCCGAGACGTTCGCCGTCGCCGCCGACCTCACTGTCGGCGTCGAGGAGGAGTTCTCGCTGCTCGACCCGCGCACGCTCGAACTGGTTCCCCGCTTCGAGCACATGCGCGCGGCCTCCGCGGGCGACCCGCTGCTGCACGAGAGCATCGCCGGTGAGCTGATCTCCTCCGAGCTGGAGATCATCTCCGGGGTCGGCGCCGACCTGCACGACGCGCTCGCCCGCCAGCGCGAGCGCCGCCGGCGCCTGTTTGCACTCGCCGACGCGCAGGGCGTCGCGCTGGGCGCCACCGGCACGCACCCGTGGGCCGACTACCGCGAGCAGCCGATCATCGACACCGAGCACTACCGCCGCGTCGAGGAGGGCCTCAAATACGTCGCCTGGCGCAACAACACCTTCAGCCTGCACGTGCACGTGGGCGTCAACGACATCGAGCGGGCGGTGCGTGCGTGCGACCGCCTGCGTCCGCTTTTGCCGGTGCTGCTCGCGATCTCCGCCAACTCCCCGTTCCTCGACGGGCGCGACAGCGGGCTGCACTCGGCGCGCACGCAGAGCTTCACCAAGAGCTTCCCGCGCTGCGGCGTGCCCGACGCGTTCGGCTCCTGGCGGGCCTACCGCGACTACATCGAGTTCCTGCGCAAGACCAACTCGATCGTCGAGTTCACGCAAGTGTGGTGGTCGGTGCGCCCGCACTTCAGCTTCGGCACCGTCGAGGTGCGCATCTGCGACGCGCAGGCCACCGCGCGAGAGTCCGAGGCGCTTGCCGGCCTGATGGTCGCGTGCATCGCGCAGGCGCTGCGCGACCTCGACGAGGGCGTGCCCTTCACGGACCCCGCGCCGCGGCTGATCGAGGAGAACATGTGGCGCGCGATCCGCTTCGGGCTCGACGGCAAGCTGATCGACCTGCAGCGAGCAGAGGAGTACCCGGCGCGTGCGGCGATCGAGCGCCTGCTCGCGTGGAGCGCCCCCGTGCGCGCGGAGCTGGCGATCGAGCCGGCGTTCCCCGAGCGCAACGGCGCCCAGCGCCAGCGCCGGCTGATCGACGCGGGGGCCACCCGCGAGGAGGTGTTCGCGGCCAGCGTCAACGAGACACGAGCAAGCTATCCGGAGGAGGTGACCGTATGAACGCAGCTGGAGAGGGTCCGGCCGGCGGCGAGGGCGCGGCCGGCGGCGGAGGCGCCGCGGGCGGCGGAGGCGCCGCGGGCGGCGGAGGCGCCGCGGGCGGCGGAGGCGCCGCGGGCGGCGGAGGCGCGGCCGGCAGCGGCGCGGCCGGCTGGAGCGGGGCCGACGCCGCCCAGCCGAGCGAAGAGCAGCTTCGCGCCGCCTACGAAGAGGAACTGCGCCGCATCAACGCGACCGACATGATCGCCCAGGCGACGGTGTCGCTGTTGAACATCGGCGCCAGCCGGCTGGCGCCGGCGGCCGGCGATCAGCCAGCGGCCGGCGCGGGCGGCGCGGCAACCGCGGGCGGCGCGGCAGCCCAGGAAGGCGGGCGCGACCTGGAGCAGGCGCGTGACGCGATCGACGCGGTGCGCGCGCTGCTGGAGATCCTCGAGCGCCGCATCCCGCGGGAGCTCGCTCCACTGCGCGACGCGCTCTCGCGCCTGCAGATGGCCTACGCCCGCGAGCGCACCACCGCCCAGGGCGAAGGTGCGTCCACGCCGGCTTCCGCCCCCGGCGCCCAGCCTGCATCTGGCGCCCAGCCCGCGCCGGGAGCCCAGCCCGCGCCCGGCGCGCAGCCCGCCGGTGAGCAGCCGCCGGCGAGCGGCGAGCAGGCGCCCGCGGATGCCGAGCGCCAGCAGCGCCCCGGACCGGCTGAGGCGAGCGGCAGGCTGTGGGTGCCGGGCCGTTGAGCAACTCCGCCCAGGGCAGCTGAGCTGAGCGCCTGCACGCGGCGTGCGAACACGCCAAACGGCACCCATCCGCGCGGCACGATACACTGCGCCCGCGTTTGCGCCGGTAAGCGCCCGTCCCTGGGCGACCCGGCCGTCGAACGTGCGCGCGATACATCCTCGCGCGGCACGAAATCAAGACCGCGGAGGATTTCTGTTGAGCAGCTTTCTGACGAACCACGGGGTCGTCGTCGCCCTCGTATGTGCCGCCTGTGCCGTGGTATACGGCCTGCTGACCACACGTGCTCTGCTGGCGCTCTCGCCGGGCAACGAGCGCATGCAGTCGATCTCGCTGGCCGTCCAGCAGGGTGCGCGCGCGTACCTGAACCGCCAGTACACGACCATCGCTGCCGTCGGCGTGGTGCTGTTCGTGGCGCTGATCTTCGTGCAGAACATCGCCGTGGCCTGCGGGTTCGCGATCGGGGGCACGCTGTCGGGCTCGGCGGGCTTCATCGGCATGAACGTGTCGGTGCGCGCAAACGCCCGTGTCGCCGAGGCGGCGCGCGGCGGCGTCTCGCCCGCGCTGACGGTGGCCTTCCGCGGCGGCGCGATCACCGGCCTGCTGGTCGCAGGCCTCGCGTTGCTCGGGCTCTCCGGCTACTACGGCCTGCTGACGGCGGTGTTCAACGACAGCCAGAAGACGGCCGTCGACGCGCTCATCGGGCTGGGCTTCGGCGGCTCGCTGATCTCGGTGTTCGCGCGACTCGGCGGCGGCATCTTCACGAAGGCCGCCGACGTGGGCGCGGACATCGTGGGCAAGATCGAGGCGGGCATCCCCGAGGACGACCCGCGCAACCCGGCGGTGATCGCCGACAACGTGGGCGACAACGTCGGCGACTGCGCGGGGATGGCGGCGGACCTGTTCGAGACCTACGCGGTCACGGCTGTAGCAGTGATGCTGCTCGGCGTGCTGACCTTCCACGAGGCCACGCGCGTGGCGCTGTACCCGCTCGTGCTCGGCGGCGTCGCGGTGATCGCGTCGATCATCGGCACGTTCGCCGTGCGCTCGAAGGCCGGCAACGTCGAGCGCGCGCTCTATCAGGGCCTGGTCCTCTCCGGCGTGATCGCGGCGGCGGCGTTCGCGCCGATCACCTACTGGTTGATGCGCAACCTCAGCTTCAGCCAGGTCGGCAGCACGGTCAACACGCCCACGTGGGGCAAGTTCTACCTGTGCTCGCTGATCGGCATCGCGGTGACGGCGTGCCTGTTCGTGATCACCGACTACTACACCTCGACGCGCTTCTCGCCGGTGAAGAAGACCGCGCGCGCGTCGATCACCGGGCACGCCACCAACATCATCCAGGGCTTCGGCTCCGGGCTGCAGGCGACGGCGCTGCCGGCGCTCGTGCTCGTGCTGGGGATCTTCGGCGCGTGGAAGCTCGCCGGCGGCGGCACCACCGGGATCTACGGCATCGGCGTGGCAGTCATGGGCCAGCTGTCGCTGACGGGGCTGATCGTGGCGCTCGACGCGTTCGGCCCGATCACCGACAACGCCGGCGGGATCGCCGAGATGGCCGAGCTGCCCGAGGAGGTGCGCAACGTCACCGACCCGCTGGACGCGGTCGGCAACACCACGAAGGCGGTCACCAAGGGCTACGCGATCGGCTCGGCCGTGCTCGCGGCGATCGTGCTGTTTGCCGGCTTCCGCCAGGAACTCGCCAACCACGAACACCGCCCGATCGAAGCGCTGGTGTTCTCGATCAACGAACCGCCGGTGCTGATCGGGCTGCTGCTGGGCGGGCTGATGGTGTGCCTGTTCGCGTCGCTGTCGATCGAGGCGGTCGGGCGCGCCGGCGGCGCGGTCGTGGAGGAGGTGCGCCGCCAGTTCCGCGAGCACCCGGGGATCATGGAGGGCACCGAAGACCCCGACTACGCCACCTGCGTGGACATCGTCACCAAGACCGCGCAGCGCGAGATGATCATCCCCTCGATGCTGCCGATCCTCTTGCCGCTGATCGTCGGCCTGATCGACACCAAAGCGCTCGGCGGCCTGTTGATCGGGGTGATCGTCGTGGGCTTCTTCTTCGCCGTGCTGATGACGGCCGGCGGCGGCGCGTGGGACAACGCGAAGAAGCTGATCGAGGACGGCGCGTTCGGCGGCAAGGGCTCGGATGCGCACGCCGCGTCGGTCACCGGCGACACGGTCGGCGACCCCTTCAAGGACACCGCCGGGCCGGCGATCAACCCGATGATCAAGGTCGCCAACATCGTGGCCATCCTGATCATCCCGCTGATCACCTGATGACAAGCAGGGCCGCGCCCCACGGCCCTAAGCTCCAACGAGGATGAACGGACGGCAGCTGCACCGCATGGGCACGTTCGTGCTGTCGCTCGCGATGGCGGCGATCGGCGTGGCGCTGCTGATCGAGGCGTTGCTCGAGCGCTCCGGGTCGATCACCGCCCGCCTGCTGTTGGGCGCGCTGTTCATCGCCGCCGGCTGCGCGCGCTGGTACGTGGAGATCCGCAGGAGTCGCGGCGCGTGAGCACCCCGCCGGGCATGCCCGCACCGGGGCACCCTGAGGGGCACGAGCAGGCGGACGGCCACGACGGACACCCCTCGGAGCTGGCGACGCGCTCGCGCCAGGTCGCCCGGCGCAGCATCGGCTCGCCGATCCTGTTCACGATCGTCTACTCCTCGCTGGCCAGCGCCATCTACTTCTCGCTCGGCGTGATCGCTGGGCACGCGCTCGGGCTGACGCCGCTCGTGTTCCTGATCGCGGCGGTGATGTACGCGGTCACCGCCATGACCTACGTCGAGGGCGCTTCGCTGCACCAGGACCGCGGCGGCTCGACGGTGTTCGCGCGCTACGCGTTCAACGAGCTCGTCAGCTTCATCGCCGGCTGGGCGATCCTGCTCGACTACACGATCCTGATCGCCGTCACCACCTTCTCGGCCACCCAGTACCTGAAGGTCTTCTGGCACCCGCTCGGCGACCGCCTGCCGGCGCTCGCGCTGTCGCTGGCGTTCATCGCGCTGGTCGTGCTCACCAACATTCGCGGCACCGGCGCGCGCCGCGCGCGGCGCGTGGGCATGCTGCTCGGCGCCGACCTCGCGCTGCAGGCGTTCATCGTCGTGCTCGGGCTGGTGCTGTTCTTCAGCCCGCACACGCTCCTGCACCCGATCCACCTCGGCAGCGCCCCCACGTGGCCGCGTCTGATCTTCGCGCTGACCGTCGCGGTGATCGCCTTCACGAGCCTCGAGTCGGCCTCCGGCCTGGCGGGCGACGTGCGCATCAGCCGCGCGGGGCTCAAGCGCCTGGTGGGCTCCACCACCGCGACGGTCGCCTTCCTGTACGTGGGCATCGCGCTCGTGGCTGTGACCGCGCTGCCGGTGCACGACGGGCACACGGAACTCGCCGGGCGCTACCTCGCCGCGCCGATGATCGGCGTCGTCAGCCGCGTGCATCCCCACTGGGTGGGGCAGGCGCTGACGTACCTGGTGGGAGCCACCGCCGCCGTCACGCTCGTCGCGGCAGCCAACTCGGCGATGCTCGGGCTCTCGCGCCTGGCCTACTCGCTGTCCACCAACCGCCAGATCCCCAGCGGCCTCGGGCGCCTGCACCCGGTGCGCTCGACGCCGTACGTGTTGATCGTGCTCGCCGGCGTGCTCGCCGCGGCGCTGGTCGCGCCCGAGGACCTCGACTTCCTGGTCGGCATCTACGCGGTCGGCGCCACGCTCGCGTTCACC
>Ga0335075_10014248_pt1 | contig 11952 bp, 11 predicted proteins | sample Lox_Sample_24_FD_206723 | JGI IMG/M metagenome (GOLD analysis project Ga0335075, IMG submission 206723) | Soil microbial communities from Loxahatchee National Wildlife Refuge, Florida, United States - Lox_Sample_2.4 | ecosystem: Environmental > Terrestrial > Soil > Wetlands | place: USA... | reverse complement strand
CTTGACTTCAGAATATTGCTGATGATTTCGCTTGCGAAAGTGAACCACCAGTCATTGTTCCGGTGCAAAGGGCGGCCACGCTTGAGACATCTCAAAGCGTCTCGCTATCAACGGCATTGGTAGCGATGGGAGTTACATAATTTAAAATATAAGGCCTCTGTGAACTCAATAAAAGTCCTCAAATGTTGCTCGTGAGTTTCATGCCATAACTCTGACTATCAAGTAAATATCCCCTATCTTATTGCAGAAAATCAAAAAAATGCCTGTTAAAGATTTGCAATATAGTTACTGGAATGAAAGTAGCGCTAGTCCATTTTGGCTCAAATTAGACGACCGAACTTAACACGACCGACGCGCCTACCCGACCACAACACGATCAATCTGTACTTCGAAATTCCACGAGCTACCGCCACAATGGGTCAAGACTCCAGTCAAATCGACGGGCAAACCCATAATGCCGATGGTAAGTCAAATCAGCTTGACCGCATCCCGTACTCTTCTTTGCGCTGCTCGTTATTTGCAGATTTGTGCGCGCCTAATACCTTGACCTGAAATGGCAGTTGAGCGTGACATTCCGGTTTTGAGCACATGCTAACGTGTCAATGCTTATGCAGGCGTCGTAATCAAGCGGGATCCCGAGGAGAAGGAGAATGAGAACATTCGTGATGTTTCGAACTGGGGGGGAAGTGCGGTGGAAGAGGGGTTAATAAGAAATAGCACTATGAAGGCGCCAGAAGGGCGCAAGAAGAAACGCAGGAAACGGAGGTCTTCGCCGGCTTCGAAAGCAACATTTGAGACTGCGAAAGATAGGTTGGAAAGCAAGTCTGTGGGGGAGGGTAGAGGTACTCCAACTCTTCCACGACACGCCCTGGAAGTAGCTCAGACGAATGGAGTTCGTGGGACGCCGTCCTCGGCGTCAAGAAATCCGAAGTTAGCGGAAATAGAGACAAAGAAACGGCGGTTACTTGCCGTCGTTTCTGCTGCCGCTGGCGACATTGATGGCCCCTATTCTGACACGGAAACCAATATGTGTGGTAGGGATGAATCTGATCATGTCGAGCAAGAGGGTGGGGACGAAAAGAACCATGGTTCAGGAAGACCAGCAAAAAAGTCCAACAAATCGAGGTTGACTGCAAAACGGGCACTCTCTGGTGAAGCAAACGGCCGTTGGACATCAGAGGCGACTCAAGGAACTGAAGAATCATCTGCGAGCAAAAAGGTGAAGAACAAGAAGTCCAAGTCACGCTTGGTATCTGCCTCACTAGCAGCAGATGAGGGGGAGGATGAACCAGCTGCTGGACTGCAGCTGCCGACACCTAACGCAAGTAGTCAAGTCCAACGTCGGCAACCACTAGAAGATCAATTCACTACTCACAACATCAAAGATAGTCAAATACCAAAGAAGCGCAGTAGCATCTTGGATAGCAAAAGCTCCGCAGCCGGACAAAAGCAACTGAAGGATAGCTTGAAAATGCCCCATACAGACGAGGATACCTCAGATGAAGATCTGACAGGAGACAGTCCAAGGTCCCGTGAGCATCAATCTGTTCGAAATACCTTCAGTTCTTACCACAACATCCCACCTCCTAACACACAGACAAACGTGGCGTCCATCAGGAGGCAGTCCTTTGACCAAAATATGGACTTTATTGACCCTGCTTTACGGGACAGTGGCATGAATTCGAACCAACAGCCTCGACAAATTGGTATCTATAGGGATGTTGCCACATCTCAGACAACGGAAACACGCAAACGTCGTCTACCCGTTGGCGAAGGCGATTTTGAGCTGACGTCTGACTCCGAACCAAAGACAAAAAAGCCACGTAAACAGTTACTCAAGCCGAAGACATCTAAAACTAGTGATCGGAAGTCTATCATTCACGAGTTTCGTGAGGAGAGCCCTGACTTAGACGCGCCCTCAACAAAGATTAAAGGGAGGAGATCCACCCAAAAGAAAGCGAAGAAACACGAACCAACGGCCAAAGGCAAATTTAGTAAAGACGAACTTGACATCATCGAAAACAAGATTCTCAAGTACAGAGAGATGAATGACATCACTGCTTTCGATTTGAATCAGATACTACAAGATGCCCCTCGCAAGTTAGCATCCTTATGGGACGAAATGTGCGAAGCTCTACCTGATCGTCCACGTCAAGCGATCGTCAAGGTATGCACAAGAAAATTCCATAACTTTGGAGTACGAGGAAAATGGACCAAGGAAGAAGACCAAGAGCTTAAAGAAGTCTATCAAAGGTTTCCTAAGCGTTGGAAGCAGATCGGACAGATCCTTAACCGCCACCACGAAGATGTACGTGATCGATGGAGAAATTACCTTGTCTGTGGAGACAATATGAAAAGGGAGTCTTGGACAGAGGAAGAGGAGAATAACCTCCGCGCTGTGGTGGGCGAACAAATCCAGGCCATTAGAGAACTTAAGGCGGCCAAAATTGCTGAGAACCCAGATATGACCCATGATCCGCGACCTGATATCGAACTCATCGACTGGCAGCTCGTCAGTGAGAAGTTTGGCCGTACGAGAAGTCGCCTTCAATGTTTGGAAAAGTGGAACCGTATGACAAAGCTAGAGGATTCCGAAGGTGATTCTAAGGAGCTGGAGTTCGAACCTACGTCTTGGCGTGTGAAAAACGCCATTAGAGATGTCAAATACATGAGGCGTGAAGACTACCTTGAATTGCTAATCGCCCTACGAAATTCTCACTCTGGCAGAGAGGGCAAGGTGAACTGGGGGAAGCTCGGTGATTTAGACCTTAGGGTGAAATGGACTTGCATGGCAAGAAAGGTAGCTTGGAAAAAACTACGTGCAAGTGTACCTGGAAATGAGAAGATGAAGTTTCAGGATATTGTTACCCTGCTCCTCAATAACCTACCGGAAAATGATGCCGAGTTAGAAGGAGCAGGTGGCGTTGTTGACGCTGTACCCCGGAATACCTTCGAAGCAGATACACCCTCACCACAGAGGCGCTCCCTCAGCGACGCCATCAGTTCTGCAGGTGAAGAGGAAAATGAGAACATCGACCCGAACCTCAACTCAGAAGGGATCCAGGAATGTCACAGTTCTCTTTCTGGCAGCTATCAGAGTCGCAACTTGAACAAGAATATGCTGCGGGAAGTGGTTGGCGAGGCATACTTTGATAGAGGCGACACGGATGGGGAGGTTGAGGATGGCGATGTGGCAATGGCTGACCACGAGAGCGTTGATCTGGATCGGCCTAGTCAGCTGAAGGGAGCAAGAAGCAGTGTCTCAAGACTACGCTCTCCAATTTCATTCATAGCAGCGCCGAACCAGAAACAGCCGGAATACATTGACACCTCCACACACTCGGACGAAGAAAATGTAGATATGGATATTCCAGCTCGGCGACCGACTAGACGTTCTAGACCTGAAAGCGTGGATCTAGACATGGACTGATATGCCTTCAGATTCATGATGACGTAGAGTTGGCATGCCGAAGTCTCAATGTGTGTTACGGTGAACAAGGTTCATAGTCTGTCCGCTTTCATGCACATTTCTATTGAGTTGCACGACGAGATATTATTATGGTGGTATATCTCTTTTCCTTTGGGCTGATACTTCTTCCGACTCCCTCGTCAGGATGGAGGAAGAAAACCATCAATACCTCATGTTATCTACGTACGGCAGGACTGAAGAACGAGCAATGAAATATGACCTGGAGCAGCCTGGATGGCAATGAAGATAGATTTTCTAGATCAGTGGAAACATGCCCTTGAATGTTCAGCTGCTATACCTGTGACTAAAGACAACCTGATCTCAAATAGAACGAAGATAGTAAAAGCCTTGTGGAAAATATTTCGTATAATTCTTATCCACAATCGTTTATTCTGGGCACTTATTGTATTCTATGGTGCAGAGAGTTCAAGAAATTCAAAACGGAACAACTTTCACAAGGCCTACCGTGCATGACGTAGCGTAAGGATAGCACGAGTACTTGCGAAACAAAGTATTTCCTTTGGCTTAGTAGGTCTAGAGCCGCGAGTTTTGCCATAAAGAGGTACGGTCAATGTCCAGAGGGGAAGGCGAGACGATCTCCCGTCGTGATCCTATTCGCGGACAAATGAGTCGCCGCCCCCCACAATGTCGTATCCTCCACACACCGCCACGTTTACACCTGCATTAGTGGGCCGGGGGAATCGAGAATGTGGATGTATATGAACGGAGAAGACGCGTCTTTCGTTTGAAAATGCTGCAAAGATAAGCCTTGGTGGCGGGATGCACAATGGTCCTCCCCATGCTGCCATGCTCAAACCCGTCCGTCGCGTGGAGATCATACCCTGGACAAAGTGTTTGACCTCCTCTTGATGATTTTCCGCCGGGGCTCCATGTTGTTTCTCATTGACAGTTTCTCCGCAACTGATAAGGGCTACCTAATTTATAGGGCATGACCATAGTCTTGGGAGCAATGGCTGCAATGCCATTTATGAAGCCGTGTTTCAACATTTTTCTTTTGTTTCTTTCTCCCCTGTCCTTCTTGAATACTCTTGGTTCTTACTATAGTCTTGTCTCAAGTGGCCAGACTTCCCTCATCATGCGGTTCTTACTCGCAGTGACAGTGCTTTGCACTGTTGTTTCCGCCGCTCCGCGATTCGAGGAACACGCTGACACCCCTTCTTGTAATCATGACAACTGCCTGAGAGCATTTATTGGCATTGGAGCACCAGCTACATCGTTTTGTGCGAGTTACGTACCTTCGATGACGGTGCCAAAGTGGGCATCGTCCTGGCAGGCTGTTCCATCCAGAATTCAGAGTGCTTGCTCTTGCATATACACTGCCCCTGCTAGTCATTCAGCAAGCACCACGGCTTCTACCACAACACCCAAAACGTCTACAACATCATCTATGACATCAACTACACCCACTACAAGCTTGCCTACAACAGCATCAGCTACAAGCTCGTCTTCGACAACGCCGAGCACGAGCTCTTCAACAATATCTACCACTAGTTCGATCGATACCTCATCAAGCACTTCCATGACAAGCTCAGCAAGCTCATCTAGCGGTCCAGCACCAAGCTCAACCAGCTCTTCAAGTGGTTCCGCCCCAAGCACAACAACAAGCTCGTCAATCATTTCATCTATGAGCTCAAGTACAACTGTCTCATCTTTAAGCAGCTCCACATCAAGCACATCTACAGGAATATCATGCACCGCCACTACATATGCTCAAATAGCACCAGCTGTGGCATCATGTATGGCAATCACGCTTCAGGATATTTATGCCCCTTCTAATAGCAGTATTGACCTGACGAAGGTTAAAATTGGGGCTGTTGTCACCTTTGCTGGGAACACAACTTTCGGTTTCACAAACTCGTCCACATTTAATCCCATGTCCTTTGGTGGTAATGGGGTGACCATCACCAGTGCTCCAGGTGCCATCATCGACGGTAATGGACAGGCTTATTGGGATGGGCAAGGCTCTAATGGTGGAGTTCCAAAGTAAGTCAACTCTATCCTTCCAATAATTCATCAAGTGCTTATATACCTAGACCGGACCATTTTATTGTCGTCTCTAAGATGACCGGTGGTTCTGTGATCGAGAACCTCCATATCCAGAACTGGCCCACACATCTCTTCTCCATCTCAAGTTGCGCGGACTTGACGTTCCGAAACTTATACATGGACAATAGTGCTGGAGATGCTCCAAACGCCATTAGCGATGGCTTGCCAGCTGCCCATAACACGGATGGCTTTGATCTTTCAACTAGTAATAACACGTTGATTACAGACTCAACCATTCTGAACCAAGATGACTGCGTTGCTATCACATCGGGCAACAATGTAACTGTCCAGAACCTGTACTGCTCAGGGGGTCACGGACTTTCCATTGGCTCAGTTGGTGGGAAGAGCAATAACAATGTGACCAACATTCTGTTCCAGAACTCGCAGGTCATTAACTCCCAGAACGGGCCTCGGATTAAAACCAACTATAACACAACTGGATACATTGCGAACATCACTTACTCCAATATCGCCTTGTCAAACATTTCCATTTATGGGATTGATGTGCAACAAGACTATCTCAATGGCGGCCCTACTGGAATGCCTTCGAATGGCGTTATCATCGAGAACCTGTTATTTAATAACGTCACAGGTACGGCGGCTGAAGGTGCTGAGGACTATTATGTGCTTTGTGGCCGTGGTAGTTGTAATAATTTCGTGTTGACTGATGTTAATGTCACGGGAGGCACGGTGGCAAGCAGTTGTAATTATCCACCGTCAGGTTGTCCAGGACCGTAGGAGAGAAGGAGCACGGTTCTATGTTCATGATTTTAACAATTTAAATACGTTATTTTGATCAAGAGTTCTCTCGTCCAATTGTACCACGTATAGGGACCTCGAATGGATTAGGCGCTTAAAAAGGGCCTAAGGCCAGAACTCAAAGCATGGAAATTAGAACCGCATCTCCAACTCCATCCCCCAATGCCAATGCCATTGCCAAAATGCGGGGCACTTTGCAGGACGTCGGCTGTCAATTACCCCAAGGCTCGGCCGCCCCTTGTCATTGCCCGATAACGGCCCTCTAAACTCGGCAAAGCGGCTTGTGAAGGCTTATGCTATTCCCAATTAAGTCAGGAAATAACACGAATGGAGCTGTCTGCATCAGTGCAACTTATCACGTAACAGTGATTTCTCCTCCTGTCTTCCCCTTCTGTAGTTATGGAACCTTCGACCACGGGCCAAGCGGCGAATCGAAGCGCCGAGCGGCGATTTATAACATCGGCCACCCCATGCATGGGGAATAGTAATCGAGTCATTCTACCTTGATATACAATTTTTCAAGGTATGCTTGTTCTCATAATTATATATTGCTCTCAGTGGACGGTAAGGTACTTTCCGGAAGTCTAAAATGACTTAATTTGTATACACGGTTAATCAATTATCTCAAAATTGCACTCAAACCAATGTAAGTAACCCCGGTTGGGTAATCCTACATGGTAATATTGTGCCCATATATCCTCGAATTGCTATCTCACCAACTTTCAGCCAATTAAATATGGCAAACTTACAGCCAGTCCACAGTCCCGCGGTTGTCGACCTTGAGAAAGGAGAAGATGGCGAGGATATCTTGTCCATACGCACCGCCAGTTCCTCAGCGCATCACGATGGAGACCATGATTCTGAACCCCAAGCTCAACCTATGGCAACGGAGAATAACCTTGAGGCCTATCCCAATGGGGTACTTGAGTCACGGGATGGGGATTATGAGATGACGCGGATGGGTACAAGGAGAAGTTGGAGGGATGCAGCGAGGGTTGTAACAAGGATGAGCACAAAAAGTAGTTGGAAAGATCCTGGACCGCCACCAGATGGTGGATTATTAGCATGGACACAGGTCGCGATGGGACACCTGGCGATTATGAACACCTGGTCAGTCCCTCTCGGTCCCGCCAAAGAATAAGCAACGGCTCTAATATATATTACGAATATAGGGGCTTCATAAATTCCTTCGGGGTCTTTCAGACATATTACGTTGAAGCCCTGAACCGACCTCCATCTGATATATCGTGGGTTGGCAGTATCCAAGTGTTTTTATTATTCTTTATCAGCACCTGGACCGGCCGACTGACAGATGCTGGATACTTCAAGCAAATTATCATCCTAGGAACGATTCTACAAATCCTAGGACTGTTCATGACTTCTTTGTCTATGCAATACTGGCAGCTGTTCTTAGCACAGGGAGTATGCCTCGGCCTAGGGAATGGATGCCTTTTCTGCCCAATGATAAGTTTAGTCTCGACCTATTTCTCGACGAAGGGAAGTTTAGCCCTTGGCATTGTCGCATGTGGAAGTGCTACCGGTGGACTTGTCTTCCCGGCTATGGTCCAGCAGCTTCTCCCAAAGGTGGGATTCGGCTGGACGCTTAAGGCACTTGGCTTTGTGCAATTGGCATGCTTGGTCGCTTGCATCGTTTTCGCTAAGCAAAGACTCCCTCCTAGAAGGGCCGGTCCCATCGTGGAATGGGCGGCGTTTAAGGAGCTTCCATACACTCTATTCGCGGCCGGAATATTCTTCGTTAGTACCTCAACACATACGAAAGTCCTCTCACTGACAATTTTTTTTCAGATCTTTTGGGGTGTCTATTTCGCGTTTTACTACGTTAGTATTATAATCATTAGGCCTCCATCCAACCCAGACTAAGTTTTCAAAGATTGGATCTTATGCCCGAAATATTATAGGCGTCAGCTACAACGAATCGATCAACCTAATACTTGTCCTAAACGGCGTTGGAGTCGTTGGCCGTCTCCTTCCTAATTACTATGCAGATCTATATACTGGCCCTCTGAATACGATGATCCTAGTCTGCGCAGCGAGCGCAATAATCACCTATTGTTGGATTGTTGTAAATAGTCGAGGAAGTTTGTATGCATGGACCGTCATCTATGGGCTCTTCGGCGCAGCTATTCAGGGTCTTTTTCCGGCGGTGCTAGCGAGCCTGACAACGGATCTGAGGAAGCGTGGGGTGAGGATGGGAATGATATTCGTACGTTCCAATTCACATGTGGAATTAAAATCTGTTGTGCTGCCAGTCATTGATACGTTCTCTAGTCCATTGTAAGCTTTGCTGTTCTCACAGGCCCACCCATCGACGGCGCCTTGATCCAATATGGAAGCGGCAATTACTTGTACGCCCAGGTATTTGCAGCAACGATAATCTTTATAGGTACCTTGTTCATGATTGGCTGTAGAATAGCTACTTCGGGCTTGGTTTTGAGAGTCAAGCTATGATCTGTTATTGAGAATCTTTTCTGCATGGAACATTGGGGAGGCGTTTAGCATTTTCCCAAGGCTGTTTTCACTTGAATATTTGAGTAGGGCCACTCTTGAAATATATAGTTTGTATATGTGGACACATAGATATAATACCACTAAGATATTCCAAACTCCCATTTCAAGTCATAGTTGCATCGGTCTCATGATTACTCGAAGTCAACTTCCATCACATAAAGCTGAATCCCAAAATGCATTTAAGAAGGTGACGCTGTTCAATTTGAAGACTACAATAGTATTGAAGATATGTATTTTGTTCCAGAGCGTGCCAACTTATGGACGTTGGTCTTTAGCGTGCATGATGGGCTGACTTGTGATTACGGAGGTACAACGCTAAATAAAATCTCCCCTACCCCGCAGCGGAACTTTATACGACCCCGGCTCTGCCCTATGGAAAGCTTTCAGCTGCCCCGAATATCTTCCTTCAGTTCTACCGACCTTTCGCCGTCGACAAACGTCACCTAATAATGTCAGGCTATAGCTCCGGCCCCGCCAGCAATTACGATCTGCATAGTTCCGGTGCGGATAATAGCAATCATGACCTGCTGACATCGCAGCAGCAGCATCATGGCGTCCCCACCGGCCAGCCTTATCAATTCGATCCGCATCAACAAGCCCAGCAGCAGGCCTATGCCATAGAAGCCAATGGGCATGGCGACGAGCCACAACACCTCACACCCGGCACGGCGGAGAAGCAGAGATGGAAAGGAAACAGATTGCGCAAGGCTTGCGACTCATGTAGCATACGCAAGGTCAGGGTAAGTCAAATCACATCCCAGAAAGGCAATTGGGCAATGTACTCACCAAGTGCTGCAGTGCGACGAGTCTGGACCGCCATGTCTAGCCTGCTCGGCATTGGATATCCCATGTACCTTTGAAAGACCGAGTCGAAGGCGAGGACCTCCTAATCGACACGCCGAAGCTATCAAGAGACAAAAAATCGACTCACCATTGGTGACGAGTGGCTTTTCATCGCCAACATCGCCGAACAATGTTGCTGAGACACTGGCATCCTTCTCCTCACATGCCGTTCTTTCGGCTGAGTCTATATGTCCATTCCCGATACTCGAGCTTCTGGTCGATGATTTCTTCACCTACATACACCCACTAGTGCCTTTCCCGCATGAACCCTCTTTTCGAGCGGCCTTCAAGCATAGAGAGGACCTGAACAATCCTTCATTTCTGGCGTTGCTGGCGGCGATGGTAGGAGCCTTAGTAGCATCATTCCCTCGAAGGCCACGACTGCATCTCAAGAATCAAAACCGAGAAAACTTGTTTCCAAATTCTATAAGCTTAGTTGAGCGATGTCACAAAGTTGCTGTTGAAGCAAGAGGGCCGGGATACTTGGACAAGGATTTGACAGTTTACGATGCTGCTACAAGCTACCTCCTCGCCTTGGTCGGAGGCTACACTTACAACACTAGGCAATGTCGATTGTATTTCGGGGAAACCCTTACAATATTACGAGTGATTGGGGCACACAAGGGCAACCATCCCGACAAATCTACTGGACAACCCCAATCTCCTACTTCTTATGATACGCCTACAAGCGCGGTGCAGATTGGAGAGCCAATAGATTTTATTCGACAAGAGATTGGACGGCGAATATTCTGGATTTTGTTCGTAGGAATCCGGTAGGTCAAGCTTCATAAAACTTAAACTGTATTAACATGTTCCAGCTCTTCGCAGCAATTAGGTGCCATTTTTGAACTCATCATTCCGCCGCCAACGCCCAGTGAGCCCTATCCACCCTTGCCTCTTGAAGTAGATGATCAGTACATCTACGTATCTCACTTGGATCCACAACCTGCCGATTTGGTCTCCAAAATTACAGGATTTAATCTGAATGTTCAAATATACATGACCTGCACTCCCTTGAACACCATGGAAATCGCATATGGCATTGATGAAGTCTTTGATTGGAACCGACAGAAGCGTGTATTGGAGAATTGTCTTCAAGCTGTGAACCATGCACTCGACGGCGTGCCAAAACAACTAATGCTCACGCCAAGCTCTCAACCTGGCGAGTTTGAGGGCGAAAATAGAGAGTATATCCAGCCTGTACGGCATTTTCATGGCGTGAGTGATGGCTCCGGCAGCGCGATCGGACATGGCGATATGAATTTGCTGGAATCAAGACGTCTTATCCAATATGAGATCCAGAAGGCAAATATCTATGTGAGCCAACTTGGTACTCGCAGTTATCTTGTGGAAAAGTATTGGAACCTCTTAGACGCCTATGAGAGCAAGGTGAGGAGTAGAGATAATAGTGTAACATCGGCTGGTACGCATAGCAGTCCCGGAGTTATGGCGAGCGGTCTAGATGCAGTCATGAGAGGTATGGCTGGGACGGGCGGATACGAAATGGTGGAAAGCCATATGAGTACTGAAAGGGAGACCATAGTCAAGGACTTATTGAGAGTATTGGGGAGTATTAGCCGGATCAACATGGAGCCAAACGGCGGCAGTTTCGTAAGTTCCACTTCTCCACTGCTTCTCATTCCCTCAATCCACCCTTGCATATCTCCTCAAGCGCTGAATTAATCCCTGTAATGTTCTACAGATCTACAAAATCCGCCAAATCGCATCCACCCTGCTGGATACCCCTCGCAACCGTAAAGGGCCTCTCGCTCTCAAAGCGGAAGAGTACCTCGCTCAATTTCTGGACATTCTCACCAAACTTGAGCACGTCTCGCCTCCCAGGAGGCGAGAGAACGGGCACAGTAATTTTTTGGGAAGGGAAGAGGAAGCGGAAGAGGAGGAATTGAGGAATTGGGCTGATTTTAGGGAGTGTCAGGCGCGCTTTGCTGCTAATGGGGGTGTTTGACGGATTTCTAGGCTTAGGGTGTTCGGTGGGATACGAAGGAAGGATTAGGGGTCGTGGGTAAAAAAGGAAAGCACTTATATATGTGTGCTTATGGCTGGCTGAATGGATGGATGGGAGGCGTTATTAGATGCCGTGTAGACATGGAAATGCACGGGAAATTTGGAGAACGGAACAGGAAGGGAAATTGAAAAACGAATTGAATGGCGCCTCACAAAATAGGGTATGAAATGTCATGAGATCGGCCGAGGTAGGTAGCTAGCTGGCTAGGAAGCATGTATGATAATCAGTTTCAGCTGACTTCTACCTCGTTCCCTCATTT
>Ga0335075_10014245_pt1 | contig 11953 bp, 9 predicted proteins | sample Lox_Sample_24_FD_206723 | JGI IMG/M metagenome (GOLD analysis project Ga0335075, IMG submission 206723) | Soil microbial communities from Loxahatchee National Wildlife Refuge, Florida, United States - Lox_Sample_2.4 | ecosystem: Environmental > Terrestrial > Soil > Wetlands | place: USA: Florida... | reverse complement strand
GGGAACGCGCACTGCAGACACCCGGCGCCCGCGAGGCACGGTCGCCGTGACGGTGACGTTGACCGAGATCGGCCGCAGACGCGCGCCCGCGCAGCTGAATCCGGTGGAAAGGTTCGTGAGGCTCCCGGCCATATAGCTGGCATAGAGGCCTCACCCCGCTGAGGAGCCACAACGTGCCCGATCATCATCCGAGCTGGGAGCACCGGGAGCGACGGTTCAGCTCCCTGTACCGGGAGCACTACCGCTCCATCTGGGCCTATGCGGTGCGCCGGGTCGAGTCCCAGGCGGACGTAGCCGATGTCGTAGCCGACGTCTTCGCCACTGCGTGGCGCCGGTTTCCCGAGCTTCCCGACCCGCCCGCCGATCTGCTGTGGCTGTACGGGGTAGCGCGTCGGGTTGTGGCGGGGAAGCGGCGCTCCGCCTTGCGGATGCGTAATCTCATCGCGCGCCTGCAGGCCACCGCTGTACCCGCCTCGACGGTCACCGGCGATCAGGTGACGGACCGGGTGCTTGCCGCAGTCGCGCGGCTGCGGCCCATGGAGCGCGAGGCAATTGCACTCGTGCACTGGGAGCAGCTGTCACACGCGGAGGCGGCACAGGTGCTTGGCTGCTCGGTCAATGCGGTAGCCATCCGGGTGCATCGTGCCCGCGCCCGACTGCGGCAAGAGCTGGCCCGGCCGGAGCCGGCTCCGCCCAATGCCCGCAGCGAATGCGGGGCTCTCGTTTCCGACTCATCACAAGCATCGGAGGGCTGACTCGATGCAACTGGAAGATCTGCTCGGTGCAGCCGACCCGGCCCTGCGCGCACACATCGACGACGCCGACTCGCCTCGCGCGACGGCGATCTACCGGCGAATCGTCGGCACTCCGCCCGGCCGCGGGGGCGGTGGAGTGCCGACGAAGGCGCCGGGACGGGCGCAGCTGCGCGCGCAGACCGCGCGGAGGCTCCCGCGGCTGAGTGTCATGGTCACAGTCGCCGTCGCGGTGGTGGTTGCCGTTGCCTTCGGCCTCACAGCATTCGTTGGCGGCTTGCGGGCGCCGCACAACACGCTGGCCGACGGCGGTGCCAAGCCGGGCACGCCGCCGCGCTCGTCGGCATCACCACGCCCCTCGTCGGCACGCTCGCGGCTAGCACGCCTCAACCAGGCCGGGCCAGTGCTCGACGCTCTCGCTGCGGTCGCCGCTGGCAGGCCACCCACGTCGCTGGTGCCGGGACCCGGTCAGTACCTGTACGTGCTGGACATCGAGCTCAAAGGCGCGCCTCCCGGCGGTGGTACGTCCATGCCCTGCGGGTCGGTAATCCGGCAAGAGTGGCTAGCGAGCGACGGTTCTGGACGCCAGGCCGGCTACTCCCCAGGCTGTGGCGGCAACGAAAACCGGTTCACGCAGAGCTGGAAGAGTATCGGCAACAACGTAGATTTCAACTACCTCGCCTGGCAGGGCCTGCCGACCCAGCCGGCCGCCCTGCAAGCTGCGATCGTCAAGCGGTTCGAGGGGGGCACGGCCAACAACGCGGATACCTTCCTTCTTGCTACCGGCGCCTTGAATTTCACAGCGCCGCCAGATGTGCGGTCCGCGCTATTCAAGATGCTCGCCACACTGCCGGGTGTGCAGTACCTGGGCAAGGTGACCGATCCACTCGGTCGAACCGGCGACACCATCGGCCTGAACCAGTACGCCAGCCACCTGGGCAACCTTGTGGTCATCTTTGACCCGAAAACCTCCCAGGTACTAGACGAGACCCCGATGTCAGTGAGCCGGAAGATCCACCTGCCCCGGCACATGCCACCGTGGCTCGCGCCCTTCATGTACGTGAAGGCCGGTATCGTCGACTCGAACAACGCGACGCCGCCAGGGATCAAGAAGCTGCTCAGCAAGATTCCGTACCGGCACTGGGTCTGATGACAACTGTGCGCGCTGGCTGCGGGCCGCCGGGCGCCCGACAGGGCAGGCAGGACGGAGGCGCCCGGCCCGGGATCCGGCGGCTAGCCGTCCACCCCGGTAGCGCCGTCGGTTTGCTCGCGCAGGATGTCAGCGTGCCCGACGTGACGAGCCGTTTCCTCGATCATGTGGACGTATATCCAGCGCAGCGACACCTGGCCCAGCCGCCGCTGCGGCACGGCGTCATCGAGCGTGAACTTCGCCGCTGTCTCCCGCGACTGATCGCAGGCCCGCTGGTATTCCTCGACCAGAGACATCACCGTCTCGGTCGCGCCGATCTCCCAGCTGTCGTGGCCGCCCCCGACGTTGGGCCCGATGTCCTCCGCAGAGCGTCCCGCCAGCACGCGCTGAAACCAGCCTCGCTCGACTCCGGTCATGTGCTTGACCAGGCCGGCCAGCGTCGTGCTGGAGGGTACCCGGCGACGCCGGGCTTCCTCCTCAGAGATACCGGAGACTTTGCGTACGAGAACCTGGCGGTGCCAGTCGAGGAATGCCTCGAGCACCTCACGCTCGCTTCCGGTGCTGACTAGCTCGTCGGCGGCGAGCGGGGGGTCCGGTTGTGAAGTCGTCATGACGCCAACGTAACCGCTGGCGCGCCCCCCAGGAGGGGGGCTGCAACATCCCGGTGACAGCTAGCTCACTGTCACGCAACCGCCTGATCTGCCAACCGCCGGGCACGCAGAAGCCCCGGCAGCGCGGCAAGCAGGGCCAGGCCGCACACCACGCCGCCGAGAAGGTATGGAGCACGCAGGCCACCGAGCCGGGCGGCGAAGCCGCCGGCCAGCGAACCCACCGGAATCAGGCCCCAGCCAATCATCCGGTAGACGCTGTTGACCCGCCCCAGCAGTTCGTCGGGGACTATCCGCTGGCGCAAGCTGACCGTGACCACGTTCCACATCGTCACGAAGAAACCGTTGCAGGCCATTAGCAACCCGAGCACGACCGCGCCGGGAGCCAGCGCGATCGCTACGTACACAGCGGCGAACGCGGCCATCGAGACAATCAGTGACGGCAACTCGCCGACGCGGCGGGTGATCGCCGGGTTCGCCAGGCCGCCAAGGATGCTGCCGATAGCCGCCGCCGTCCACAGCAGGCCGTAACCCCTGGTGCCGACATGGAGTGTCTGGGTGGCGAGGAGCACCAGCGTCGCCTGGCCCATCTGACCGCCGAAGTTGGCCGCGCCGAGCAGGGCAGCCACGATCCGCAGCAGACGATGGCGGAGCAGCCAGCGCAGTCCCTCCATGACCGAGCCGCGGAGCCCCGCCGCCGAACCCCGCTGGCTCCCGGCGGATCCTCGGCGCGGCAGGCCTGACAACAGCGCCGCTGAAGCGGCAAACGACCCGGCGTCAAGCCCGAACGGCAACGCCCGCAGGGCGGCGAACAGCACGCTGCCCAACGGCGGGCCGAGGAACGTCTCGCCGAGCGTCAGGCTCACCTGGAGATTGCCATTGGCCTTGGGCAGCGCCTCCGCCGGGACCAGCCGGGGCAGCTCCGCCTGCGCGGCGTTGCTGAACACGACCTCGGCAGCGCCGAGGCAGAACCCGGCAGCAACCAGCACCGCGATGCCCGCCGCTCCGACGGCCGCCAGGACCGCGATCAGCGCGACCACGACACACTGGACCGCTTGGGCACGCCACATGAGCGCTACCCGGTCATGCCGGTCGGCCACCGCCCCGGCGGGCAGCGACAGCAGCAGCCACGGCAGGAAGAACGCCGCAGAGACCAGCGCGATCAGCCGCGGGTCCTTCGTGATCGTTACCGCCAGGAGCGGCAGCGCCGTCGTGACGGCGCCGTCACCGACGCTGCTAACCGTGTTGGCCCACCACACGCGCCGGTAGGCAGCACCAAGTACCACCCTCCGCCCGGCGGGGGCGGGAACGCCGCTTGTCGCCTGCGCCATGGCGCGAGCCTCGCGGTACCGCGCGCTGATGGAAATGTTTAAGGGATTCGCTAAATACTTGGTCCATGACGCTGGTGATCTCGCTCGACGTTGCGGAACTTGCCGCGACCAGATTCGCCGCATCACCGCTGTGCGAAACGATCAGGGCTGTCCTCTCGCTCGCAAGACCGCAGCCGCCATCCGTAAACCGGCCCTGGGTTGACTGGGCGCGGCACCAGCTAGGGCAGCGGCCGCTACGCGTGCCCAGGCTCTGGCCCCTCATCGTCAACGGCCTGCCGTCCTTCCCGGAATTCCTGATGCCGGCGCCGGAGAGCCAGTGGCCGCTGTTCGCCGACGAGCTGGCCAGGGTGGCCGCAACGGCAGCCGAGCCAGTCCGGGCGAGCTTGTGCCGGGTGTTCGGCGAAGGGCCATGGCCTGACAGCGCGCGCGAGCTATTCGAACGGCCCGGCAAGTCGCTGCGCGAGATCGCCGCCGAACTTGCGGAGTGCCATGAGCGGCTCATTGCCCCGCACTGGGAGCGGATCCGCGCAGCGCTCGACGCTGACATCGCCTACCGCACGGGTGTGCTGGCCAGTGGTGGTGCCAGGCATCTGTTCGCGGACATGCATCCCGACCTCAGCTGGGGAGCGGGCACCCTCACTCTTCGCGACGCCGATACGGGCGACTCCGTGTGCCAGGTGCGGAAGGGACCGGACGGCGTCGTGCTCATGCCCTGCGTCTTCGCCTGGCCGGACGTGTCGGTGAGCAAGGCGACCAGCACGCAGACTACGTTGCTGTATCCCGCCCGCGGCGCGGCCAATGTCTGGAGTCCCCTCGACGACCACGGACTCCGCGGCACGCCCGCGGAACACCTGCTCGGCGTGCCACGGGCCCGGCTGCTCGGCGCGCTGCGGTCCCCCGCGACCACCAGCACGCTAGCCCGCCAGCTCGGCGTCACCCCGAGCGCAGTCTCCCAGCACCTGACTTTCCTGCACCGCGGTCAGCTGGTGCAGCGGCAGCGCCGCGGTCGCGCGGTCCTGTATCAGACATCCGATCTCGGACTCGCTCTGCTACAGCGTCGCCAGGGGCGCACGCCCGGAGAGGAAGTCTGATGGATCGCCCCCCGGTCCGCATCCGCCCCTACCGCCCTGCCGACATTGATGCCTTGTACCAGATCTGCCTCCTGACAGGCGACCGCGGCCAGGATGCGACCTCGCTTTACCGCGACCCCAAGCTGCTCGGGCACTGCTTCGCAGCCCCTTACGGGTTGTTCGAGCCGTCACTGGCCTTCGTGGCAGAAGACACCTCAGGCGTGGCCGGCTACGTCCTCGGCGCGCTCGACAGCCAAGCCTTCGAGAAACGGCTGGAGAGCAGCTGGTGGCCCCGGCTGCGCGCTCGCTACCCCGAACCGCCGCCCGGCCTTCCCGTACAGCAGCGGACGCCCGCGGAGCAGCTAGCTCAATTCATTCACCATCCAGGCCGCACGCCAGACGACCTGGCGGCGGCCTACCCCTCACACCTGCACATCGACCTGCTGCCACGCCTGCAGGCCCGCGGATATGGCCGGCAGCTGATCCAGACACTGACTACGGCCCTGCGCGACCGCGGTTCCAGCGGTGTACATCTGCACGTCACCCCTGGCAACGATCGAGCTGCCAGCTTTTACCGGCACATCGGCTTCACCCAAATCCCGGCCACCGACACGCACCTCTTCGTTATGGACTTCCGCAACGCCGGCTAGCCCGGCGATGCCGCCGTCTCGTGGCCGCCAGGAGGCGGCACGTCCAGGGACGGGTTGCTGTCGAAGAAGCCGAACGGTTTCAGGGAGAAGCCGACTCGCTCCACTGGCATGACGGGCCAGTCCTCGGGCCGCGGGAGGTGATGGTTGCCGAGCGTGTACCACAGCACGACGTCAGTGTTCTCGATGACCCGGTTCGCCTTCGTCCATTCGGGCAGGCCAGCTCCGCCGGGATGCTGGTTCGGGTAGTCCCCGGCAGGGAATCGCTCCGCCTCTGCGAACGGCGTCACCCACAAGTGCCTGGTCATGAACCCGGCGCGCTGGACGATCGGCGCGTCCTCGTGCGCGAACGGCAGAACGTTGCCGCCTGGGATGAGCTTATAGCCGACGGGCTGCCCCCAGGCGCCGGTGACGTTCGGGTTGGCCACGAGCCAGTGCCGGGCGGTGAGCGGGTTAATCAGCCGTCCGGCTTCCGACTCGGTTCGCAGCAGCGTCCGGCGCGGCCGGAAGGCATTGCCGTAGGGGTTCTCCGGCCCGGCCGGGACTGGCTCGGTTTCTACTTCGTAGACGGAATTGGCGGGCCCGTCGACTGCCATGTCGAGCCGGACGCTGAAGAAATGCTGGTGGTGAGACGCAAGGGTCTGCGGGGCGACGATCGTCCCGTAGTCGCTGACCTCACCCGGATTGAGCGCGGTGGTAAGCACGATGCCGGTCAGCTTGACTTCGAGCTCGATCGTGCCGTCCTGGTAGAAGTACCAGTAGAAGCCGTACTCGTAGTTGCCCGCAGTGATGATGAAAGAGACCACAAGGCGGCGGCTCCTGCGCACCTCTGTGTGACCCGATCCGGCGTCGAAGTGCTTCCAGAGGATGCCATCGTCCTCCTCGTGCACGCAGATCGCGTTCTTGATCGTGTACGGCTCTCCCTGGTCGTCGGCCAGCTCGGCATCGAAATACCGGATCTCGCCCAGGCAGTCGCAGCCCAGCTCCAGGGAGTTCGTCATGATGCCGATGCCCTACTCGCCGATGTCGAAAGCGTTACGCCATCCCTGGAACGGTCGCGGATCGCCGTACGGGATGACGAGTTCGGCAACCGATGCCCGGTGAATGACCGAGCGCAGCTTGGCGTTGTCCTGATAACCGATCGTGTGCAGCACGAGTCCTTCGCGCGCGTTAAAACCCAGCCGGAAGCACCACTTCTGCCAGCGCACCTCCCACCCGTCGACGGCGAAGCTCACTCCGGCTGGCTGCCGCACCTCAAGAGGCGTCAGCCCGCCACGGAAGGCCGTGCCGCCGGTGGTGTAGTCCCCCGCGCCGGGGGGCAGCGGTACGATCCCGAGATCCTCCACCCGGACGACGGCCATGTCGTCGAGATCCACCACCGCGTGCAGCCCGTGAATCGGCTTCGCGTACGGGTTATCGCCCGGGCTGGCCCGGTAGAAGCACAGCGTCCACACCAGGCGCCTGCCCGCGTCCTCTTCCCTGGCGAAGTTCCCGATGCCCCACGGCTCGACGAGCACCTGCTCGGGGTTGGTAATGCCCCGCCGCCGCAAGCCGTCGCGGACGGCCTGGTCACCCCGGACCAGGCGCTCGCAGCTCGCGTACTCGCCGAGCGTGACCGGTGCCCGGGCACCTGCGACCACCCGCCACGACAGGACTGAGCCCGCGGTGAGCGACACGACTATCTCGCAGGTCACGTGCTCTCGCGGGTCAATAGCCACGACGAAGGCCTCACGCCGGAGTACCTGTTCTGGCCGGGAGGGTGCGACATCACGCTTCGGCGGCTCCTGCAGGCCGACCGAGACGAATCGCATCGCCGGAGTGGCGCGCCCGTCCTGCCTGATGATCTTGACCGCCAGGCGGATCTCACCTGCGGTCAGCGGATCGAGGGGATGCCGCGCGGTTCCCCCGGATGCGGCACCGGACCTGCCCGGTTGCGATCCCACCTGCGCTCCTCTGCGAATTTCTGCGAATCCCGGCGGCCGCTGAGACAACCCAGCTTGGCCGCCAACCACCACATCATGACGTCCGCACGGAGGCTCCAGAGCCAGGGTGAGCAGTCCCGCGCGCGTCGCGGCTGTTCAGGAGTTGCTGTTTCACGGCTGGCGGCGCGAAGCTGGCCTCGATGCTAGCCCTGGCGAGTGCGCGTAGCTGCGGACCGGTCAGCCCGAGCTGGTCACGGACGCGCCGGTATTCATCGAGCAGGGTGGTGTTGAACATCGGCGGGTCGTCGCTACCGAGGACAACCGGCACTCCCGCTTCAAGCAGCCGCGGGAGCGGATGCTCGGCAAGAGACGGCACAACCCCGGTGGCGACGTTACTGGACGGGCAGATCTCTAGAGTGATCCGCTCCTGGCGCAGCCGGGCGAGCAAGGCCGGGTCGCCGGCAGCGGCGATGCCGTGGCCGATCCGCTCGGCTCCCAGCTCCTCTATGGCTGCCCAGATCTCTTGGGGGCCAACGCTTTCCCCGGCGTGCGGGAGGCTGTGCAGCCCGGCGGCGCGCGCGATGGCGAACGCATCGCGATAGCTGTCGCGCCAAATTCCTGCTTCCGGGCCGCCCAGGCCGAAGCCGATCAGGGCGGATGGCGGGTGGTTAAGCGCAGCGTCGAGTGTCTGCCTGGCACCGTCGAGTCCGTCGCCTCCGGATATGTCATACACCCAGGCGAGTTCCACTCCGTTGGCGCGGGCGGCGGCAGCACCGGCGTCAAGTGCCTGCGCCAGTTCGCCGGCGGCGATCCCGGCCCTCAGATGTGACACCGGGGTGACGGTAACCTCCGCATAGGCCGTCCCCTGGGACCGCATGTCCGCGGCCAGGCCCGATACCAGGGCGACGATGTCCTCCGGAGAGCGGACCAGATTGCTCACGGCGGTGTAGACCGCAAGGAAGTGAGCGAAATCCCGGAACGCGAAAAATGCCGTCAGCTCACCGGCATCGGCAGGCACGCCGCTTTCCGGATGGCAAGAAGCCAGAACAGCCACGGTGCTCGGCGCAGCCGAGCCCACCAGATGGACGTGCAGGTCCGCCTTCGTCAGCGCGGCCAGTTCGTCATCGCTCAGGCCGGTCGCCGGCCCTTGCGCTGCCGTCTCGTTCACTGACGCCTGCTTTCTCGGAGGCGCGCCACTGGCCGTCCGGGATTGGTCAGGGTGCCGCGAAACAGGTATTTGTCCGCCCGGTATGTGGTCCTCGCCAGTTCGAATGCTCGTCCAAGCTGGTCGTAGCCGGTCTGGGTCAACACAAGCACCGGGTCGCCCGCTTGATCTCAAGGTGGTCCGCTCGGGCGGCTCGCGGCAGCCCTAATCGCGAAGTTGCCCCCGCCTCGGCAGGACCCGGTACTCGGTACGCAGCACATCATAGGGTGACGAGCAGCTGAAGTTGTGTTCATGCAGGCCAGGCGCTAGGTACTCGGGTATCACGGCCGGCCCGGCGAACCACCCGCTGCGGACAGCGACCAGCGCGCCAGGCGGCTTCGCCAGGGCGATCGCGCAGGCCGCCGTCAGCGGCGTTCGACCAGGGTCTTCACGCTCGAGGGCAGGTCATAACCTCCGGAGGCCCGGCATGAACTATGCGCGCCGCACCAGACGCCGGTAAAGCTAGATCCCTGCGATCCGGCCGGCTTGCTGGTGCGCTCAAGCGTCCACCTGGTTCCGTTCCAGTGGTCGGCTACCGTCACGGCTTTCGTCAGCTGGGCCCACCCTGCTGCCGCGCATGAGGTCGTCGCTGCGCAGGACACGCCACGCAGGAATCCCTGGGTTGAACCCGCGGGCTCGGGCGCCGAATGCGCCTTCCATCTCCCGCCTTTCCACTGCATCGCCAGCAATGCCGACTCCCCCGGCTGACCGTTCGGCCGGCTGCCGACAGCGGTGCACTGGGAGGACGTCGCGCAGGACACGCCGTATAGCGAACCAGTGCCCGGCATGTGCTGCTTATGCCACCGGCCGCTCCACCGCTCGGCCAGCGGCAGGCTAATGTTCGTGACCTCGTACCCGCCGACCGCAGTGCAGAGCTTTGCCGAGGAACACGAAACCGAGTCAAGGAACGCACTAGTGCCCGCCCGGATCACCCCGGCCAATGTCCAGCGCGAGCCGTTCCAGCGCTCAGCGAACCCGGCGAACACGTTCGAGGCTGTCTCGTAATCGCCGACGGCGAAGCACTCGCGCGAAGCCGGGCATGACACGCCAAGAAGCTCGCTGTTCGTGGATCCCGGCGGGCGCGGCGTCCGCTCGATCGACCACCGGGACCCGTTCCATCGCTCAGCCAGTGGTATGAATACTGCTCCCGCAACCGCGCTGCCGACAGCGGTGCACGCGTGCCGGGACGAGCACGCTACGGCGTTCAGCGAGCTGTTAGCCGATCCAGCCGGATTCGGTGTCCGCTCGATGCGCCAGTGCGCGCCGTCCCATCGCTCGGCGAGCGTCGTGGTCTTCGTTGCCTTCGCGGCAGACCGCTGGGCCATCGGGGCGAACGGCCGACCGGAGCCGTAGCCGAGCCATACCTCGAGCGGGCCCGAGCTGCCAACCGCCGTGCAGGCCGTACTCGATGTGCACGACATACCCAGGAACTGATTATCCGGGACTGCCCGGTTGGGTGAAGATTGGATGACCCAATGCGGTCCCGTCGCGACCGGAGCGGCTAATGCGGCTGCCGATCCCGCAACCGCGACGGCCACAGCTGCCAGACAGGTCAGCATCCGCTTCATGGTGGCCTCCGTCGGCCATGGACCGGAATGGTTGGCGGCATTCTCACTGCCATCCATCAGTATGCGCAATGCGTGGTCTTTATGTCAGCATCGCGGCGCTGCGGTCATGCTCCGCCCGAGGCGGATCCGGTTTCCGTTGCTGGCTGCAAACCGGGCAGCCGCGAGGCGATCGGCCCCGCGACTGCCCGTTCCCGAAGTTAGGTGTGACGCCTCGCTCGCCAGCGGCGTGGCGTCAGTCGCTGATCACCTCCGGGGTCGCCTCCGCGTACGCGTGGTGAGGCAGCTGGCCGTCCGGAGTTCCGTCGCCCACCATTGCCGGGGCCAGTTCGGGCTCTTCCATCGGGTAGGCCACCTCGCCGTGGACCATGATGTCGCCGGCCACGAGCTCAGCATCCGACATGCGCAGCGGCGTGAAGAACTTGATCACACGCAGGATGACGTAGGTGACGATCGCGTCCCAGACGATGACCGTGAGCGCCGCGCCTGCCTGGATCAATAGCTGCTTCGGGTGACCGTAGAACAAGCCGGCCGTCGTCACGTCCGAGTTCTTGCCGAGGCCGAGGTAGACGATCATCTTCGGGTCGGCAAGCAAGCCGACGAGCAGGCCGCCGAACAGCCCGGCAAAGCCGTGCGTGTAGACCACGCCGAGGGCGTCGTCGACCTTGTTGAACGGCCAGACCTTACGCGGCAGGTAACCGAAGAGCACCCAGACCAGTCCCGACGTCACCGCGCCGATGACGATCGCGCCGACACCGTTGACGTAGCCGGCCGCCGGCGTGATGCCGACCAGGCCGCAGATCATGCCGTTGACACCACCGAGGAACGTGGGCTTCTTCTCCTTCCCGAAGCCCATGTCCATGATGATCCAGGTCATCATCGCAACGGCAGTCGCGAGGTTGGTGTTGATCACAGCGGCGGTCGCGTCCGCGCCGGCAAAATACGGGTCGCCGCCGTTGAAGCCGTTCCAGCCGAGCCAGAGGATCCCGGCACCGACCGCGATGAACAGCAGGTTGTTCGGAACCGCCTTCTCCCGGTCGCGGGCCAGGCGCGGACCGACCATGGCCGCAGCCACGAAACCGGACACGCCGGCCGCCAGGTGGATGACGTAACCACCGGAGAAGTCCAGCGCGCCCTTGCCAGCCCAGAAGCCGCCGCCCCAGAGCATGAACGCGTTGACTGCGTAGGCAAAGGTGATCCAGAGCGGCACGAAGATCAGCCAGACCTTGAACTTGATCCGGCCGATCACGCTGCCGATGAACAGGATGGGGGTAATGGCGGCAAACACGAACTGGAAGTAGACAAGCGAGCCCTCGGGGAACCTGAAGTTCGGCATCAGGCCCTTCAGCAGCGGAATGCTGGCTTGCGCCTGCTCTCCCCCAGCACCGACGACGGTGGCTGGCTTACCGATAAACGTTGAGATCCAGGGCGAGCCGAAGCCCATCTTGAAGGCCCACAGCACCCACACGATCAAGGTGAGCGCGAACGCCGCGAACACCATCATCATGGTGTTCACGGCCCACTTGCGCTGGACGATGCCGCCATACAAGACGGCCAGCGCGGGAATGCTCATCAAGCCGACGAGCGTGGCCGCTGTCATCTGCCAGGCGTTGTCGCCAGAGCTGAGCCAGCTTAGGTAGGGAGTCACTCTCCGCCTCCAGAGGCTGAAGCGAAGGGTTGCCGGGTGCCAGGCGTCGGCGACCA
>Ga0335075_10014243_pt1 | contig 11954 bp, 13 predicted proteins | sample Lox_Sample_24_FD_206723 | JGI IMG/M metagenome (GOLD analysis project Ga0335075, IMG submission 206723) | Soil microbial communities from Loxahatchee National Wildlife Refuge, Florida, United States - Lox_Sample_2.4 | ecosystem: Environmental > Terrestrial > Soil > Wetlands | place: USA... | reverse complement strand
GAATTTGTGCGCGTTGCTCCGGCGTGTGATGGGGACGATTACTGGTCGAATTTTCCATACCCTCACTCTGACAGAACTTCCGCAGCCCTGCCTAGCCGGGGTTAGTAACACGGATACGTTTAGTCGGCAACATTTCGGCAACACGAAAAGCTACAAAAAGCTACATTATCGTTATCGTGAAATGTCGCATTGTTCCTCGCGCCCGCCGCCTCTGTGCCCACGTGTTTTAAGGGCGAATTGTCACAATTATAGGATCCGCCACCTTAATGGGTGACCCCTTCATGGAATAACAATAGGTGTTTAGGTCTCCGGAAGTCAACTCAAAAACGAACCATGCTATGGGTTGACCCTGGGTTGACCCCTTTACCGAGGCCAACAGCAACAACAGAAGGCGGCTAAATCACCGCTTACTGACAACCTGGAAATACATCGGTTCATGTTCGTTGTTCGTCAACGATTACCGCTTTGTAGCGTCCTTGGAAAAGATGCCGCCTTAGTTAGCGGCCCCTTTTGTGTGGTAGTGATCTAGTGAGCCTTGAGCAGCCTTAAATAATTAGGCCCTTTACCATTTGAGGCTCCTTTGTCCCATTCATCAACGTCAGAAATTACCTTTTCTTTTGTGAACGTGCCCAGTTCTGCACCTATTTCCGAATCGGTTTCACCGTTCAACTCCGCTTCACGTATTCTCCAGTATTTTGCTTTTTCAAAATAAACTTCAGCCAGCGGCTCGTTCCCTACTCTTTTTTCAAACACGTAGAGCCAGCCGTAAGCACGGGTCAAATGTGAAGCTTGAGCATCGGGCGAAATTTGCTTTTCTGCCTCTCCCAGTTCCGCTAATTCGAGCAGATATTGCCTCGCATGATCTATATCAGCTGCCAGATAAGACTCATATAGATCATTTCTGCGACCATTAAATTCTTTGGCGGCGTTGCTTCGTTGCTCATAAGCTGTTTGACACCCAACTAGACCTAAGGTCAACACGATAACCAATAACGGCATATATGATATTGAATATGGCCTAGACATAAACTATGGATTCTTAACTGAACTATCGATATTACCTGCGTTAGCTCTTTCCCAAGCTTGCTTTGAACGGAGTAGCGCAACCATCGCCCGCGGTGTTCGTCTCCGATGTTCGCTGTCCGGCGGTGTTGTAAAGGTAAGTCTGATAATCCAGGACCACCCCGTTGCTGTTGACCAGTGCCGTGCTCAAAAGGCGGGCCACGGAGTCAAAGCCGTTGGTGATATAAGCGCCATTGGGCAATTCCAATTCGTCCACTCGTTGCAGTTTCACAGGGTCATAGGTGTAACTGAAAGTACCCGCCGACGATCCGACCTCTGTCAACCGGCGGGCGTCATCATAACCATAATCCTCCGTCCATGGAGAGCCATTGGGATGCGCCAGGCTCAAACTCATTCGCAAACGATTTTGGTACGTATAATTCACGGTGTCATCCGGCCACAGGCCGCCTTCGCTTAAAATCTGGCCAGCCTGATCATAAGTGTAAGCCGTTGTGCCGATGCCGTCAACCAGCGCGCCGCCTTGGTTTTAGGGGCAAATTGTCACAATTATAGGAGCGACCCCTTCATAGGACCGACCCCTTCACTTTAAAACCCTATAGGCATTGTTAACATAGCAGAAAGAGTCGATTCCTGCGAAAATCGAATCGGAAATGTACATCAATTGGTTTTCTGTCCTCCGACTAGAACTGAGCGTTAGCGAAAGCCGCAATGGACAAGTATTTGGACGGATCGGGTTTGACCTGATTCCCGACTACAATAATGTCAGCATTTTTAATGTTCAATACGCTATAAATCCGAACGGTTCCCGTGACCTGCAACCATAAATGGAATCGTTACAAGCTCATTAACGGCTCGATATCCCGCCGTCCCTCGCCGCAACAATAACGTTAATGTGACGTGACAAGTGGTTTATCACATTATTGTTGTCGCGGAAGAATCTCGACCGCGCTTTTTTTTGATGGCATATAATAAGGATGAATTTAATCGCCGCCCAAAAGGCCGCCGTCGCCGCCGCGCACGCCGCCGGACGCATCATGCGCGACAACTGGAACGCGCCTAAACGCATCAAGCAACTCGACGCCCGCGACATCAAGCTTGAACTGGACGTTCGCTGCCAGGAAACAATCGAAGCCGTTCTCCGGCGTTCGTTCCCGCAAATTCCATTGTTGGGTGAGGAAGGCTCTTCCGGTGATGTCAACGCGGAATATCGTTGGGTTGTGGACCCGATTGATGGCACGGTCAATTATTACTTTGGAATGCCGCACGCCGCGGTATCCATCGCGCTTCAAAGAAAAAAGCAAACGAATAAGGGTAAAATGGCTGCGCCGGGGTCAATGGTTCCTCCGTCTTCATACCAATCGATCGTCGGCGTCATCTACGATCCGTTTACGGATGAACTTTGGACGGCGACCCTGGGTGGAAAGACGAAGTTAAACGGACGGGTTGTGACCGCCAGCCGCCGCGCAAACGTGAAAGACGCCATCGTTGCCATGGGATTTTCCAAAAATCGCGAGAACCTCGAAAAGAGCATTCCCCATTTAAACTCGATCGCGCGGCGCGCCAAAAAAATCCGTATCATGGGCTCGGCCGCCATTGAACTGGCCTACGTCGCCTGCGGCCGGCTGGATGCCTATATCGAACGCACCATCAACATTTGGGACATCGCCGCAGGCGCGCTCATGGTCGAGTGTTCCGGCGGTGAAATGTTTTTGAAGGAGTTGCCGGATGGACGCCTCCGCATGTGCGCCGATAACGGTCTCCTGCGCAAGAAGCTGAAGGTGGGCGGTTTGTTGAAATGAGCCGGCTAGTGGCTTAGTGGCGCGGGCGTCTTGCCTGCGAGTTACCGCCGATTCATTTTGGAACGGGCCTTTTCCAGGATTTCACGTTCGCGGGCGGTCAGGCTCTGGATGCCCCGCTCGGAGATTTTATCCAGGATGGGGTCCACTTCCTTTTGCAGAAACTCGTCCGGTGTTAAATCTTCCGCGGGTGGAATGGGCGTTGCATTCCAGAACGACTTTTTATTGGCGCGTTTAGCGGCCAATTCACGGGGAACATAGTGCCGTGAATGAAATTTCCATTGCGGCAAATGCCAGCGATGCTGGATGAAGAACCTGATAAACGCAAAACCGCCCAACATGCCGCCGAGATGGGCCGCTTGAGCAATTATAGGCTGCCCGGGACCCGGTTGAACCGGAACCAGAGTATAAAACAAGGCCATCACCGCAGTAGCCCACGCGATGTACTTTACGCGAATCGGAAGCAGGAAAAAAACCAGCATTTCCATGTCGGGCTCCAGAGTTGCCAGAGCCGCCAAAAGGCCTAACACGCTTGCTGAGGCCCCAAGGACGGGTCCTGCAAAGGTTGGGAATATCAATCCCAAAAGGCTCTGGCAAACGCCTCCCAGCACTCCACTGCAAAGATAAAGAGTTAAGTATTGCCGCTTGCTGATCATTGGTTCCAAAACGCGGCCAATAAAAAATAACCCGAGCATGTTGATGACAATATGCGACCCATTCTGGTGCAAAAACTGAAAAGTTAAATACTGCCAGACAAACCCGTGAGCCACGCCTTCATTGCTGAGGGCGCCGTACGCAATAGTGTTGGAATAGGCGGTATGGAAATAACACTCGGTGACGGATTCCCATACGAAAACAATGAGATTCACCACGATGAGCAGGGTCGTTATGGAAAACGCCTCCATCGACCGGTGGTGGCCGGCCTGGCGCATGTAATCGCGATCCTCAAGCATGATGTCAAAAATTAAACCCGACCAGGCAAATTATCAATGGCCGGTTTTGCGCTGCCGATTGGATTGCTGGATTATTGGATATATGGATTTTTGGGGGATTCCGCTAATCCATCAAGGCAACGACGAGCTTTTGCATGCGTTCCCCCCGATTGTATCGGGATTGGGGCGGCTTCCAGCCGCCGGTTCCAAAAATCCATTAATCCATTAATCCACATCCATTTATCCGCTGCCTGTTACCCGGCGGCTATGCGACCGTCGGCAAGTTCGATGACCTGTTTGGCCGCCGCCGCGACTTTTGCGTCGTGCGTGGCAATGATTAACGCAGCGTTCGTTTGGACACACAGGTTTTTCAATAGTTCAATTATTTCCATGCCTGTGCGCGAGTCCAGGTTGCCGGTCGGTTCATCGGCCAGGATCATTTCCGGGCGCGCAATGAGCGAACGGGCTATCGCCACACGTTGTTGTTCGCCCCCGGAAAGTTCGTACGGCTTGTGGTCGATGCGGTCCTTGAGCCCGATCTGCTGGAGCAACTCGGTTGCGCGGCTTTCAGCGGTGGTCGCCGACATTCTTCCGATGCGCGCCGGCAGGCAGACATTTTCCAGGGCGGTCAGTTCGGGCAAAAGATGGTAGGCCTGGAAAATGAAGCCCACCCGGCGGTTGCGGAAGTGGGTCAGGTCCGCTTCGGAAAACTTCGTTATGTCCCGGCCCTCAAAGAGTATCTCGCCGGAATTTGGCGAATCGAGCCCGCCGATGAGATGCAGCAACGTGCTTTTGCCCGCGCCGGATGCGCCCCGGAGCGCCAGAAAGTCGCCGCGGTCAACTTCGAGGTCCACGCCTCGCAAGACCTCGAGCGAGCGGCTGCCGATGGCATAGGATTTGGTCAGGCCTTTGGCCGAAAGCAAGGTCTCACTCATAGCGCAACGCCTCCACAGGTTTCAATCGCCCGGCGCGGATTGCCGGCAAAACGCCGCCCAGGAGGCAAATGATAAATGAACTGATGCAAATCACCGTGACGTCGTGCGGCGAAATGAGCGCCGGCAATTCGCTGAAGTGATAAATTTGGGCGGGAAACAATTCGGCGCCGGTGAGGCGGTTCATAAAGTGCAGGAATTCATTTCGATACGTCAGCGCCAGGATGCCGATGCCCAGACCGGCAAGCACACCGAATACTCCGATAATCGCGCTTTGGCCCAGAAAAATGCCCGAGATTTGAAGGTTGGATGCGCCGATGGCCTTGAGCATTCCGATTTCCCGCGTTTTTTGGACCACAAAAGTAATTTGCGCGCTCAGGATGCAGAGCGCCGCAACCAGGACGATAAAAAACAAAAGAAAGAACATCATATTTTTTTCCACCACAACCTGGCCCAAAAGCTCCGAGTTTTGCTCCAACCACGTCGTGATCTCGAAATCGGGCCCTAGTGCGTCGTTTAGTTCCTGTTTTACCTGGGCGGCCAGGTCGGGGTCGCGTATTTTTATCGTAAGGCCGTGGACACTGTCTCCCAGGTCGTAAAGGTCCTGGGCATTTTCAAGGGACATGCCGATAAAATCGGTGTCGTATTCATAAAAGCCCATGTGAAAGATTCCGCTGACCGTGTAATCATCAGGCAAAACGGCTTCCTGGTTTGTTTTGCCGTGTTGGAGTTCGTCAGCCATTTTTCTGAGTTCGCTGGGAGAATAAATTGAAACGCGATCACCGACGTTCAATCCATTTTGTTCCGCGAAATCGCTGCCAATGATGACGGTTTGCCCGCTTAGATCGAAACTGCCGCCGGGCAGGATTTTCCGGGGCAGCACGCTCACCGAACCTTCGGTGTTGGCATCAATGCCACGCATGATAGGCGTGGCAAAATAGTTGCCTGAACCATTTGTGGCCTCGGTTTCGAGCAGGACCGGGCCGGTGATGAATGGAGCGATGCCTGTGACCTCTTTGTTTGATGATACAACGCGCATCACTTCCTCATAATTGTCGATGGGGCGGGCATCCGTGCCGCGAATTTCCAGGGGCGCATTGAACCCGAGAATTTGCTGCCGCAAATCGTGGTCAAACCCGCTCATAACTCCGATGACAATAATGAGGACCGCCACGCCAAGCGCGACGCCTAGAATCGAAATCAGGGTAATAATCGAGACGAACGTCCGCCTGGGGCGCAAATAACGCAGGGCCAGAAGGAGTTCAAACGGCAGTTTCGACATTTGGCAAGAGTAGAGGGCCGGGGCGAAGAAATCAATGCAGGGGCGCTAACGCGATTCCCAAAAACATCGAACGCCCAACATCGAATGCCTGAAACGCGAGCGCTGAAGCGCTCGCCCGGCGGACGGATGGATTACCGGACCGGTTCACGTTGCGGCGAGCCCATCGGCAGCGGTGCCATTGAATCTACATGCCGGCAAGCCCAATGCCGTTTTAAACGGCCGGGCCAATATTGGAGCCAGCAAGGAGACGAGGCGCTACTTTGTTTGGAAACATTTTGGCGAAATAACCGTTGGCATTTGCTCTTTCCTCATAACGAATTTTGACCTATCTAAAAACTGAGATGCGCCCATTCCCAAAAACATCGAACATCGAACATCGAACGCAACATCGAATGCCCGAAACGCAAGCGCTGAAGCGCTCGCCCTGCAGACGGGCACGTCCGCCCTACCGTTTGATGTTCAGCGTTCGATGTTCGATGTTCGATGTTTTGGAATCATTGTTTCGCTGTCTTAAACGGATTTCCTTTCGGCGCTGCCGCGGACGCGCGCGGGAAGAACAACAGGCCGAACAACAAATAGAGCCATTGCAGGACAAAATGGGCGGCGAATACAAAGCCAAACGAAACCAGGTTCATAAATCCCAGGCCGTATAAAACAATCGCGGCGATCATTACGAGCGCGCCGGGCAAGAGGGCGGCGCAGGACAGTTTCAGGCTGGCGCGAAGAGTCAGGTCGCGGTTTGTCAAAAACCCGATGAGCCATGCGGGCAGGAAGTAAATGACAGCCAAAATCCACCAGGTGACCGGGAGAATGATGAGGGTCGCGAGGGCGATGAAAAATAGAATTTCGGCGCGCCACGCTTTCCAGAGAGGGTCCAATTGGGGTTGATTCATGGGCATTTCGCGCGCCGGATAACGAAAATCGGCGTAGCCTAACAATGAAATGATCCGAATCGATGAACGGCCAAATTCGATTTGGAAGTCCGCAGTGGTGGAAAGCAGTTGTCCGGAATGGCCCGGGTCAACATCGAAGGCCAGAAAGCGGCCATCGCTCAGCATTTGCGCGCCGCCAGTCCAACTGAGTTGTCCGAATTGGACCTGGCCGTTGGCGGGCAAACTGTCAATGGCCGCCTGGATGGCGGGCGCGCAGGCGGCATGAAAAAAATACGCGACGGCGACGGCGGCAAGCGAAGCGAAAATTAGTTGGACCACCAGCAGATAGCGGATGCTTGCGCCGGCGAAGGCGGCCACGCCTCGTGGCGTGAAGGGTTCGGAAAAAGCCGAGGCATTCAAATTTCAGAAATTAAGAAATCGCCGCCTCAATTTCCAGCCGGACCATTTGGACGTGGACTTTGTTTTCGGCGTCCGGCGGATGTTTGGCAATATAGCGGCCTGTGACGGCGTTGATGAATTCCTCGCGAAGATGTTCCGGGACACGCTGCACGTAGGGTATCCAGGTGGTCCGCAGCCATGCCGCAAAACCTTCAGCACCAGGATACGCAGCGTCCTTTGGCGCCAGGCGAACGGTGTGAGAAGTGAAGCCGGCTTTTACGAGCCATTTTCGATATTCTTCGGGCGTGTAGAAGAAATAGGGGTTGGGCATTTTGCGGAAAAATTCGCGCCATCGCCTCGACCGCAATTCCGGCAACAACGCCACAAAGACGTCCTGGGCGTTGCCTTTGCCGCCGCAGGAGACCACGAGGCGGCCGCCGGGATTCAACACCGAGGCCGCGCCGGCCAGGAATCTCTGATGATCATCCACCCAGTGCAACGCGGCATTCGAAAAAACCAGGTCGAATGGCGAATCGAATTTTATGTTCCGGGCGTCCATAACATGAAATTCTAGGTTTGGAACCTGTTTTTTGGGAAATGTTTTTTGGGCGAAGGCGATCATTTCGGCGGAGGCATCGATGCCCGTCGCGGAGCCGTTGGGAATCGCCCGGGCGATTTCGGCCGTTACCTTGCCGTCTCCGCAGCCCACGTCCAGTATCTGTTCGGTTCCGCGAAGGCCGAGTTTTGCGATTAATTCGCGGGCCCAGGCTTGCTGGACGACAGAATGGGCGGCGTAACCGGCGGCATCCCATTTTGGAGATTCCGTTTTTTTAAGCGATGCGTTCATCTATTCAAAAAATATTTTGCGAGGCTGAAGTAAAACAATAGAGTGAAAATGTCCGCCAGGGCGAGGGTAATTGGGCCGGCGGCGATTTTTGGGTCCAGTTTAAGGGCGTGCAACAGGGTGGGAACGCTCAAGCCCGTGACGCAGGCGGCACAAAGGCAAAAAGCAACGCTTACTCCGATAACGAACGCGGCCACTTCGTCATGCTGCCAAAAATAAACGATGAGGCCCGCGAGGATGCCGCAGGCCGCGCCGAGGAATATGGCGGTGAGAAATTCGCGCCGCAACGTGATGAAATACCAGGACAACGACGGCTTTTGATTTCGGAGCGCCTGGATGGTGACAGTCATGGATTGCATGCTCACGCTTTCGCCCAGGCCCAGGATCATCGTGAGGAAAAAGGCGATGACAAGGCTTTGGGCGAGCGTCGCCTTGAAAGCACCCGCAAGCAGCGCGCAAAATGCGCCGCTGGCAATGGTCGTCAGGAGCCACGGAAACCGAAAGCGAAATGCGCGGAGGGATGAAGCGTTGCGGACCTGGGACACGCGAAAGCCAATGGCTTCAAACACACCCTCCATTTGTTCTCGTTCGGCCCGTTCGGCGATGTCGAAGACTTCGTCGGTGAAGAGGCTCACGTCCACAATGGCGACCAGCCGGTGCTGAGCGTCAACGATGGGAAACGCAAGGAATTTGTACAGCGTGAAGAATTCGCAGACATCCAATACTGTGGCCGTGTCCGGAATGGCGATGACATTGCGAATCATCAACGTGTCGAGGCGTTGATCGAGGCCGGAGACGAGCAAACGCCGTGTGGGCACGACTCCGGCGAGGCGTTGCGCTTCATCCACGACATAAAAATAGATGACTTTTTCACCCACGCCGTGGTGGCGAATGGCGGTGAGCGCCTCTTCGACCGTCAAATCCATTGAAAGCGTGGCGAAATCACGGCGGGCGAACGACAAAACGGGCTCGTTCAAATGCTCGGTACCGGGTTTGGCCGCGTGCGGTGTCACAAATCAAATCATATCAAATCATATTAATCCGGCAGTTTCGGGAAATCCGCAAACGAGATTCATGCTTTGGATGGCCTGGCCGCTTGCGCCTTTCATGAGGTTATCCAATGCGCTCATCACGATGAGCCGGCCGGTCCGCGAATCGAGCCGCCAGGCGATTTCGATGGCGTTCGTGCCAACGACATTCTTCGTGTCGGGAAGGTTTTTGCCTTCGAGCAAACGGACAAACGGCTCATCGCCGTAAAATTTCCTGTAACAGGCGGAAACCGTTTCGTCCGATAATTTTTCCGCCGGCTCGAAATATAACGTCGTCAAAATGCCGCGATTGACCGGGACCAGGTGCGGCGTGAATTGGATGATGACCTGTGATCCAGCCGCGAGCGAGAGTTGCTCTTCGATTTCAGACAGATGGCGGTGTTTTGGGACGCCGTATGGCCGGAGACTCTCGTTGCACTCGCAGAACAGATAATCCTGTTCCGCCTTGCGTCCTGCCCCGCTCACACCGCTCGATGAATCGGCGATGATGGCCGATGGCTTGACAAGGCCTGCTTTTAACAACGGAATCGTCGGCAACAATACACTCGTGGGATAACAGCCGGGCGAGGCAATGAGCAATGCCTTTTTAATCTGGTCGCGATGGATTTCGGTGAGGCCGTAAACCGACTTTTTCAGAAGGTCCGGCGCAGGATGGTCGTGGGCGTAAAATTCCTTGTAGGTTTCGGCGCTTTTAAGGCGGAAATCGGCGCTTAAATCAATAACGACACAACCGGCGTTTAAAAAAGGCGCAACATATTCGGCAGCAACCCCGTGCGGCAGCGCCAGGAACGCGACGTCCGCATTGCGGGTCACAACCTCTGCATTCGGCTCAGTAAAACGGATGCCCTTTGATTTTGGATGGCCCGCAAATTTGGGAAAAACCCGGGCCAAAGTTTGCCCCGTATTCTGGCGCGACGTTACGGCGGTCAATTCCGCATGCGGATGGTTCAACAAAAGCTGGACCAACACTTCGCCGGAATAGCCCGACGCGCCGACGATTGCGATTTTCTTTGTCTTCATAAATTTAAATTTGCCCGAACACAAAACGGTCTGATTCAACCCTTTCAGGGTTGATGATTCTTTGTGGCCGTTGACCCGGCGTAGTCGCTTTGCGCCAACGCCGGGCTGAGTGATTCAATCCTTTCAGGATTGCCACCCGCCCAGCGATCGTTCGTTGTATCGACATAAGTTAATTAATTTTACTCCGGCATCATTTTTCCGTGCTTTGGACGGATTTTCCAATTTCCGTGACCGTAACATTTCCATTCGAGAGCGCTTCTCAATGCCAACGGCATTGAATCACTCAGCCCAGGGTTGCCGAGTCCGCGAGGCTACCCTGGGTAACGCGCCCCGCAAATTCATCAACCCTGAAAGGGTTGTATCAAATGCTCGCCCCGATTGATTGCTATCAACCAGTGTATTTTTAACGATTCACCGGCCGGAATTCCATAAAACGTTCGGGAAATTGCAGCGGCGCGAAGCCAAATTGTTCGTATGGTTTCATAAAATAAAAAACCCCGCCGGGCGAACCAGCGGGGCTTCGAAATTTTCAATTTCCAATGCGATTAACGTTTCGAGTATTGGAAGCGTTTTCGCGCGCCGGGCTGGCCGTACTTCTTGCGCTCTTTCATGCGGGGATCGCGGGTCAGAAAACCTTCCGCTTTGAGTTGGGGGCGCAGGTTGGCGTCGAACTTCAGCAATGCGCGGGCGATGCCGTGCCGCACAGCGCCGGCCTGGCCGTTGGGGCCGCCGCCGGTGACATTAATATTAGCATCGAGTTTTTCGACTGTGCCGGTGAGGACCAACGGCTGGCTCGCCGTGGCTCGCAGGGTTTCGAGCGGGAAATAATTGTCGAAGGCCCGTCCGTTGACGGTGATTTTGCCAGTGCCGGTCGCGAGGCGGACGCGCGCAATGGAAGTTTTGCGGCGGCCGGTGCCGAGGAAATCGTTTGTTGCTTTTGCTGCCATCGTAGTGGTGGGTTGATTGAAAATGGTTAGGCCGCCGCTTTGAGGGCTTCGGGCTTCTGCGCGGCGTGATTATGTTTCGGGCCTTTGAAAACTTTCAACTTCGTCAGCAAAACGCGGCCGAGCCGGTTCTTGGGAATCATGCCTTTGACGGCGCGCTCGATGAGCAATTCCGGGTGCCGGGCGCGGACTTGTTCGACGGTGGCGTATTTTTCGCCGCCTTTCCAACCGGAATAGGTCATATATTCCTTGTCGGTTTCTTTTTTGCCGGTGAGGCGGACTTTTTCGGCGTTGATCACGACCACAAAATCGCCGGCATCGAGGTGCGGGGTATAGACGGGTTTGTTTTTGCCGCGTAAAATATCGGCGACCTGGGCGGCCAAACGGCCCAGCACGGCGCCATCGGCATCGATCACATGCCACTTGCGCTCGTTCACGTTCACTTTGGGCAGATACGTTTTCATTAAATAAAGGGGAAAAATATTAACAAACAAAGGCATGAAGTCAACGGATTATTTTGGAATTTTGAGGCCGCGCTTTTGCGGGTTGCCGGCTTTTCGGATTACGATGGCTTAGGAACATGCACACATTTTTTGGGTATAGGCGGGGAAACCGGAAACGAGGCTGAGGCGAGGCGAGAATGCGTGATTTTATTGGGGAATTTGAAAAAACAGTCACAGGACACGGAAACGGGGCGTTTTTGCGGCACGCATAGACGAGAGCTTGAACGACATTGAACGATTCTCCCTCCCCATGAACCTGCTTCGGAGCGCGGCTGTGTCGAAGACCAGCCGCAGCGCGTCGCAACGTTCGCGGCTGCTGCGGCTGGTGCCCCTTTGCCCCGCACACAGCCGCGCTCCG
>Ga0335075_10014241_pt1 | contig 11955 bp, 10 predicted proteins | sample Lox_Sample_24_FD_206723 | JGI IMG/M metagenome (GOLD analysis project Ga0335075, IMG submission 206723) | Soil microbial communities from Loxahatchee National Wildlife Refuge, Florida, United States - Lox_Sample_2.4 | ecosystem: Environmental > Terrestrial > Soil > Wetlands | place: USA... | reverse complement strand
AGCTCGGACTGAACAAGCCCTCGACCAAGCAATCACAGAAGCTCTTCAGAAAATATCTGCAGACAACGCAAAAGCCTGGTTCAGACTGACCTTCAACTGGGTACAGCTATGATGAAAATGCTCTAAACTATTTAGAATGTGGATTTCCTTGTTGCACATGCCAGCAAACTTAATCGCCATGCCCAAGAGATCGTAGCGATCGCCAAACTTGATGGGCTTGTAGCGTCTCATCTCCCCCACGGTTCACCACTTTTCGGTTGCGCGCCTGGTTGCATCCGCAGCGCGTGGGAGATTTGGCCCATGAAAATATTCGCCGGAAGACACCGGCGCTTCGCCCCACAAAGCGAACACTCGGCGACTATCCACATATCCGGCATAGTCCCTACCGGCGCAGGGATGTTTTCGTGACAACCCGTGCAGGCGACAAGGAACGGGTGGATGCCGGAACTGGGGCCGTGGAACATCGAATTAGTATAGGAGAATAAACAGCAAATATAATCCGCAGTGAAGGCCCCAAATCGGCAGAAGAAAGGCCTATCATACCAACGCTCGTGTAACGCGATATTTTCCAGTCGGTTACGTGCGGAACCCGGTAGAAGTTCGATTGGTCCCGTCGTCCGTTGGAATCTGATAGAGTTTTGACTAACGTTTCAGAAAGGTTTGCTATCCGTGGTCGAGGATGAGCTACTGTCCTCCCTTGCCAAGGCTGGCCCCTTGAATGATGGGAAGTTTGCCATCAAACGCCGCAGTTCCACACGTGTCGGCTGAGCTGCCTACGTCCGCGCTGGTTTTGAATGGCTTTCGCCTTGCGCTGTCTGGGCATAACTTCCGTGCAAATACGATGCTCTTCCCCGACAACAGTCAATTAAAGAACCTTCGCAAGGAACATCCGGACTGGATACTCTACTGGCGAGAGGGCGTTCTTCACGCTGTTCCTAAAGCCCCAAATCCCACCACAAACATTGGAACAACCACTACTCTTGCCTGTGCCGAGCATTTGCCGCTTCTCGCCAGCATCATCGATGAACGGCTTCCGAAGAAATTTCCTGCATACGAAGCGTTTCGACTGCGCCCATTTTCATTTATCAGTCGCCGCGATGAAATTGTCGACGCTGCTGCCAAGACCTTACGTACACGCTCCCCGCTCCTCAAACATTTCACGATCCGGCCAACATTCATGCTTGAGGCAAAGATCATCGAACCCGTTCCCGACGAGACCGGTATCGGCCTTTTCCTGACTATCAACATGAAGTGGGAAATCAATGCAGACCCCGCTACGTTGCAAGAGGCGGGAGTGGACGTTTCGGGGCTTTATGTGATTCGGCGACATCCTCAGCCTGAAGAGCGCCGCCTGGTCGGACAAATAAAGTCCCTTGTCGGCAAGACCATCCATCTGCAAGCTGCCTTTGACGATCGAACGACGATAGGTACAGATCAGGTGTTTCTTGAAGGGTCGAAAGCGAGCTTTGCGCGATGCCTGAAGACACTCCTGGGGCGCGACTACGATTACCTTGAACAGGGACGACAGCGGGAAGAAGCTCGATTTGTGAACGGGCCAGCCATATATGGATTGCTTAAGCAGTTTCACCAATTCTTCCAGAAAGACCCCAGTTTGCAGCTTACGTCAGATCTTTGGGCGACAATCGGCGGACAACTTGTACTGGAGAACACGTCGGCGTATCAGACCATTCATCGCGCGCCGCCGGTGCAATACTACTTCAATCCTGCTCGCACCAAAGCAAGTCAGTTTCCTTGGACGGGAATCAAGCAATATGGACCGTTTAGCAAAGACACATTCCCTAAGCGAAGCCCCAACATCCTTGTTGTTTCTCCCGACATAGCCCAAGGCGCGGCAGAAAAGTTTTTGAACTTCTTGCGCGACGGAATTACCTTAACCGGACGCTCCGAATACGAAGGTGGCCTTTCGAAGTTGTATGGCCTTATCAATCCAACCTTTACAATGTGCAAGGTCAGTCTGCTCAGAGGGAAGGACCCTGCAAATGCTTATCGTGAAGCGATTGAGGAGTATCTTGCCGGGGCGACTACAGTATTCGATGCTGCGATAGTCGTGTTGAACGACGAGCACGCTGTTCTCCCCGACACAATGAGTCCATATCTGACGGCGAAAGCGACACTGATGCTCGCCGGGATTCCTACTCAGGAGATAAAGGTTTCTAAACTTGGCCTACAGCCACACGAACTCCAATATATTCTCCAGACCTTTACGGTTGCGCTCTACGCCAAGATGAATGGCACTCCTTGGACTGTGAATCAAGATTCGACCATAAGCGATGAATTGATCATCGGCATTGGAACGAGTGAACTCAGCACAAGCCGCTTTGACAGTCGGACGCGGTATGTCGGCGTGACGACTGTCTTTCGTGGTGACGGCAATTATCTGCTTGGACATGTCAGCAGAGAGTGTACTTACGACGAGTATCCGCAAGTTCTGCAGGAGACAACCGTACATATTCTCGAAGATATAAAACAAAGAAACGGTTGGAATCCAGGTGACAATGTGCGCCTGATTTTCCATACATACAAGCCCCTCAAGAATGTAGAGGTAGCCGAAATCACAAAGCGCGCCGCAATCGCGGTCGGTAAGGAGCAGACAATCGAGTTTGCTTTTCTTACGGTGACAATCGACCATCCATTCTTGCTGATAGACCCTGGCCAGCTAGGCACACCGACAAGAAACGGCAGAAAAGGTGAGCTCGTGCCTGAGCGCGGAACGATCGTGCAGGTGGGCCGGTATACACGCTTGGTCTGCACTAATGGCCCACAATTGATGAAGCATGACAGGGCCGCATTACCAGCGCCGCTGCTCGTGCACATTCACAAGGGTTCGACCTTTCATGATTTGACATATCTTTGCGAGCAGATTCTCAAGTTTACCGGCCTGAGTTGGCGTAGCACATTGCCAGCCAAAAGACCTGTGAGCATTTACTATTCAGAGCTCATTGCCGAGCTGTTGGGGCGTCTTCGGGCAGTACCCGGCTGGACGCCAGCGGTACTCAATTCCAAGCTGCGCGCGAGCAGATGGTTTTTATGAATGTAATCGCGACCGTTTACGCATCCATCCGAGCCAAGCTGTTAGGTGAGATTGCTGGCGCGCCCTGGCCGAGTCCAGAAGCGGGATTCCTCGACTACTTGAACGCCGTGAGTGATAAGCCGAGCCCAAAGCGCGCCTTGGTTACTGACCGCCTCGACGAGACACCGATACTCGCGAGTGCTGGCTATCAATATGCGCTGCCTCACTTTGTGAGACCAGCAAACTACGATGAAAGGTGGGCGGGACACTTTCGACGGCTCGCAACCAAACAAGCATTCCCGTTTGATAGAGAATCCTATTTCTTCCGCCCGCTCGACCTGCTGGGCATCTGTATCGGTGCGCGCGGTTGTGGGGCACTTGAGGATCGAGATCGTGCGTGGCTCCGAGACACGCTTGGACAAGGGCGCTCGAAGCTCCAAGATGGAACCCGTGCCTACTATCTTGGTGGAATCAGTGCATCACAAGTCGGAATTTCTTGGCCGATCACTAGGCCCCGCATAGACGACCTGCCACTTCCAACGCTCAGTCTACTGTACTGGATGGCATCGCAAGAAGTGCTTGCGAAGACAGTGGGACCTGAAGTATTCGGAGCAGAGCTTGCTACCGCGATCCTCTTTCGTGCGTTGACTCTTACCGAGAATTATTCCGATCTGGCGGATGCGGGGCTAATCTTGAATGCTACGCAGGATGTGATCGACCGGACCATCGAATCAAGTGTGAATCAGAATTGGTCCACGCCAGTGAACAGTCGTGACGCTCGCTCACTCGTACGCATTATATGCGAAAGGTTTCCCCTCGTTGCGAACGCGCTTGTGAGCCGTCATGATAGCCGCGCTACCATAACCATTGAAGACGAATACGACGTTCAAGATCTGCTAGGCGCTCTCCTTAAGGTTCATTTCGACGATGTAAGGCCCGAGGAGTGGACCCCGAGTTATGCCGGCAATGCCAGCAGAATCGACTTCATCCTTAAACAATTTCAGATCGCCATCGAAGCAAAAATGACGCGCAAGAATCTCGACCAGAAGGAGATCGTGGCCCAATTGGCAATCGACATCTTGCGCTACCAGGCACACCAGGATTGCAAAACTCTCATTTGCTTTGTCTATGATCCGAACGGTAAGTGTTCCAACCCCACCGCGCTTGAGAACGACCTCACAAGGTCACATGGCCCTCTCGATGTTGTCGTTGTTGTTCGACCGCACCTCCGATAAGTTCGGATACAGCAGGGTACAACCGAATGCTGGTGAAGATCGGCAGCAAGGAACTCGGAACTATGAGCGGTTATCTTGCCCGTCGGGCGGGCGCATGATGCCGCTCCTGCCGAATGGCAGGAGCCACGCAAGAGGGCGGGTAGACGGGCAGGGACGCAGAGAATCGCGGGGCCTCGGGTTGTTTGAGACCCCGCGCGAACGTTGCGGTTGGATTGATGGTTAGGCTGCTGCGGATTTCTTCGCGGTCTTTGCCTTTTGCTTGGCTGGCAGCTTGGGGGCGGCCTTCTTCGCGGATTTACACTTATCCTTGGCTGCGAACTCCTGCTTGACCTTCGCAGCGATGGCGTCGGTATCCACCTTATACACGGCGGCGGCATCGTTCAACACCTGCGTCGTCTGCTGGCGGGCGGCTGTGAGCAGGATGGTCAGTTCGACCAACACGCTGCCCAACACACTCTCCTCAGTGCGGCGCAAGTAGGCAGCAAACAGCTTGGCGATGGAATCGCTGTCCTTCTCCCGCTTGATACCGTGCTGCCGGGCCACGATCTCCAAGCGCCGATCCTCTACCAGTCCGGCCAGCCGTTCCACGACAAACAGCAGGTCGCGCTTCATCAGTCGCACGGGAACCGCTTCGCGAATGGCTTTGAGCACCCGCAGTCCGGTCGCCTGGGCCATAGCTTCCTCGCGCCGCTGTTTCTCCTGCTCGGCTTTGAATGCGGCGTCGGCGTGTGTGCGCTGGTGCTGCTTCTTCGGGTGATGCACCGGGCATTCGGGGTTGGCGCATACCCGGCGCAGTTCGCCCTTCTCGCTGCCTTCGGTGACGATGGCCTCGGTCATGTACCGGCAGGTTTTGAACTCCGGTGAGTTGGCTTCACCTTTGCGTTGCGGCTTGTCCTGCCGGATTTCGACGTACTTGTTCCGGGGAATGGTCGCGCTGCCATCCTTGGGCTGGCCGTATGCTGTGCTGATTTGCACTAGTTTCGGCTTGGCGGCAACTGCCCGTTTCACATGCTCGTCCAGTTTGCGAGAGTAGCAGGACGGATCGGAGCAACTGTCATGCTTTGCCCCGATGCCCTCGAAGAGCAGAACATTGTGCCCGGTGCGCTTGGGGCAATCGACGCAGGAACCGGCCTCGGGCACAAGCTGCGCGTCCTCTTTCGAGAACGGCGCTGCGGCAAGCTCCAGAAGAATGTTGTGCTCAATCCACTGCTGGAGATGGCGCACGGGGAGCAGGATGCGTTTCGGCTTGCTTCCGTTCGTGTAGCTTTCCTGCCAGCAGGCGGCGAGTGCTTCCTCCTGCTCATGGGGCTGGAGTTTCGCCAGTAGCAGAGCATGGCCCACGCCAATCTCATCCTTGGTGAAGGCTTCGACGGCGGCGGGAGCAAGGTCCGTCAAGCGAAGGCGAGCGGCCACGTAGGACGGATTTTTTCCGCACTTCGCGCCGATTTGCTCAATGCTGTATTTCGGCTCCTCAAGGCGCATGAGAGCGGCGAAGCCCTGCGCCTCATCGAGCGGATGCACATCGCGGCGCTGGAGGTTTTCGACGATGCTGGTCTCAAGGGCCTGCGCGTCTGTCAGTTCCACGATGCGCACGGGAACATGTTCTAGCCCGGCCCGCTGCGCCGCGCGGTAACGCCGCGCCCCGGCCACGATCTCATAGGTGTTCTGACTGATGGGCCGCACAAGCAGGGGCGAGAGCACTCCCTGGCTACGTATTGATGCGGCCAGTTCGTTAAGCGCCGCCTCATCGAAGCTGCGGCGCGGGTTGGCTGCCGACTCGGTAAGGCTCAAAAGCGGCAGGTTGCGATACTCGGATTGAACTGCGGTCGTCATGGAGAATCTCCTCTGTGGTTGCCAAGCATGAAGGCGTGAGCGGGTGCGGCTGGCACCCGCCCGTGGAGTGGCGGGTTACCGGCTGCGGCTGCGCACAAAGGCTTCGTAGTAGCCCTGATCGCGGAGGTTCGCGTCCCACGTGTGCGCGAACTCCTCGTGCTTCCGCTTCAGGCCGGCGAGGGTAAACAGCTTTTGCTCGTCGTCGCGGTAGCTCGAATACTGCTCGATGCCGAGGTAGTCGTTGCGCCAGTAGTAGGGGTCGAGCCGAATTTCGCTCCCCTCGCGGCACACTTCAAACAGCATCTCCGGGTCGCGCATCGGGTCTCCGTTTTGCTTGCCATAGTGTGCGACGGAGATGGTCGTCAATCCGTTGGGGCCGCGGATTTCGATGTCCTCAATGTCGAGCGGCATCCACGGCGGATTGTCGATGTGGAGATGGAAGCCGGGGTCGAGCGTCCCGGCCTCCATGAGGATGAGAGCGATGGTCCGCATTACGCCACCTCCCGAACGGCCTCGCCCCGGCTGACAGGCTCTTCCGCGCGGAGGGCGGTGAGAATCACGGCGGAGGTGCGCTGGATGACTTCAAGGCTTTCGGCCAATAGCGCCGCATTGCCCTTGTACATCTGGATGTAGTCGCTCGAAGCGGTTCCCATCTCCAGCCCTACGGCCTGGCCCACGATGAAGGCCACGGCCTCGGCTTCCGTCTCGCGCACGGTCTGCGTGGTCATGTACCAGCGTGGTGAACTCCTCGGCCCCGGACTGGCCCGGCAGCAGGGCGATCTTGCCGCCATAGCTGACGCCGAGGGCCGGGGCGATCTTCTCGCTGAACTCCAGCTTGATGTTTTGCTGGGCGAGAAATGCAATCAGCCGGTCGCGGTCGCCGCCCACTTCGCCGGTGATGTGGTGGTCGAACTCGGGCAGGTCCGCGCCTTCGGTCTGGGCCACATCGAAGACGTACACAGGCCGGAAGCCAATAAGAATGGGATGCGGCTTGGCGGTGGCCTCTTCGCTTGCGTCCGTGGCTGCATCGTGCTCGGCCTCGGCCTTTCTGCGCCGGTAGCCGGTGATGGGTGCGAGAATCTGGATGCCCCTCTCGCCCCGCTTCACGAAACGGCCCAGTTGGTTCCATGCCCGGATACCCGCTACGCGCGTCGCGGTAGGGCGTTGACGGGCGATTTGCAGAATGTTGCCGAAAGAGTAATTGTGAAATCTCGCCATCGTAGCGAGATAGGCAGTGAGGGTCTCACTGTGGCCCGCCTCAAGCTGCTGGATGAGGTAGTCCACGGCCTGCTTGATGAGTACCTGCGTGGGGTTGTCTTTCTGGCTGGTGCGCTGCTGGTAGGGCGAGTCGCTGCGATTGTGGAGCGCCGCATTTTTCCTGTGCGGCGCGGCGTGGCTGATGGTGGCTGCTGACATGGCTATGCTCCTCATTTGCTGCCCGCTGTGGGGCGATCTCACCTGCATGAGCGGAGGCACTGCCTGAAACCCAAATTTCTTTGTTGAGTGCTCCCGCTTCATGGCTCTTGCGGCTCGGCAGGGGCGGGGAGGGTTCTGTCCAGGCCGCCGCAGGCGCCGCGCAGCGGTCGAAGCGCAGCGGAGAGCCTTGACAGGTTCCGACCGCCTCTGCGATAAAGCCGCCTGAAGCGGGGGCACTTAACAAGGAAAGAAATTTAGGTCCGATTCCGAATTACCGTGCGCTCGTCAGGGCCGGGCGTTGCGGGGCAGGATACGGGCCCCGCATGGATGGGGAGCGGAAAACGCCGGCACCATCGGCGGTTGCAGCGAGGGAAGGGCCGCGCATCCTTCCCCTTGCTTCTTGAGGTACGCTTGAAGTGAACGGAGGGCATCATGAATCACATCCATCCTGGACTGACAACCTGGTACGGGGTTGACTATGCCGCGGGATTCAATGCACGACTCGAAGAGGTCCGTTCTTCTAAAAGCCAGTCGCACTCGTGGCAATGTGGATGGGAGGACGCAAATCTCGAACTGCTCGCGTCAGATAGTCATGAACAAAAGCTCGCGGACGGCGAGTCCGATGACTACGGAGAGAGTTGGTGGCTTCTCTTTGATGCCGGAGGGGATGCACGCGTGAATGGAATTGCCTTCGATGCGCGGCGGACACGACCGTGGAAAGAGGGCAGGATCGACGCTGACATCAATTTCGGAATGGCTACGAACCGAGTCTAGTCAACCCGTATCTAGCTTTGAGATCGAAGCCAAAAAACAGATGCTGAAAAACGCCCTGAACGGAGGAGAAAGCGGGAATGAGCGCGGAAGACACAGATCGCACGGTATCGTCGAATCCCTTCCTTTACGATCAAATCAAAATACTGGGAGTGAGCGCGGGCGTTTGGGATGATGTCCTCGATGAGTTGTTCGAGGAGCCAATCGGAAACATCCCCGGACCGTTCGGTTTTCTCCTGGCTGATTTGAATGGGAAGATCGGGCCACAGCGGTTAGATTACTCCCGGCCGCAAGGCACTTCCGACCATGACTACGTGCGAAAACTATTGAGGCAAGCTATCGAGGAACTCTCTGGCGACTCCGAGTTGCCAGACGATGATGGTTCCGATTGCGATAAGGCTCTCGAAGAGTACTGGGCACATCGTGCCTCCCTTAACTGAGCCTCTCCGCGGCATTGACTCCGTACCTAGCCTGTCGTTGCAGCGTGGGTGCCGGGGAATTTACTCATCGTCCCGTAAATTCACGATCAAGTGCGCGCTGGAAGATCAGAGATATTACGGAGTTTAATGGGATGTACTCGGGCTCCGTCGCGCAGGGTAAATCAACCAGGCTATTGAGAAAATTTACGAGAACCGAAAGACGTGAATTACCAGCATGACCTACGATTTCACGACTTTGTCACCAGACGACTTCGAAGAGCTTACGGCCGATCTCCTTTCACACATTTGGGGCGTCAGGCTCGAAGCCTTCAAGCGCGGCAAGGACAAGGGCATTGATCTCCGCAATGTGCGCGTTTTAGAGCCGTCCGGGACAACAATTGTGCAGTGCAAGCGCTATGCGCCGCACAGATTCACCGCACTCCTGCGAGCGGTAAGCTCAGAAAAGCTGAAGATCGATGCCCTACGGCCCGCCCGATACGTGCTGGCGACGACCGTTCCTCTCTCACCCGATAACAAAGATGACCTAGTTGCCGCTCTAAATCCCTGGTGCAGATCGACCGAGGATATCTATGGCGCCACGGAGCTCAACGGTTTTCTTCGAGACCACCCGGATGTTGAGAGGGCGCATTTCAAGCTTTGGATCGCCAGCACAGCCGTCCTTGAGCGGATCCTGCATTCACGAATCTTCAACCAAACACATGCAACTGTCGAATCGACGAAGGCGCACCTAAGTCGCATTGTAATGCACGATGGTTTTCATCGCGCTTTGGAACTGCTGCGGCAGGACCATCATGTCCTCATAGTTGGCAACCCTGGCATCGGGAAAACAACCTTAGCTCGGCTCTTGCTTTGCCACTATTTGAAAGATGATTTCGAGCCCCTCTGTGTAACAGGAGACATAAGTGATGCTTGGACCCTCATTCACACCCCTGAAGCCATCGACCGCAAGGTGGTCGTCTTTTACGATGACTTCCTCGGCCGCCACCCGTTCGATTCGCTACGCTTTGGCAAGAACGAGGAGCACTCGCTTCTGCAGTTCCTAGACAAGGTTCGCCGCTCGCCGAATTTGCGTTTCATACTTACTACGAGGGAATATCTCCTCGCAGACGCTCAACGGATTCACGGTGCTTTCGCATCGTGCGCGCACGAGATTCTGAAGTGCACGCTCAGGCTTGAAGATTACTCCAAAGCGCGTCGAGCACAGATGCTATTCAATCACTTGTACTTTTCGGATCTGCCGGATAGCCGCCTTGCGCGTCTCGTAAAGGACCGAGTATATAAGACGATCGTAGAACATACACACTTCAATCCTCGGGTAGTGGAGACCATCAGCGGCTATGCGAATAGCCGCGCGATGAACGACGAGGAATACATTCAATTTATTCAGCGCAAGTTCGATAACCCAGCTGACCTCTGGGAGCATCCATTCTGCCATGACATCAGCCCGGTCGCACGGTCAATCCTGATGGTCTTGTGGACGTTCGGCGGAACGGCCGAGCTCGAGACACTTAAATCTGCCGTGAAGCAGATGTCCGCCGCGGCAGGAGGCGCGGAATTCTCGCTGCAATTCACCGATGCGCTACGTCAGCTCGATGGAAACTTCATTTTCACCAATCGCTACCCCGGACGTAGGGGTAGGGACGGTTATTTCCTAGTGGCGCAATTCAGCAACCCTTCAGTCGAAGACTTTATCGACAACTTCCTGAGGTCCGATCCCTCCTTGATTGAGCAACTGACTAGAGCCGTGGTCTGCTTTGCTCAGGTTCGCGAACTCGCAGCGCAGACCAATTCCCGTGAGAGGAGATTGCCCGTCCTGACCGGATCCTACTGGTTGCTGCTCCGGAAGGCCGCTGCATCGGCCGAAAGTGTCTATGGAGGACGTCTGATAAACTATCAACCCTATGGCGAGGCACTGCGGCGGACCTGGGATTCTGGTGATGCAGATTTGCCCCGACAGACCCTCGTGCGGCTTCAGATTGAGTCCAAAGTGAGGCTCAAGGACTCCGCTTTTATGAGATTGCGGGCGAGAGTCCTCACTTCCGATGGGTGGCTCGACCTTATCCTCGGAATTGAGCATGATGAATCCCATGCGTATGGCGTCAAGCTTCTGCATGAATGGGTCATGAAGGAGAGTGGTTGGTCCGCAGGGGCCAGGGCGACTTGCAGGTTGGCCTTTCGTCAGGCGGTGTCCTTGGCCCTGAATGACGAAGATCAAATTTGCGTTCGTTCTATGCGCTCGCTCCGAATTCTCGCCGAGGTAATTTCGACGGATGAGATTCCTCTGAGCGATGACGAGAAAGCCGGGTTTGTCGCGGCAGCCAAGTTCGCTGCTGAAGGAACTATCGAGGACGCGGACAGCGCCGATGAACTTCGCGATGTAGCGAGCGAGCTTGGAATCCTCGCGGAAATCTGCGGCCTTAACTTCGACGACGAAGTTTCCGAGCTCGAGGCCTGCGCAGACGATCTTCCAATACAATCGGCTGACACCGGGTCATTCGACCCGGAGTCGAAATACATTTCGAAACCGGCAAATGATCGTGGTTTCGATGCAGACCATCTTTTCGCCGGGCTGCTTGATAGGTGAATTGATGTTAGAAGCAGGTCCAGTGCCTTTTCTAGGTCAGCCGGAAGGGCTGGCATCGTTTGACGAAGAAAGCTGCTCCATTAAGGTTGTTCGGCGTCCTCAATTGGAGTAGGGGGCTCGTCTGGAAAAAGCTGTTCCTGGTTAAGTTGTGGCTTTCGGGAACCAGGCGGTGAGGACTTGAGATAGCCGTGTTCAGACGCATATTTCTTCCCACGGCCATGCGCGTCGCGGCGACATCCCTTGCATTGACAAGACCGCGACATCTCATGCTTGCCTTTCGCATAGCATTGAGGTGTGCAATAGGCTGGATGCGGGATCTTGCCAGCGGGTCCGGTCGCAGATGGAATCAGATTCCTACCGTCCAACGTGCCTTCTGCCATAGATAAGGAGATATATCATTGCAGCCTGTGCGAAAGTAGCATTTATTCTTGCCGATACCTCGATAGTACAGATTTAGTAATGAAGAATCGGCCAGTGTTCAGAAATCGTCGAACAACCCTCTGGGAGGAGGCTTTTTCTTCGGCTTGGCACGTTTGGACTAAGTCGCTGGCGCGACGGACGCTACAGCGTAGGCTTTTCCGGAGCATTGTTGGCTGTGTAAGCCTCGGGTCACAGGAGGTTTACCGTGACCCATCTTCGTCAGAA